>Ga0193749_1000086_pt1 | contig 11595 bp, 10 predicted proteins | sample L1s2metaG_FD_145081 | JGI IMG/M metagenome (GOLD analysis project Ga0193749, IMG submission 145081) | Soil microbial communities from a riparian zone of the East river system, Colorado, United States - L1s2 | ecosystem: Environmental > Terrestrial > Soil > Riparian zone | place: USA: East River...
CAGTCGAAATTAGCTTGCTCTAATTCTGAAAATGTTTTGTCATTTGTTAATTCTTGATACCAATAACATTGAATGGCAAAAGAAGTTGTCAGATTATTGCTGCACCAGATAAAAGGAATACCGCGATAGAAAGCATTTTGTTTTGCTTTGTTCCAAACTCTTTCAATTCCTTCTTTATAATATCCAACTATCGAGTCTCTCTCTTTGCCTTTTAATTGTTTAGCTAATTGGCAATGACCGAGGTTGATAAAAGGATACCATTGGTAATGTTTAGCAGTGTCTGTACCAAGCCAAGGAGTGATAGGTTCCTCAGACGCATATTGTTTGGACAAATCAATAAATTCCTTATGTGCTCCTATATAGTCTCTAAGAGGGCTTTTTTTAGCATTAACATTATCCACAGTAATAGAGCTTTTAAAAATTTGAATTGCGGCTAATTCAATATCGTCTTTCCAATTATCTTCAGCATATATATAAGGAGATCTAACAGAAGCAGTTTGAGTAACACCAAACTTTTTCATTCCTAAAATAAACGCTGTATTAGCTTTTTCCAGTAACCTATTGGCATAAGCAATATCATTTTTGCTAAATGCTTCTGCACCTAAGGCAAAGGCACTGCTAAACTTCCCCGCTGTTGAAGAAGTGCCCGTTGTATTGTTCATAAATTTTCCTCGTTGCTGCGGTTCACCGCTAACAAAATATACTGGTCGTTCATAGCCTTTTCCATAAAAGCTATCTTCTTTTGGTATCCGCATTCCCTGGTGATCACGATCATCCCCAACCTGGTTAAACATCCAGTTATCTCTTGGATGCATTTTTAATAACCAATCCAATCCCCATTTAGCTTCATCGAGTACATCAGCCATTCCATTCTTTCCATCGAGACCATTTGCCCGTTTTTCATCACCAAATACTTTTGGGAAATCACGATAAGCCATTAATAAGTGATAAGTAGCATTAGCAGAAGTGGCAGCATATTGCAAATAATCCGAGGCATCATGCCAGCCGCCAACTACATCAATATGTGTACTGTCTTTAATTCCCGCTTTTTCTCCATACAACACATAACCATCATGAGTATGACAACTATCTTTTAAAAAAGGATTGAATCCGCTTCGTTGTTGGCGCATATAACGTAAACAAAAATCAGCTGCCCCTTTATACACATCGTCGCCAATAATAAACGCCGGTGATTTAACCCCTCCCGCCTGCAGGTAAAATTGCCCTGGTTTTTTAAATGAAGAAAAAATAAGCCGGTACGTTTGTTTGAAAGGCCCGTATGATCCAAAAGCTTTTCCTATACTGCCCGAAAAAACAATTTTATTTGTTGGGGCATCTATCAATTGCCAATTGCTGGTTGATGATTGACCTTTACCGCACCACACGGCCACCTTTATTCCGCCGGGAGTATAACCTAACTGATTGATGCGTATCCAGCCTTGTGTTTCTTCTTTTTGTATAAATGCGACTGAAGGAAGAAGAAAGATAACTACCCATTTTCTCATGCCCTTAAGTTACGAACAACATCATTAACTTAGCGGCTCTTTAAATTGTCGCATAATGAAATTAGTTTCTTATATCAAAGATGAACATGAGCAACTGGGAGTATTGATCAATAATTTAATTTATGATATGGAAGTATTGCACCCCGATCTTCCTAACAGTATGAATATGTTTTTGACTTACTGGGAAGATACCTATCCTGTAGCGCAGGCTGGTGAGTTATTATTGCGGGAAGGAACAAGAACAACAACTAAAGGAATTCCCCTAATTGATGTACAATTGATTGCACCGGTTCCTTTTCCTACTTCATGCAGGGATGGTTATGCATTCCGCAGTCATGTGGAAGCAGCAAGAAGAAACCGTAAAGCTGAGATGATTCCCGAGTTTGATCAATTTCCTGTTTTTTATTTTACTAATCATCACAGTATACAGGGATCGGGAGACATAAAATGTATGCCGGATCATTTTGAAAAATTGGATTTTGAACTGGAAGCAGCGATTGTAATTTGTAAACATGGAAGAAATATAAAAGCTGAAAAAGCGGATGAATATATCGGCGGATTAATGATTATGAACGATATGAGTGCAAGACATTTGCAAATGGAAGAAATGAAACTCAATCTTGGCCCGGCAAAAGGAAAAGATTTCTCCACTGCTATCGGTCCATGGCTGGTAACATTAGATGAATTACATGAATTTGAAATTTCTCCGAAAGAAAATCATACGGGCAAAAACTGGAAACTGGGAATGAAATGCCGGGTAAATGGCATTCAGGTAAGTGAAGGTAATCTAGGTGATATGGACTGGACCTTTGCAGAGATCATCGAGCGGGCATCTTATGGTGTTGATCTTTATCCCGGCGATGTGATTGGCAGTGGAACAGTTGGTACAGGATGTTTCCTGGAACTAAATGGCACAAAAAAACTCAATGATCCGAATTATACAGAACAATGGCTGCAGCCTGGCGATATAATAGAGATGGAAATTGATGGCCTGGGAAAATTAAATAATACAATTGTTGCAGAGGAAACAGATTGGAGTATTCTAAAACAAAAAAAATAATATTTTTATTTTTTATACAAAAGCCGCAGAGCTTTAGAACCCACACATGAGAAAACTTCTTTTAATTCTATTGCTCCGCGGCTTTTGTATTTACATATCTCCTTTCAAACTATTTGTCTATCGCAGTTTGTAATTTGCAGCTCACGTTCAAATCACAACTTTATTCATTCTCCTAATCGTTGCGTTTCCCTTATTGGTTACCTTTCCCATAAAAGAATCTTTTACTTTCAATTCTTTTTCAGCATTCACTTCTGCAGAGCCAATACCGCTGTTGTCGATATCCATTTTTTGCACCACAAAGCTGGCGGCCTGAATACTGCCCACCCCTTTATTTTTAATCACCGCATTTTCAGCTTTGCCATTGAGAGTTACATCGCCTACGCTTTTATTTTGAATATTTAGATTTTGCGCCGTCAATTTCAAGTTGATGTTGCCTACACTTTTATTATCAATATCAAGATCGTCAAAACTCATGCTGGCATCCGAACGTATGTTACCAACAGTTTTTAAATTCATACTTTTCAATTTTTTGAAAGTAACATATACTTTCATTCTTAGTCCATCATGATCTTTATTACGAATGTTTACATCCTTTTTCATTTCTATCACAAGTTTGGATCCTTCATTTTTTACTTCAAAAAATGGTTGAAGATTATCGTCGGCTTCTATCTTTACTCCTTCCTTATCTCCCTGTACCAGGAATAAATTGAAAACGCCATTGACGTCTAATTGATCAAAGGGTGTAACATTTACATCTTTTGTAATAATATTACCGCTTGGCACAACCGTAACCCTATCTTTATCCTTATTCTTTTCATCGTTCTGTGCCCGCAGATTAACTGAAGAAACAAGAAGACTTATTACTACAAACAAAAAAAACTTTTTCATGCTAAATTGATTTTGGGATTGAAAATAATGTTACTTCCTAAAACGAAGTCTTTCGTAGAACGAAGATGGGAGATATTTTGTTACACAACTCTTTGAAAATTTATGAAAGGCGTATAAAGAGGTTTGAATGGCAAAGGAGCCTTTAAAAACTCAGGCATTGATTTTTACAGATATTTGTCCTTACAATGAGTTTGATATGATTGTTGATTCGAAAGATTTGACTCCCGCTGAAAACCAATATTACCTGCAGCACCTGGTAGCGCCAAGACCCATTTGTTTTGCTTCTACTATTGATAGCGCAGGCAACGTAAACCTTAGCCCTTTCAGTTTTTTTAATTTATTCTCCTCCAATCCGCCTATTGTTATTTTTTCATCAGCAAGAAGAATAAGAAATAACACAACCAAACATACATTGCAAAATGTGCTGGAAGTTCCGGAAGTTGTTATTAATATCGTTACCTATGATATGGTACAGCAAATTTCATTGGCAAGCTGTGAATTTCCTAAGGATGTAAATGAATTTGTAAAAGCGGGTTTTACCGAAGAACCTGCCAGCCTCATTAAACCATCTATGGTAAAAGAAAGTAAAATAAAACTGGAATGCAAGGTGATTGAAGTAAAACCCCTCGGCACGCAAGGCGGTGCTGGTAACCTGGTAATTTGTGAAGTGCTGCGTATGCACATTGATGATTCATTGCTGGATGCAGATAAAAAACCAGATCAGCGAAAAATAAATCACGTGGCAAGACTCGGCGGTGATTGGTATTGCTCAGTAAACGAAAGTAATTTATTCGTGGTACCGAAACCAAATACAGAATCAGGTATTGGGGTTGATGCTTTGCCCTCCACCATCCGCAACAGTAAAATCTTAACCGGTAATTACCTCGGACAGTTAGCCAACGTGCATGAGATGCCGGCAATTGATCCTTCTTATAATGACAGCCATCTTAAACAAATCATTTTATATTACAGCATCAACCCGGATGATATGGAAAAAGAGCTTCATCTGTATGCTAAAAAACTTTTAGATGAAGGAAAAGTGAGACAGGCATGGCAGGTGTTGCTATCCGGTTCATAGTTTTAAGTCTTGGGGAAACACAAAATCAGGAATCGGAATAATAAAATTACTTTTTTACCTTCAGTAAGGCGTTGCAAAAATGCCTTCAATGCGTAAAAACTTACCATATTTACTACTTGCGTTTGCTAATGCAATAATTTTTATTTCCTGTGTATCACAAAGGAAAGTCACTTCTGCAAAAACTAAACTAACTGCTATAGACAGCCAGTTTCTGAAATACGATAAAACACTGACAGAGCTGAATGCTCAACGTAAAAAGAAACAGGAACAAAATGAGATAGATGATACTGCAAGTGCCCGAATACAAAAATTTATTGATTCAACGAATGCAGGTATTGATAGCCTGCTTGCCCATAACTCTGTACTTATTGGAACAGCCATAGTAAATAAGACCGATTGGGAGCAACTGGTCAAAAGCCTTAGCTTTTCGAAAAGAACATCAAAAACAATAAACGAAAAGGTTTTGCTCATTACCGATCTTGTAAATCGTAATACTGTTGTTAACCTTGACCAGGATCTTCTTTTTGAACCCGGTCAATACACGGTTACTCCCGTAGTAGCTGCTGCTATCGGTAAATACTTTGAACCGGCTGCTACGGAAATTGATCTGTTCTCAAAAAAATATCCCGATTTTCCGATGTCCCTGGTTATTACTGCAAAAGGATATGCCGATGGGACAACCATTGCAGAAGGTACTTCACTTTATAAGAATTTACTGACAAGATTAAAATTAAATACCGCTGCTCCAGATAATAAAGAATTAAACAAGGAGCTATCAAGGGCAAGAGCCGAAGAGATTATCAGTCTTTTTAAAAAATTTTCTTCCCGCTGGTCGGCAAATGGGAGTTATATAAAAAATATTTTATTCTTCTATGAAGGAAAAGGAGAAGCCTTGCCAAATCCTAAAGCTGCTGATTATAAAACAGATGATCAAAGAAGAAGAGTGGTATTGCTTTACTGGAGTATATTTCCTGAATGATTTATTTTTCTGAAAGGCGAAGTATTATTTCCTGTATGTATTGCTCAGCATTTATTTCTACAGTTCCATAAGCATGTTTCTTTTTTCCAACAATATCAGGGCCAAAGCTCAATACAAAATGTCCATCTTTTACGCTTCTGCTTGTGAAATATTTGCAATTATCAATTTTTGATTCTTTTGACTTCGCAGCACTGCTATAGAAAGTATATTCGACCTTTGCACAAAGATCATAATCGGCAGTGACTTGAGGTTTGCCATCCGAATTGGTAGTTTCTCTATCACGGGTATCATCAAAATATACTTCAAGTGAACGGATCAGAATTGCCATGGTGGCTTTGTTTTCATTTAATACTGAAGCTACGAGGCTATCGGTATTACTTTGCACAATTCCGGGTATTATTACCGGCTCATAGCTGGTTTCACCCTTTATTTTCTTCGCCAAATAATTTTTCAGACTATCCGTCAGTTCTTTGAATAATTCCCTTTTGTTTTTTCGGCCTTGTGCAGACATGGCATCAAAAGAATTAATGATAAGAATCTTATTATTATTTAAACTCGCATCATTTCTTACATATGATGAATCCTGGCCTGATAAATTGGACAGAGTACCGACAGATAAAATAAAAAAAAGAAAAAAAAATTTGTGTACATAAAATAATTTTCATTTCTATCTCAATACCTTGAGCGTTTTTTTCAAAAAAAAAATTTCCCCCAAAAATATATACATAAACCAAGTTTATGAACTTGTTTTACGAATTCATTCCCGTTCTGCCTTTCATTCATTTCCATTGGCGATGGTCTTATTTAGAAAATATTTTTACGAAATAGTAAGAAAGCAGTTCAGGTTTATCAGCAAAACCTGCAATAATCAATCCTGCATCGCCTTAGATTACGATTTTTTACAAACTTCTCTTATCAACCGGCCAGTTACTACTAACATCTACCAAACCGTGAAAATTAGCTGCATATTCTCGTTTCGGCTGCATTGCAGCTTATAATACTTTGGACTAACAAACAAGAGAAACCGGAATCATTCAATAGAGTATGGCGAAAAAAACAAATTTTTTATTCCCTCATTTTTTAAAAACCATTTTATGAGAAAGTACATTCACCATTCCTTAAAAAGCATTAGCCTAATGTTATTCATCCTCGCCGGATTGTCCATACATGCGATTGCGCAAGGTTTTTCACCCGAAAGCAAAACCAGGCTTCAGCATGTCATTGATAGTTTTCAAAACAATCCGGCCAATCCTTTTGTAGGAGGTATTGCTGCAGCTATTAAAGTAGACGGACTTGCATTTTGGCAGGGCACTACCGGGTATGCCGCCCGTAATGTTGACGCACAAAACAACCTGCTTGCGGGTGGCACTCCTTTTACAGGCAGTGCCCTTTCAAGAATCTACAGCATTACTAAAACATTCACTGCTCCTTTAGTATTGGAACTAGCAAAAGAGGGGGTGTTTGGGCTTAATGATCCTATCAGTTTATATTTTCCTTTTGACCAGGTGAATCCTGGTCTCAACCGTTCTGTAACTATCAGGCAATTGCTGGCACATGAAAGTGGTTATTCTGATTACACCGATGAATTTCAATTGCAGGTCGCTGTAGCATTTCAACCAACTCATGTATGGACTCCTTATGAAACTGTTTCTTTTGTACATCAAATAGCCCCGCCAGGAACTGTGCGGCGATACTCCAGTACTAACTATATAATTTTAGGTGCGATAATAGAGGCATTAACCGGCAAACCTGTTGCGCAACATTACAGGGAAAGATTCTTTACACCACTTGCGCTTAACTCAATGTATCTCGGTGTAAGGGAGCCACAGCCAGCAGGTAGCATACTTGCTGCACCTCACGATAATTTAAGTCCATTCAACCCGGTTTTTCAATTAACAGGTCAACCTACATTTCCGGATGCCTATACCAATGTTTCTCAATTTCCTTTTACAGGTATTGTATCACTAGCATTTACAGGTGGCGGACTTGTTTCTAATGTAGCAGATGTAGCTCAGTGGGGCAATGCGCTTTTTACAGGTAAGGCTACCAGTAAAGAAACGCTTGACGCTATGATGAATTCCATTCCCCCCACACCAGATCAGGATGGAGATTATTTAGGTTATGGTATCTGGCGAAGTACCAGGATGAGCAGTACGGAAGAATTTATTGGTCATGATGGCAGTGCTCCCGGTTATCGCTCAGTAATGTTTTACCAACCCGAGAAAAAACTTACTCTTGTAGTATTAACAAATTATCATGGTGCAGATATTTATGCATTAGCAAGAGCATTATATGCCTCAGTTCCTGAGTTTTTATGTGGCAATCAAAATAAAAAAGAGGATAAGATCCAACTTTGCTTTAATGCTAATACCCTTTGTGTAGATCGTGGCGCCGCTGAAGGCTTTATTAAAAAAGGTGCTTTTTTAGGCGACTGTGAGTCTTCTTTGTCAAGAGTTGTTAAACAAGAAGTAATCGAAGAGCAAACCATTACTGACTTATCTGTTTTTCCAAATCCTTCTACTAATAAAGTTTCAATTTCATTTAAAGTGCCAGTATCAGGTCCCTTTACGTTACAAGTTTATGATATGATTGGGAAATTGGTCGCGACTCTTTTTAATGGAATAGCTGAAAAAGGAATGATAGAAAGGATTAACTGGAATGCAGACAAATTACCTGCAGGCATTTATGTCAGTAGGTTACAAATAGCATCCGGAAGTATTCAGCGGAAAATAGTGTTAAGCCGATAAGCATCGTGGTAGCTGCTGATTCTGCTTTCAGCCAGCAAAGAATTGTTTCAATCAAATAGGACATCATAATAATGAAAATAATGACACAAACTATTATGCTGGTTTCATTTATTTTTTCCTTTACTGCAAATAGTAATGCAGCGATGTTTTCTGATAGCACTAATTACAATCAACTTGAAATAAGAATAAAAACAAAAGATGGGAAAAAAATAACGGGCGATCCGTGGCGTGTGGATATTGATTCAATAAGTATTTTGGGTTATGGTCCTAGACATGGTAGACACCGTGAAACGTTCATTTCAACATATTCCTATAAAGATTTAAAAATAATAAAAGTAAAACTATATACCCTTGCTATATTCCTTGTATCACTGGCACTGTTGGCATTGTCAGGTCTGCTTGGCTATGTAGTTTTTGCGGATCCATCAACGAAAGATAGCGGTTCTGTACTCATTCTTGCTATTGGGCTTTTTGTAGCCGGTATGGGAGGACTCCTTTATTGTTTTAAAAGCATCTTTCAAAAAAGAAGATTCAAAATTGTTGGGCAGAAAGCCAATTATGATTATTTCCGTTCAAAGGTTTTAAAGTTTAAAACTTAATTGCAGGCATCTTATAACAGCAATGAGAAAAAGCGTAGGTTTTCTTAAGGACCGATTTTTAAAAAAATAAATTAAACGGTAGATAATACTTAAAACAAAATATTGTAATCAATTCAGATACCAAAAATCCTAATAATTTATTGACGATGGGTGTTAATAAAATATTTCTCCTCCTGCTGATTCTCATTTCAACATATTGTTTTTCCCAGGACAGAGGAAATCCTGATATAACGGATGTAATAAAAGCAACTTTTTTAAATCCGGGGGTTAGCTACGAAAAGAGAATTGGGAAGTTTCAATCACTCTATGCACAGGCATTTATGAATACTTCTTTTGCCATTGGTTATTCAGATGCTTTGGGAAATACTTCAAGTATTCATTTTGACCCAGCTTTGGCTTTACAATACAGATATTATTATAATTCAGCAAAACGGGAGGCCAAAGGTAAACGAACAGAAATGAATAGCTTAAATTACATAAGCTCAATATTAGAAACAACTTTTTCTAAAGGAAGTATTTCATCATCATATTACGCTGAAAAAAATCGCCGTGCAATAAACATTTTAGGGATTGCCTGGGGCTTTCAAAGAAATTATAAAAAACGTTTTAGCCTGGACTTTGATTTAGGTATTGGATATCTTTTTACAAAAGGCACTACAATTGATTACACAGGACAGTATATTACCAAAAATATCGGGCAATTTACTACTGTTGGTCAATTGAATTTAGGGTTTTGGCTAAGCAAAAGGAATTAAAACTATTTGGGGTGTCTCAAACTTTCTTATCATCAAACATCTTTTTTAAAATAATTCAATTATGAACTCTTTAAAATTTTACTTTCTTTTATTCGCTTTAAGTACAACAGGAGTAATATTTTGTTTTACTTCAACCGCACAAAAAACTTATGCAGACTCTGCAAAATATTTATCAGTGCCGGGGCCGGCCAACCAGGACACAAGCAAATATGCAACCTTTTATATAATACGCCCCGACGGTGATGTGCTAAGGAATTATTGGATGGGGGTTTATTTTGATAACGCACAGATGGTAAGAGCCGATAATAATATGCGTTATATAATAAAATATCCAAAAACAAGCAATGTGGAAATATGGACGAGAAATGAAAAAAAGGAATCTGTCAACATACCGGTTGAGGAAGGTAAAAAATATTATCTGCAAGTAACATTTGAAGTGGGCGGTAAAACAGGTTTTCCAAAATTTATACAATTGGATGAAAAGGAAGGAGAAGAAGCCTTTAATAAAATAAACTCTTCTCCCTTATATGTGTATGATCCGGACCTTTATGCGAATGATGATTATATATGGCCCTCTTCACCAAAAACAGGGTATGCACACATGCAGTTTTTGCCACCTTTATCAACAAGACATTTTTCTTTCAACCAATTAAATGGGTTTATGTTCAGCTATTATAATAAAATGGTTTCGCCGACTTTTTCAGAAGCTGTTGGTGTATATGGCGGCAAGGCTAATCTTAGAGACAAAGATGAGTTTGATAAGTTTGCCCGCAAACAAATGAACAATTTACAAAAGAGTTCCAATAAGTCTGCAACAATACAAAAGATAACCGAAGATTCTTTAACATCAGGTGCCGATTATACGTACAGCGTATATTTTGTAGAAATAGATAGCAAGCCTGATATAGAAGTGAATGGACAAAGACCTGTTCTTGAACTGCGGCAATACAGTACACTGCTATATAAAAGAGATGCGCTTACCGGCAAAGGCGATTATTACTCCGTTTATTTTTCTGAAAGAGGATTACCACAGGAACTTCATTCAAGAGAAGAAATAAGATTTAAAATTCAACAGTTATTAAACTCATGTGAATTTGGGGATTTGAAAAATAAATAACTCAAACAATATTTTATTGCAAGACGTATATCCTTATGACATCAACTGTTGCATCGCAGCCTCGGAATAAGCTTTACTTTCCACCAAACACCTTCCTCAAAATATCCGTTGTTCTTGCCATCGGATTAGCCCGGATATTCGCTTCTTCCTTTGCCACCTGGTCAAACAAGGCATCCACTGCTTTACCTACTACATAAGATGTCAGATCGGGATTGCTCTTTTTAAACGTTGTAGGTAGTTTATTATAAGTAGTAACAATATCTGAATAATATTTTGTCGCATCTGTCCTGTCTAATGATGCCTTAACAGAAGGTGTAAATGCAACGATCAGCTTTTGTTTTGTCTTTTCTTTAAAATAATTAGTAGCTGCATCTTTCGAGCCCCTGATAATATTCAATGCATCTGTCAATGTCATTTCTTTTATCGCATCAACAAAGATTGGTTTGGCATAACCTACTGCATCTTCAGCACCACGGTTAATCGCAAGTATTGCTTTATCCACCTGTGCTCCCATTCCAAGATTGCGCAACGTATTTTCAATTTTCTTCGCATCGGGCGGCAACAATACTTTATAAAACTCGCTGCCAAAAAATCCATCTGTTTTATTAAGATGTAAAACGGCTGTTGTTACTCCTTGCGTCAATGCTTCTTTTATTCCCTGCCCGGCTTCATTTTCAGTAATGCCGGTGCCTGATGAAGATTTGTTGGAAAATATTTTTGGAAGTTTGATCTGCGAAAAAACGCTTGTAGAAGCAATAAGAAAAAATGCTGTAAGGATAAAAGGAAGTTTAGTTTTCATCATACGATTAATTTTATACAAGATAATAAATTAACCGGCGAAAGGAAAAATTCCAAAGTTTTGTCTGA
>Ga0193749_1000087_pt1 | contig 11462 bp, 8 predicted proteins | sample L1s2metaG_FD_145081 | JGI IMG/M metagenome (GOLD analysis project Ga0193749, IMG submission 145081) | Soil microbial communities from a riparian zone of the East river system, Colorado, United States - L1s2 | ecosystem: Environmental > Terrestrial > Soil > Riparian zone | place: USA: East River...
CAGCCGCTCTCACCGCAGTTGAGAATATCGATCTCTCAAAGTTGAATAAGCCTTTGGCGTTGGTGTTCACCGCCGATGAAGAGATCGGCTGTCTGGGCGCCCAGCGACTGGCGCGATCCCGCGCCTTGAGCGCACGTTACGCCATTATCGGCGAGCCGACTTCACTGCAACCAATGCGTGCCGGCAAAGGATACTGCCTGGCCGAGGTTACGGTGCGCGGCCGTGAAGCACACAGCGCTTATCCCCAAATCGGCGCCTCAGCGATCGTTCGCGCGGCGCGTTTGATCGGACGCATCGAACAAATCGCCAGTGAGCTGAAGCATGACGAACGGGCCGGTTTCGATCCGCCTTACACCACGTTGAATGTTGGTTTGATCGCGGGCGGGACAGCTAAGAACATCATCGCGGGAGAGTGCAGCTTCACGCTCGAGTGGCGGACCATTCCCGGGCAAGAGTCTGATTATGCCCTGAACCTGGTGAGGCAAGCCGCGGCGGATTTGCACCGGCAGGATACGGACTTTGTTTGCGAAATCAACGCTACGCGCGCGGATGAAAGTTTTGCGACGCGCGCCGAATCCCCGCTGGTGCAGTTCCTGGAAGAAGCTTCCGGCAAGAAATCGGGGACGGTAGCATTCGGCACCGAAGCACCGAGCCTGATTGATCTCGGCGCCGAAGCCGTCGTCTTTGGACCCGGCGACATCCGCGTGGCTCATCGCACTGGTGAGTTCGTTCCCATAGATCAACTCAATCGCTGCGTCGAGATTCTTTCACGGGCGATCGAATGCTTCTGTAGGTAACGGAGCGCGGACATCCTGTCCGCGCGCCGATTAACTACGAAGCCGATTATGCGACAGCACCATCGCTCGCTTATTATGTCTCTTCGCAAACCCGGAGATACAAAATGAAACGAAGACACAGGTCTCTTTTGGTCGCGGCTGTCTTAATAATTCTGGTTCATGCTCACGCCGTCGCCAGCAAGCCTCGCATTGCCAATCCACCGGCGACCGCAATCACGCTCAGTGTCGACGCCACCGAAGCACCGCGCAAACTTTTTCATGCGCGCATGACGATGCAAGTGTCGCCGGGCCCTTTGACGCTGGTGTATCCGAAATGGATTCCCGGCGAGCACGGACCGACGGGCCCGATCGTTGATCTTGCCGGATTGAAACTAACCGCAGGCGGAAAGACCATTCCCTGGCGGCGCGATGATATCGATATGTACGCGTTTCATCTTGAAGTACCGGCTGGTGTTAGAGAACTTGAGGTCGCACTTGATTTTCTTTCGCCGACTTTTGCCGGCGGCTTTACAGCCGGCGCTTCGACGACTTCGCATCTCGCGATCGTTACCTGGAACCAGTTGCTGCTGTATCCCGAAAGCTCGAACATCAGCGACGTCACTTTCAAAGCGAATCTCATTCTCCCCGCGGGCTGGAAATTCGGCACCTCTCTTCCGATCGCTGGTCAATCTGCAGGCAAAGTTAGTTTCGTTCCCGTATCGCTCGAACGGCTTGTCGATTCGCCGGTGCTGGCGGGTGAATACTTTCTGGTCATTCCACTCGCAGCAAATCCACCGAACGAGATCGACATTGCGGCCGACAACCCGGCGGATCTGGAAATCAGTCCGGAGCTGACTACGACGCTCAAGCGCATCGTCGCCGAAGCAGTCTCATTGTTTGGCGCGACCCACTATACGCACTATCACTTTCTGCTGACGCTAAGTGATCACACTGCGCATTTCGGACTCGAGCACCACGAATCGAACGACAGTCGTGTGGCTGAACGCTCGTTGCTCGAGCCGGCGTTACGCGACGTAGCGCTCGGCGTATTGCCGCACGAGTTTGTGCACTCATGGAATGGCAAGTATCGCCGGCCCGCAGGACTGGCGACGGCGAATTATCAGGAGCCCATGAAGGGCGAGCTGCTCTGGGTTTATGAAGGACTGACGCAGTACCTCGGCAATTTACTTTCGGCGCGCAGTGGTCTGTGGACGCCCCAGCAGTATCGCGAGCATCTTGCTCAAATCGCCGCCGATCTCGATCACACACCCGGCCGCATGTGGCGTCCTTTGATTGACACCACGATCGCGGCCCAGGTTCTTTACGGCGCTCCCGGCGAATGGACTTCACTGCGCCGCGGCGTGGACTTTTATGATGAAGGCTGGCTGATCTGGCTGGACACCGACACGAAAATTCGCGAGTTGAGCGGCGGCCGGCGCTCGCTCGACGATTTTTGCAAACGGTTTCACGGCGCGCCCAACACCTCGCCCATGGTTAAAACCTATGGATTCGATGATGTCGTCGCGACGTTGAATGACGTCGCGCCGTTCGACTGGCGAAATTTTTTGCGGACGCGTTTGAATTCCACGGACTTCCATGCGCCGCTCGGCGGCATCGAAAGGGGCGGCTGGAAGTTGGCGTATCAAACAACGCCCAGCGGCTTTTTGAAAGACCTGGAGCAGGTGCGGCACGGCACTGAAATGGGCTACACCATTGGGCTGCGGCTGGGCGAGGACGGTTCGATTGCCGACGTGATCGACGGCATGCCTGCCGCCAGGGCCGGCATCGGCCCGGGCATGAAAATAGTGGCGGTCAACGGTAAAGCTTATTCACCGGAAATTCTGCGCGACTCTGTGAGAGCGACAACCGATCCCCGGCGACGGCGCATCGAGTTGTTGATCGACAACGAAGGTCATGTAGCGACTTATCAAATAGAGTATGGTGAAGGCGAGAAGTATCCGGTGCTCGAACGTGATGCGTCAAAGCCCGACACGCTGGCGAAAATCATTGCGCCGCTGACGTGGGGTCGATAGGCAATTATTTCATTCATGGTTTCGCTAATTGTTCAGAAGGTGGACAAGTTCCCAGTCTAAACGAGAGAATTATTTTCGGGATAAGTTCCCGCATTTCAACGGAAGGCAGTTTTGAAATACATCAATTCTTTATTCGTTCTCAAAATCGCGCGGGTTGTCAGTCTTTCATTTCTGACACTCTGCGCCGGCTTATCTTTTTCGTCAGTCGTTGCGCAAACCAGCGACACCCCGATCCCGCAGCCGACTGAACTCCAGCAAGGGCCGCCGCTGACAAATCAGGAGTTCGTGCAGCTCCTCTATCAATTGCCAAAGCATCCGGAAACGAAGGACAAACTGGTTGACGACATCAGAAAGCGCGGTATCGCTTTTCCGGTAACGGACGGCTTGCGATCTCTCGTGGCCACCAAGAGTGGTAACGATGCCGCATTGCAACGGACTTTGGCTGAAGCTGACCGGCGGCGCACGAATCCGGTGGTCGCGTCTCTGCCGCCTACGGTTGAGGGTTTGGAACTGCTGGCACGAACTCGCAAGGCCACTCTGGGCGCGGCCGAGACAATGCCGGACTATCTCGTCAAACAACAGATTATTCGTTCGCACGCTTATGGCCAGAGCAAGAACTGGGCAGTCTATGATCGGCTCAGCATCGCCGTCAGCTATCGTCAAACCGCCGGCGAAGATTATAAGTTGCTTTCCGTTAATGGCATGCCCGCCGCCCAGGACCAGGCTTATGGGATGAAACTGGGCGGGACGATTTCCACCGGCGAGTACGTGAGCGCGTTGAGCGATCTCTTCAGACCTGAAAGCCGGGCTGAATTCAACATGGTGGATACTGATACCCTGCGTGGGAGGCGCACGATCGTCTACGAATACGAGGTTAAGAAAGAGTTTTCTCATTGGATCCTGGGATGGGGCGAGGGTGGTTCTTTGCGGCAGCAAACCATTGCAGGCTATCGCGGCCGACTCTGGATCGACCGGGAAAACAATCGCGTGCTGCGGCTGGAGGAGATCAGCACCGAAATCGATCCAGGTTTTCCCATTACCGCAACCAACACAATGATTGATTACGATTGGGTCACGATCGTTGAAAAGGAACACCTGTTGCCGTCGCGCGCCGTAGTTGAACTCACCTCTCGCGATCGTGGCCAGACTGAGCAGACTCGAAATGAAATTCTGTTCCGCGGCTATCGCAAGTTCGGCGCTGAAGTTAAGATCATCGATATCGACGAAAAGGATTTTCCGCCCGACAAGCCCGAAGAAACGGAACCGAAAAAGCCAGAGAATGCGCCGGCCCTCAAGCCGCAACCTAAGAAGCCTGAAGAATGATTAGAGCGATCCGATACGGGGCAGTAGCCCGACCTCGGGGTCCCCGGCCGGGCAGCCCGGCTGGGGTGGGACGGTTAGGGAAAGCTCGCCAACGCAGCATAGACCTCTCCTTCACCGTCGGGCTAGCGCCTCGCGTTGCCATCTTGCTCGCTATTGGTCTCGTGTTCTCAAGCCCAGCCGCTACGCTTGCCCAAACTCCTCCCGACAAAGATTATCTCGTTTACGTCGTCTCGGAATCAGCCGACAAGATCGCTCTGATCCGCTTTGGACCCAAAGGCGCGCGCGTCGATCACGATCTGCAGACAGGCGACATGCCAGTAGACATTGATGGTCCCCATGGGATCGTCGTTTCGCCCGACCGGCAGTTCTACTATGTTTCGATCGCACACGGCCGCCCCTTTGGTTTGATCTGGAAGTACTCGACCAAAGATGACCGCGTTCTGGGCAAGACAACGCTCGGTTATTTTCCGGCCACGGTCGATATTACACCTGATGGTAATTTTCTTTTCATCGTGAATTTCAATCTGCACGGCGACATGGTGCCGTCGTCGGTTTCGGTGGTATCGACGCCCACAATGACTGAAGTAGCACGCATTCAAACCTGCACGATGCCCCACGGTTCGCGGCTGAATCCGCAGGGCACCAAACAATATTCGGCCTGCATGATGGATGACATGCTGGTCGAAATCGATACCCGCACGTTGAAAGTCGCGCGTCATTTTATTGTGACCAGGGGTAAAGAAGTCGGCGTTAGTGGCGCTCCGAAGATAAAAAACCCGGATCCAATGAATTCTATGTCAGGGATGAACATGCCCGGCATGAAGGACAGCGGCGGACACGGAATGGAACCGCCAAAGCCCGGCGACAATTCCTGCTCGCCGACCTGGGCCCAACCTGCGGCGGATGGTTCGTCGATCTATGTTGCCTGTAACAAATCGAGCGAAATCGTTGAAGTCGATGCCAACAGTTGGAAGTTGGTCCGGCGGATTCCGGCACGCGCGGGAGTTTACAACCTGGGCATCACGCACGACGGCACTCGTCTGCTGGCTACCAACAAACGCGATCAATCCGTTTCGATCTTTGATTTGAAGAGCGGCAAGGAAATCGCGCGCCTGCCCACCAAACGAAGAGTGCTGCACGGTGTCGTGGTTTCGCCTGATGACGCTTACGCATTCGTGACTGTAGAGGGCGTCGGGTCAGAACCGGGTACGGTTGAGATAATTGATCTCGGGGCCTTGAAGACCGTAGCGTCAGTCGATGTCGGAGAGGAAGCCGCGGGCGTCGATTTCTTCAAGACTGAGCCTGTGAAGTGACCACTCTCTTCAGGCCCTCTCTAAATTACGTGGCTCTGTTTTTCACCCTGGCGCCTTTGCGTGAGACTGTGTTTCGCCCCAAGGCGCAAAGGCACCAGGATAGAACCGTCAATATCAAGGTTAATAGGAGAACCCACATGGCTAGACATCTGCTTGCGCCGTGCGTTTTGAGTCTGGGCTGCTTGATCGTCTTTGCAGATCACAAAGCTGTCAGCAAAGTATTTCCTATTCGAGATGTCGGGTTGGTATCAGTCGTTGACGCTAACCTCCCAACACAGTCGCAACTCTTGTTACCTCGCGAACAGGAAATCGAACTCGCGTTGAAGGCCGGTCCAATACATTTACGGAAGGAAGCTACCGTATATACGTTCGGCAAGAACGGCTATGAAAAAGCCCGAACCGGCGCGAACGGCTTCAATTGCCTAGTCAATCGCGACGGCATTCAAAACGGAAATAACGCGTTGCTCCCGACCTGCTGGGATCCAGAAGGCAGCAGAACGATCCTTCCGGTCATGTTGCGCGTCGGAGAATTACTCGCGCAGGGGAAATCGGCAGTCGAGATCAGACGCGATATTAATCAGGGCTTTGAGCAGGGTCGCTTTCATAGCCCAGCAAAGGCGGGCATCGCTTACATGCTGGCCGGCGATGTTAAGTTTGATCCGAAATCCGGCACGCTTTCTGCCACGGTTTTTCCTCCACATTACATGTTCTATGCGCCAGGGGTCACCAATGCAGATATTGGCATGTCGAAAGAAGCAACAACTCCGGGGCTGCCTTTTGTCTACTCGGGATATTCGGGCGGTACAAGAACGGCTTACATTATCGTGATGGCTGGTGACTCCGCCAGCCATGCGATGCATTGAAAAGAAATCCGGATCCGACGTCGGTCTCTGATGTCTCACTGTCCCGGCGCAGTCGTCGATCCTTTATCAATCTTCGCCCCGAGCTTCACCACCCACAACCCTGAATTGATGTCGTTGAAATAGATCAGGCCTTTGTGGGGTTGCGCGCCCCAGGTGAATGGCAGGTTGGTACGATAGCCTTCAGGGTCGCCGGTCCAAACCTTGCCGATTTCCCTCCCCTGACGATAGAGGTCGCCACGCAACTCGCCGGAAACATCGACGACGCGTCCACCGGCGCTGTAGTAACCCATGTACATGATTCCATCCTCGACCCAAATGTTATGGGCGCCGCCTTCGGGCACGGGATACTCGGCAACTTTGCGCGGATGACTGATGTCGCTGATATCAAGCACGTGGCAGATGCCGCGCACCGGAATGCGACGATGCGACAAAATGTCGAAGAACGAAGGCAGCACTTCGTCACCAATGAAAAGATAATTGCGGTCGCGGAAAACTGAGTGCGTGCCCGCAAGCCAACCGTTCCCGTAGAGTTCGTTGTGATTAAAACGAAATTGGCTGACCAGTTTCGGGTGCTCTGGACTGCCGCCTTTCAAACCCGCGCCCACGTCGAGGATCACCAGTCCATCATGCCAGTAGGCGAGATAAGCCAGGCCATCTTTGACGTAAAGATCGTGCAGGTAACGGCCCACCACTTCCTCGCCTTCTTTGGTACGAATGGTGGAAGCATCCGGATTTTCAGTTTGCCAACGAGCGACTTCTTTCGGATTCTTAACATCCGCGAAATCGATCACGCGTAGTGAACCGGTAGCGTCGTCGGTCAAATAAACATAGTGGCTGTCCACGAACGCGCTGTGCACGCCGCCGGTAACCGTCGCCGTGTATTCCGAAATCAGTTTCGGATGCGCGGGGTCTGAGGTGTCATAGAAGGCGATGCCATTCTTCCGATTCGACGCGCCTTCGCGCGAGATGACCAGAATCTTTCCATCAGCCGTCGTCATGATGTCGTTTACCAGACGAGCCTCGACTTTCACCGTGTCGGTGAGTTTCGGATGGGCCGGATCGGAAATGTCGTAAACCAGAAACTGATCAGAAATCGTCGAGTAGTAGGCATAGTTGCCGATGATCCATTCTTCGGCGCCCTGAAAATCTTTGAACTGAGCGCGGCCGACGACTTCCAACGCGCGGTCGGCATTCCGCGGCGCTACTATGATCGAAGCGGTTGCGGTGATATTGCCGCTACTCGCATTGATGACATATGTGCCAGGTTGTTCAGCCACAAACGCACCGTCAGGATAAATCGTTGCGCCCGTGCCGGTAACCGACCAACGCGCCGTAAATTCGTTTGTCGGCGTTCCCTTCGCCGTGAAGTGCACAACGTCGCCAGTACGAGCCGCGGCCACACTTTGTTCGATCGTCAAGCCGCGCAGATTGCTCTTAATGATGGTCACCGTGGTGGCACCGCTTACGGCTCCGGCGACAGCCTTAATCGTAGCTTTACCGGGCGCGATTCCAGTTACCAATCCACCCGCGTCAACCGTGGCTATCGACGGCTGATCGGACGTCCAACTGATTGATACACCTGTGCGTGGATCGCCGTTTCCGATACGAACGGTCGCTTCGAGGTGCACCGTACTGCCCGCAACCAAAGGTGTCGTGATCGACTTAATCTCAACCGTTTTGATCGAGGCCGGCTTAACCGTAAAAGTCGTAAAGCCCGACGTCTTATTGGCAAAGAGTGCGCCGGCGGTAACTTCGCCCGGACCGAAAAGCCTCACGATGCCGGTATCGTCCGCTGCGGCAATGTCGAACGGCCCGGCAAAGAAACTGGCGGGCTGTTCATTCACGATGTTTCCGGCTGCATCTTTGGCCACCACGGTGAGCTTCACCTGTTGACCGACTTCAGCCTCAGTTACCGAAGCCTTAACCTCGACGGTCTTAACCGCGGAAGTTGACGATGGTTGCTGTGCGAAAGCGCTAATCGCGAGCAGACAGATTGGAATGAGCACGAGTCGTTTGGTTACCGACATTCGAGACCTCCGGGCGTTCGAAAAGTTCATGATGACTGCGCGCCATGTTAATGGCTACCATCGAAGCGAGGCAAGGTGATAGCGGCCGAGCCGCGAACCTGGAAACGCTCGCTTGAACTCCCGCCGATCGTGGCCCATCATGTTTCCAGAACGCGGCCCCAGTTGATCAAATGATACCGCCCGCTAACGCCGGTGGTACTGACTTCAGTTGAGTCATGGCTAATCCAGCTTTGCGTCTACCCGAAAATATTCCTGGCGACTTCTTTGTCGATTCTACGTGTATCGACTGTGACCTGTGCCGGCAAATTGCTCCGGAAACATTTTCCGACGCGGGCGAGGCTTCGATTGTTTATCGTCAGCCTTTAACCGACGGCGAAACGAAGCGGGCTTTGATGGCCCTGGTCGCTTGTCCGACCGCCTCGATCGGAACGACCGAGCATCATGATGCGCATATCGGAATCGACGCTTTCCCGTCACAGATTGCCGAGAATGTTTATTTCTGTGGCTTTGCCGCCGAATCAAGCTTTGGGGCGTGGAGTTATTTGATCGTTCGTCCGCAAAGTGAAGGCGGCAACGTGCTGATCGATTCCCCCAGGTTTGCCACTCAGTTGGCCAGGAAGATCGAGTCAATGGGCGGAGTGAACACGATGTTTCTGACGCACCGTGACGACGTCGCGGATCATGCGAGGTTCGCGAAGAGATTTGGCTGCGAACGCGTCATGCACGCAGATGATGGCGCGCGCAGGTTCGGCATCGAACAAGTAATCGAAGGTCATGATTCAGTGCAACTCGATCCGGATCTGATCGCGATTCCGGTTCCCGGCCACACGCGCGGACACGCAGTATTGCTCTATCGCCACAAGTTTCTGTTCACCGGCGATCATTTGGCGTGGTCGCCAAGCCGGGAAACGCTGACTGCATTTCGCAGCGCGTGCTGGTATTCGTGGGAAGAGCAGACGAGGTCGATGGAAAAACTGCGCCAGTATGATTTTGAATGGGTTTTGCCGGGCCATGGCCGGATTCATCAGGATAGCCGTGAGAACATGCGCACACATCTTGAGCGCTGTATTGAATGGATGAAAACGCGCTAATATGCTCGACCGATTTCAAGAAGGAGAACGAGTTTGTTAAGAACCCTGATTTTCGCAATGGCCTCGCTGTTACTTGTCGTCAACGTCCTGGCCCAGGACCCCAACGTCAAACATTTCGCCAAAGATGGTTTGTCATTCGACTATCCGGCTGGTTGGCAGATTGCCGATAAGAGTTCGCCACAGATGCAACTCATCGAACTAGCCGTTGGTGACGTGGTGATTCGGGTTCGCTCGCCTCGTGAGTGGTTGAAGACGCCGGAAAAGGAAGCGCACGCAAAGAAGCTGTTTCAGGATCAATACGTAGACGATTTTATGGCTCAGCTCGAGCAGGCCAGCCTGCATCCCAAGCGCTCAACCGTAACCACACAGATTGCCGGCGCCGATGCTGAAGGCGCACGCATCCGTGCGGTTCTCGATGGCGAACCGGGTGGCATGGATTCTTACTACCGCATGATCTCTGACAGATTGGTCAACCTGTCGATCTTCGCCTCTGATAAAGATATCGCGAAAGTAGCTCCGGGTTGGGACCTGCTCCGTAACAGCCTTAAGGTCGAACCGGCGCCGCAACCGAAAGCAACGCCACAACCATCACCGGCAAAAGGAAAGCCTAAATGACGCGCGTGAAAGCGGCCTCGGGTTTTTTGGGAAAGCCACAATAGAAGACAAAAGGTGAAACGTTCCATTCTGTTCATGACTATGCTGGTTTTGGCGCTGTATCAGAGTGCCATTGCCCAGGCTCCGGCGCATGATGCTCTCAAACACTTCGCGGTCAAGGGTCTTTCATTCGACTATCCCGCGGCAATTGAACTGGAAGACCATAGCAATCAGAGTGGACAGCATCTGGTCATTCAGAGTAAAGACCAGGCGCAGATAATGATCGTTTCCCGCTATGCGCAAATCAACACGGCTGAAGAATTGGCGGCCGCCAGACACGAAGTGGTCGATAGCTTTATCGAAATAATGTGGCGACAGATTCATGAGCAGGATCCGAACGTCTTGCGCACAGCGGCACAGATCGAGGTAGCGGGCGCGCAGGCAACCGGAGTAAGACTGAGAGCAGTGCTGGAGAACCAGCCCGGCAACGCAGAGATTTACTCGTTACAGTTGGGCTCGCGACTGGTGCTGCTTTCCTTGATTGGCACCGACAGAGAGATCGCCGCGACGGCTCCTGTCTGGCTTATGATCCGCCGCAGTCTGAAAATATCAGCGAATGCGGATGCTGCGGCTGCAGCCCCGCCGCCTTCCAGGACAATTGCCCGCCGGGCCGGTAGGTATATCTCGGGCGCATCATTGATTGAGCAATCGAAGCAGTCTCAAACCCAAACACCGGAGCAGAAAAATTGATCATTGGACTTCCGAAAGAAATCAAGGACAACGAATATCGCGTCGGCCTGACTCCTGCGGGTGTGCGCGCGTTGACTGACGCCGGCCACCGCGTACTGGTCGAAACGGCTGCCGGTGAAGGATCGGGATTCGAAGATTCCTTGTACGAACGTGCCGGCGCGAACATCATTGAAACCGCCGATGATGTCTGGGCTGAGGGTGAGATGATTGTGAAAGTGAAAGAACCCATTGCGCCCGAATATCCACGGATGCGTGAAGGACAATTACTGTTTACTTATCTTCATCTCGCTCCTGACCACGAACTAACTGAACAGTTATTGCTAAGAAAAGTAACCGGAGTCGCCTACGAGACGATCACTGATCGTCGCGGGACGCTGCCGCTGCTGACGCCGATGTCAGAAGTTGCCGGCCGCATGGCGATTCAGGTCGGCGCGCACTATCTGGAAAAAATGAGCGGCGGCCGCGGCATTCTGCTTGGCGGCGTACCAGGGGTTCCGGCGGCGCGCGTCGTCATCATCGGCGGTGGAGTCGTCGGCACAAACTCTGCGAAGATCGCGGTCGGGATGGGCGCGCATGTAACGATCATCGATAACAACCTCGATCGCCTGCGTGAGCTCGACGACATTTTTCTTTCAAAAATTTCTACGCTCGCCTCGAGCGCTTACATGATTCATGACGCGCTGACGACGGCT
>Ga0193749_1000088_pt1 | contig 11449 bp, 12 predicted proteins | sample L1s2metaG_FD_145081 | JGI IMG/M metagenome (GOLD analysis project Ga0193749, IMG submission 145081) | Soil microbial communities from a riparian zone of the East river system, Colorado, United States - L1s2 | ecosystem: Environmental > Terrestrial > Soil > Riparian zone | place: USA: East River...
GTAGAAGAAGTGCCGACCGGAACGTGTCCTGAATGCGATGCTGACGTCCATGTTGATCTCGACGTGGACAAGGGCGAGACGGTAGATTGTGAAGAGTGTGGAGTTCAACTCGAAGTCGTAGGTCTGGATCCAGTCGAACTGGATCTGGTCGAGGAAGGATCGCTCGACGATGACGACGATGAGGATGAATTCTGAAAGATCAGGAGGCAGTAGGCAGAAAGCAGTAGGCAGCAAACAGCAACCGTGCGCTTCAAGGTTTTCTGCTTACTGCATTCTGCCTCCTGCCTACTTCTTCCCAGCCAGGTATCCCGGCCGGCTTTGCCGCAAGATCATTCCGCGCGGGCCCTCAACTTTGATTGTGTGGAACTTCCCATCAGTCCGTATTTCTTTGGGCGGATAAAACCCCACCACATAGGCAGCCGCCACTTCCTCAGCTATCGCCCGAAACAAAGGCCCTAAATCCTGTTGGTTCGCATAGACACTTCGGCCACCCGTCTTCTCCACCAATCCGCTGACGTCCAGAGGGGTGGGCAACGGGGTCATCTGTGCGGATGCCAGAAGGTGTGTGAACGACGGCATTGTGACCACATAGACGCTCGTGTCTGAGGCATTGGCGCGCTCGATCACGGTATCGGGCGAGACGGTGTCGCCCACGGGAAAGCCGTCGGTAATTACCACGACCGCTCGCTTCATCATCTGATGCTCGCGCGTAAGTGGCGCATGACGAACCAGCATCCGCACTGCGTCATCGACAGCGTCATAGGTGTGAGTAGACATGCCATTAGGCTCATGCGCCAGCCGGTCGAATGCCCGATCAAGTTTCTCGCGATCACTAGTGAAGGCTTGAAGTGTCTTTACCCGCATGCCGAAGGTCATCACCGCAAAAACGGCTGGATGTTCGGCTAAACGCCGCGAAAACTCGCGCATGGCATCGCTGACCCGCGCCACCTCTTCGGGTGTCATACTGCCCGACAGGTCAAGCGCGAAGACGATCGCCACCGGACGCGGCGCGCCTTCGATCTGCTCGACATTGAACGAAGCGATTGGCCGCTCGGCGCCGTCTTCGTAAAGCTTGAAATCTTCTTTTTTCAGATTGCGCACCAGGCGGCCCTTCGCATCGGTGACGGTGACGTCTACGGGAACCAGATCGGTGTCGATCTTAATAATGTCCTGTGGCTCGGTCTCAGTCGGAAGGACTCGGCGCGGGCGTTCCTTCGTCGATTCGTCCTGGGCGACCGTAAAAACAGAAGCGCAGCACGTGAAAGCCAGTGTCAGAGCGATGAGAGAGAGGAGCTGTAGTAACCGAGATGAGCCTAAAGCCGTTAGCATGATCAGGAGTAATTATACGCTCGTGACAATTGAGCACGCCAAGCCCTGCGCGGGCAACGCGACCTGCGATGAAGGCTTCCTAAGTTTGTTACGGCATTTCGCGTGGTGCTGGTTCCTTGCCGCCCGTCCATGTTAACTTGAATCTCAAAGAGGAAAATCCATGACACCCATGAAGACGATTTTCGCGACCTTATTGCTGCTGATCCTTTCAGTCGCATCTCTGGCCCAGGACAAAACGACCGGAGCGATCAAAGGCAAGGTCCGAGTTGAGCAAGGGTCGCCAGGGGGTGTCGCGGTGATCCTGCTCCAGGGAGACCGCGAGGTGACGCGCGCGGCCACTGACAAGAAAGGCGAATTTACGATTAGCCATGTCGTGCCCGGTGTTTACGGGGTGAAGTTTCGCAAACCGGGCCTGAGTGTCGGCTCGATTGACGAGTTGGAGGTCAAAGCCGGAAAGACTCGCGCGCTCCATGATCTGATTCTGGGGATCGACGAAGGCTCGATTGCCTTTCTGCGGGGCAGTGTATTCACCGAATCAGGACGTAGCGTTCCGGGTGTGCGCGTCGAGCTGGCCAGGATCCTGGCTGAGAATTCTGTGCAGAAAATTGATGGCCGGGTAACTGGTGAAACCGGAGAGTTTGTATTTCGACTTCCTCCAGAGAGGGCCAAATATCGCGTCACGGCGAAAGCAGAAGGCGCACAACCCATTTCGAAGGATGTCGAGATCGATAGCGCGGCCGTCTATCGTGTGGCGCTGACGCTGAAGCCCGTGCCGAAATAGTTTGAGATTCTAAATTTCAAATCCTGATCTCAGATCTCGAGTTTTCTTCGACCTTGAGCGTTGGGCCTGGGAGAGTCATCCCTCAGAAAAAACACGATATCAGTTGGATAGAGATTGTCTTTGCGTTACGATAACGCATCGCTACGAATCAATCCCAGGGAGCGGTCCCCGGACGTTGTTTTGAGAGTTGAGATTTGTGTCTGAGAGGGAAGAATTCCTAACCGCGCGGCAACTCGCCGACGTTTTGCAGGTGAGCGAATCCACCGTGCGCAGACTCGCCGCCAAACGACGAATTCCTTCAGTGAGGCTTACTCCGCGCATCATCCGGTTCCACCTGGACGCGGTGCGCGAAGCACTGGACGTCCCACGCATCTCCGGCCCTCGGAATTTGCAAACTGACGATGCACAGTTGTCGTTTGAGGATTTGCTTTCCAGCTAAACAGCAGCACAGACTCAATTCTGTGATTTGGCCGGTCCCCAAACGCCACCATCACAGACTGAGGTCTGTGCCACCTGTTTCTGCCGCCGCTGTCCCAAGGGAATCTCGACCCACTGACCATTCTGTTGCACGAAAGCCCTCGTTCGTTTGATCGGAAACTTACGCGCGAAAGCAGGATTGCTCTTCAGAAAGCGATCAATCGTCGGGCGATCCCCGGTGGCCACGCGCCAGCTTCCATCCTCGCGCACCAGATACTGCTGGACAACTAGCTTACCATCAGCATTAAAAGGCTGCTGGATGTGCGCGAACATGACGGTGTCGACGACTGCCAGGTTTCCCGAAACGCGCACGGCGCCAATTTCGATCCGGTCGAGTTGGTACATGTTTCGTGAGCCCTGAAGGCCCTTAACGAAACGATCGCGAGACACTCTTGATCGCGTGGATTGGGGCAGCGAATCGTAGAGCGCCTCGTATTGACCGGCCTTCAATTGATCAAAGATCCTCTGAACAGCGCTGCGAACATCTGACTCATCAGAAGGCGCCGCCATGATTGCTCCAGCTGTTCCGATGAAGGTGAAGAAGGATAGGAGAAGAATAAGGAGTTTACTGTTCATCTGAGTCTTCATTGATTTCCGGCTCACTGGATTCCACTTCTGCCGCCCCAAGTTTCGCTCGTATCTGAGCACGATAGCTCAAGAACCATGCGACAGCTCCCAGTGTTGCTGTAACGAAAGCGGCCGACATATTGTTCCGCCATAGAAAAGCGGCCGCTACGATTACCATGACCGCCGCTAAGATGATCCAGATGCGCTCGATCATCGTCGCGTTATTTCACGGTCACTGAGATTGTCGTGTTGATGGTCGCCGGCGGAAAGCACTGCTCTTCGTCGCAGGCCTGGACTCGGACGTTTACAGGCAGCGATCGAGATCCAGCCGCGGCCTTTGTTTCGGCCCGCAGATTTAGCTTAATTGGCGTCTCACCTTCGTAAACCGCGAGCGGCTGTTCCGCGAACTGAAATTTCTTCTTTACCGCGGCCGGATAACCCGGCGCTCCAACGGTGATTCCTTCCACTTTACCTGCGGTCAATTGCGTCGCAATCAGATAGGAAAACGTTGCCGGGTTTGCGTTGACATGAAAACCCGGCGAGATCGAAAGAGTAACGAGGGCGTCCGCCGAGCCGTTTGTAGGGATCTGGACAGCCGAAGGACCAATCCTCACTACATCCGATGACACTGAAACTGCGGGAGTTGGCGAGGCTCCGGCGACAGTCGGCGATTTGCTGCTGGTTCCCGACCCTCTGCATGCAGCGAGAGCAACAGTCAATACCAGACAGGGAACCAGAGCTGACTTAATGATCAATCGGTTCATGTAGTGGCCTCAAGATCTTCTTCGCGTTGTCTCGCAAGGCGCCTACGACGCAGACGCTTAACAACCTCCCCAAGCGCATGTTATCGCAGCCTGAAAGCCTCAACGGAACCAGGCTCAGGAGCAGGAGAGTGGTGAATCTCATAATTGACCTCCTAAGGATTAGTAAATCCTTGAACGATTAGGCCAAACCGGCTTGTGTTTAGACACCACTTATCCTTCGGTTGGTTCCTTTTCTTCTTTCCCATCCGCCCTCTTGATCCCAAACTTCTCCAGCCGATACTGCAACGTGCGAAAAGTAAGGCCGAGAAGTTTCGCCGCCTTGGTGATGTTGTAGTCCGTTTGATCCATGGCCTGGAGGATCAAATTCTTTTCGACTTCTTCAAACGAAATTCCCTCGGCCGGTAGCTTAAAGCCGCCGGTGACCGCGGTCTGTGATTCCTGCCGGACCTCAGTCGGCAGGTCGTCGGGAATGATCATGTCACCTTCGCAAAGCAGAATTGCGCGTTCAATAGCGGACTCAAGTTGCCGAACGTTTCCCGGCCAGCCATAGTCCATCAGGATCCGTCTGGTTTCAGTCGTCAGTCCCTTTACCAGCCGCGACGTATTCCGGGTATGCTTTTTCAGGAAGTAGTCGATCAGAACGGGAATGTCTTCCCGCCGCTCGCGCAGAGGCGGCACATCAACCGATAGCACGTTGAGTCGGTAGTAGAGGTCATCGCGAAAACGGCCGTCGGCAACCATTGCCCGCAGATCCCGGTTGGTGGCGGCGATGACCCGAACGTCCACGGGGATTTCGTACGTACCACCGACGCGGCGCACCCTTCGCTCCTGTAAAGCACGAAGGAGTTTGGCTTGCATGCTGACGTCGAGCTCGGCAATCTCGTCCAGAAACAGCGTGCCGCGATCAGCAACTTCGAACAGCCCTTTCTTGTCCACGTGCGCGCCCGTGAACGAGCCTTTCTCATGACCGAACAGTTCCGACTCGAGCAGGTTTTCATTGATCGCGGCGCAGTTCACGGCCTGGAACATTTCCGAAGAGCGCGGAGACTGGTTGTGAATCGCGCGAGCAATCAGTTCCTTGCCGGTGCCGGACTCGCCGCGCACCAGCACCGTCGAATTCGATCGCGCGACCTTCAAAATCATTTTCTTGACCGCTTCCATTTTTGGAGAAGCGGAAATGATCTCAACGTCGATCCGGTCAAGGTTTCCCAACGCGCGTTTGATCGTGCCCAGCAGCGCGTCGCGTTCGAAGGGTTTTTGCAGATAATCGAAAGCTCCGCGGCGTAGAGCATCCTTGGCGGAATCGATAGTACCGTGGGCCGTGAGGAGAATGACAATGATTGAAGAGTCGAGCGCCAGCAGTTGCTGCAGCAGCTCGATGCCGTCCATGCCGGTCATCTTCAGATCCGTCAACGCCAGATCAAAGCTGCGTTCTTTAGCGAACTTCAGCGCCGCTTCGCCAGAAGCAGCCGAAGTAACGTCATAGCCGGCGGCGGTCAGAATCTCCTGAAGAATGTCGCGTTGTGGTTTTTCGTCATCTACAACGAGTATGGTTTTGCGTGCCATGATTGGTTTTGGAGTGCGGTGATTGGTCGCCGCTTTTGTTGTCAGTAATGGCGGGTAGTAGCCCACCTCTAAACATTCGACTGTGATGCTACCGGCAGTGTGATCGTGAACGTGGTACCTTCGGCCACTTTTGATTTTACCGAAATCGATCCGTCATGATCATCGACCGCTTTCTTGACGATGGCCAACCCCAGACCGGTGCCGGTCTCTTTGGTTGAATAGTACGGTTCGAACACTTTCGAGATGTCTTCGGGAGCGATCCCTCGACCGCTATCGATGACGTCGATGCGTGCCCGGCGGCCTTCGTCTTCGCTTGATAAAACAACGGATAGCTTACCACCACTGCCGTCCATCGCCTGGAAACCATTGATAATCAGGTTAATCAGCGCAGACCGCAACGATTCACCGTCGGCCATAACCGGCGGGACTTCGCCCTGCGTGACAACGCGCGCGTCGACGTTGCTTTCCGCAGCTTGAACTTCAAAGATACGCATCGCGTCAGTGGCCGCAGCAACCAAGTCAATGGGTCTGGGCTCGAGTTTCGCGGGCCGCGAATAGTTAAGGAACTCTGTAATCCGGCTGTTGATCCGGGCAACTTCCAGCTTCAATTGTTTAGTCAGGCTGTTGAATTTCTCCTGCTTCTCAGGATCGCCGGGCGCGAAAGTCGCGCGCAGGTGATCGAGGGTTAGATTGATGTAGTTCAGTGGATTCCTGATCTCATGCGCGATTGCAGATGCGAGCCGGCTTACAACAACCGCTTTCTCGGCGTTGTAGAGCTGGGCCTCGAGTTCGCGTGTGTGACCGAGCTTGACAGTCATCTCGTTGAAAAGCTCAGTGAGTTCTCCCATTTCGTCCTGGCGCCCGCTGGTAGGAACCTGAAAAGAGAAATCGCCGGCGGCGACGCTACGGGCGCCGACTGACAGATACTTAATTGGGCGCGTGAAGCGCCAGACAACGATCCCAGTCAAACAGGTGGTCACGAGCAACACAGCAAGCGTGTAAAGCAGTGACTGGCGCGCTTGACGCCTTAAAATTGTCATCAGACTGTTTTCAGATCCGAGAACGACGATTACATAGCGACGACCGTTCGTCGTCTCGACGGGAAAATAAAAGGCGCTGGCCGTCGACTGACGCCCAACTGACATCCCTTCGGGCAGCGGCGCAGTTTCTGAAGGAAGCTCAACCGCGCTTTTCAAAGGCGGCAAAGAAATGTCCTTAACCTTTACGTAACGAATGGACTTGTCGGGGTTCTCCTGGGGGATCTGATTCTTATCGAGGCTGTCCTTGATATTTCCCAGATCATCAACGATCAGGACGTTCTTCATCCGCTCCCCCTGGTCGCCGAGTAATGGCTGCTGAGCCTGGTCGCGCATCTGGTCCAGATATAAGCCGCTCGAAAGACTGTTCACTCCGAGCGCGACTCCCGCCATGATCGCTCGCTGCTGCTCGACGATGAACTGGGTGTTACTGCGTACCGAACGCAGGTTGACGTAGTACTGAACGCTCAACGTAAGCATCAAGAGCGCTGCCAGCAGTAGCAACAGGCGAACGCGGAAGCTGTTTAGCAATCTCGACAAGTCCTTTTGTCGTAGCAAAACGCGGGCCAAACACCGGGCTAACTCTGATGTTGGCATGCTAAATTCGGGTTGCCGTTTTCTTACGCTGATGTTATAGTTGGCTCGGCCTCAAAGCAAACTCCCCAGAGGCTGCCCGCGGGAGCAACTCCCGTCTCACTTACGGCTGGCGGCGGAAATAGAACTTGGGCGTTTGGTTGCAACAAGTTTTAGCGCCCTTAGGGTTTCTAAGGCTTACTAGGACGAGCACGCACGTCGCCCCTCGACGCGCGAATCTAAGCAGCGAAAGTCATTCAGTTCCGCTTCACTGTACTTGCGATAGCATTTCTTTAACGAGGGAGTTGCCGATGAATTTTAAGAGTTCCCCCAGGGTCGCACGCGTCGTATTTAGCCTCTTCGTCCTCTTCGCACTAATTGGTTCAGTTACAGTCGAAACGGCCGCACGCGGAAGACATCCGCGGGGCCGTTCTGCGCGTCAAGCGGTAGCGCGGGGCGGCAGATTATCGAAACGGGAGCGCCGTGAGTTGGCGCGCTCCGGCCGCCGCGGTGGTCGCGTGCATTTGTCGAAACGCGAAATGCGCGCTGAACGCCAGCGGGATGCTCGCGAACAGGCTGCATACATTGCCAAACTCGAAAAGCGAGCGGGTCATAAACTCAGCAAGCGGGAGCGCGCGGCAGAGATGCGCCGGTTTGGATCCAAGCATCGGCGGGAGATTGAAGAAGCACGCCGACGCGCCGAGGCTGCGCGACAGGCAGCGATTGCCAGACAACGCGCCATCGACGAAGGGATGCGCAACGAAGCCGAAGCCAATATCGCCAAAGACAATACTGTGGGTGAGGATTTGGAAGTGCGCAAAGCCGCGGTCGAGGCCCTGGGTCACCATGCCGGTACAGTGGTCGTGCTGGATCCTAAGACCGGTCGCGTGTATACGGTCGTTAATCAGGATTGGGCGCTCCGTCGCGGTTTCAAGCCATGCTCCACTATCAAGCTAGTGACTGGCGTTGCCGGCTTGTGCGAGAAGGTGATTCAGCCAATCGAAACTGTCAGTGACGGAAGTAATTATAGGATCGATCTGACGGATGCGCTGGCTTATTCGAACAACCAGTACTTCCAACATGTCGGTGGCCAGGTCGGTTTCGACAAAATGGTTTCATACGCTCGAGAGTTGGGTCTGGGCGAAAAGACGGGAATCAATTATGTGAACGAGTCATCCGGGAAGGTGCCACTATTCAAATCGGGATACGCGGTAAACCATATGAGTTCCCATGGGGACGATTTCGAAGTCACCGCAATTCAATTGGCAGCTCTCGTCTCGGCGATGTCGAATGGGGGGAGGTTGCTGGTGCCTCACGTACCGCGAACGGTTGAAGAGAACTCGACCTTCAAGACCGAGGTGCGCCGCAAAATTAACGTCGAAAATGAAGCCTGGAAGCGCATGGTTCCCGGAATGATTGGCGCGGTCAATTATGGTTCCGGAAAGAAGGCCTATCGTCCCGAACAGACAGTCGCCGGAAAGACCGGTACCTGCATCGGACAGGGATCATGGTTGGGCCTGTTCACCTCCTACGCTCCGGTTGTCAATCCGCGACTGGCTGTAGTCGTGATCACCCGGGGAGCGGATGCACACGGACACCTGCCCGCCGCGGTTGCAGGCAACATCTATCGCGCCCTGAGTTCGCGTTTCGGCACGCAGATCAACTTCCAAATCGCCGAGGGTTCGGACGACGAAGCAACGCCTAACGGCAATCGCAACAAGAAGGCTGCCGCACTGAATGAAGAGGCGAAGGAAGCAAAGGCAGCGACCGAAGCCGAGGAAAAGAGCGACGACGCCGGGGACGCGGCAAATACAGCGACTGCCAATCCCAGCCTAAATAATTCACCCTCAACGGAAAAGAGTAAGGTGAAGACGACTTCGATGCCGATCGAGAACAAGCCGAAGACGCCGGTCCAAGCTCCGGCAAAGACGGGCGTCAATGATACCGGCGATGGCCGGCCGCGTCGTACTCAACCAAATCAGCCGTGAACCCGAGGAAGAGTTCCACCGGCCGGTTTCGCGACAAAACAAGCAATGCCGGACTTTCGTGATTTCTTGCGAGAGTTCGGCATTTTTGCTGTGATGTTGCGACGGCTGGAACTTGAGCGGATTAAGGCTTGACACGTGGCGGCAGTTGCCCGATTATTGCCGTTTCGTTCGTGTCATTAAGATGGTGGAATGCCTCCGGTCGAGCCGGGTGCGTTCGGCACGTGACAACGAGCGGTGCGGGAATTGCATCTTAGGCTGGCGGTGCGTGAACCCCTACTCACTTTCCCGGACAGGTCGCATCAAAGATTTAGCAGCAGGAATCGATCGGAGGCGAGAAGCAACCTAATGAAACGAACAACCATATTATTGACAGTTGCTGTCATGCTGGCAGCATTCGCTGTGCCCGTGTTGGCCCAGACAAAAGAATGTAATGACGAGAACAAGGCCGCCTGGTACGACACCTTTCTCAAGAACTACAAGGGAGAACCCCCTCAGCAAAAGATTGCCTATGATGCCGCTAAACTGTATTTGACTTCCTGCCCGGCAGATCCGGCCGACAAGATCGCTGACTTCATGAAGAATAAGTTTGTCGTTCCGTATGAAGCGATGACGGCTGGCGTAACGCTGAAGAAACAGTTTGAAGACGCCTATAAAGCGAAGAACTACGCGGATGAGATAAAACTCGGCAAGCAGATAGTTGCGACCGAACCGGACAACTCGGCGGTGTACATCATGATGGGTGTGGCCGGCCTGGGTGATGAATCACTGCTTAACGATGCGGCAGAGTCTGCCAAGAAGGCAATTGACTTGGTCCAAACCGGAAAGCCTTTCGCTCCGTACGAGTCAAAGGACAAGGCGTTGGCCGCTCTCACCTATGTAATTGCCAGATCCAAGTTGAAGACCTCGCCGGCAGAGGCAATTCCCTACTTAATACAGGCAGCCAAGTACGACAGCGATCTGAAAAAGAACCCACAGGTCTATCTTGATTTGGCCGCTGCCTACAACGATGGTCCTCGTGCCAAGTTAACCGAGGAATACAAAAGCAAAATCGGACCAAATCAAACCGAAACTCCGGAGAGCAAGCTGGCGTTCGCGAATCTCAGCCAGGTTCTGGACCGACAAATCGACGCCTGGGCCCGTGCAGCAGCTTTGGCAGATGCGGCGAACAAGACCGCGATCATGGGCGATCTGACGGAGCTCTACAAGTATACTCACAAGACGGACGCGGGTCTTAACGAGTTAGTGGCCAATGTCCTATCCAAGCCGATTCCGGATATCCCGACGCCGTTGACATCTTTGCCGGCTTCGACGCCGTCTTCGACTCCGGCGACGGGCGGATCTACAACAAACGGAAGCGGGCAAACCGGTAACGGCGGAGGCACGAAGAGCGGAGGCTCGACCGGCGCCGCTACCAGCGGACAGACCAAAACCGGTTCGATATCGGTCAGCGGGACGGGCAGCGCTAAGCCTGCCGCCAGTCCGACACCGGCAAACAAGAAGCCGCGCTTAAATCATCGCCGCGGATAATTCGGACCCAGTAGGCGTCCTGCATGAAAGCCAAACGGTGTGCGCCTTGATTTTTAACGCCGGATGCATCGTCACTTCGACGCTGCATCCGGCGTTTTGCTAGAATAGCCTTTCGTGAGAACTGCTGAGCTGCAAAAACCAGATGAGCTGGAGGAAATCCTCGGCTATCAATTCCTGAATAGTGCCTTGCTGGCACAGGCAATGACCCATCGCTCCTGGGCGCATGAACAAGTTTCGCCCCGCGCGCAGCACGACGCGCGTAATCTGCACAACGAAGCGCTCGAATTCCTTGGAGATTCAATTCTTGGGCTGATCGTTGCTGATTATCTGTTCAAGGCATATCCCGGAGCCAGCGAAGGGGAATTGTCCCGCATGAAACACCGGCTGGTCAGCGAGCCAACCCTGGCAAAGGCGTCGACGGATTTGCGACTGGGCGAATTCGTGCGGTTTGGCCGTGGCGAAGAGAAGAGTGGTGGACGCGCAAAGCATGCTCTGTTGGCGGATGTTTTCGAAGCGGTAACCGGAGCGATCTTTCTTGACGGTGGACTGGAGGCGGCGAAAGACTTCGTCGAACTTGCGCTCGGCCCAGAGCTGCGCGCGGCCGATCCGATCGCCGCCGCGGCGGCCGATCCTAAGACTACTTTGCAGGAGAAACTACAGGCGATTCGTCAGCCTGGACCGCAGTACACCGTAATCGAAACGCTGGGTCCTCCTCACCGGCGTATGTTCCATGTCGAACTCAGATGGAACGGCGGCGTCGCGCGGGGTGAGGGTCCGACTATTAAGGCGGCCGAAGCCGCCGCCGCACGGGCAGCGTTGAAACAAATGGAGAGTGAGTAA
>Ga0193749_1000089_pt1 | contig 11422 bp, 5 predicted proteins | sample L1s2metaG_FD_145081 | JGI IMG/M metagenome (GOLD analysis project Ga0193749, IMG submission 145081) | Soil microbial communities from a riparian zone of the East river system, Colorado, United States - L1s2 | ecosystem: Environmental > Terrestrial > Soil > Riparian zone | place: USA: East River...
TCGCGAACGGTGAGAGCTTCGTAGTAGGCGAAGTTCCGGGCTTTCTGTTCGTCGGTGAAGGCATCTCCTCGCAGGTGCATGGCCAGCACCAGGTCTGCCTGCTTGGAGACCTGCTTTCGATAGAGGTCGAAGTATGGGAAGTGGAGGAACAGCGGGTACTGGTCAGGCTTGGTCCGAGTGAAATCCCAGCGCTGGTGGTGGGTGAATCCGCTCGCCTGCTGATGAACATCGAGTGCTGGGTCGTAAGGGATGAACATGTGCTCCGCCGCCCTGCGCCAAGCCTTCACCTCTGCGGTGCTGACCTTGAGCCGGCTTGCGACGATGCGATGACGCGTGGCCGCATCCGCGGCCGCGACGAGATTTCGCTGCGCCATCAGATTCGTGTACAGGTTGTTGTCCGCCACGGCGCTGTACTCGTCCGGTCCGGTCACGCCGTCGATCCGGAAGTGGCCGTTGCGGTCGTGGTGTCCCAGCGAGATCCACAGCCGCGCAGTTTCCACCAGGAGCTCGACTCCGACGGCTGCCTCGAAGCGCAAATCGTTGGTTGCCGTGACGTACCGCAGAACGCCATCCGCGATATCGGCGTTGATGTGAAACGCCGCGGTCGAAGCCGGCCAGTAACCGGAGCATTCCTCGCCGTGAATCGTGCGCCACGGAAACGCGGCGCCTTTCAGCCCAAGATCCCGAGCCCGCTTACGCGCCAGGTCAAGAATCTGGGAGCGCCAACGCAGGATGTCGGCAGCCGCCGCGGGCGCGGTGTAGGTGAGCACGGGCAGGACGAACGTTTCTGTGTCCCAGAACGTGTGCCCGTCATAGCCAGGTCCGGTGAGACCTTTGGCCGGGATTGCGCGCTGCTCCGCTCTTGCGGCCGCCTGGAGCACGTGGAACAACGCGAACCGGATTGCCTGCTGGACCTCTGGGTCGCCATGTAATTCGACGTCCGCGCGATTCCAGAAGGCCGCGAGGTACTTCCGCTGGGCAGTCGCCAGGCCCTTCCACCCGTGGTGGAGGGCGGTCGCGAGGGCGCCTTCGATCTGTGAGCGGAGCGCAGGCGCCGACCGCTGGCTCGACCATCCGTAGGCGACGAGCTTGACCAGGCTCAGGCGTTGTCCTCGCGCCAGCCGAGCGGTGACCGTGACCCGCGCGTTATCGGGGCTACTTTCAGACGTGACATTGGTGCCGCGCGGACCGTCCAGTATGTGGTCCATTCCCGCTGCGATGGTGAGCCCGCTCTTTTTGGTGGAGTGGATCAGGAAGGCGCGGTTGCCTTCGTTGCCCGACAGCCTCGCTACGAGCGGCGAGTCGACGCTGGCAGCAACCCGCGGATCGGTCGTGGTGATCTCACCGATGGGCTCGTTGGCCACGAGCTCGCTCTGCAGCACGAAATCCGCCGATCTGTCGAGTGTCTCGACTTCGTACAGGATCGCGGCCACGGCGCGGTGAACGAGCGACACCATTCGGGTAGAGCGCACCCTGATGACGTGGTGGGCAGGCGACTCCCACTCGACGGCCCGGCGCAGCACACCTGCTTTCAGGTCGAGCACTCGCTCGTGAGACAAGAGCTTGCCGTAGCGGATGTCGAACGGCTCGTCGTCGACGAGGAGGCGGATGATCTTGCCGTCGGTGACGTTGACGATCGTCTGGCCGGCCTCCGGATAGCCGTAGGCCGTCTCCGCGTACGGCAGTGGGATCTCCTCGTACACGGCGTTGAGGTAAGAGCCCATCAGTACGTGGGGCTCGCCCTCATCGAGATTTGCGCGCCACCCGATGTGTCCGTTGGACAGAGCGAAGATCGACTCTGTCTGGCCCATGAGATCGAGGTCGATGCCAATTTCGCTCACGGCCCATGGCTCGGTCGTAAATCCCTCGTTGCGGATCACGACTCGTGCATGAGCTCCGCAAGGTCGCGCACCACCACATCGGCTCCATGCTCGCGCAGCGCTGCGGCCTGGCCCACCCGGTCCACGCCGATTACAATGCCGAACCCGCCAGCCCGACCCGCTTCCACTCCCGCCAATGCGTCTTCGTAGACGGCGCCCTGCGCCGGTGTCGCGCCGAGCATTCGCGCCGCCTCGAGATACGTGTCTGGTGCCGGCTTGCCTGCGAGGCCCCTCACATGAGTGACATTGCCGTCGACCTGGGCGTCGAAGAGACCTTCCAACCGGGCGACGCGAAGGACCTCGGTGCAGTTCTTGCTCGACGAGACGACTGCAAGCTTCAGCGCCGCTGCGCGCGCGGCGTGGACATACCGGATCGAGCCTTCGTAAGCCTCGACTCCTTGCGTATGGATCAACTGCAGGAACAAGCGGTCTTTCCGATTGCCGAGGCCGTGAATCGTCTCTGCTTCCGGCGGATCTTGCTCTGAACCCTCCGGCAGATCAATCTCTCGAGAGGCCAGAAATGAGCGAACCCCGTCCTCCCTGGGTTTGCCGTCCACGTATTGGTCGTAATCGCTGACCTCATCGAACGGCCGGAACTCCGCGCCACTCGCTGCCGCACGCTCCCTGAGGAAAGCATCGAACATGGCTTTCCACGCCTGGGCGTGCACTTTCGCCGTCTGGGTAAGGACTCCATCGAGGTCGAACAGACACGCCTCTATGGTGGAAGGCAGTCCCAGCGAGCTGCGATCGACCCGCGCCGGGCGGGACTGCGACGCCATCGGGAGATCGTAGGGTTACCGGCTACGTATAGGAAGGTCGGATCGTCACGGGCCAGACCTGGTCGGTGAAGATCACATACCGCTGAGTGGCGAACGCGCCCGCCCAAAGGGGCCAGCATGTCGTCAGCGTGAGGTGAAATCCATTCGCCTGTGGAATCAGGACGGTGCGATCATCCGGATTGACCACCGCACTGCCCGTGACGCGGTACTTGTACACCCCGTATCGCGTTTCGATGTCAACCTCATCGCCCTTGGCCAGCTGGGGGAAGTTGATCCAGTACACGTTGTGGGCCGCGACGCCCACCATCCCTGGATCACCTGGCCACGGCGTCGACGGATAGTGACCCGGGCTCCTGTAGAGCACGCCGGCGTCGATGCCTTCTTTCACCGCCGCGAAATAGCCAAGCTTCGGAATCCGGATGGCGAAATCGATCCCATTCACGGGTCGCTTCAGGCCAGGGTCGACCTCCGCCTTTGCCGGCTGAGGGTGGTTGACCTCGCCCGTCCACTGTTGGTTGAGCCGTTGCTGTTCGGCCATCCCGTTCAGCATCCCGCCTGTGTATCCGCCCACCAGCAGTCCGCCCACCACGACCGACACCAGCCACATCATCCGGATGACGCCCAGGCGGCGGCGGCGGCGGCGCGCGACGTTCGTCGAGGCGCCAGAAATTGTTCGGCCCATTGCCATGTCCTAGTTAGAACGCGCAGCCTACGCCGGCTGCCCAGCTAGAGGACGAAGTAGAAAGTCGCTCCCTCGCCGACCGCCCCTTCGGCCCAGATGCGGCCGCCGTGCCGGTTGACTATCCGCCGGGCCGTCGCCAGCCCGATTCCTGCCCCTGGAAATTCACTCTGGCTGTGCAGCCGCTGGAAGGCTCCGAAGAGGCGGTGGGCATAGATCATGTCGAAGCCGACCCCATCGTCCCGTACAAAGAAGCGCTGTTCGCCGTCGACCAGCTCGGTTCCGACCTTGACCCTGGGCGACTCGGTCGGGCCAGTGAACTTCCAGGCGTTGCTGAGCAGGTTGGTCAGCAGGATCTGAACGAGCCTCTTATCTCCGGAGGCGGTCATCCCAGGCGCGATCTCAACCCCGACCGAGCGCTCGGGATGATTGGCTCTAATCTCTTCGGCGGTCCCCATCGCCAGCTCTGAGATGTCCAGCTGCTCACGATGGACCTCGCCGCTCGTGAGGCGAAACAGTGTTTGAAGGCCGTCGAAGACGGAGGTCATCGTCTGGCTCGCACGCCTCATCCGCATCAAGTAGTCATCAGCTTTCGGGTCGAGGCGACCGCCGTAGTCATCGAGAAGAGCCTTGCTCAGCCCGTCGAAAGCCAGCAGGGGCGCGCGCAGGTCGTGCGAGACCGAGTAGCTGAAGGCCTCGAGCTCACGGTTGATCGCGGTCAATGCCGTGGTGCGCTCGTCGACAAGCATTTCGAGGCGGCTCCGGTAGCGCCGCAGCTCCTGCTGTGCGCGGTACAGCTCGACAAACACGGCGACTTTGGCGCGCAGGATTGCAGGGACGACCGGAGCGAACACGAAGTCGACCGCACCGAGGTCATATCCGCGGCCCATGTCGGTCTCCGCCTGGTCGAGCGCGGTGACGAATATGATCGGGGTCAGCTCCGAGCGGGGTCGCTGCCGGATCAGCTGTGCCGTCTCGAAGCCGTCCATGAGCGGCATTCGGACGTCGAGGAGCACGACGGCGAACTCCTGCCGGAGCAGCTGGCGCAGGCCGTCGGCGCCCGACGATGCTTCGACGACGTTCTCGCCCAGCGGGGCCAGGATAGCCTTGAGCGCGAAGCGCTTTGTCGCGTCGTCATCGACGACCAGGATGTTTACGGCGGGCTGGGTCATGGCCTGCGATTCATCAACGCGATTCTGCGTCCTTGTCACCATCGGACTTTCCGGAACAGGCTCACGCCGTCGCGCACCTGCTGGTAACGGCTGCTCTCAGGAGAGAAAACGAGCGACTCGCCCTTGCCGAGAGCGAGAAATCCCGATCTCACGAGGCTGTCGGCAAACAGGCGGTGTGCCTTCTCCTGCAGCGACGGGCGGAAGTAGATGAGCACGTTGGCGCAGACGATGAGGTTGAACTCGTTGAACGAAGCGTCCGTGACCAGGTTGTGGCGCGCCCACGTGATGCTGTTTCGAAGGCTCGAATTGAATCGCGCGGTTTTGCCTGAAACCGTGTAGTAATCGGAGAGCTTGCGCTGACCTCCCGAGGCCGCGTAACGGTCGTCGGACGAGCGAATCCGATCAATCGGGTAAACGCCAGTTCGCGCCACGGCCAGCGGGTCTTCGTTGAGGTCGGTGGCGTAGATGCCGGCTCGCCGCAGGACGCCCTCTTCTTGTAGCAGGATCGCCATGGAGTAGACCTCCTCGCCGGTGGCGCAGCCAACCATCCAGACGCGGACCGACGGGTAGGTCCGCAGTACGGGGACCACCTCTGCCCGCACGCAGCGCATGAGCTCGACCTCGCGGAACATGCTGGTCACACTGACCCCGACCCTGCTCAGCAATCTCGTCATACAGGATGCGTCGTGCAGAATCCGGTCCTGGTAGGCGGAAACGGTTGGCAGACGCTCGGCAGCGATCGCGGCGATGATGCTTCGCCGCAGCGGTTTCAGGGCGTATTCGCGAAAGTCGTAGCCATAGCAGAGCCGGATTCCCTCGAGAAGAAGCCGGATCTCGATCTCCTCGATGCCGGTCTCAACCGCCTCCAGTCGAACAGTCGCATTTTCGATCGCTGTCAAGTGGCCAGCCACGACTTGAGCATCGTCAACAGCTCCGGTGTGTCCACCGGCTTGGCGATGTAGTCGGACGCTCCCGCTTCGATGCACTTCTCGCGGTCGCCCTTCATCGCTTTGGCGGTCAGCGCGATGATCGGCCGGTTCTGGAAGCTCGATATCTCTCTCATCTTGCTCATCGTCACGTAGCCATCCATCTCCGGCATCATCACGTCCACCAGCGCAACGTCGATATCGTTGCGGCCGCTCAACGTGTCCAGCGCTTCCTGCCCGGAGTCGACGGAGATCACCTCCATCTCCTGCCGCTCGAGCATCGCTGTGAGCGCAAAGATGTTGCGGATGTCGTCATCAACGACCAGTACCCTTTTGCCCGCCAATCTGGAATCGGATGCCCCGTTCCCATTGCCGTTTGATCCCGGTTGCGCCGGCGAGGGGTCTTCGAGGATCGCCGCCACCTCCTCCTTCAGACGGTCCGGCGACCGAACCTCCTTGACGACAATGGTTTTGGTCGCGCGCCCAAGCTTGAGCTCCTCCTTCTTCGTGAGGTCCTTGGCGGTATAGACCAATAGAGGCACCGAACGCAGCGCCTTGCGGCCGCGGATGTGGTCGATCACCTGCCAGCCGCTCAAGCCGGGGAGGCCGAGGTCGAGGACCACTGCGTCGAACTTCTGGTCTTCCAACAAGGCAAGGGCCTCCTCGCCGGTCGCAACCCCGATCGTGTGCGCATTGACCGACCCCATGAGCTCGACCAGATGCTGTCTTTGCACGGCGTCGTCCTCGACGACGAGAACGGTCTTCCGTGCCGCGACCAGATCGGGGTCGGCCGGAGCCTGTGCGGCTTCCACATGCCAGCCCGTGCTGAGTGCCACGCCGGCGCCGACGGTAACCGGAGAGGTACGCATGGCGGTGTCGGACCGTCCATTCGTCCTGACAAACGCGGAGTTGTGGACCGTCTGTACCGGGGCTACCGCCGGCAGATACACCGTGAACACGCTGCCCACCCCAGCCTCGCTTTCGAGCCGAATCTCACCCCCGAGTAATCGCGTCAGCTCCCGACAGATCGAAAGCCCAAGGCCGGTACCGCCGTACTTGCGGCTGGTCGTGCCATCTGCCTGCGCAAACGACTCGAAGATCGAAGCCTGCTTGTTTTCTGGGATTCCGATGCCGGAATCGATGACGCTGAAGGCGATCACCTGTGGGGCTCGACTGAGCACCTCATGATCCGGCCTCCACCCGGACGTGGCGACCTGGGCGACAAACTCGACCTTGCCCTTTTCGGTGAACTTGAAGGCATTGCTGAGCAGGTTGTTGAGGATTTGCTGCAGACGCTGCGCGTCCGTCGGGATGGTTTCGGGCAAACCAGGCCGCAGGTCGATCGAGAAGCCAAGCTTGGTTGCCTCCGCCACGTGCCGGAACGTGCGCTCCAGCATTGGCTTTAGCTCTTGAACCGGCCAGTTGGTGACGTCGAGGGTAACCGTGCCGGACTCGATCTTCGACAGGTCGAGAATGTCGTTGATCAGCTTCAAGAGGTCCGTGCCCGATGAACGGATGATCGTCGCGTACTCGATCTGCTTCTGCAGGAGGTTGCCGTCGGGGTTGGTGGCGAGCTCCTGAGCCAGGATCAAAAGGCTGTTGAGCGGGGTGCGGAGCTCGTGCGACATGTTGGCGAGGAACTCAGACTTGTAGCGAGAGGTCAGCGCAACCTGTTCGGCCTTCTCCTCGACCTGCGTCTTGGCCGCTTCGAGCTCATTCCTACGCTGCTCGATCTCGGCGTTCTGCTGAGCCAGCTGCCGAGCCTTCTCGGCCAGCTCCTCGTTGGTGCGCTGCAGCTGGTCCTGCTGGCTCTGCAGCTCGTTGGCCAGGGACTGCGATTGCTTGAGCAGGTCCTCGGTCCGGCTGTTGGCCTCGATCGTGTTGAGCACGATTCCGATGCTCTCCATCAGCTGGTCGAGAAAGTCCATGTACGTGGGGCTGAACGGTTTGAAGGACGCAAGCTCGATCACCGCGCGCACATCGCCCTCGAAGAGCACCGGCATCACGACGAGGTTGGCCGGCGTCGCCTCTCCGAGACCTGAGCCGATTCGAACGTAGTCGGGTGGGACCTGGGTCACGACGATGCGGCGCTTCTCGAGCGCGCACTGGCCCACGAGGCCTTCGCCGAGGTGGAACTCCTTGGGGAGATTCTTGCGCTGCCTGTACGCGTATCCGGCCTGGAATGCGAGGTGCGCCGGCTGACCGTTGGGTCCGACCATGCTGTAGAAGACGCCGTGCTCGGCGTTGACCAACGGCGCCAGCTCCGAGAGGATCATCTTGGAGACGGTCATCGGGTCACGCTGGCCCTGCAACATGCGAGTGAACCGCGTCAGGTTGGTCTTGAGCCAGTCCTGCTCGGTGTTCTTCTCGGTGGTGTCCTTGAGGTTTCCGATCATCTCGTTGATGTTGTCCTTGAGGACCGCGACCTCGCCGCTCGCCTCGACGCGGATGGACCTGGTCAGGTCGCCCTTGGTGACGGCGGTGGCCACCTCGGCGATTGCACGCACCTGGGTAGTCAGCGTGGCGGAAAGCTGGTTGACGTTGTCCGTGAGGTCGCGCCACGTGCCCGAAGCTCCAGGCACCCTGGCCTGTCCGCCGAGGCGGCCTTCGACGCCGACCTCGCGCGCGACGCTCGTCACCTGGTCGGCGAACACCGCCAGGGTGTGCGTCATGCTGTTGATGGTGTCGGCGAGCGCCGCAATCTCGCCTTTCGCCTCCAGTGTGAGGTTGCCTTTGAGGTCGCCGTTGGCGACCGCGGTGACGACTTTCGCGATGCCTCGCACCTGATCGGTGAGGTTGCTTGCCATCGTGTTGACGTTGTCGGTCAAGTCTTCCCAGATACCTGCGACGCCTTCCACGTTGGCCTGACCGCCGAGCTTGCCGTCGGTGCCCACCTCGCGCGCAACACGCGTCACCTCGTTGGCGAACGCGTTGAGCTGGTCGACCATCGTGTTGATGGTGTTCTTCAGCTCGAGGATCTCTCCCTGGACGTCGACACTGATCTTCTTGCTGAGGTCGCCCTCGGCGACAGCCGTAACGACGCGCGCGATACCGCGCACCTGCTCGGTGAGCTGGCCGGCCATGAGGTTGACGTTGTCAGTAAGGTCTTTCCAGACACCGGCCACTCCGCGCACCTGCGCCTGGCCGCCGAGCTTGCCATCGGTGCCCACCTCACGAGCCACACGCGTCACCTCGTTAGCGAACGCGTTGAGCTGGTCGACCATCGTGTTGATCGTGTTCTTGAGCTCAAGGATCTCGCCCTGCACATCGACGGTGACCTTTCGCGATAGGTCGCCGTTGGCGACCGCGGTGGTGACGTCGGCGATGTTGCGCACCTGGCCGGTCAGGTTGCCGGCCATGAAGTTCACGTTGTCGGTGAGGTCCTTCCAGACGCCGGCCACACCCTTGACGTCGGCCTGACCGCCAAGGCGGCCTTCTGTGCCGACCTCGCGCGCGACGCGCGTCACCTCATGGGCGAATGAGTTGAGCTGGTCCACCATCGTGTTGACAGTGTCCTTCAGCTCGAGGATCTCGCCGCGGACATCGACGGTGATCTTCTTGGACAGGTCGCCGTTGGCGACAGCCGTCGTCACCTCGGCGATGTTGCGCACCTGGCTGGTCAGGTTGCCGGCCATGAAGTTCACGTTGTCGGTCAGGTCTTTCCAGACACCGCCCACTCCGCGGACCTGCGCCTGGCCGCCCAGCCGACCTTCCGTACCGACCTCACGCGCAACGCGTGTCACCTCACCGGCGAACGCGTTGAGCTGATCGACCATGGTGTTGACTGTGTCCTTGAGCTCGAGGATCTCTCCTCGAACATCGACGGTCACTTTCTTGGAAAGGTCGCCGTTGGCGACCGCGGTGGTGACGTCGGCGATGTTGCGCACCTGGCTGGTCAGGTTGCCGGCCATGAAGTTCACGTTGTCGGTCAGGTCCTTCCAGACACCGCCCACGCCCTTGACATCGGCCTGGCCGCCGAGCTTGCCGTCGGTGCCGACCTCGCGCGCGACGCGGGTCACCTCGTTCGCGAAGGCATTGAGCTGGTCGACCATAGTGTTCACCGTGTTCTTGAGCTCAAGGATCTCGCCCTGGACTTCGACGGTGACCTTCTTCGAAAGGTCGCCGTTGGCCACGGCGGTGGTGACCTCGGCGATGTTGCGTACCTGTCCGGTGAGATTGCCGGCCATGAGGTTGACGTTTTCGGTGAGGTCCTTCCACACGCCACCCACGCCTTTGACCTGAGCCTGGCCCCCGAGCTTGCCTTCGGTACCGACCTCCCGCGCGACACGGGTCACCTCGGAGCTGAAGGAACGCAGCTGGTTGACCATCGTGTTGACAGTGCGCGCCGTCTCAAGGAACTGGCCCTGCAAGCGGCCGCCCTCGATCTCGAGCCCCATGGTCTGCGTCAGGTCGCCATTGGCGACCGCGCTGATGACGCGTGCCATTTCGGTGTTCGGGCGCACGAGGTCGTCGATCAGGTCGTTGACGGCGTCGAGTGTCGAGGCCCATACCCCGCCCGCGTCTCCCAGCCCCGCCCGCTTGACCTGTCCTTCCTTGCCGACGCGCTTGCTCAAGCGTCGGATCTCGCGTTCCAGGCGCTGATTCGACTCGATGACGTCGTTCAAGGCGCTTGCGACCTTGCCTGCATTGCCGGTCCATGTGGACGGCATGCGCACAGAAAAGTCCCCTCGCTTGACCGCCGTCAGCACGTTGAGCGCGACGCGACCGTCGATGGTATCCCTTGCTGCGACCTTGGTGGCCATGTAAATTTCCTTCCTTCCCTTCAGCGTTTTCCGAACGGCGTCGACACTGTCACTCGTCCATCACAGGTTCTGCGGAACCCAGAATTCCACCTTTGCGCCCGCGCCAGGCTCGCTTTCGACGCGGAACCAGCCGCCCGCCAGCTGGGCGCGCTCCTTCATTGACAGCAGTCCGAGGTGGCCCGGCATGTGAACGGACTCGGCGACGACGAAGCCCGCGCCGTCATCGACCACCTCGATCTTGATGCCTCCCGCGACCTCATCCGCGGAAACGAGAACGCGGCTGGCGTGGGCGTGCTTGGCGACGTTGGTCAGCGCCTCAGCGATGTTCTTGACCACGATCGCCTGGATCGCGGCAGGCACGCGGTTGGGCAGGCGCAGATCGACTTGCGTCTCGATCCCGGAGTTGAGCCGAACCGTTTCCAGCCGCTCGCTGATCGCCTCGTTGATATCCACGTCGAGACCGATGGACTCGGTGCTCATGCTGATGAGCAGCCGGCGCAGCGAATCCTCAACTTTGCCCAGCGTGCTCCTGAGCTGGTCGAACTGGACCGTCTGGTGGCTTCCGTTCGACTCCGCGCGAATCCGCTCGAGCTGCAGCTCTGCCGCAGTGAGGAGCTGCAGCGAATCATCGTGCAGCACACCAGCGAATCGCCGGCGCGCCTCATCGCCGCCCGACGCGATGTTGTTCATCAACCGGCGGCGCGCCGCGACGGCTTCCTCGAGGCGGACGGCTGTAGTACCCAGTTCGTCTTCCATCTCCCTGTACTGCCAGAGAAGCCCGGTCGCCATGGAGGCGAGTCGCAGGACCCAGAGATCGTTGGAGGTGAAGCCACGCCGCGAGTCATAGGCGACGACTGCGCCGATCCCCCGGTCGCCGGCCCGCCAGGCAACCCCGATCGAGTTCTTGACGCCGGGCAGTCCGACCTCGCGCCACAACGTGTCCAGGTCGGGAGACGTCCCCCCGGCGACGCCGAGCGCGTCACGAAATACCAGGCGCTCAACGATGCCCTCGTCGGTCGAACCGAGCTCGATCCGCAGCCTGTGAATGGGTGACTCGGCCGGAAAGCCGAACGCCGTAGGCTGGAGAGTCAGGGCGCCTCGAGCGCTCAAGCGCCAGAAAGCCGTGCGCCGAGCGCTGACCAGTCCGGCCACGGTTTCACACAGGCGACCAAAGAAAACCGGCAGGTCTTCGTCCGCATCGAGGTAGGAGGACACTGCACTGA
>Ga0193749_1000090_pt1 | contig 11388 bp, 8 predicted proteins | sample L1s2metaG_FD_145081 | JGI IMG/M metagenome (GOLD analysis project Ga0193749, IMG submission 145081) | Soil microbial communities from a riparian zone of the East river system, Colorado, United States - L1s2 | ecosystem: Environmental > Terrestrial > Soil > Riparian zone | place: USA: East River...
GGCTGGAACTCCAATTCGCTCCCAAACCCCGGGCTCACGCCCGGGGCTACCACCTGCCGCCATCTCCGATGGCTCATTGAAGGTTTACCTCTACGAGTTTGAACCTCAAGCGCGATCGCGCCTGGCACTGTGTTAGTTCTTACTTACTGCACGTCGCAGGGTGGCGCTGTTAAGATCGAGTTCATTTGCTTTGATCACTTCGACCTGCGGAAACTGCTTTTGCAATGCCGGCAGAAACTTTCTGGCGTCGCCCACAACGATGACGCTGGTGCTGTCGATGTTGAGGTGCGTCGCGGCAAAGCTCTTAACGTCCTGAGCCTTGACTGCCTGCACGCTACTGACGAACTGATTGATCTGATCGAAGTTCACGCCATAAATTGCCAGGGAACTTATCTGGCCAACCAGCCCGCCGGTTGTTTCCAGGCCCCGTGCGAAGCCACCGTTTAAGCTGGCCTTACGCGTGGTCAATTCAGTGTCCGGCAAATCGCCGGACGCGAGTTTGGAAATCTCTGCGAGCGTGAGTGAAGCCACCTCGGCGCCCGACTCGTTCTTGGTCTGAGCTGACGCGCTAAACGATCCGGCCCAGCGGCGAGTGTCGAGCGCGCTGCCGGCGCCATAACTCAACCCGCGCTTGACGCGAATCTCCCAGTTGAGCCGCCCCGAATAGCCACTCAGAATCGAGTTGGAAACTATGCCGCGGAAGTAATCCGGACTGCTGCGATTGATCCCGCTGCGCACCGCCAGCACCGCTGCCTGTCCTGCGTCCGGCATATCAATCACCAGAATCCGGCGGTTACCGGGTTCGCTCGCCGGAGTTGTCATCGTCATGCGAGGTAACTCAGTCGCCGGCCTTTGCCAGTCACCAAAATATTTTTGCCCCATGGCAAATCCGTTTTCCGGAGTGATGTCACCGCCGATTACCAGAATCGCATTGTCCGGACGATAAAACGTTCCATGCAGTCTGGTTATGTCATCGCGCTTGATGCGCGGCAAAGACTCGGGTGTTCCGGAAAGCGGATGACCATATGGCGCATCGCGATAGACCAGGCGCGCGGCCGCGAAACGAGCGATGGCGCCCGGCTGACCCAAAGACACTTTCAGATTGTTAAGATACTGCCGCCTCAGGCGGTCGATTTCTTCGTCTTTGAAAGCCGGATTGCGAACCACGTCGGCGAGAATCTCCATCGCCGGCCCAATCCGGGATGACATAACATCGATCGTGACTGCCGACGAATCCCAGCGCGCGCCTGAGTTAATAGAACCACCCAACGCTTCGATGGCTTCGGCTATCTGGGTAGCGCTGCGCGTCGTCGTTCCCCTGGTAAGTAATGCTCCGGTCATGTCTGCGGCGCCCGCGACCTCGGGAGGATCGACTTCGCCGCCGCTTTTGATTAAGAGCTGGGCACTGATCAGTGGCATTTCCGACCGTTGCACTACGACCACACGTAAACCATTTGGCAGAGTCGTCTCGAGCGGCTTTGGAAATTGAACTGTCCGCGGCGCGGTTGGCGGCGGAGGAGTGGCCTGCGGCGCCTGGGCGAACGCACCGATCGCGAACGAGAGAATTGCGATTGGAGCCAGCATAAGCGGTCGTGGTTTCATGAGGATTGCAGTTTTCATTTCACGTATGCTCCTTTCGCTTCAGTTAACGATCGAGCGGTCTGGTTGGCTACGGATGCGGGACGCTGCGATTCCGGCAGGTAGTACAAGACATAACGATTTTGATCAGTGAAGTACTTCTGCGCGACGCGTTGGATGTCTGCAGCCGTGACGGCCTGCAACTTCTCGAGATCCGTGTTGACTCGATTGGGATCACCGAGCAGCACCGCCGCCCCACCCAGCGCCTGCGCCTTGCCGAGATTGGTCTCTCTTTCGTGCAATTCACTGGTGATGATCTGGTTCTTTGCCTTCTCGAGCTCTGCGGCTGAGACCGGCGCGTCCTGAAGCTTCTTGATTTCAGCACGCAACGACGCCTCGGCCTCCTCGGGCTTCTTGCCCGCGGCCACGATCGCCGTCAATTGAAATAATCCGTTATCTTCGCGAAGATCGGCATTCGCATTCGTGTTTTGCGCCACTTGCTGTTGATAGATGAGTGACTGATAAAGCCTCGACGAACGACCCTCGGACAGCACGATGTCGGCCATGGTCAGCGCGGGAGCGTCTTCACTCTTTTCCGATGGAATCAGATAGGTGATTCCTACTCCGGGCAGCGGCACGTTGGCGCCGTATTCGGTGAATCTTTTTTCACCGGTTCGCGCCGGCTCCTTCGTCTGCACACGGGGCAGCGGCAGATTCGGTTTTGGAATCGACGCAAAGTATTTATCGACCCAGGCGTCGAGTTGTTTTGGATCGAAGTCACCGACAACCAACAGCGTCGCATTATCGGGCCGGTAGTACGTCTCGTGAAACTTCTGCACGTTCTCTACGGTGGCAGCGTCCAGATCTTCGATCGAACCGATCCCCGGACGTTTGTACGGGTGCGTGTTGTAGGACTTCTGCTCCAGCGCGTAGAAGAACTTGCCATAAGGCGGCGCCAAAATGCTCTGCCTGAACTCTTCTTCGACGACGGCGCGCTCGGAATGAAAGCTCTCCTCATCAACAGTCAAGCCGGAAAGACGATCCGCCTCAGCCCACAGGAGGGTTTCCAGATAGTTCGACGGCACAACTTCGAAGTACACCGTAACGTCGTCCGCGGTGTAAGCATTGTTATTTCCGCCCACGTCTTCAGTCAGGCGATCCATCATCTCGGCCTTCATGTTCTTCGTGGATTTGAACATGATGTGTTCGAACAGGTGAGCGAAGCCGCTGCGTTGATCGGGATCGTCCTTCGACCCGACGTGATACCAGACATTAATGGCCACGGTCGGACTCGACTTGTCCACCACGCTCAAAACCCGCAGGCCGTTAGCCAGAGTGCGCTCACGAAACCTCATCTGGGGCATTTTCGTCTGGGCCGCGGCGCCGGTAATGCCGGCCGCAATCATGACGCAACCAATTACGACTCTCAGAAAACGTTTTCGCATCGTTTCCGGCTCCTAAATTTCAAAATTGTGCTTCGACATTTACAGGTGTTTAGATTGGATTTCTTCAATCCAAATCCAGCGGGTTCCGGTAGACCTTGGTATCTTTTTCGGCTTTCTTCTTGGCTTCCTGGAACTTTTCTTCCAGCAGCCGGCCGCGGTCCTTATGAGAACTCATTTCCTGGGCAAATATCTGCTCGCGAGTCAGCTTCTGCTTGTCGAGGTCCTTGACCATGTCTTCAAACGAGCCCAGCGCCTTGTGCCTTTCCTCGTGGGAAAGTAGGGCGCCGGTTTCGGCATCAATTGTCAGGGTCGCCTCACAGCAGGGACAGATGATGGTAAAACGGTTTGAGTCACTCATAAGTTTCAAATCCCGACTGGTAAGACGCGGCTTGGGCTTTTAGGATATTAATCATAGCAGCGAGGGGCGGAGTGAAGCCAGCCGATCATGCGCGCGGCTATCCTGATCGACTGGACCCTCGCCCTTTGAGCTTCGGTCAAGGAAAGAGAGTGGCCAACTGCCGCCCTCTCATCACCGCGCAGTTTTAACTGATCTATGGAACGATGACTTTCTTGATTGCGTTTCCGGTTTTCATGACACCTTCCTTAGTCTTGTCGACAACCGTCTTCGTAGTGTCGACGGTCTTGTTGGCGACTTTCTTGCTGGTGTCGACCGTCTTGTTGGCGACTTTCTTACTAGTGTCAACCGTCTTATCAGTAGCGGTCTTCGCGCCTTCTTTGGTTTTGTCGGCGGCGGTGACCGATTTGTCTTTCACCCACCCGGCCGAGTCGGCGATCGCATCACCGGTGGCGTGAAGCACGTCAGGATTATCGACATCCTTCTCTTCGCCGTTCGGCGAATAGACCTTCGCGGTGCGGGTTCCGTTGCCGGTCGTCACGACGACCTTTGAGACACGCGGGTTATTCTTAAAAGTCCGTGTCTCAGTCTTAACGCCATTGCTATCCGTAGTCGTGGTGATCTCAGAATTGTCAGGCCCGGTTGTCGTTGTCGTGTTGACCGTGTCGCTGGCGTTCGAGTTTGCGTTTGTATTCGCGTTCGATTCGTTTGACGAACTACACGCGGCCGCCGCCAACGCCAATGCGGTAATCACGATTCCTATCCAGATTTTCTTGCTCACTACTTCCCTCCTTCAAAAAGTCTTTGGACTGCCGATTCTATCCGGCAAGTGATATGCGAGCTAGTGCAAGCTTCCAGCTTACGCGCAGACTGACTTTATGCGCTCCTTTTAACCCATTGTCCAGTGGGGATGAAAACAAGCCCAATGTTGTGAGCCGATGAGGCCGACGGCAAGGTTATTTTGGAATGCCGTTGACGTTAAGACCCCGGTATGGAACGACTGAAAGGTTAGTTAGAGGTCGCGGCACTTCTCATTAGCAGCTTGGCTTTAGCCCGCTGATCTGCGGTTGGGTTAGGAATGGAAACCGTTTCAAACGGTTTCCCTATTTTCCCGGGCGGCCAAATGCACCGCGCTAAATCGGCGGTGCTAATGTGAGCGATACACAGCTTACCCAGCCCAGGCCAATCTGGGCCAGACTCGCTGCGAGAGATTATTGGAAAGCAGACGGGCGCCGGTCGATAGTTCGTCCGCGCATGAGGCGGGTGCGACTGATCCGAGGAATTGCAGAACTCGAAAGGTAAATACGTTGCGGTCAAACTTTTCGGCGTGATGGCGCAGCGTGTCTTGTCTCCAGCTCAAGCCTTCAAACTGTTCGATTGCTTCACTGAGCGAATGAGCATTTTGCTGATCAAATAAAACGCCCGTCACGTTCTCCACGACGGTTTCAACTGCGCCGCCGCCTCGATAAGCTATCACCGGACGGCCGGCTGCGTTTACCTCCAAAGGCGCCATCCCAAAGTCTTCTTCGCCCGGAGACAAAAGCGCCCGACAACGCGCGGCAAAGTAATTAACCACCTTATCCGGCTGGCGTCCCATAAACTCTATGCGGCCGCCGGCAAGCTTTTCCAGACGCGCCCGATCCGGGCCGTCACCAATTATGATGAGCCGCCGGTTCATAAGCTTGCATGCTTCGATCGCCAGATCGATTCGCTGGTAAGGCATCAGACGCGACAACACCAGATAGTAATCGTCTACTTCACTGGACATCTGGAATCTTTGCACATCGATGGGCGGCGGAATCACGAACGCCTCGCGACCGTAAATCTTCCTGATGCGCTGCGCCATTAGGCGAGAATTCGCGATGTAGTAGTCAGGTTGCCGCGAGGCCCGCAGGTCCCACAGGGCCGCGCGCGCCGTTCCACCGAAGCCTTCGCATGCCACATAATCGTCATGGCGCCAAACCCAACTCATCGGCGTGTGGCAATAGGAGACATGAACCGCGTTGCGCCGGCGGCGCACACCCTTCGCGTATCCGGAAGTGCTACTGAAGATCAGGTCGTAAGCCGAAAGATCAAAGTTCTCAACCGCGAAAGGATGCAGCCTGAAGTAATGACGAAAGCGGCGCTCGGGCGACGGCAGATCTCGCAGCGCCGTGCGCAGAGTGCCTGGCAAACCTTTCGGCAGCGCCACCGTGGTATACATGGGCGCGGACGGAAACGAGTCGTGTATTGCCTCGGCAACGCGCTCGGCCCCACCCGTCTGGACAAGATAGTCGTGCACTAAAGCGATTTTGGACAAACTGTTTGACCCTCAGGAAACTTTCAAGATAGCGTCGTGTCTTTGGATTTCTCTGCGGAAATCTTCGCGTCTTCCGCGTCTCTCTGGGTGAAACAGGGGCTCAAAACATTCACCGCAGAGACGCAGATCACGCAGAGGAGGCGCAGAGAAGAACTGAAATCAAAACTTAGCGAAGGATTTAAATGATGAATTGGCTGGAGATTCCAAGGATTCACATTGATCGGAACGGGATGCGCGCCACAAGCGCGTCAGGATGGACAAGGCCCAGGGAGGGACGTCAGCGAATCAGCTGATCAGCAGCGCGAAAGATCTTTGAGGGCCCAGAAGCCGAGGCATTTATCAGCAAAGACACCTGCTGAATGCATGCATTTCTCATCAATCAGCCTTAGCGGCTCGGGAAAGTTGAACGGCGCTGTCTGCAGATTTATTGGTCGCCATTCCCCTGTGCGAATGTCCATGTTCGCTGGCAAGCGGGTGAAGGTCGTGGTGAGTAAATAGATCGAGCCGCTTCGTCTGAAATTCGCGAGCGCGGCGAGAATATCATCGAGGGAAAGATGCACCAAACTGTCTCGACACAGAATGACATCGACTTTAGGAAGTTCTTCCTTCGTCATATCTAAGCAATCGAAGGTTCGCAAATCTTTGCCATAGGCTTTCTGATTCTCAGCGATTAGTTCCCACACAACATCTATTCCGATGTAGCGCGCAAAATCCAGTTCAAGCTCTTTCATCCAATTGAAATCGCCACAACCGGCATCCAGCAGCGAAGTAGCTTTAATCTCCTTTAAGAGGCAAAGCAACTCGTCTTTGAAGACACCGGCACGTTCTACGCTTGAACCCGGTCCTGATGCTGATTCGCCGCTTCCCCAATCTCGACGACGATGAATGTCACTAAAGACATTCTGCGCCGATCGTGTTTCGATCTCTCGATTAGTGAAGCTCCGTACATTTGTCCCTGACAGGCTCGACGATTTCTTAAGAACTTGTCGTGCCGGGAGTAGCAGCTTCTGCTTGACTGCTGAGTACCGGCTGATCAATCGCCAACTCCGCGAACTCCTCATCATCTCGAGCTGCTTCTCCTTCGCCGTTAGCATTTCGGCTGCTCGCAACCGAGGCGTTAGTTCGCGCAGATAATCAGCCACAGCCTTATGCTCGGCATTGACATCGTGGTGGGGCAGGCAGCTGTGTTCGTCAATCACTTCCTGATAAAGCGAAAGCAACTCGTCGATCGCGCCCTCCCGCCCCGCAGTGCCGCGAATGAAGCGGGAAACATCGGCTGCATCCGCTGGATCATAGCGGGCGATCTCGTGGGCGATCACTTGCGGCGTTAGCGATTCACGCAGAGCGCGAATACCAAAGTTGAGTGGTCGCAACTCGGCAACGTTTTGAGTAGTGACCATCGGACCGGCGCCGGCTGCATCGCACACCACGACCGCCGCCCCAACCGCAAGGCCCTCGAGCGCGGCGCGGCCTTTCGCGAAAATGATGTCGTAGTTTCCAAGCATTGACTCCGGATCGACGCAAACCTTTCCCACAGACTTTCCCGCGACGTCGAGACTGATGCCAGCGCGATCGCAAGCAGCGCTAATGGCGCTGATGTGAGTATGTTCGTTTGCCTGGTTGCTGAAGATCAGAGCTCGCTTTGGACGGGCGGGCAGTTGCGCCCGCGGCTGGAATCGTGTCAGGTCCACAAAGTTGAGAATTAATCGAATCCGATCCGGGGTTATCCCATGCTCGTGAATCAGTCGGTCGCGACAGGCATGGTCGACCGCTACATAGCGCAGAATTCGCGGGAATCGCGGCGCGGCCTCCACCCACGGCGTCGAACCATGGCAAACGTAGATCGCCGGCGTCGCCGGCAAACGCAATAGCGCCGTGATAGTGTCGAGGTGATGGTGTCCGTGAATTATCTCAGGAGGGCCAGCCAAGGTATCGAGGTCATCTGTAACCGGTATGCCGGCGGCGCGGATCTCCTGAGCTACATCGCCAAGCCGCGAACTATAGGCGATGGGTTCATGACCTCGATTCAGTAAACCCATCGCGAGGTCGCGCACGTACAGTTCCGTTCCCGCGCGATTAGCAAGCGTGTTGTTCGTAATAAGAATTCGCAATTGTCCCTCGGCCAACCTCTCGAGGTTTGCGGTCCCAGCCTGCTTAACAGAGTATCGATGACGGAAGACTATTCGTTCGCACGCTCGCGGTCTTCCGATGAACTCCGAGTCATCCGAGATTGCTTTCGGTAAGGTCTGAGGATCTCCGGAAGACGCCTGGTTAGCGCGACCACTCTGCGCCACCGCGCCGCCGGTATCGCAGGAAAGCCAGCAACGACGGAGTCAGGCGGTGTATCGCCAACGACGAAGCCCCGCGCCATCACCGTTGTCCGTTCACCCAGAACCACATGTTCCCGGACCCCGGTCTGCAAACAAAGGATCGAGCCGGCGCCGATGTGCGTCGAACCGGCGACAGCTGATTGTCCAATAACCAGGCAATCTGATCCGAGATCCACGTTATGAGAGATATAGACAAATTTATCCAGCTTGCTGCCCCGGCCGATTCGAGTTTCTGTCAACGCGGCCCGGTCTACACATGCACAGGCGCCGATTTCCACGTCGTCTTCTATGACTAGACGGCCAACCTGACGAATCCGAAGATGCTTGCCCTCGGGTGATCGGTGAAAGCTATAACCCTCTGATCCAAGAACTGCGTTGGCGTGGACCGCAACGCGCTGGCCAATTACCACGCCGGGATAAAGCACGGCGCCAAAATGAATACTGGAGTCATGACCTATGCTGCATCCTTCGCCAATGATTGCACCAGCCATCACTGATGCGCGATCACCCAGAGTAACACCGGCTCCAACAATTGCTCCCGGCCCGATCCTGACATCAATTCCCAACACCGCCGATTCTGCGACAATTGCGCGGGAAGAAACGCCAGGCTGGCCAGGTCCTTCGGGATAGAAGAGTTCGATCGCCATGCGGTAGGCCTCGGTCGGGTCATTGACTACAATCAAGGTATGCTGCCCTAATTCGACTCCGTGCCTAACGATTATAGCTCCAGCCTTGCTTTTAAGAGCGGCATCACGGTACTTGCCTAGATGAAGAAATGAAAGGTCATCCTCGCCTGCAATGTGGAGCGGCGCAAATCCTCCAAGTTTAACTTCAGCATCTCCCTTTACAACGCCGCCAAGATGTTTTGCAACTTCCGCGGCTGTCATAACGATGCAGGATGACCTGGTCATCATATAGTCTCAATGTTCCTTCGGGCACCGGGCAGGAAGAGGTTGCTAGCGTTTCCGGTCAACAAAACTCCAGATTGCTTCACCCAACGGGACCATGTGATCTCTATAGCTGATCGCCTGGCTATAAGCCCCTGCCGCGACCATGTACTCACCGTAACGCTCATAGAACGGAACCACTCCCGACGTTCCAATACTCAGGGGTCGATCATTTACGAGCCTCAGGCATTCCACCCGATAAGCCTCGCTCCTCATGGCTTTCATCACGTCACGGAACTGCGCAGCCAGTTCATGGGACTTCCGCAACGACTCGAGCATAGTATTGTCGAGCATGGCTCCAACTTCACCCTTAAGCTCCGGGTAGGCACGCGCCGCCGCCAGTTTCCGTTCCAGCATGTCATCATCAAGTTTGAGACAGATAGATCCTTCTCCCGCTTCTTCCGCGTGCGGACCGAACAGCAAGAAGTCTCTGTTGATGATTGATCGACCGCTCGTACGCCTCGCCAGTTCAACGGCGGCATTAATAAGGATGCGACAAGCATCGTGTATAGAGTTGTAACCCTCGATTGCGTCCCCTACAACGTATTCGATTTCGTCACGGATTAACCAGTCCGCGAGTTCCATGACTAGTCGCTCGAATGTACTAAAATCGCCGTGGAGAATCGCGGCGTAAATGCTGAGGTCGGTGAAACGCCCGTAAATCGCACCGCGGCACGCCCCAACACTAGAGAGGATCTCTGAGGTTGACTCAAGCCTCGACTTGCCAGAACGACCTGAGCCATCAGTAAGGACAAAAACGCGAGGCCGCGCGATTTCCAGCCAAGCATAAACACACAATTCATGACCTGGATGCGCAATCACCAGCGCAGCCGGATGCTCCGAAGACACGGACGTCATAATCATGACTGGGCGCGACGCAAATAATAGCACGCTTGAGCACAACCATTGCCTGTAAAGGATACTTTATGACCCGGACTTAATGCGTTTTCAGACAATATCGTCCGCTCATTTTCTCATCTCAAGCGTCGCCAGACCTGCGGCACGAAGCTCTTGATTCAACGCGGGAATGTCCCGTGACTTGATCGTCTGCCAACTTTCCTCAAGCGCGCGCGAATCTTTCAACTGATCGGGAACCGCAGCCGCGGCCTGTGTAGTCGGCGCGAGATCCACCTCCTGTAAGAGGCCAAAAAGGGTTCGCAACCTGCCAGTCGTAGTTGCAATGCTTAAGCCCCCGCCGCCGCCACCGCCGCGGCCGCCGGGCCCACCCCCACCCGCACCGGCGAGCGCTCGCAGTTTTTCAGCCAGCGCATCGACGCGTGCCTTTAGACTGCCCTCCGGAACTCGCGGTCGTAATTCAGCAAGCTGGCCTCGCGCACGCTTGACTGTCTCCGAGATGGAATTAAGCGCCCACCATTCGTCATAAAGCTGCTTTGCTAATTTGAATTGCTGGGCCAGATCCGCATTTGAAGTCCTAACGCGCGGATCCATCACGATCGTCAGAGGCTGCGGATAACTCTTTCCACCCACCGTCAGCACCACCGTGTACTTCCCCGGCATCGCCCAGGGCGAAGTGGGTTCCGGCGCCGTATTGCGATAGACGGCGGCGATTGGATATTGCGGCTCCAGGCCCGGAATTGGAGCGTAATGCATGTCCCAGAGAAATCGATGCATACCCGGTTCGCCGGCAAGCTTCTGCGGCGGTCTTACCCAGTAAGGCGGTATCGAAAGGGCCGGATCGGGAGTTGGCAGCGGATCGGCGCTCGAGTAACGCCGTACGACCTGGCCGGACTCGTCCTTGATCTCCAACGTCGCCGTGCCCGACCCACCCGTGCCGATATAGTAATCGATCATGGCGCCGTCGGGTGGGTTCTCTCCGGCTGCCACGTCGGGGGGTAATGGCGTATCACTATTGGTGTTCCAGCGAACACGTAAAGCTGTCTGCGGACGAAACAGCACGGCCGGCGCGCTAGTGATGGAGGCCTGAAGTTGCCGCAGCGGAGTGATGTTGTCGAGAATCCAGAAACCTCGTCCGTGAGTGGCCACGCAAAGGTCGTCTCCTTTTATGATTAGATCGCGAATTGAGCTGGCGCCCATGTTGAGACGGAGCGATTGCCAGTGATCGCCATCATCGAAAGACACATAGACCGCTCGCTCAGTGCCGGCGAACAGTAATCCTTTTCTTTCCGGGTCCTCGCGGACAACGTCTGTGTTTTCATTGTCCGGAATGCCGCTGGTTACTTCAGTCCAGTTCGTTCCCCCGTCATGCGTTCGATAAATGTGCGGCCGCAGGTCGTCAAGTCTCAGAGTGTTAACGGCGGCGTAGGCCGTGTTCTTATCAAAGTGGCTGGCGTCGAGAATAGAAACCTTCTGCCAGGGCTTGAGTTGTTTTGGAGTGACATCGTTCCAATGCGCGCCGCCGTCGTTGGTGCGATGGATCAAGCCATCATCGGTCCCGGCCCAAATCAGATTAACG
>Ga0193749_1000091_pt1 | contig 11386 bp, 5 predicted proteins | sample L1s2metaG_FD_145081 | JGI IMG/M metagenome (GOLD analysis project Ga0193749, IMG submission 145081) | Soil microbial communities from a riparian zone of the East river system, Colorado, United States - L1s2 | ecosystem: Environmental > Terrestrial > Soil > Riparian zone | place: USA: East River...
ATGCCCGGCGGATTCACCCGAGAAGACTCCGCCGGGCATTCCCTTCAATGTGGGCCTCTGGGAAGGTCCCGATGGCAAGACAATCATTGCCGCCTTGAATCCCCTTGGCTATGGCAGCCAGGTGACCTATGACATCAGCAAGACTCCTCCACCTCCGCCCGGACCTGATCCTGCTCTGAGCGCCCAACAGAATCAGACACGATCGAGAGGTCAGGAGGACTGGACGCGGCGCATTCAAACTAACGGAAAACTGACGGGAATCTTCGCTGACTATCATTACGTCGGCACCGGCGACGTGGGCGGCTCGCCGAATGAAAGTTCAGTGCGTTTGATGGAGGCAATCACTTCGAAAAGCAAGACAGCGTTGCCTCCTCTGTTCCAGTTCGGCCCGGCCAGCACGACGCCTTCCGGTCCGTTGGTCCAGGTTGGCGATGGCCCCGTTAAGGTCGTGTGGTCCAAAGCCGACCAGATGTTTCGGGACATCGCGAGTTGTTGCGCCACGGATCGCCTGCCGCGCTACAAGGGCGACCTCGAGCTGATCAATCACTCTGCCGGGTCGCTAACTTCAGAGGCGTATCAAAAGCGTTGGATGCGAAAGAACGAGCTGTTGGCGGACGCTGCCGAGAAGGCTTCAGTCGCGGCTGACTGGCTGGGTGGCCGCGCTTATCCGCTCGAGCGCTTGAACAATGCCTGGACTTTGGTGATGGGCGGACAGTTTCACGATCTCCTGCCGGGAACCGCAACTCCAAAAGCATTCGAGTTCGCCTGGAACGACGATGTGATCGCCTTGAATCAATTTGCCGGAGTGCTTACCAGCGCGGCTTCCGCAGTTTCATCCACGCTCGACACCAACACCAAAGGAAATGCAATCGTCGTTTACAATCCGCTCAACATCGAGCGTGAAGATATCGTCGAAGCGTCGCTTTCCCTTCTTAACGATGCCGCGCCGAAAGCTGTCCAAGTCACCGGGCCAGACGGCCAGGAAGTGCCGGCGCAAATCTCTAACGGCAAAGTCCTGTTCCTCGCCAAGACGCCTTCGGTGGGCTTTGCGGTTTACAACGTCGAGGCTTTCGATCCTGCCCGTCAGCACTATGATTACATCCTGCCTGCTAAGTCCGCGATGATGAAGGCCAGCGAGTCCTCACTCGAAAACGACCGTTACCGCGTAACGATCGATCGGAATGGAGACGTATCCGGAATCGTTGACAAGAAGTTCAATCGCGAGCTCTTGTCCGCGCCGATTCGTCTGGCGATATCGACTGATAACCCGCGCCAATGGCCGGCCTGGAACATGGATTTTGAAGACGAGCAGAAGCCGCCGCGCGCATTTGCCAGTGGACCAGCCAGGATCCGCGTCGTCGAGAATGGTCCGGCGCGTGTCGCTGTCGAAGTCAGGCGCGAAACCGAAGACTCAACGTTTGTGCAGACGATTAGTCTGTCAGCCGGTGACGCCGGCAATCGCGTCGAGTTTCGCAACGTCATTGACTGGAAGACCAAAGAGGCCAATTTGAAAGCCACCTTTCCTCTCGCCGCCAGCAACAACCTGGCCACTTATAACTGGGACATCGGGACGGTGCAAAGACCGAATGCCGAAGAGCGGCAATTCGAAGTCGCGTCGCATCAATGGATCGACCTGACGGACCAGTCCGGAGCGTACGGCGCCACGGTACTCACCGATTGCAAGAACGGTTCTGATAAGCCTGATGACAAAACTCTGCGGCTGACGCTCGTCCGCACACCGGGGACGCGTGGCGGGTATGCTGATCAGGGAACTCAGGATCTGGGCCGTCATGAAATCGTTTTTGGGCTCGCAGGTCACGAAAACGGTTGGCGCGAAGCGGGAACTGACTGGCAAGCTTACCGTCTGAATCAGCCATTGATTGCATTTCAAAGCTCGAAACATTCAGGAACCCTGGGCAAGAGTTTTTCGCTCTTGAAAATCAATAACGATCGCGTGCGCGTGCTGGCATTGAAGAAGGCCGAACTCTCCAACGAAGTCATTGTGCGCGTGGTGGAGATGGATGGCCGGCCGGCTGCAAGTGTTCGCCTCAGCTTTCCGGCAGCCATACTCGCGGCGCGCGAAGTCAACGGACAGGAACAGCCCGTCGGACCGGCAAAGATAGAAAGCGGCGCGCTGGTAACGTCGCTGGGCGCATATCAGCCACGGAGTTTCGCTTTGAAGATCGCTGCGCAAACCACGAAGGCGCCCGTGACTCAATCTCAGTCCGTGCCTTTGGATTACGAATTGTCGGTTGCTTCGCGGCGGAATCGTCCGGCAGACGGCAGCTTTGATTGGGCCCCAAACAACCAGGTCGCGCCACAGGGAAAGGCTCTACCCGCGGAAATGTTGCCGCGCGAAATAAGTTTTGCCGGCATTCGTTTCAAGTTGGCGCCCGCTGACGTGGGCAAGCCAAACGCAGTCGTAGCGCATGGTCAGACAATCACACTGCCGCCCGGTAAATTTAATCGAGTCTATCTGCTGGCTGCCGCGGCCAACGGAGATCAGAAGGCCACGTTTCGTATAGGCGACAAGCCGGTTAGTCTAAACATCCAGGATTGGACCGGCTTTATTGGACAGTGGGATGATCGCATCTGGAAAGTGACCGAAGAGCAAATCGCACAACGTCCCGGCGCACCGTCGCCGCCGGCCGGAATTCAACCGCCGCGAACTCGCACGAACATCTACGGAGAGATGCTGGGCCTGCGGCCGGGTTTTATTAAACGGGCTGACATCGCCTGGTTTGCTTCGCATCGCAACGCCGCCGATGGCAGCGCCGAAGCCTATGCTTATTCTTATCTGTTCGCTTATGCGATAGATCTACCGCCGGGCGCGCGGACGCTGGTCTTGCCGGACAATGACAGGATTCGCATCCTGGCGATTACAGTGGCAGACGAGCCGGCTATGATTTCTCCGGCGCATCCACTTTATGACACGCTCGAGCGTTGACCGATTCAACCGTCTTTCCTGGCGCCTTTGCGCCTTTGGGTGAAACTTGAGCCGACCAGATTATTTTTCACGCAAAGGCGCCAAGGCGCCAAGAAGATCAACAGCGTAGAGCGAGAACGATATAGAGAAACATCATCATGAACTATCGACGATTTGGCCGCACCAACTGGAAAGTCAGCGAAATAGGCTATGGCATGTGGGGCATGGGAGGCTGGACCGGCTCAGACGATGACGAATCGCTCGCGGCCCTGCAGCGCGCCGTCGATCTCGGTTGCAATTTTTTTGATACCGCATGGGCCTATGGCGAAGGGCGCAGCGAGAAGTTGCTGGGCGAGATCGTCCGCGCTAACAGCGCGAAACGACTTTACACAGCTACCAAGATCCCGCCCAGGAATCTTCAGTGGCCCAGCCGCCGTGGCTCAACTCTTGACGACTGTTTTCCTCCGGACCACATAGACAAGTACGTCCACAGCAGCCTGGAAAACGCCGGCCTGGATAGTTTCGATCTGATCCAGTTCCACGTGTGGGAGGATGCCTGGGTCGAAGACGATCGCTGGGCGAAAAAGGTGGACGAGCTTCGCAGTGCTGGATTAGTTAAAGCAGTCGGGATCAGCATCAACCGGTGGGAACCCTGGAATGGCGTGCGCACCGTGAAGAGCGGTCTGATTGATTCGGTGCAGGTGATCTACAACATCTTCGATCAAAATCCGGAGGATGATCTTTTCCCGGCCTGCGTCGAGATGGACACGGCGGTAATTGCACGCGTGCCATTTGACGAAGGCTCGCTGACCGGTACGCTCACCACAGAGAGCAAATGGCCGGAAGGCGACTGGCGCAACATCTACTTCGTCCCTGAAAACCTAATTCCCAGTGTCGCGCGCGCCGACGCTCTCAAGCCGATTGCAAAGCGAGCCGGCACCAGCATGCCTGAGATGGCGCTGCGCTTCATTCTCGGCCACCCGGTCGTCAGCACGATCATTCCGGGGATGCGCAAGCTCTCGCACGTCGATTCCAATATCGCGACCAGCGATGTCGGGCGGCTCTCTGACGATCTGCTGGCTGAACTCACGGAGCATCGTTGGGATCGGCAGCCGGCGAAGTGGAGTGATTGATTCAAGAGGCGCCGTGTTACTGGGAGAGTGCGCGCCCTCACCCGCATTGAGCGGGAAGCGCGAACATGTCTTCTGTGGAATATGAGGCATAAATCTCCTGAGCGCCTTCGGCGTTGTGCGGGCGAGGGCCGCGCTCCCAGTAGGAAGTCGATCCAAACCAAAGGAGCTGACTTGAATCGCAATTTTCTTTATCTTGTAGCCGCATCCGTCTTGCTATCGGCTGCGGTCACTACTCAAGCGCAGGTTAAGGTCACAATCGATCATAATCCAAACGCCGCCGCCACCAGTGCCTTCAAGTTCAAGAACGTTCCCTCACCCGCAAAGGATGACGCGGCCGCGAAAGCCAAACTTCTGCTGGTCGAAGGTGAGGTTGATGGGAATGGCGCGGACCTCAGTGCGCTCACCGACGGTGCACTGCCGAGTGAAGAAGATCAGCCGGCGGCAAACTTTTTTTGGAACGCCGGCACCGGGGGCGGACGCTTGCAAATGGATCTGGGCAGCCTGATCGAGATCGCGCAGGTCAATACTTATTCATGGCACCCGGACACTCGCGGACCACAAGTGTACCGGCTCTGGGCCAGTGACGGCGCCGCTCCCAACTTCAATCCTGCCCCCAGGGCCGGCATCGATCTCGCGACGAGCGGATGGAAGATGATTGCGGTTGTCGACACGCGTTCGAAGGAGGGTGATGATGGTGGCCAGTTCGGCGTGAGCATTACAGATGCGCGGGGCAGTTTGGGCAAGTTTCGTTACCTGCTCTTCGATTGCTACGTAACCGAAACGGCCGATGAGTATGGCAACACCTTCTACAGCGAAATAGACATCGTAGCCAGGAAATGAGTGTCAGAAGCCCGCGCGTAAGCAAGGGCGACATTGGTGACAGTCGTCTATCGACATCAATACAACCGTTCTTCGCCACTCTTCTCGAATCAAGAGTGTTTACAACTGCAGCCCTCCCTCACGGCCGGCTTCCTACACACTCCCGTCAAAAACCTGCAAGAAAACCCGTATATTCCGCACAAGGGGCTAACCTCCCAGCTACATTGCTGGTCAGACAGCGCTCCGAACGGCGCCGCCGGCACTCTTTTCCCTCAAAAAAGGGTTTACAGATTCCCACGGTCTAAGTATAAATACTATGAAGGCAACGTCCCCCCGGGCGTTACTCTCTTCCCCTAAAGCTAAATAGGTCCCCCTCTCAGTTCGTGGATCGTCCGCGCGCGCGATAAGTGTCTCCCAGATTCTTCGCCCGGCGTCGAGCGCTCCAACAAGGGTAGTCCGCTCCCGAATGAAGCTGAACCTCCGAAAGGGAAACCAATGCGAACCCAAACCGTCAAGACTGACACACTGAATACAAAACTACTTTTGAAAACGTTACTGGCTTTCAAGAAGGGCGACTTTTCGGCCCGGTTACCCAACGATTGGACCGGAGAGGCCGGCAAGATTGCCGATACTTTCAACGACATCATCGAGTTGAGCGACCGCACCGCTTGCGAGTTGGAACGCGTCAGCCGCGTCGTGGGTAAAGAGGGAAAGATAATGCATCGCGCCGCCGTGCCCCAGGCTCCTGGCTTAGATTGGTTGAATCAACCAACCTGCTCATCGACGACATGGCGCGCCCTACCAGTGAAATGGCCCGTGTGATCGGCGCCGTGGCCAACGGCGATTTGTCAGAACGAATGGCCCTCGAAGTAGAGAACCGTCCGCTGAAGGGCGAGTTCCTGCGCACAGTAAAGATCGTCAATTCGATGGTCGATCAGCTCGGGTCGTTTGCCTCGGAAGTGACGCGCGTGGCCCGCGAAGTAGGTACCGAAGGAAAGCTCGGCGGCGAAGCTAAGGTCAAAGGCGTGGCCGGCACCTGGAAAGACCTGACCGACAGCGTCAACTCAATGGCCAGTAATTTAACGAGCCAGGTACGAAACATCGCTGAAGTAACCACAGCCGTGGCCAACGGTGACCTCTCAAAGAAGATTACGGTCGACGTAAAAGGCGAGATCCTCGAACTGAAGAACACCATCAACACGATGGTGGACCAATTGAATTCGTTCGCATCGGAAGTGACGCGTGTGGCGCGCGAGGTCGGTACCGAAGGAAAGCTCGGCGGCCAGGCGCAGGTTATCGGGGTGGCCGGCACCTGGAAGGACTTAACCGACAACGTGAACTTCATGGCCGGGAACCTCACCGGCCAGGTCCGCAACATCGCTGAGGTAACCACCGCGGTGGCCAACGGCGATCTTTCAAAGAAGATTACCGTGGACGTCAAGGGTGAAATTCTGGAATTGAAGAACACCATCAACACGATGGTGGACCAGTTGAACTCGTTCGCTTCGGAGGTGACGCGCGTGGCGCGCGAGGTCGGCACCGAAGGAAAGCTTGGTGGTCAGGCGCAGGTGATGGGTGTGGCTGGAACGTGGAAAGACTTAACCGACAACGTGAATTTCATGGCCGGCAATCTCACCGGCCAGGTCCGCAACATCGCCGAAGTTACAACCGCCGTGGCCAACGGCAACCTTTCAAAGAAAATTACAGTGGACGTGAAGGGCGAAATTCTCGAGCTTAAAGACACTATCAATACGATGGTGGATCAGCTCAACGCTTTCGCTTCGGAAGTGACGCGTGTGGCCCGCGAAGTCGGCTCGGAAGGGAAACTCGGGGGCCAGGCAGAGGTGAAAGGCGTCGCCGGAACCTGGAAAGATTTGACTGACAGCGTGAACTTGATGGCCGGCAACCTCACCGGCCAGGTGCGCAACATTGCCGAGGTAACGACGGCCGTCGCCAACGGAGATCTTTCAAAGAAGATCACGGTAGACGTGAAGGGCGAGATCCTGGAATTAAAGAACACCATTAACACCATGGTGGACCAACTCAACGGCTTCGCTTCGGAGGTAACCCGCGTGGCGCGCGAAGTCGGAACGGAGGGCGAGCTGGGCGGCCAGGCCCACGTGAGGGGCGTTGCCGGAACCTGGAAGGACCTCACCGATAGTGTGAATTCAATGGCCGGCAATCTGACGGCGCAGGTACGCAACATCGCGGAAGTAACCACCGCCGTGGCCAACGGAGATCTTTCAAAGAAAATCACGGTGGACGTCAAAGGCGAGATCCTCGAATTGAAGAACACCATCAACACGATGGTCGATCAGTTGAGCTCTTTCGCTTCGGAAGTGACCCGCGTGGCCAGAGAAGTAGGAACCGAAGGCCGTCTGGGCGGCCAGGCCCAGGTGATGGGCGTGGCCGGCACGTGGAAAGATCTGACCGACAACGTGAACTTCATGGCCGGTAACCTCACCGGCCAGGTCCGCAACATCGCTGAGGTAACCACCGCGGTCGCCAACGGCGACTTGTCAAAGAAGATCACGGTAGACGTGAAGGGTGAGATTCTCGAATTGAAGAACACCATCAACACAATGGTGGATCAACTGAACTCGTTTGCGTCTGAGGTAACGCGCGTCGCCCGCGAAGTCGGTACCGAAGGAAAGTTAGGCGGCCAGGCCGACGTGCGCGGTGTGGCCGGAACGTGGAAGGACCTCACCGATAATGTGAATTCAATGGCCAGTAACCTGACGGGCCAGGTACGTAACATCGCTGAAGTGACCACTGCTGTGGCCAATGGCGACTTGTCAAAAAAGATTACCGTGGACGTCAAGGGTGAGATTCTCGAATTGAAGAACACCATTAACACGATGGTGGATCAACTGAACTCTTTCGCTTCGGAAGTTACGCGCGTGGCGCGGGAAGTCGGTACTGAAGGGAAACTTGGCGGCCAGGCCGATGTGCGGGGTGTCGCTGGAACCTGGGAAGACCTTACGGACAATGTGAATTCGATGGCCAGTAACCTGACCGATCAGGTACGCGGTATTGCTCGCGTAGTAACCGCGGTGGCCAACGGCGATCTGAAACGCAAACTAACAGTAGAAGCGAAGGGTGAAATCGCTGAACTGGCGGACACCATCAACAACATGACCGACACCCTGGCAACCTTTGCCGACCAGGTTACCTCAGTCGCCCGCGAGGTAGGCGTCGAAGGCAAACTCGGTGGACAGGCAAACGTACCCGGCGCCGCGGGCACGTGGCGCGACCTGACCGACAACGTCAACGGCCTAGCGGCCAATCTGACCAACCAGGTACGCGCCATCGCCGAAGTTTCGACTGCGGTAACCAAAGGCGACCTGACGCGATCGATTACGGTGGAAGCACAGGGCGAGGTCGCGGCGTTGAAAGACAATATCAACGAGATGATTCTGAATCTCAAAGACACTACCCAGAAGAACACCGAGCAGGATTGGCTCAAGACCAATCTCGCGCGATTTACAAGAATGCTGCAAGGCCAGCGCGACATGAAGACCGTGGCCCAGATGGTATTGTCTGAGCTCGCCCCTTTGGTAAACGCGCAACAAGGCGTCTTCTACGTGAATCAAAGCGACAACGGCCAGCCGGTCATGAGGCTGCTGGGCGGATATGCCTACAGCAGACGAAAGAACCTGGCAAATGAATTTCATGCCGGCGAAGGTCTCATCGGCCAGTGCACGCTCGAGCGCGAACGGATTCTGGTAACGAACGTTCCGGCTAACTATGTGCACGTCAGTTCAGGCCTGGGTGAAGCACCGCCCAACAATATCGTCGTGCTGCCGGTGTTGTTCGAAGGCGAAGCCAAGGCCGTGATTGAACTCTCAACCTTTCACACGTTCAGCGATACGCACCTGACCTTCCTGGATCAGTTGACGGAAAGTATCGGCATCGTCCTCAACACGATCGAGGCCAACACCCGGACCGAGGATCTGCTGCAACAGTCACAATCACTCGCCGCCGAGCTGCAGAGCCAGCAGGACGAGTTGAAAAAGACGAACGAACAACTCGAGCAACAGGCTGAGTCGTTGCGCGAGTCTGAAGAGCTGTTAAAGAGCCAGCAGGAAGAGCTGCAGCAAACCAACGAAGAGTTGCAGGACAAGGCGGCGTTGCTGGCGCGGCAGAAGGCAGAAGTCGAAGCCAAGAACCGCGAGGTAGAAGAAGCGCGCTGGCAGATGGAAGAGAAGGCCGAGCAACTGGCTTTGACCTCCAAGTACAAATCGGAATTTGTCGCCAACATGTCGCACGAGTTGCGCACTCCGCTTAACAGCATGCTGATTCTTTCGCGCCAGTTGGCAGAGAACGGTGAAGACAATCTCACCGACAAACAGGTCCAATTTGCCGAGACGATTCACTCATCGGGGGCTGACCTGCTTTCTCTGATCAATGACATTCTCGATCTCTCGAAGATCGAATCGGGCATGATGGGCATCGAGGTCTTGGATGTGTCCATCGACGACATGACTGAACAGCTCGAACGCAGGTCAGATCAACTGGCTCAGGACAAAAACCTCGGATTCTTCATTGAGCGCGGGGAGGACCTCAATCCGATCGTGATCACCGACGACAAGCGTTTGCAGCAAATCCTGATGAACCTGCTCTCCAACGCTTTCAAGTTCACTGAGCAAGGCAAGGTTGTGCTCAAGGTTGCGCCGGCGCCGAAAAGCGAGAAATACGAACTCGAATCACTTAACCGCGCCGCCGAAGTGATCGCCTTTGCTGTAAGCGATACGGGCATTGGCATTCCTGCTGAAAAGCAGCGAATTATTTTCGAGGCCTTTCAGCAGGCCGATGGAACTACGAATCGCAAATACGGCGGCACCGGTCTTGGGTTGTCGATTAGCCGTGAAATCGCCCGGTTGCTGGGTGGCGAGATTCGTGTCACCAGCGTTCCCGGGGAGGGCAGCACCTTCACCCTCTATCTGCCGCGCACCTATGAAGCGTCCAGAACAGTCACCGCTCCCACAAAAAAGAATTCAAGGCATGACTTCAAAGTGGTCGAAGCCGCCTGGACACCGGCCGAAACTTTTGATCGCGAACTGGCTCTGTTGTCCAGTGATTCGCCGGCGATCCTCGACGACCGCAATGAAATCGAAGAGGACGATCGGGTCGTGCTGATCGTGGAAGACGATCTAAAGTTTGCCAGGATCCTTTTGGACGTAACCCACAAGAAAGGATTCAAGGGGTTGGTCGCCACCACCGGAAACATGGCGCTGGCGTTGGCGCACAAATACAGTCCGGCGGCCATTACCCTGGACATCCGTTTACCGGATCGTGACGGTTGGATCGTGCTGGATCGTTTGAAGCACGACTCCCGGACCAAACATATTCCGGTCCATATCATCACGGTCGAAGGACATCGACGGCGTGCCTTACGGCAAGGCGCGATTGCTCACGTGCAAAAGCCCGTCAGTAATGAAGACCTGACCGTTACGTTTGACACGATCGCCGCGTTCGCGAAGCGCAGCGCCAGAAAACTCCTGGTAGTGGAAGATGATGACATTCAGCGCATGAGCGTCGTTGAATTAGTTGGCAACGGCGACGTCAACACAACCGCGGTGGCGACCGGAGCGGAAGCCCTGCGCAAACTGGAGGACGAAAAGTTCGACTGCCTGGTGCTCGATCTCAAACTGCCTGACATGACGGGCTTTGAATTGATCGAAAAGCTGCAGACGAACGGGCAATCGGATCTTCCCATCATCGTCTATACGGGTAAGGAGCTTACGCGCAAAGAAGAGCTTCATCTGAAGCGAGTCGCCACTTCGATCATCATCAAGGAAGCCGACTCGCCTGAGCGCTTGTTGGCTGAGACGGCGATTTTCCTGCATCGCGTCGAGGCGAATTTGCCGGAACCAAAACGGCGAATGATCGAGCAATTGAATCGCAAAGATGGTGCTGGCCGGCCGCAAGGTGCTGATCGTGGACGACGATGTGCGGAACATCTTTGCGCTGACCAGTGCGCTGGAGGCGTACACCATGGAGGTGGTTCATGCTGAGAACGGCCAGGAAGGTATTGATTTGCTGAAAGCCACTCCCGGGATCGAAGCCGTCCTGATGGACATCATGATGCCGGAGATGGATGGCTATGAAGCTATCAGCGCAATTCGTGATATGGATGAGTTCAAGAAGCTTCCCATTATTGCTTTGACGGCCAAAGCGATGAAGGCAGACCGCGATCACTGTTTGGAGGTGGGCGCGTCGGACTATATTTCCAAACCGCTGGACATCAATCAGCTGCTCTCGCTATTGCGCGTCTGGCTTTACCGGCAGGATGAAAGCACGTGAAGAATTCACTGGATGAACAACCCATCAATATTTTGATGGTCGACGATAGCGCCACCAATCTGCTGGCGCTCGAATCCATCCTGAAGACGCCGGACCGAAATCTGGTCCGGGCGTCGTCGGGAGAGGATGCTCTGCGTTATCTCCTCGATCACGAAGCGGCGGTCGTGTTGCTAGACGTATACATGCCGGGCATCGATGGCCT
>Ga0193749_1000092_pt1 | contig 11307 bp, 9 predicted proteins | sample L1s2metaG_FD_145081 | JGI IMG/M metagenome (GOLD analysis project Ga0193749, IMG submission 145081) | Soil microbial communities from a riparian zone of the East river system, Colorado, United States - L1s2 | ecosystem: Environmental > Terrestrial > Soil > Riparian zone | place: USA: East River...
GGACGACATCGAGCGGATCCAGGAGCTCGATGCAACGACAGGCGAGATCCTCGGACCGCGCAATGACCTCACGGTCTTTCCGGCCTCCCACTACGTGACGCCTGCGGACAAGCTTCGTCTAGCGATGGTTGACATCGAGGCTGAGCTGGAGGCGCGGTGCAAATGGTTCGAGGAGCATGGCCGCCTTCTCGAAGCACAGCGTTTGAGGCAGCGTACGAACTTCGACCTCGAGATGCTGCGCGAGACCGGGACTTGCGCCGGGATCGAGAACTACTCCCGGCACCTCACGCGTCGCCAGCCGGGTGAGGCCCCTTACACGTTGATGGACTTCTTGCCGGACGACACGCTGATCTTCGTCGACGAGTCGCATGTGGCGGTGCCCCAAATCGGTGGCATGCTCGGTGGCGACCGGTCGCGCAAGGCTGCGCTGGTCGAGTACGGGTTCCGCCTGCCGAGCGCATTCGACAACCGACCTCTGAGCTTTGATGAATGGGAGGAGCGAGCGCGCAACGTGATCTACGTTTCGGCCACGCCGGGTGATTACGAGATGCGCCGTTCACAGCGCACGGTCGAGATGGTCGTCCGTCCTACCGGGTTGGTCGATCCGACTGTAGAGGTGCGGCCGACCACAGGTCAGATCGACGATCTGCTGGCCGAGGTAAAGAAGCGTGCGGAGCTGGGTCACCGTTCACTGGTCACCACCCTGACCAAGCGCTTCGCCGAGGACCTGGCGGATTATCTGCGCGAGTACGGGGTCAAGGTCAAGTACCTGCACTCGGAGCTCGACGCCATGGAACGAATAGACGTGCTGCGGTCTCTGCGCACCGGTGAGGTCGACGTGGTGGTCGGCATCAACCTGCTGCGTGAAGGACTTGACCTACCCGAGGTTGCGTTCATCGGCATCCTCGACGCCGACAAGGAAGGCTACCTGCGCGCCTTCCGGTCGTTCATCCAGATCATCGGCCGAGCGGCGCGCAACGTCGAGGGGCATGTCGTCATGTACGCGGACAAGATCACCGACTCGATGCGCCAGGCGCTCGATGAAACCGAGCGTCGCCGCAACAGGCAAATCGCCTACAACGCGGAGCGAGGCATCACGCCAGAGACGGTAAAGAAGGCGATCTACGCGATGGAGATCAACGCCAACGACGTGCAGGTCGACGCGATCGAGCTGATGGCGGGTGCGGGTGTTCCGCGTGAAGATTTGCTCGCAATCGTGCGGGACCTCGAGAAAGAGATGCGGCGCCTGTCGAAGGAGCTGCAGTTCGAGGACGCCGCGCGCGTGCGCGATCGCATCATCGCGCTTCGAAAGCGTCTCTCAGGCGAGGTGACCGGAAATGAGGATGACGCCGACGTCGCGCTGGCAATCGCGGCCGCGCCGAAGCAGCGGACAATGACGCGCCCGTGGCGAACCGGCCGAAAAGGCCGGTGACATCAAGCAGCGGGACCCCGAGAGCTTTCGGCGATGCCTCTGATGAGCGCCAGCACGCGGCGCCGCGATCCCCGCAGCACCGGCAGGTTCGCGAGACTGAGCAAGCGCACGATGAGGTCCGTGGTCTGGTCGATGACCTCAAGCGTGCGCAGCCGGCCGGGCGAGCGATCGAAGATCCAGAAGTAGAGGATCCCCATCTGGTACAGCCACAGCAGGAGGGGCAGCTCGGCGGCCACGTCCGCCGGGATTCTGGCGTCCGAGCCACGCACCACCTCGGCGTACATGGCGATCACCTCGTCGCGCAGCGACTTCGCAGTGGAACCAAATGGATTGACCGGGCTGGTGGGGTTGGCGACGGTGCTGAAGATAGAGCCCGCGACCGCGTGGTAAGGCTCTAGGGTCACGACGATGGCACGTACCGCGCCAAGCAGCCGCGCCCCGAGATCACGCTCGCGGCTGAGGAGCTGCGCGATGACGCCCCGGTGCAGCTCATGGGTATGGCGATAGAACTCGAGCACGAGGTGCTCCTTGGACGGGAAGTAGTGATACGAGCTGCCGAGCGAGACGCCGGCTCGGTCGGCAATCACGCGCATCGTGGTCGCCTCGTAACCGCGTTCCTGGAACAGCTCGAGGGCGGCATTGAAGATGGCCGCCCTCGAGGTTTCGCCGCGCTTAGTTCTCTGTGGTTCGATCGCCGTGGCTGCATTCAAGTTGGCGACTCAGACTCCGGCTACGGGACGGTTGATCAGGGCTCCGGGCGGATACGGCGGAGGTGGCGCGGCCCGCTGCCGGAGCGGCCGGCGGATCACATGGAACACCAACATGTTGAAAAAGTGCATGGCGCCCAGCACCAGCAGGACGACGCCAATCCGGGTCACGGTCTCCTGGATCATGTCGCCGATAGAGGCTGGCGCTCCTCCGGCATTGATCAAAAGAGCGGCGGCGCCAAAGTTGACGAGGTAGAAGCCCACGACGAGGAGCCGGTTGACCGAGTCGGCCAGGCCTTGCTCCTGGAAGACGGAAACGAGGAACGGCCGGCCGTTGCGGAAAAGGGTGTTGCCAACCCAGACCGTCAAGAGAACGCTGGCGATCAGATAGAGCACGTAGTCGGTCAGTCGAAGGTCCATGTTTCGCCCCCAGTTGAATTCGGTGGACATCTATTGAACATGTTCAACTTCGATCCTAGAGCAAACTTGCACCAATATCAACTAAAAGCGAACATGTTCAACATGGCGGCGTGGACATGAAGAACGGCAAGCGAGCCGAGGAGCTGCTGGCGGCCAAGCCGGACGGCTGGATGGAGACACTGGGCGCGCGCATCATTGAGGCGGAGCCAGGGCGCGTCGTACTGGAGCTCGAAGCGGGCCCGCAGCACCGCCACGGCGGCGGCGTTGTACAGGGAGGCGTCATCACGCAGATCGCGGATGCCGCCATGGGCATGTCGCTGGCGACCATGCAAGAGGATCGAATCTGGAACACGACGATCGAGCTCAAGATCAATTTCATCCGCCCGGTCGTCTCGGGCCGGATTCGCGCGGTGGGCCGAGTGGTGCAGATGAGGCAGACCCTGCTGTTCGGGGAGGCAGACGTGCTGGACGAGCACGGCAGGTTGGTCGCGCGGGCGTCGTCGACATGCATGCCGGTGCCGGAGGGGCAGGGACGTGAGTGAGCTGACGCAGGCGCCTTCGAGGGCCTGGGCGTGGCTCGGCCTGCGGCTGGTTGAGACTGGAGACGGCTCCGCCGTGGTCGACATGACCGCGACCGAGGACATGGCCAACCACGCGGGTTTCCTGCACGGTGGGATGATTAGCATGCTCGCCGACTCGACCATGGGCCGGGCCATTCGCACCATCAAGCCCGGGGTGAGCCGCGCCGCGAGCTTCGACCTGAAGCTCAACTTCATCGCTGCGGCGAAGATCGGCGAGACGCTTCGCGCGACGGCACAGGTGGTGCACGCGGGGCGGCGGACTGTGGTCGCAGAGTGCCGGGTTGAAGGCAAAGGCGAGGCGTTGATCGCGACTGCGAGCGCCACGTTTGCGGTAACAAGAGAAAAGGAATAGCAAGGGATCCCAATGCCGACTGACCAGATAACGATTCGAGGCGCGCGCGAGCACAACCTCAAGAACGTCACGCTGTCGATTCCGCGGGACAAGCTCGTCGTGTTCACCGGGCTTTCGGGTTCGGGTAAGTCCTCGCTTGCCTTCGACACGATCTACGCGGAAGGCCAGCGCCGGTACGTCGAGTCGCTGAGCTCCTATGCCAGGCAGTTCCTGGGCCAGATGGAAAAGCCCGATGTGGACACGATCGAAGGCCTGTCGCCGGCGATCTCGATCGACCAGAAGGGAACGTCGAAGAACCCGCGGTCGACGGTCGGCACGGTGACCGAGGTCTACGACTATCTGCGACTCCTTTTCGCTCGAATCGGACTTCCGCACTGTCCGGTGTGCGGCCGCGAGGTCCGCCGCCAGACCGTCGACCAGATGGCTGACCACGTCGAGAAGCTGCCCAACGGCACTCGCGTGATGGTCCTCGGACCGGTCGTCAAGGGCCGGAAGGGCGAGTACCGGTCCCTGATCGACGATGTGCGGAAATCAGGGTTTGTTCGTGTGCGCGTCGACGGCAACCTGTACGAGCTGGGCGAGCAGATCCCGTTGGACAGAAACAAGAAGCACAGCATCGAGGTGGTGGTCGACCGCATCGTCATCGGCCCCGACCAGAGAACCCGCCTGGTCGAGTCCATCGAGACGGCGGCGCGGCTGGGCGGTGGGTCGGTGATCATCGTCCCGGACAAGGGCGATGAGATCCAGATGTCGCAGGACTTCGCATGCCCGTATGACGGGACGAGCGTGCCTGAGCCTGAGCCGCGGAACTTTTCATTCAACAGCCCTCACGGCGCTTGCACGACGTGCACCGGGATCGGCTTCCAGCTGGTGGTAGACGGAGACCTCGTCGTACCCGATCCGTCACTATCGTTGCGAGAGGGCGCGATCGCGGCGTGGAGCCGCTCTCAGTTCTTCTATCCCGAGCTGCTCGCCTCGGTGAGCAAGTTCTTCGGCATCGACATGGACAAGCCGTGGTCGAAGCTGGCCAAGCAGCAGCGCGACGTGCTGCTCAACGGCACGGGTGACCGCAAGATCCGATTCGGTTACAAGAACCAGTACGGGCACGCCCGCTGGTACGAGGCGCCGTTCGAGGGCGTGATCGCGAATCTTCAACGCCGATACCAGGAGACTCAGTCCGACCACTTGAAGGCGGAGCTCGAGCGCTATATGTCGGACAAGCCGTGTGCGGCATGCAAAGGGCGCCGCCTCAAACCCGAATCGTTGGCGGTGACCGTCGCGAATCAGAACATTGCAGAGGTCTGCGCGCTGTCGATCACAAAGGCGATCGCCTTCTTCGACGGTCTGGACTTAACCGAGCGGGAGCAGCTGATCGCCCGTGGAGTCCTCAAGGAGATTCGCGAGCGGCTGCAGTTCATGATCGACGTTGGGCTCGAGTACCTGAACGTCGACCGCGCGGCCAATACGCTGTCGGGCGGCGAGTCCCAACGCATCCGGCTTGCGACCCAGATCGGTTCGAAGCTGATGGGCGTGCTGTACATCCTCGACGAGCCGTCGATCGGGCTTCACCAGCGAGACAACAGGAGACTGATCAACACGCTGCTGCGGCTGCGCGACCTGGGCAACACGCTGATCGTGGTGGAGCACGACGAGGAGACAATCCGGTCGGCCGACTACATGGTCGACATCGGACCCGCGGCCGGCGAGCACGGCGGAGAGATCATCGCCGCCGGCACCGTCGAAGAGGTCTTGCGCGACCCGAACTCACTGACGGCGGCTTTCCTCCGGGGGGATCGGCAGATCCCCATCCCTCCGCGAAGGCGAACCGGCAACGGCAAACGCCTGGTTATTCGCGGAGCCCGCGCCAACAACCTGAAGAATCTCGACATCACGATCCCTCTGGGCACTTTCGTCGCGGTGTCGGGGGTCAGCGGATCGGGCAAGTCCTCATTGGTGACGGACATCCTCAGCCGCAAGGTGGCGCAATACTTCTACAGGGCGAAGGACAGGCCAGGGCCGCACGAGTCGGTCGAGGGTCTCGAGCATCTCGACAAGGCAATTGACATCGACCAGTCGCCAATCGGCCGCACGCCACGGTCGAACCCGGCAACGTATACGGGCATGTTCACGTACATGCGTGAGCTGTTCGCAGCATTGCCCGAGGCGAAGATGCGTGGGTACAAGCCGGGGCGATTCAGCTTCAACGTTCGCGGCGGAAGGTGTGAAGCGTGCCAGGGCGACGGAATCATCCAGATCGAGATGCACTTCCTTCCCGACGTCTACGTTCCGTGTGAGGTCTGTCACGGGACGCGCTACTCACGTGAGGTCCAGGAAGTGAAGTTCCGCGGCCACTCGATCTCCGACGTGCTCGAGCTGACCGTCGACGAGGCGCTCGAAGTTTTCGAGAACGTGCCGCGGATCAAGACGAAGCTGAAGACACTGCACGACGTTGGCCTCGGCTACATCCGCCTCGGTCAGCCGGCGACACAGCTGTCCGGCGGCGAGGCGCAGCGGGTCAAGCTCTCGGCCGAACTCTCACGGCGCGACACCGGCCGAACGCTCTATCTGCTGGACGAGCCGACCACCGGCCTGCATTACGCGGACGTAGAGCGTTTGCTGGTCGTCTTGCACCGCCTGGTCGAGCACGGCAACACGGTGGTGGTCATCGAGCACAACCTCGATGTGCTCAAAACCGCGGACTGGCTGATCGACCTCGGGCCGGAGGGCGGTGAGCGCGGCGGCTATGTGATCGCTGCCGGAACACCTGAGCAGCTGGCCGGCAATCCCGAATCGTCGACCGGCCAGTTCCTGCGCGCGCCTCTCGAGCGGGCCGGGCGGCGGCCCGCCAAGTCGAACGGTGCCGCCAGCCAGCGCGGCACCAAGCGCCCGCGCACGGCACGCGTCAAAGTCGCCGTCTGAACCACCAACCGGCCGCGGGCGGGTAGCGCGTGGGCGCTGCGCCGGCTTGATCTAACCCTTTGGCGCGTTGAAGAGGGCGATGCCGAGGACGAAGATCATGAACACGATCCCGATGACGGCGAGGACGATCAGCACGAGGTGGATGATGCCGATGACCATTCCGGCGGTCGCCATGCCCATGCCCGACTCGCCCGTTTGCCTGATCTGCTTGCGCGCCATGTAGCCGGTGATGACGGCGATCAGGGCGACCGTGAAGCCCCCGATTCCAGGAATTATGTGAGCGAAAAACGACCCGATCCCGGTCACCAGGCTGACAACGGCCAGCGTGTTGGTATGTCCGGCGGCGTACGCCGGGCCAATCGGGCCGGCCGGCCCGTGCGGGACCGTGCTGGAAGGCTCGACCTGCTGTCCGGCGATCTGCGTCGGGGTACCGGAAGGCTGGGCCGGCGGGGGACCTGGCAGGTCGCCGGGCGGGGTGCTCACAGGCCAAATGGTAAGGGTTCCTACAATCGATTCAGATGGCGGTTTCCCTTGAAGAGACGATCAAGCGACGCTTGCAGGCCGTTCCCGACGGTCCTGGCGTCTACCTGTTTCGCGACAACAGGAGCCAGGTCATCTATGTCGGCAAGGCACTGCGCCTTCGCGATCGGCTTCGCTCCTACTTCACGCCGGGCTACGCTCAGACCGCTCGTGTCGCCGAGCTCATCCGCAAGGCCACCGATTTCGAGTTCGTCACGACCGCCAACGAGGTGGAAGCGCTCGTCCTCGAGTGCAATCTCATCAAGAACTACCGGCCGCGATTCAACATCCGGCTCAAGGACGACAAGAACTACCTCTACCTGAAGCTGCCGGTCAACGAAGAGTTTCCACGCGTCCACTATTCGCGCCGCGTGCAGAACGATGGTGCTCGGTATTTCGGCCCCTACACCTCGGCGCAATCGCTGCGAGGCACGGTGAAATCGATTCGCCAGTTGCTTCCGTTCAGGACCTGCTCCGACGAGATTTTCAAGCAGGGCAAGGTCTGTCTCGATTTCCACATCAAACGCTGCCCGGGTCCGTGCGAACGGAGGATCAGCACAGAGGACTACAGGTCGCGGATCAATGAGGTCGCTCTTTTCATGGAAGGCCGCTCGGACCTTCTCGTCCGCGAGCTGAAGGATCGAATGGAAGTCTCCGCCAACCGGCTCGACTTCGAAAACGCCGCGCGCTATCGGGACCAACTCCAATCGATCGAGCGCATTGCCGACCGGCAGAAGGTCCTCACTCGTGGCCGCGACGACCAGGACCTCATCGCGTACGCGCGTCATGGTGGAGAGGTTTTCGTCGAGGTCGCGTATGTCAGGCAGGGCAAGATGGTCGGCCATGACGGGCACCCGCTGGATGGGGCCGGTGATGTGGCTGAGCCCGAGCTGCTGCGGGGCTTCGTGCTGCAGTACTACGCGAGCGCGACGCACGTACCGCGGACGGTCATCCTGCCAGGGGCGGTCGACGAGCCGGAGCTGCTCGAGGGTTGGCTGACCCAGAGGCGAGCCGGCCCGGTGACCATCGAGGTGCCTCAGCGCGGTCGCAAGCGCGCGCTCGTGGCCCAGCTCGCCGAGACTGCAGCCCAGGAGCTCGAGCAGATTCGCATCCAGGCGGACTACGACCGAAGCCGGACGGAGCCGATGCTGGCGGCGCTCGCCGGGGCGCTCGACCTGGAGTCGCCGCCAAAGCGCATCGAGTGCTACGACATCTCCAACATCCAGGGCGACTCGGCAGTGGGCGCGATGGTCGTGTTCGAGGATGGCCGGCCCCGCAATGACCACTACCGCCACTTCAAGATCAAGTTCACCCCAGGGCCAAACGATTTTGCGATGCTGCAAGAGGTCCTGCGCCGGAGGCTCGAACGCCTGGAATCCGCCCAGCGCCGGGAAGACGCTGAGGTGGTCGGGGATCGCTCGTTCACCAGCCGGCCCGACCTGATCCTCATCGACGGAGGCCGTGGCCAGCTGAGCGCCGCGCTCGAGGTGCTCGAGTCGGCAGGCTACGCGGATATCCCGACGTTTGCCCTGGCCAAGGAGCGCGAGGAGATCTTCGCGCCCGGGCGCGCGGAACCGATCGTCCAGGAGCGCAGCTCGCCCGGCATGTTCCTGGTCCAGCGCATCCGCGATGAGGCCCACCGCTTTGCGATCACCCATCACCGCAAAGTTCGCAATCGCAAGGCGCTGACTTCGCCGCTCGATTCGGTCGAAGGCATCGGGCCCGCGCGCAAGCGCATCCTCCTGCGACACTTCGGCTCGGTGCAGGCGATCCGAGAGGCTCCGGTGGAGGACATCGTGAAGCTCGGCGTTCCGGAACGCCTCGCCAAACGTCTCAAGGAATCTCTGTGACTCTGGTGATCGTCGGCGGCAGCGAGCCGCAGCTCGACGAGGCGGTCGGCGTTTTTATCGACTCCGGTTTTCAGCTGGCCCGCTGGCTGTCGGCATGGGACCAGGCCGACGCGGTGCTGCCCCTACGCGGGGATCCCGTGTCGGTGCTCAAGGATGCGGACGCCCAGAGCATTCGTTACGTGCTGGTGCATGTCGGGGCGGGCGATGGAAGGGCGGGCGGGAGCCACGAGCGAGCGCACCACCGCGTGGACGTCGCCCAGCTGCGCGAGCTTGCGCAGCAGCTGCGCTCGCGCGAGCGCCTGCTCATAACCTGCCTTGCCTTCGGTTACAAGAACGGGATCCCCGATGGCGCGGCCTGGGTGGTCGACGTGAGAATGCTGGAGAACCCTTACTGGGTGGAGGAGCTGCGTCCACTCGATGGCCGCGACCCGCGGGTGCGCGAGCACGTGATCAAGCAACCCGCCGCGCAGGAGTTGCTGGACAACCTCGAGAAGACGCTGCGAGCCGCGATTCCACACTATCGCGAACGCGGGCGCTCGCACCTGGTCGTCGCTTTCGGGTGCACGGGGGGAAGGCACCGGTCGGTGGCCATGGCGCAGGAGATGGCCGCGCGACTCGGGAGCCTCGACGGCACCGACGTCGAATTCACCTCCCGAGACGCTTGATCGATCGATGACCCGCGCGCTCGTGCTGGGCGGAGCCGGATTCATCGGAGTCGCCGCCTGCAAGGAGCTGATGCGCCGTGGAGTGGAGACGATCGCTGCGGGCCGCACCGACCGCCCCTATGGAACCTTCACGAGCTATGTCGCCTTTGACAGGTCCGATGAGGAGCAGCTAAAGCGAACGCTCGAACAGGTCGCGCCTGACGTCTTGCTCGATCTCGCCTGCTATCAGCCCGACAACGTCGCGGCGGTGGCGCGTCATTTCCACGGTGCGCGCTATGTCTTCGTTTCGACCGGCGCCGTGTACCCGAACCTCGACGGCAGGCCGGCGCACGAGGACGACTTCGTCCCGCTCGCGGGGGAGCCCCCGCCGGCTCTCGACTACGCCGACGGCAAGCGCTGGTGCGAAACCTTCCTGTGTCGCGCACCAGACCTGCCATGGACCGTGATCCGGCCGCCGGCGGTCTTCGGGCCCGCCGATCACTCGCTCCGGATAGCCGCCTACATCCAGAGAGTCGAGGACGACGGTCCGCTGCTCGTGCCGGCCGAGTCCTACGAGCGGCAGGCCGGCCTTTCGTGGGTGAAGGACACGGGCTACGCATGTGCCCTGGCGTGCGATCTGCGCAAAGACGTGGTGCACAACGCCTACAACGCGGCCTTCGAGGGCGTGAGCTTGCGCGACCTCATCGAGGGCATCGCTCAAGCGCTTGGCAAGCCGGCCCGTATGCACCCGATGCCATTCGCCGAGATTCCAGACGGCGCCAGCCCGTATGGCCCAGACCCTAGACGTCCCGCGGGATACGCGTCAGATCGCGCCCGTCGCGAGCTCGGCTTCGAGCCTTCATCCCTCGAGGACGCGCTCGCCGAGACGCTGGCGTGGTATCGGGTGGCGCGCCCCTCGCATCCTGGCTATGCGAATCGCGCCAAGGAGCTTGCGATTGCCGGCGCGAGCTGAGGTACTTGCCAGGTGGATCAGGGTTCAAGCGCAGGGGTGCGCAGAACTTGGCTCACCCTTCTATGCGTCGCTGCTGGAATCAGCCGCGGCCGACCTCGAAATCGGCGGCCCGGTACTGGATGCGCTCTCGGGATTCGACAAAGAGACGGAGTGGTCCGCGCTGCCGCTGCGGCTCATGGGCGCGGTGCACCGGCTGGTCCTCCAGGGCCGGCTGCCCCAGCTGGAACCTCACTATCCGTCGGTCGGCGGCGATGGCGATGCTGCGATGGCGTGGCCTCTCTTTCGCGGCGCGTTGCGCGAGCACGGTCCGGAGATCAGCCGCCTGATCGAGCGACGATGCCAGACCAACGAGGTGGGGCGGTGCGCCGCGCTGCTGGGCGGATTCCTCGAGGTGGGCCATCGAACCGGGCTGCCTCTGCGCATCCTGGAGGTTGGCGCCAGTGCCGGCCTCAACCTCCGGTGGGATCGCTACCGATATGAGTCCGGCAAGTCCGGCGAGCCGGGCGAAGCCGGCTGGGGGGATGAGAACTCACCGGTCCGGTTTGTCAACTTCTTCGAAACCCCGCCACGTCTGGACCTCGCCGCGGAAGTCGTCGAGCGCAGCGGATGTGATCTCGAACCGATCGATCCGACAACCGATGAAGGCTCGCTGTCGCTGCGCTCCTTCATCTGGGCGGACCAGCTCGGCCGGCTGTCACGACTGGACGGCGCGATCGCCATCGCCCAGGAGGTGCCGGTCGTGGTGGAGCGCCTTGACGCCGCGAGCTTCCTCGAGCGTGAGCTCGCCACACCGAGGACTGGAATGGCGACAGTCGTGTACCACTCGGTCTTCATGCAGTACCTCGGCGATGAAGCCCGGACCAGGATCGCGAGCACCATGGACAATGCGACGTCGCGGGCACCCACCATA
>Ga0193749_1000094_pt1 | contig 11103 bp, 9 predicted proteins | sample L1s2metaG_FD_145081 | JGI IMG/M metagenome (GOLD analysis project Ga0193749, IMG submission 145081) | Soil microbial communities from a riparian zone of the East river system, Colorado, United States - L1s2 | ecosystem: Environmental > Terrestrial > Soil > Riparian zone | place: USA: East River...
ACAACCTTGCGGTTGAAACCGGAATCCTAGTCGTCTCGTTCGAGGGCGACAGCCCCGCGAGAAACGCGGGAGTGCTGACGGGTGACATCATCGTTGGCCTGGACGATCGTCCGATTGCCGGGATCGATGACCTTCATAGGCTTTTGACAGAGGACCGCATCGGACGCAAATCGTCTCTGGTCGTCGTTAGGCGCACTGACAAACTGAGCCTCGAGGTAATTCCTCGAGAGTCACAGAGTGGAGCGAAAAAGTAAGATTTGAAACAGTACCGATTCAGGCTTAGAGGACTTTACAAAAATAGGATGTTGCGTACTAAAAAGGGAGGGTTCTTAATTGATTAGGATTGAGCAGGAACAAAGTGGTATTGGATTGATGGGTACGGTTGCTCCTTCGTTCACGAGCCTCGACGAGGGGCTGCTGGAAGAGTCTATCTCGCCGGAAGACATTAACGAGGTGCTACAGCAACTCGAAACTCCGGCCGCCGGCGCGGCTGATCTTCTGAGTGACGAAGTGGAGTTCTCTCCAAATGAAGATGATGATCGCCTGGCCGAGGATACGGAGCTGGATCTGTCGCCGGGTGCCCTGGATAAGGCGTCGGATCCCGTAAGGCTCTACATGCGCGAAATGGGTTTGGTGACGTTATTGACGCGCGAACAGGAAGTTTCAATCGCCAAAAGGATCGAATGGGGCCAAAAGCGGGCGCAGAGGGCAATTTCACGCTCGCCGATTGCGGTAGCTGAACTCCTGAAGCTGGGTGAAGAGTTAGCAGCTCATAAGATTGGTATCCGTGAGGTCGTTACTTTCTCTGATGAGACAGAGATCGAAGAGCAGGAAGACAAGGCGGCCGAATATCTTCAACGGACCATCACCAGCATTCAAGCTGTAGGAGGTCTCTACCGGCGCGGGCTTAAAGAATTCGAGCAACTCAAAGCCGGTCAGAAACTGAACCGCGGCAAAAATTTGAAAAAACTACGGCGGCTCAAACGGAAGCTGGCGCGAACTCGGCTTGAAATGGCTCGGGCGATCGGACGACTTGGGCTAAAAGAGGCGGCCCGTCAACGTCTCATGGACGCGATCAGCGCGGTCCAGAAAGAGGCGCGCGCACTCGATCTAAAGGTTCAGAACTATACAGAGAAGCTGGGCGGGAAACGCGTTAAGGAACAGGCAAAGAAGGAGTTCTCCAGATACATTCGTGAGGCCCGGCACCGGCTCAGAGAGATCGAAGCTGAGCATCACGTTTCGCCTGCAGAGATCAAGCGTTCTTATCGAATGATTGCTATCGGCGAAGCCCAGGCTGCCCAGGCTAAGCATGAACTTACTGAAGCGAATCTTCGCCTGGTCGTCTCAATTGCCAAGAAATACCAGAATCGCGGATTGAATTTCCTCGATCTCATTCAGGAGGGAAATCTCGGCCTGATGAAAGGCGTTGATAAATTCGACTGGAGGCGCGGCTACAAGTTCTCGACCTACGCGACCTGGTGGATCCGCCAGGCAATCACCAGAGCGATTGCCGATCAGGCACGCACGATCCGCGTTCCGGTTCATATGATCGAGGTGCTCAATAAGGTCCGGACCGTCTCACGCGACCTGGTGCGAGACCTGGGACGCGAACCGACAACGGAAGAGATCGCGCACCGGATGGGCACCTCTGTCGAGAAGGTGAACAAAGCGTTGAAGCTCACGCAACAACCGATCTCGCTGGAGACGCCGATTGGCGAGGCGGGAGATTCACAATTCGGAGATCTCATCGAAGACAAATCAACGGTCAGTCCTGCCGAAAGAGTGATCACTGCCAACCTGCGTGACATTGCCGGTGATGTGCTCCAGACCCTGAGCCCACGAGAGGAAAAGGTTATTCGCTTGAGGTTTGGATTGGACACCGAAGGGCGTGAACGGACTCTGGAAGAGGTGGGCGAGGACTTTCAGGTCACGCGAGAGCGCATTCGGCAGATAGAAGTCAAAGCCCTCCGGAAGCTGCGGCATCCTTCTCGGGCGCGCGTGCTCAAGAACTTTATCGAAGGGCAGAATCAGTAAGTATCAAGTGCTGAATCGCCTCTGGACGATCGCACGGGGAGCCTCACCTCCCCGTGCGATCTCCCCGGTAGTCTTCCCGGCTACCCGGTTCGCACCGTGTAGTTTCGGCCGCCAGCGCCTGCGGTTTTCTTCCAGATTTTTTTGGCTGGGAGGCAGGGACTCGAACCCCGATAGCCAGATCCAGAGTCTGGAGTCCTACCATTGGACGACCTCCCAGCAGCGAAATCGAATTTACGTAACTCCGCTGATCAAGTCAACCGGGCATGCTTGCATCTTGAATTGTTATCACGCGGGCGATGCAGAATGAAGAGTTTCCGAAAATAGTCCTTGCGCTGGGAGCTTCAATAAAAGCAAAATAGGCGTGCCTGGCGGCAAACCTCGCGCTCGTGCCGTTACTTCACGTTCGTGCTTTTATCCTAACCGACATTCGCAGGAGCTAATGAGCGCATCACAAACGCCTCCGGAACCGAACGAAGTGGCACGTCTAACCGCGCTGGTCGCTGAGTACGAAACGAAGCTCACCGATGCGGCGGCGTTAGTCGCGCACGTCAGACACGAAATCAACAACCCGCTCGCTGCCTTGCTGGGACAGGCGCAACTAATGTTGCGTGATGAGCTCGGCGATAAGTCGCGCCGCCGCGTCGAAACAATCGAAAAGCTGGCCATCAGGATCAAGGAAACTGTCGCTGAATTGCGCGACGTCCAGACTCCGGTGGCCGCGCTAAATCGCGCCGAAGAATAGAACAACAGTCCGGTGATGGTTAGTGCGTTGGGACGGCGCATTTGCCGGGATTCGAGAACTTTCGAGCTGGGAATCCGGCAGTTAGGCGAGATCGAAGAGGAGCACTTCGGCCTGGTCGCGCGCAGTGATCTTGAGTTCTATTTCCTTGCGAACAGCGGCCCCGTCCCCCTGATTCAATTCCACTTCATTCAAACGGATCGTGCCGCGAGCAACCTGAAGCCAGGCGTGGCGATTCTCGGCCACAGCGTGAATGACGGTTTTACCGGCATCGAGTACAGTTGCGTAAACTTGGGCATCCTGGTGAATCGTGACCGAGCCATCGCGCCCGTCATTTGAGGCAATCAAACGCAGGCGGCCGCTCCGCTCTTCGCCGCTGAAGTTTTTCTCTTCATAGCTCGGCGGCAAACCATGAGTTTGTGGCAGAATCCAGATTTGCAAAAGATGAACCGGCTCAGTGTCGGAAGGATTGGACTCGCTGTGCGAAACGCCTGTGCCGGCAGTCATCCGCTGCACGTCGCCGGGGCGAATGACCGAACCACTGCCCACGCTGTCGCGATGTTCGAGACCGCCCGAAAGAATGTAAGTAATGATTTCCATATCTCGATGGGAGTGCGTCGGAAATCCATGGGCCGGCTGCACGTGGTCTTCGTTAATGACCCGCAAACTACGAAAGTGCATGTGCGCCGGATCGTAGTACTGATCGAACGAGAAGGTGTGTTAAGTCTCCAGCCACCCAAGATCAAAGTGACCGCGATCTTCTGATTTGCGAATATCGATCATGCTAAGAGCGCGGACGTCCCGTCCGCACTGAGCGCCGTCAGGCGCGAACAATTCCCTTGTTCGACCATCGCCTGCAGACGCAGAGCCATCTGAGGAATGTCTTCTTTCGTGAAGACAGCCATTCCGTTTTGACCTATATCAATTGATAAACCCTTGCGCCACTCATCAAATCGGGCCCGTGCCGCACTGGCGTCGCAATCATCGACTGTCGAAAGATAGATTGCGTCGGCCTTCGCCAGGGTTCGACGCGCTGATGTCTTCAAACGGTTCTCTCCCGCGCGAGCGCACATGATTGCGAAATTGGCCTCGACAAAATCCAGAAAGCTGTTGCCTTCCACTATCACACCCGCGGATTTCACCCGTGACAGGGCCTCCTTAATCCCAGCTTCAACCTGATCTTCCCCGGCGATCACCCAATGCACATTCGCGGCCCCTGCGTCCCAGAAGCGGCCCGTGTCCTTGCCGGCTTCGTAATTCTCTTCGCGGCCGGAGCGTACCAGCGGCTCGTCGCGGATCAGGTCGCTGACACAGCAGCCCTGTGGATCCTTGCCGCATGAACGATAATGTCCACGGGTCAACTTGATCGCCTCCCACCCCGGCAAGCGTTCCAGCAGATCGCATATCAGCGTCGTCTTGCCGGTGTTCGACGACAAGCCACTGACAGCAACTATGGTTGGTTTCACGCTTCCGATTTTAGTCATCTTCGATCGTCCGCAGACCCGTTGGGCTTCACTATAGTCAATCAAAACAGACGCCAATCGGTTGAGTCCGATCGCATCCTCGTCATCGAATCGGCCGAGGAGAGGACTATCGAGATCGAGCACACCAATTAGTCGTTCTCCTTCTATTAACGGTATCACGATTTCCGAATTCGAAACGGCGTCGCAGGCGATATGCCCGGGAAACTCGTGGACGTTGGGAACAATGGTGGTAACACGCCTTGCTGCCGCGGTGCCACAGACGCCCTTACCGATCGCAATTCGCACGCATGCAGGCCGGCCCTGAAACGGTCCGAGAACCAGCTCGTCGCCTTTCAGAAAATAGAATCCGGCCCAGTTTAAATCAGGAAGCGCATGAAAGATCAGCGAAGAGAAGTTGGCTGCGTTGGCAATCAGATCGCGCTCGCCGGAGAGCAGGCTGGAGAGTTGCGAGGCGAGTTGATCGTACAGTTCACTCTTAGACATTGGTATCAATTCAACGCTCAGATTCCTGGCCTTACGCTGTCTTACCTGGGATTCGCGGTCCGCGTGTAATATTCGACGGCATTCAAAGTTTTCGTTATTTCCAGGTGCAGAAAATGATCCTTGATCTTGTTTTGAAGGCGATGTAACAAAGGAAGAGTCACGCTCCCGTGCCGGGCCTGTGGATCAAGAATCAAGTTGGGATATTTGAATGCCGCGTCTATCACCGGCAGAAACGTGCGAATGTTATCGGGCCTGTACAGGGCCCTCCCTGGATAGATTTTGAGAAGCGCGACTCCTACTTTGTCACCCAACCGATTATTCGCCTTTTCCGTAAATCCACTCGAGAAGCCCTGGTAACTCTCATTGAGAATTGCTCGAACCGACTTGACACATTCGTCATCACATTCAGTCCCTTGTCCAGGACTCGCTGAAGACGTACTGACGACAAATACAATGCCGCATAGAATTGTGAAAACAACTCTCATAACCTCGGTCAATCCTCCGAAGGCCTGATACTAATCACCACCGACTTCGATGCCGGCGTATTGCTCTTATCCGCGAAGTTTCGCACCGCCACCAGGACATTCGTCTCCGGATAATAAGTTGCGGCGCAGCGACGCGGAATGCTGTACTGCACAATCGTGAAACGAGGCGCCACCCGTTCCTCGCCTTCAAAGTGGCTAATTAAGTCTACCATCTGCCCATCACGAAAACCGTCAAGACGAATATCATCCGGGTTGAGAAAGACCACGCGGCGGCCGTTATGAATTCCTCGATAACGATCGTCCAGACCATAAATAGTCGTATTGAATTGATCGTGACTGCGCATAGTCATCATCAGGAACTGGCCCGGCTTTAAATGATGCTGCGGTAATTCATGAACCGTGAAATGCGCCCGCCCATCGTCAGTTTTGAACTCCAATTCGCGAATCGGATTAGGCAGATAGAAACCGCCGGGCTCCCGCGCGCGCTGATTGTAGTCCGCAAAGCCGGGCACCACATGTTCGATGTGCTCGCGAATGCGATCGTAGTTTCCTCGCAGTCCATCCCAGTCAACCCGCGATCGATCGCCGAGCACCGCTTTCGCCAGTCCAGCAACAATTGCCGGCTCGCTCAAGAGCTCTTTGGAGGCCGGCGCCAGACGCCCTTGCCAGCCCTCGACCACAGCCATCGAATTCTCCGTTGTCACCATCTGCGGACCGCCCGGCTGCTGATCAATTTCTGTGCGCCCCAGACAGGGCAAGATCAACGCCTGCTCACCAGTAATCAAATGCGCCCGATTCAGTTTCGTCGATACCTGGACAGTCAGCCGGCAGCGGCGTAGCGCCTCAGCCGTATAATCAGTGTCCGGCGTCGCCGAAAGAAAATTCCCGCCCAGCGCGAAAAACACTTTCGCCCGGCCGTCATGCATCGCCTGAATCGCGTGCACGGTATCGAGACCATGCCGCTGCGGTGGCTTAAAACCAAATTCTTTGCCCAGCCGATCGAGAAAATCCGCGCTTGGTTGTTCCCAGATCCCCATGGTCCGATCGCCCTGCACGTTGCTGTGGCCACGCACAGGACACAGGCCCGCGCCCGGCTTTCCCATCTGGCCGCGCAGCAGCATCAGGTTAACGATTTCCTCTATGTTTGCTACGGCGTTCTTATGCTGGGTCAGACCCATGGCCCAGCAAAAGATCACGCGTTCGGCCTCGATAAAGATTCGCGCGGCGTCTTCGATTTTGACTTTTGTGACTCCGGACTGTTCCAGGATATCGCCCCAGTGGATGCGACCCAGCCCCGCCTTGAATTCTTCAAACCCCGTCGTGTGGCTATTTATGAATTCGTGATCCAGTACGTGACCCGGCCGGCGCTGTTCCGCGTCAAACAGTTCCTTCATGATCCCTTTTAGCAAAGCCACGTCGCCATTGATCCGCACTTGCAGAAAAAGATCAGCCAGCTTCGTACCCTTACCCAGCCAGGTCCAGACTTCCTGCGGATGTTTGAAGCGCGCGAGTCCCGTCTCGGGCAACGGATTGATGTGCACGATTTTGCAGCCACGCCGTTTTGCCTGCATCAACGAAGTCAGCATGCGCGGATGATTGGTCCCCGGATTTTGACCGATGACAAAGATCGCGTCGGCCAGATCAAAGTCGGCCAGGGTCACCGTCCCTTTGCCGAAGCCGAGAGTTTCTTTCATGCCGGTGCCGCTGGATTCATGGCACATGTTCGAGCAGTCGGGCAAATTGTTGGTGCCAAACTGGCGGACGAAAAGTTGATAAAGGAAGGCGGCTTCGTTACTGGTTCGACCCGAAGTATAAAAGATCGCTTCATCCGCCGAGGCGAGAGAATTTAATTCATTTGCGACCAGGGCGAACGCGTCCGGCCATTCAATAGCCTCGTAATGATCCGCGCCGGCGCGCAAGACCAGCGGATGCGTGATGCGACCCTGCGCGTTTAGCCATTGATCGGACTGCTGTGAAAGCGCGTTGAGACTCCACTGCTTGAAAAACTCAGGTGTGACCCGCTTGCTTGTTGCCTCGTCAGCGACGTGCTTCGCACCCTCTTCACAGAATTCGAAATGGGAACGCTCGCCGTCGGGTTCAGGCCAGGCGCAACCAGGACAATCGATGCCCTGCTTTTGATTTAATTGCAACAGCGTGCGGGTTCCGCGCACCGCGCCCATCTCTTTGAAAGTATATTTCGCCGCGGTGAGCACCGCCGTAATACCGCCGGCGACTTTGCTGACGGGTTTGACGGTCGGAGGCGACGCTTCTTCAGGAACCTGGGCGCTGGGTTGGTCCTGACGGAGCGGCTCGATTAATGAACCGGAATCGGTAATCTCTTTGGTCGTTTGAGCCACTCTTGACCTTCTCCGCCATCGATGGATATTTGATTCTAGAACTGACCCAGACTTTTGCAAAGAGAGGATCGTAACTGAATCGCGAGTGACACGGCCTTGATAAAAGTTCTTACTTGATCTGGCTGTTAAGATCGCATCATGGGAAACTTGAGCCAATTGACGGTTCGGCTAGCATCATCGCATCGAGCCCATAGCCTGATAGTCGACTCTTCGTCTTCCGCACTCAACCTTGATGGCCTTGGCTCACATCCCCAAACCCATGATAACTTCTGTCAATCAGTAGAAGTGTGGCCATGGAAGTGGGCTTCACAAAAAGGGTTTGGACGGTTAGACACTTGCTTGCGGCTCGATTATGAGGACAAGATAGGAAAATTTGTGAGAGTCGAAAAGCCCACTACGGAACAATATGGCGGAGCGGACCAAGCTCTGCTGCATTGTCCCGTGAGAGGAAAACTAAATGCGTCTGCTTTGGCAAAAGACGGCCTGACCCCAACGGAAGAGGCGCGGCGCATCGACTTCATCAATTATTTGCTAAGAAGGAAGTTCCCTAAAACACATATCTCTGTCGAGACTGTCGTGCTCAAAGGACTCGGCGAAAAGGGAAGAAATAGACTTCGAGCAGATGTCATAGTCTACGACATACCAGTGACGAGAGCGCGGCGACTCGATCAAGAGGATCAACTAGATCATGCGGTTCTTGTTGCCGAGATAAAGCGCGACTCTATCAAGAAAGCGTCTGGTATAAGTTGTCAGCTAGAACCTGCCATGCGCCAACTTCCCGGCATGAGAGTCCTCGGAGTTTACTGGGACGATCTAAACCGAATTCTCTTCACGAAGCTGCTGAGAAAGAAAGGGAATGACACCTTTTTAGAGATCACCCAAGACAATCTAGCCAACCTACCGGCATTCGGCACCGCTTACAAAGTTAAGTTGATTACGGTAGACACCCTCACCCCTCCTGAGAACCTCGTCAGTACTCTCTTCAATCTAGCAAACATAATGCGTTCTCATGGTGTCAATGATGAGCAACTTCGTTACAAGGAGACGGTCAAACTTATTCTGGCCAGGTACTGTGATGAGAAGGCGGCCTTGGCCTCATCTGACAAGGAGGTACAACTGCAGGTTTATCCGGGAGGAGACCCTCGCTTTCGAAAGCGTATTGATTCGATTTATACGGTTGCCTCGAAAAGATATAGCCGCGCGCGCACTCTATTTAAGCCTTTCGCAATATCGGAACTTGATGATCATACGCTTCGCGATATCGTCAAAGCGGTCCAAGGCGTGAATTTCTCATCAGCGTCAAGCGAAACAATGCAACAAGTATTTATGTCCTTTGTCCCGACGGTATTTAAGAAGAATTTGGATCAATATTTCACGCCGATTACCTTAATTCGGGCCATGGTGGAGATGACTCGAATTGGACCCAACGAAAAGGTTGCCGATCCGGCGATGGGTACTGCGGACTTTCTGACGGCCGCAATGGACTACAGAGTAGGGCTCGGGGACTCAGATATTATTCAGAGAGTTTTCGGCGTGGACTCCGACGCCAAAGCATTCGAGCTGGCTATCATAAACATGATTCTCAACCGAGACGGTCAAGCCAACCTAATTAATAGTGACTCGTTAGCTGAAGATGACATGTGGGCTGAAGAAATGGGGGTGACTCTATGCAATCCTCCATTCGGAGCGCGAACTATTGAAAGTCGACCTGAGGTACTCGAGAAATACGACTTGGGCCATGTGTGGGAGTACCGCTTAGGGCAATGGCGGAAGAGCAGCGAGATTCTACAGCCTTATCAGCAGTTGGGAATTCTTTTTATTGAACGTTGCTGGAAGCTGCTAGCAGATAATGGCCGAATCGCCATTATCCTCCCCGAGGGATACTTATGTACATCGAGTTATGGATACGTCAGACAATGGCTTCTCGATCATTTTCAAGTCCTATCCCTTGTCGAACTACCAAGGCGGATTTTTCTGAAATCAGAAGCCGACCTTCGATCGAACATATTCATTGGAAAGAAACTTCCAACGCGAGAGCTTCGTGTCGCGAAGCGAACCGATTATCCAATTCACTGTGACCTTGTGAGAAACGTAGGGTACAAACTCGGGACAGGATTCCAGCCAATACCTAAGCGCGAACAAAAATCCGGTCTTGAAGTTAGAGACGATCAGAATCGACTCCTTTTGGAATCAGACTTCGACCGTGTGCGTCTTGGCTTTTCGAATTTCATTTCAAAATCCAAAGATCCAAACTGGAACGGCGCGCGTTTTAAGTGACATCGCCAACCATCCAAACCTCGACATGAAGCCTAGAAGGCTCATGCCGAAGGCGCTTGAAAATATTCGCAGAATCCGCTCAAGTAAATATCTCGTACTGAACGACATTGCTGATGTTCTCGATGAAACGGTTGATCTATTTGAATCGATCGGGAGGGAAAAGTTTCGATGCCTCGTGGAGGGGCAAGATATTAGAGCCATTGAGGGGACCGTAATACCTCAAGAACCCGCAAGATGTTGGCAAATTGCCGAGCGAAAATCGAAGAACGTCTATGCACTTCGATATAAAGACATTGTTGTTGGACTGGTCCGACCTGAAAGGCGAAATATTGGATTGCTTCTTAGTAAGCGCAATGACATTGTCGGCAGCCCAGACGGTGTAGCTACAATTAGGATAAAGCCGGGAATGAGTGAACAATACCCGGTGGAGTGGCTCTTTTCTGCACTACGTTCCGAGGCCTGCCGTCTTCAGTTCTGGACGGAATCTGGAGGTACGAGCTACGGGAAACTGACGCGTGATCACATCCGGAACCTCTTATTGCCTGTCCCAACTACAAAAGTGAGGCGCGTTATCAAGGAAAAAGTTGAAACGTGGGCTCGCCATACGGAAGAGGGTCTGAAGTTGTGGGACACAATTGGGACTCCGGAAGACCGCAAGCCTATTCTGAACTCACCAATCTTCGGATTAGGCTCAGACGTTGGCAACTCAGAAGCCTCATAACTGATCCATCAACCCGCCAACCATTTTCTTTCATTGACTTGCTGCCCCGTTTAGCTTAAAAGCATCTTCTTCCCTTTTATCAGTTTGTCATTAAGAACAAGGGCATCAAGCCACCAGCGTCGAGGAACCCAAAATGACCTTCAAAAACTTGGCGCGCTTGCTCGTCGCGAGCGCTCTGTTTGTTGGCACAGCCGCATACGCGACTCAGGCGCAGAACAAGCCGGGCCGCGATCCCAACCAGCCCATCGACGAGGAATACACAAAGAAGATTCGCGAGTACACGACCGAACCTTTCTTCAATTCGCCGTTGACCGATTATTTGCCTACGTCGCCGAATGTGCCGACACCCAAAGCGGTCCTGGGTGATGTAGCCGGCGCGCCGGGCAAGCTGCCATATGCTGAAGATGTCTATCGCTACATGCGCCTGCTGGAGAAGGCCAGCCCGCGCGTGAAAGTGTTTTCCATCGGCACGACTGAGGAAGGCCGCGAAATGATCGCCGTGGCCATTGCTTCCGAAAGCTTG
>Ga0193749_1000095_pt1 | contig 11071 bp, 9 predicted proteins | sample L1s2metaG_FD_145081 | JGI IMG/M metagenome (GOLD analysis project Ga0193749, IMG submission 145081) | Soil microbial communities from a riparian zone of the East river system, Colorado, United States - L1s2 | ecosystem: Environmental > Terrestrial > Soil > Riparian zone | place: USA: East River...
AGCAAGCCAGACATCATTACCCAGTAAACGTCAACTGATCTTCTCGTTCGTCGATTAGTCTCTCGCGCCGGCCTGTTTCAGAATCGCGACCACATCCGGGTGGTTTTTACTCGTAGCCAGACTTACCGCGGTCGCGCCGTTGTCAGCTCGGCGATTTACGTTTCCTCCGCGAGCAATCAGCAAGCGCACCGTTGGAACATGGCCCTGAAAGGAAGCAATCATCAGGGGAGTAATACCATTCTTGTTTTGCACATCGATGTTAGCGCCGCCTGCCAGCAGCGCGTCCACGGTTTCTGCTTTTCCAGCGGCACAGGCCAGAATCAAGGCGTTGTCTCCATCTTTATCAGCCTGATTAACCCGGGCGCCTTTGGCCAGCATCATCCTCACAATTGATGTGTAGCCCTGAACCGAAGGACCTATCAAAACGGGCGAGCCCGCGTTGTCTGCCGAATTGACGTTGGCGCCTGCTTTCAAAAGGGCTTCGACTGCTTCCACCCGTCCATTCAACGCTGCAAAGTAAAGCGCCGAATTGCCGTCTTTGTCGCGGGCGTTGACGTCGGCGCCGGCCGCTATGATGTTCGGAATAAGGTCCGCGCGACCTTGCGCAGCAGCCCGCATCAACACAGTGCGACCCTGTTCGTCCGTTTTCAAAGCCTCGTTGTTCGGCACGGTGCGCGTGCCGTTCCATGAAGGCGCGCTGCGTTGCGAAACCTTCCGGAGATCCGGCCGGCGCAAGCCGACATCGTCGGGAGCAATCTGAGCCGCGCGCGCATCAGTAACGCGCGCGCGCGAATCTTCACCCAGCGCGCGATAGACGTCCCCCAGCATTAGCCATCCATCTTCATCGTCTCCACTTTTTTGGGTGTACTCTTCGAGCTGACCTCGGGCTTCACTCAAAAGTCCGTCCAGAATCAGCAGGCCGATCCGATCCGGAGCATAGGTCGAGCCCAAATTCACGGCGGCCGTCCAGTGCTGGCGCGCATCAGCGAAGTTCTCGGTCATGTAATAGATCAAGCCGATGTTCGAGCGTGGCGCGCCATCCTTGGGATTCAACTTTATCGCTTCGAGATATTGCTGCGCGGACGGGAGCAGTTGACCGAGCTTTTGCAGCATGACCGCGTAGTTAAAATGAGCGGAAAAATTTTTCGGATCAATCTCGACCGCCTTTTTCGCTTCGACGGCCGCGTCGCTGTAGCGCCGCTGGTTACTCAAGACTCGAACCAATTCCAGGTGCAGCACGATGAGCGGCTGGGGCGTGAGGGTGACCGCCTTGCGATACGCAGTCTCGGCTTCGGAGTAACTTTGACGCAATGAAAGAACGTAACCGAGCGCGAGATAGCCGTAGTAGTTGTCGGGTTGGGCGGCAACTGATCGCCGCGCCGCAGCCACTGCTTCATCGAGACGGTGCAGCTCGCTATAGGTAAAGGCGAGACGCGCGTAGGGCTCGCTGTCGCCGTGGCTAAGGCCGGCCGCGCGTTGATAAGATTTTTCCGCCTCAACAAATTTCTTCTGATTGTAGTAGGTGTGCCCAAGACCGAGATACGGTCGCGGATCCGCGGGGGCGAGCTTGGCAGCTAATTGATAGCCTCGCTCAGCAGCTTCGTTACGGCCATTCTGGCGCGCATCATCGGCGAGACTCAGAGCGTCTTCGAGCTGCCCTGAGTTATTCACGGGCTGCGGGCGCGTTCCGGCTTTTGGTTTCGAACCAGCCGGCGCTGTGTGGATAACCTTCTTAGCGGGGATTTTCATCACCGCGCCCGCGTCTGCAATGACTCCCCCGCCGGCGCCGGAGCCGTGCTGGGCGTTTATCACCGAGACTGAACCAAACACGCTAATCGCAAAGATTAGAAGGAAAACTCGACGGAAGGAGAAGATCAAGATCGTCATTTGAAATACTTTCCTCTCTCTAATGGCGAGGCGTTTTGACCGGCAACTCACCGTTAACACTCAGGGGAAACGCCGCTAGCATCGCAAACTTTGATCGTGCAGGCAAGGAAAATCCTGACGGGACGTACTTAAACTGACACCGCTTCGCGGTACTCGCCCCACACACTGCGCAGCCGATTGCTGATCTCGCCGACAGTCGCATAGGCCTCAACACATTCAAGGATTCGAGGCAGAACGTTTTCGGTGCCGCGCGCGGATTCCTCCAGCCTCACCAGCGAAGTCTCTGTAGCTATCGAATCGCGGCGTTCGCGCAAAGCACGCAGTCTCTGGACTTGAGTTTTTTCAATTGAGGCATCGACGCGCAGGGTTTTGACCTGCGGTCCATCGTCGCTCTGGAACCGATTCATACCCACGACGATCGCTGCTTCAGTCTCGACTGCGCGCTGATACTCGTAAGCGGAGTTTTGGATTTCGCGCTGAATGTAACCCGTCTCGATCGCGCGTAAGGTTCCTCCAATGGCGTCGATCTTGTCGAGATAGTCAATCACGCGCCGTTCGATCTCCGTGGTCAGTTCTTCAATCGCGTAGGAACCGGCCAGCGGATCGACGGTGTCGGCGACTCCGGATTCATGCGCAATAACCTGTTGGGTCCGCAAAGCGACCCGCGCCGCATCTTCGGTGGGCAAGGCGAGCGCTTCATCCATTGCATTTGTGTGCAGAGACTGTGTACCACCCAACACCGCCGCCAGCGCCTGGATGGTGGTGCGCACAACATTCACTTCGGGCTGTTGTGCCGTCAAGGTCGACCCGGCAGTCTGCGTGTGAAAGCGCAACATCAGTGAGCGCGGATCGCGCGCGTGAAAGCGCTCTCGCATGATGCGCGCCCAAAGCCTTCGGGCGGCGCGAAACTTCGCTATCTCCTCCAGCAGATTGTTGTGCGCGTTGAAAAAGAACGAAATGCGCGGCGCAAACTCATCAATCCCAAGCCCAGCGCCGATCGCGGCTTCGACATAGGCGATTGCGTCGGCGATAGTGAACGCCACTTCCTGCACCGCGGTCGAGCCGGCTTCGCGAATGTGATAACCACTGATCGAAATTGTGTTCCAGTTGGGTACTTCACGCGCACAAAACGCGAACGTATCGGTAATCAAACGCAGTGACGGCGCCGGCGGAAAAATATAAGTGCCGCGGGCGATGTACTCTTTCAAAATATCGTTCTGCAGCGTGCCGCTGACCTCTTCAAAGCCAACGCCCTGTTTCCGCGCGACGGCAAGATAAAGACAAAGTAAGATTGCCGCAGTCGCATTGATCGTCATGGAAGTCGACACTTCACCGAGGGGAATGCCGTCGAACAAAGCCAGCATGTCTTCGAGCGAATCAATCGCCACCCCGACCTTGCCGACTTCTCCACTGGACAATGGATCGTCAGAATCCAAACCAATTTGCGTGGGCAAATCGAATGCAACGGAAAGTCCGGTCGTGCCCTGTGACAGCAAATATTTGTAGCGCGCGTTCGATTCCGCAGCGCTGGCATACCCGGCGTACTGGCGCATAGTCCAAAGACGCCCGCGGTACATATTTCGTCGAATGCCTCTGGTGTAAGGAAAACTGCCAGGATCGCCGAGGTCCCGATCGTACTCGACGGCTTCGGTATTTGAGGGATTGAAGTCGACGGGCAATTCGAAGCCTGACGAAGTCTCGAAGTGCTCGCGGCGTTTACCTGTGGCTGTGGCTTTGGTTTTAGTAGCCATCGAATTCAGCGGCTGTTGCGGGCGGGTTATCTTTGCGAATCGTCCGAAGGCTAGCACACGGAATATGAGCACGGCAATTCTAGTCTCTCGCGCGTGAGGGAGAATGGTTGTACTGCTCCTCCGGTTTGACCGGGTTGCTTATGTGACTTAGCATCACGAACAGGCATTATGAATCAGAGGACTTAGCGTTAGATGGACGAACAAACCAAAAAGCTTGCGGAAGAAGTCGGCACCGCAATCAACGAGTCAGTTCAGCAGTCGGCCAGCGTTGCGGCGGCGATTGAGCGTCTACGCGAAGCTGGATTCGAAATGGAGCTGACGCTAAAACTCGAGATTGGGCTGCGGCCGCACAACAGCGACGAGTCCAGTAGTGATAGCGAAGGATCTCTGGAACTGACCGATGAAGATCTGAGGATCCTGCGATCAATGAAGATCAGGATCGATTCGGAAGAGTAAATCTGGTTCAAAGTGGTTCGCGGTTAGCGCCGCCGGTTGCGAAGTATTTATAGAATCGAACTGGCAAGGATTATGTCATCCGGCTGAGCGAAAGCTGCTATCGCTCAGCCGGATTTACTCTAAAGGCTACTTTCGGGACTATTAGTATTCCGCGCCTATGGACGAACGCGATCCAGCTACTCCGGCTTCTCTCCCCCACCGGTGAGCGTTTGTTGTCGCAAGGCTGCCGCTCCCACAAAACCACCCATTCCCATCGTCTCCACCGCACTGCTCGGGACGATCATCAGCGCGCCTTTTTCCTTCAGTCCCTCGTACAACATGTTCATCGCGCGCAGGTGCATCGCCGTAGGGTTGTTACGATAAGACTCTGACGCTTTGTCGAACTGCGCGGCAATTTCAACTTCGGCCTGCGCCAGGATCACACGTGCAGCTTTCTCACGCGCCGCTTGTGCCTCGCGCGACATCGCGTCCTGCAACGCCGCGGGAATAATCACGTCGCGCATTTCGACCGATTGCACGGTCACGCCCCACGGATTCGAGCGCTCATCAATCAGCTTCTGCAATTCGTCTTCAATGCGCTCGCGACCGCGCAGCAGATCGCTAAGCGACGTGCGGCCGATTATGTCTCGCAGGGCCGTCTGTGCCGCCCAGCTGACGGCCGCGGGATAGTTTTGCACTTCGAGCGCAGCTTTTTCCGGATCGTAAACCACCCAGAACAACACTGCGTCGACATTAACCGGCACAGTATCGCTGGTCAGCGTCTCTTCCGCGGCGAAAGCGGTGGTGATCACGCGCTGATCGATCCAACTGGAAATGTTATCGACGAAAGGAATGATCCAGAAGAGTCCCGGACCGCGCAGCCCGATGAATTTTCCCAGGCGAAGTACTACCGCGCGTTCCCATTGCCGGGCGATCTTGGGTGACTGGGCCAACAACAGGCCCAGCAGTACTCCGACGATCGCCCCGCCCGGATTAAGAGTCAGCAGCGTAGCCACTGCGCCAAACGCCACCGGCACGAGGAACGCCACCGCCTGAACAAAGTTCACCCGCGGCGTATTCGCCGGCAAGTTGCTTCTGGTTTCAAAATTCGTAATGTTAGCCATACAAGTCTTCTCCTTCTTGCGGGTAGCGCAAGTTCTTTACTTCTACTTTCTTCGTCTGCTTTCCAGATGATCAATTACATCGTCAATCGAAAACCCCCGGGTGTGCGTCTCAGCAATGAAATGATCGGCCAACTCGCGCAGGTGCCGATCGCGATCGCGCCGGCTGGCGGCCTCCTGGGGCCGCGCGCTGACAAAAGTCCCGACGCCCCTGCGGGTTTCGACCACCCGCACGCGCTCCAGGCCGGCATAGACCTTGGCCACCGTATTGGCGTTGATCCGCAACTCCACTGCCAACTGCCGCACCGTCGGCAGCTGATCGCCGATTTGCAGCCGCCCGGTCGCAATCGCAAAGCGAATGGACCTTTCCAGTTGAGCGTAAAGCGGCGTTGGATGGTTGGAGTCTACCTGAAACATCGTTGCCCTATTGTACTACGACAATGGTACAAGTAAAGTTTCGAAGGACTCTGTGTCAGAAGCCCGACCGTGAGGGAGGGCAACCGTGGGCCAACTTCTCGATAGAAACAGGCAGCGGATCGTTCATACCACGCTCGGTGGTCCTTCCATCCAACGTAGCCCTTGCTAGCGCGCGAGCTTCTGACACGCTGGATCTCCTGGGCTATTTTCACCTCGTCGGCTTCGCGGACTTGTTCTCTTTTCATTCGCTTCGGTTTGCCGAACTCAGAACCCCTATGTTATCTTCTCCCTCTTTAAAAACCTTCCAGTTTTTATCTGTAGAGGCTTCGCATTAATTCGAAGGAGTTGACTGAGCAAATATGGCTACGCCTAATGGAAATGGTACGAACGGCCATGTAGGTCGCGTCGTGCAGATTATTGGCCCGGTAGTGGACGTCGAGTTTACTGAGAATTACCTGCCGCCGATTTACGAGGCGCTGCGGATAACTTCTGACGGCTTTGATGTGCCCGAACCGATTAATGTGATCGCTGAAGTCCAGCAGCACCTGGGCGAAGGCCGTGTGCGCGCCGTATCCATGCTGCCCACCGATGGCATGGTGCGCGGGATGAAAGCTACTGATACAGGAGGGCCAATTACCGTACCCGTAGGCGAAGGCACTCTGGGCCGTATCATGAATGTGATCGGCGATCCGGTCGATAACCTCGGCGACATTCCTCACCAGCAACGCTATCCGATTCACCGTCATGCACCATCATTTGAAGAACAGTCGACCGAACTGCAAATGTTCGAAACCGGAATCAAGGTCATCGACTTGATCCAGCCCTTCGTGCGGGGCGGCAAGATTGGTTTATTCGGCGGCGCGGGCGTAGGCAAGACAGTTATCGTGATGGAGCTCATCAATAACATCGCGAAAGCGCGCTCAGGCTTTTCGGTTTTCGCCGGAGTCGGCGAACGCACGCGCGAAGGCAACGACCTGTTGCGCGAGATGGTCGAATCCAAGGTTATAGACTTTGGCGAATCCTTCTATCACAACATGGAAGAGACCGGCGCTTTCGACATGACCAAGGTGGATATGAAGGCGATCGAAAAATCGAAGGTCGCGCTTATCTATGGCCAAATGACTGAACCGCCGGGCGCGCGCCTGCGCGTGGCCCTTTCCGGCTTGACCGTCGCCGAATACTTCCGCGACCAAGGCCTGGATGTGCTGCTCTTCATCGATAACATTTTCAGATTTACCCAGGCAGGCTCGGAAGTATCGGCCCTGCTGGGCCGCATGCCTTCGGCGGTGGGTTACCAGCCGAACCTCGCAACCGAAATGGGCGAGATGCAGGAGCGCATCACTTCGACAAAAACCGGATCGATCACTTCGATTCAGGCGGTGTACGTACCGGCTGACGACTACACCGACCCGGCGCCCGCAACCACATTTGCGCATCTTGACGCTGTCACCGCTTTGTCGCGTCAAATCGTGGAGTTGGGAATCTATCCGGCCGTCGATCCGCTGGCATCGTCGTCGCGCATTCTCGATCCGCGGATTGTCGGAGAGGACCACTACAACACCGCCCAGAATGTTAAGCTGATTTTGCAGCGCTACAAGGATCTACAGGACATCATCGCGATTCTCGGTCTCGACGAACTGTCGGACGAGGACAAGTTGTCCGTTTCGCGAGCGCGCAAGATTCAGAGGTTCTTCTCGCAACCGTTCCACGTGGCATCGCAGTTCACCGGCCGCGAGGGCAAGTATGTGAAGCTGGAAGACACGATCAAAGGCTTTAAAGAGATTATCGAAGGCAAGCACGACGATATCCCCGAGCAGGCTTTCTATATGGCCGGCACGATTGAAGAAGTCGTCGAAGCCGCGAAGAAAATGGAGTAGGAAACCAAGGCAAAAAGTTGGGCTCGTCAGATTGAACTTTTTCCTTTTTACTTTTACCTTTTGCCTTCAAAGTTATGGCCGAACAACTTCAACTCGAAGTCGTCACTCCTGAGCGCCGCCTGCTTTCAGAGCAAGTCAACTCAGTTACCGTTCCTGGGCGCGGCGGTGAGCTGGGCATTCTGCCGGGTCACGCACCTCTGATTTCGGATTTGCAGACTGGCGTGCTTTCTTACAATGAAGCTGGAACGACTTTTCAATTGCATGTCTCAGGCGGGTTCGTTGAAGTCAACGATGATCGCGTCTCGGTCCTCGCCGAAATCGCCGAGCGTCCGGAAGAGATCGACGCCGCTCGTGCCCGTCTGGCGCGCGAACACAGCGAAAAACAACTGAGTTCCGTCAGCGGCAGCGAAGAGGACTTTGAACAGGCGCGCGCGAAGCTTGAACGTTCAATGGTTCGCTTGCAACTGTCGGGTTCTGCATCCCAACGCTAAACCTCAATCCTGAAAGAACATCTCGATCAGCCTAAGGAGCAATCCTTTGCCGGGAGCGCGGACCGTCCCGTCTGCATTGAGCGCGCAGCGCGAGTATCGTTATCACCCAAACAAATTGCGCGCCTATCGGCGCGAGGCGGACGAGACGTCAGCGCTCCCAGCTCTTAACGCCCTTTCGCGCTCGTTCGGATCGCTTCTCGCATTTCGCGCACCGCCCGCTCCAATCCCACGAACACAGCCCGGGCAACGATGTGGTGACCAATATTGAATTCCGTTATCTCATTAATTGCCGCCACCGCTGGAACGTTGCGAGTAGTGAGTCCGTGACCCGCGGCAACGTGCAAGCCATATTGGGCCGCCAACGCTGCTCCTTCACCCAAGCGCCGCAGTTCCTGATTAGCGCGCACCGCGCCTTCGCCGTGAATACCAGCTGCGCCCAGGGTCGCTTCGGCGTAAGCTGCCGTGCATAACTCAACTTGTTGGGCATTGACCGCGTGAGCGGCTTCGATCTGATGGGCATCGGGGTCGATAAAGAGACTGGTCATGATGCCGGCTTCACGCAAACGATTCACCGCCGCGCGCACGATGGCAATATTAGGCCGCACGTTCAAACCGCCCTCGGTAGTAATCTCGTTGGGAGTTTCCGGGACAAGCGAAACCGCATCCGGCCGTGTCTCGATGGCAATCTTAACCATCTCTTCAGTTGCGGCCATCTCGACATTCAGATAGGTAGTTACCGCTTGCCGCAGCAGAGTCACGTCCGCGTCCTGAATGTGCCGGCGATCGCTGCGCAGGTGAATCGTGATGCCATCGGCGCCCGCTTGTTCGCAGATCATGGCCGCCGCCACCACGCTTGGCTCAGGCGCGCGCCGCGCCTGGCGAATGGTCGCCACGTGGTCGATGTTGACGTTCAGTCGTGCCATCTCTTGCTCCCAATCATCAAGAATAACCACAGGGGACACCGAGAAGATAAAACAATTTCAAATCGGAATCTTTCCGGCTTTCTCTGCGTCCCCTGTGGTAAATGATCGCGCTTCACGAAAGCGACGCCGACCGCCTCGAGAGAAGTTGCTTCTCCTCTACCATCGCCGCGGTGCGCGCCGCGCTAATCGCTTCACTATATTCTCCGGCGTCTGCCAGGCGACGAATCCGGCGCACCTCGTCAATCATCCGCAGGCTATCGCGCGAGTAGTTGCCCGAAGCATCCAACGCCCCTCCCGCATTGTGATCCCAACGCACTGGAATCTCACGCAAGCGCAACCGCGCCAGATGTGCGAGATAAATCAACTCCACATCAAAACCGAACCGATCGATTTGCGCGGCTTCGATCAGCGGGCGGCAGACATTCATGCGAAACGCCTTGAATCCGCATTGTGTGTCCCAGAACGGCAAACCCGTCGCCAAACGAACGATCAAATTAAAAATCCTGCCGCCTTGTTCGCGGCGCCAGGACTGGTGCACCCCGATCAGCCGGCGATCCAGCGCTCGCGATCCGAACGCGAAATCGCATTTGCCGCTGCTAATCGGATCGACCAGCTTTGGCGCCTCATTGATCGGCGTCGACAGATCGGCGTCAGAGAACAAAGCGATGTTCGCGCGCGCCGCCAGCAGGCCCGTGCGCGCCGCGTGACCCTTGCCGCGGTTCTGCTCGTAACGAATCACCCTCGTGGCCACTGCGCCCGAGTCCGACAGGTTTTCTTCGGCAAGCGTCGCCGTGTTGTCGGTGGACCCATCGTCTACGACGATGATTTCGCTTTGGTCGCGCCTATCGTTCAGATAAGCGACCATCGCCCGCAAGGATCCTCCCAGCCGGGCAGCTTCGTTGTAGGCCGGAACGACAATGGATAATTTCGGGCTCGTCATTGATGGCACACATTCTCAATGAATAAGGTGCGCTGCACAAGCCCCTGTCCCAGGTTCGCGTTAAGCGAGCGCGGACCGCCAGTATGCGCGAGTTGGCAGCTCGCGCTATATCAATTGAGACTTTAGCACGCTTCAATGAGTGCCAACCGCTGTGTTATATTTTGGGTCAGACATTCGCGATCTGAAGAGACCTTTCCAGGATCACCTCTTTATGAGCAGAAATTTCACAATCGTCGCAGCGCTGGTCATTGTCACGGCAAGTTTGGCCGGCGGCGTGCGCACGCGTACCTCGCGGCGCATCATTAGCCCGAACGCCGCTAACTCAAATCAGAGTACTACCGCTGAGAAGTACGAAGCTGACAAAATTGAAAGCGATTACCGCGAAGCAATTTCGACAGTAGAAGAGAAATACGCCGGCGACATCGATTATGAAAAGGCCACCCAGGCGGCGATTCAGGGAATGCTTTTCACGCTTGACCCGCATTCGGTTTACTTCTCGACCACGGAATTCCGCAAGCTGAAAGAAGACCAGTCCTCAAGCTTTTATGGGATCGGAGTCCAGATCCAGCGCCACGACGACGGCGTGTACATTCAATCAGTGGTCGAAGGCACCCCGGCAGCGCGCGCGGGTTTGCGCTTCGGCGATCGGATCGTGGAAGTCGACGGCAAAGACGCCCGCGATTGGTCCAGCGATGAAGTTTCCAAGAACGTGCGCGGTGAACGCGGCAAAGATGTGCAATTGAAAGTTGAGCGCGTGGGCGAAGAAGCCGCGGTCAACGTCAAGATTGTGCGCGACTCAGTGCCGCTGCCTTCTATTCGCAACGCCTTCATGCTCGGCTCTACCACGGGCTACGTCGGATTGGTCGGCGGTTTTCAGCACACTTCTGATGATGAATTGCGCGAATCGATTGCCAGCCTAAAGAAGGACGGCATGCGCCAGATGATTCTGGATCTGCGCAACAATCCCGGCGGATTACTGGATCAGGCAATCGATGTTGCGAGCGAATTTCTGCCGCGCGACAAGGTGGTCGTTTCGGTCAAAGGACGAAGCGAATACCATGAGCCCGCCATTTACAAGTCAAACGGCACCGATCCGGAAGAACTCCCGCTGGTCGTGCTGATCAATCGCAACACTGCTTCCGCATCCGAGATTGTGGCGGGAGCGATTCAGGATCACGGACGTGGCCTGGTGGTCGGAGAAACCAGTTTCGGCAAGGGCCTGGTGCAGC
>Ga0193749_1000096_pt1 | contig 11044 bp, 9 predicted proteins | sample L1s2metaG_FD_145081 | JGI IMG/M metagenome (GOLD analysis project Ga0193749, IMG submission 145081) | Soil microbial communities from a riparian zone of the East river system, Colorado, United States - L1s2 | ecosystem: Environmental > Terrestrial > Soil > Riparian zone | place: USA: East River...
CTTGCTCGACCCACTTGGTTGGATGGCTGGACCCCGTCGCTACCGCTCCGGGTTCTGTAACGCAGGCGCTGGTTAATTTCATCTCGGACACGGCCCTGGATCATTGTAACTATACTCCCACGTTAGATCAGTGATATAAGCCCCGGCTATGACTCGTTTTCTCACGGACATAACCTCAATTTACTGGTGGATCAGCGTTGTAGTTGTCGGTATCTTAATCCACATTTTCGGCACGTTGATAAGCCATAAGCTGGACGTGCCGCTCTCCAAAGTTTCCACATGGTGGCGAGACAGATCGCAACAGCGAACACTTGAGGCAGAGCAAGCAATCGCCGAGCTTAAGTCTAGCCAACACGAACAGGTGATGATGGCTATTAAAATTGTTAACGAGAAAGTGTCGTTAATAATTGCTAGCATTCTGGGATACGCACTGCTCCTGATGGGCGGGGGCTTTTTTGGAGTTGGCGATTAGCGGATTGAAGTTCTTTCTCGTTTTGGGAGGCGTGCTCACTCTCTTTGGGATAAGTTTCATCTTTGATTCCTTTAAGCACCAAGTATCCGTCATCCGAATGGGCAAATGGATCAACAGCGCTCGCGAGTCTGAGGTTTCGCAGGAAAAACCCGAATAAGCGAAATAGCGGCCCCGAAAAGCAGACTGATTATCGCGATTCCCAACGCAGCCCCAAATAATCGAAAGACTATATGCACACCCTTACCCTTACCCCACTACCTAAGCGCGGGGTGTGTTGATTCGCGCCGCCGCGTCAACTCAGACGTTCGACATCTCTTATCGCGATTGACGGAACTTTACTTGGCTCGTCAGCATCAAAAGTTTCATGCGCAAGAGCAACGTGTTTTGGATTGGCCACACATTCCTTCCTTCAAATTGCCTTGGAGTGTTGCTGCTACTCAGTCTTACCGCGTGTCAGGGACAGACGCTTTCGAGGTGTCGCCCCTCGCCGCCGATGCCGCCAAATGTCAAACCAGGCGTTGATGGTTTAAGTCTGAGTCGTGATGGCAACACGCTGGTCGTTGCCGGAATGGATGGCAAGATTAGATTTGTCGATATGAACACCGGAGAAGTGCAACGAACTCTGGCCGGACACACCAACGGGATCTACCGCGCCGTCTTCAGCCCCGACGAAAAATTGCTCGCCTCTTCGAGCCGGGAGACGACCGCAAGAATTTGGGACGTCTCCACTGGCCGAGAGCTTCACACGTTTGACGGCTTTCGTTGCTCCGTCAAGGCGGTGGCCTTTAGTCCCGACGGAAAGACGGTCGCCGCTGCGGGCAACGATGGCATGCTGAAGCTGTGGGATGTGAAAACGGGGAAAGAATTGAAGTCGTTAGTGCATACCAACTCGGCTGATGTCGACACGTCGGTTTATTCCGTGGCGTTCGGTCGCGACGGCAAAAAGATTTATGCGGGTAACGGCGACGGGACCATTAGCGAGTGGGATATAGTTGCCGGAAAAGAAACGCGGGTGTGGAAAGCGCACGACGCCAATTATCTATTGCTGGTATTCAGCCCTGACTATTCACTGCTCGCGTCATATGGTGGTGGGCTCGTCAAGCTCTGGGACACATCAAGCTGGCGCGAAGTCCGCAGCCTCTCGACGGTCCGCGCCCCGGCCGCCTTCAATTACAACAGCACGATCGCTTTCAGTCATGATGGACAATTGATCGCTGCCAGTGGCATTGGGCTGGATCAAAAGCAAACTAATTACGTCTATGTCCAGACACTGGTTTGGAAAGTTGTTACTGGCGAGAAACTCTTCACGATAGAGGGACATAAGTTCGATGTCGACGGACTCATGTTTACCAGCGACGATCAGTTTCTAATGACCGGCAGCGTCGACACTACGATTAAGTTTTGGGACATGAAAACGGGAAAAGAAGCGCGGATGATCATAATGCCAGCAAATGGGAAAACGAATTGACTGGGTGACAGGATCGATGTCGAACAAATCGTTGGACGCGAGCGGCGGGAGCGTGTTTCGCACCATCTGCACAAACTTACCCCACTGCCCTGGTCTTGATTCACTTGTCATGGTCTCACCGTTCTTGTTAGTATCCCTCGCGGTGGAATTCACTGAAAAAGCCAGGATCATGGACGAGGCGCGCATCAATCGCGCATTGGCACGGCTGGCTTCCGAGATCGTGGAAGAAAACCACGGCTTGACTGATTTGGTTCTGGTTGGCATTCGCCGTCGCGGCGTCCCTCTAGCCAACCGCATCGCCGATAAAATTGAAGACCTCGAAGGTAAACGCCCGCCCGTAGGCATTCTCGACATCACCTTGTATCGTGACGATCTTTCGACGGTCGGCGCCAAGCCGATTGTCAGCGGCACGGAACTGCCTGGCGATGTTGAAGGCCGCTGCATCGTTCTGATAGACGATGTGCTCTACACTGGCCGCACGGTGCGGGCGGCGCTCGATCAGTTGATCGATTTCGGCCGGCCGCGACGTGTGCAGCTCGCGGTACTGATCGATCGTGGCAACGAACATCGGGAGTTGCCGATCCAGGCCGATTACATCGGCAAGCTGGTGCCGACTAAGAAAAGCGAGATTATCAAAGTCATGCTCACTGATTTTGACGAAGACGAAGGGGTCGTGATCGTAGAGAGACCGGCAGCAGAAGCTGCAGCGTAAAGCGGCCCCGTTGGCCGCTTTTTTTATTGTGATAGTCAGCAGTTGTCTGTGGTCAGTTGTTCCGAAACTGTTAACACGCGAATCCAAACCAACTGACTACTAACCACTAACCACTGACAACCGACAAACCTGTGAGCACTAACTTTAAGCTTAAACACCTTCTCGGCATCCGCGAGTTATCGGCCGATCAGATTAACTACCTGCTCGACACAGCTGAGACGTTCCTCGATGTCTCGAAGCGTGAAATAAAAAAGGTGCCGGCCCTGCGCGGCCGTACGGTGATCAATTTATTCTTCGAAGCTTCGACCCGCACGCGCACGTCGTTCGAGATCGCGGCCAAACGTCTGTCGGCCGATGCGGTCAATATCAGCGTCTCAACGTCCAGTGTCTCGAAGGGCGAAACCCTGCTCGACACCGCCCGCAATCTGGAAGCAATGGCGCCGGACTGCATAGTAATTCGCCATTCTTCGGCAGGGGCGCCGGGACACTTAGCGCAGGTGTGTAATGCCGCGATCGTAAACGCCGGCGATGGCGCGCACGAACATCCGACCCAGGCGCTCCTCGATGCGCTCACCATCCGCGAATACAAAGGTCATCTGGCCGGGCTGAAAATTGCCATCATCGGTGACATTCTGCATTCGCGCGTGGCGCGGTCGAATATTTATTTGCTGGCCAAGCTCGGTGCGATAGTCAGCGTGGCCGGGCCGGGAACGCTTGTGCCACCCGAATTCGCCGGCCTGATCGAGCAAGGTGTGCGCGTCGAAAGAAGGATTGAAGACGCGATTGTCGACGCCGACGTAGTGATGATCCTGCGCGTACAGCGTGAGCGCCAGACGGAAGCTTTTTTCCCGTCGATGCGCGAATATGCCGTTCACTACGGATTACATCTGAGCCATCTGAGCCTGGCGGCTCCGGATGCCATCGTCATGCATCCCGGTCCGATGAATCGCGGGATCGAAATATCGTCAGAACTCGCCGATGGCGGACGTTCTTTGATTCTGGATCAAGTTACCAACGGCGTCGCAGTGCGGATGGCGGTGCTCTACCTTCTGGCCGGCGCCAGTAAAGAGAACGGAGCAAAGCGAACCGCGGCTGCGAAGAACGGTGGCAAGAAGGAACGAAGTGGGAAGTTATTTCCCCAGTAGAAAGAGTTGGTTTCTTCCCCTCCCTTTGGGAGGGGTTAGAGGAGGGTGCGAGCTTGACGCAGACAAGCCCTCTCCCCAACCCTCTCCCATGTAAAGACCGGAGACATAGGTAACACATGTTCGGACACATGGGTAACACTTCGCAAGTGCTAGGTTGAGTCTCCGAAAGGAGAACGGCCGATGCCCTGGAAGGAGTGTTCGAAGGTGGATGAGCGTGGGGAGTTCGTGAGATTGGCGCAGGTGGATGGAGCCAAGGTCACGCGGTTGTGTCAAAGGTTCGGGATCAGTCGCAAGACCGGACATAAGTGGCTACAACGATTTGCTAGCCAGGAGGAGTTGGTTGATCGATCACGGCGACCTCAACATTCACCCAGACGTACAGTTAGAGAAATGGAACAAGCAGTCTTAGAAGTGCGTGATCGGCACCCGGCGTGGGGCGGGCGTAAGATCGCTGCCCGACTGCAAGACATCGGTCATCAAGGAGTGCCGGCGCCGAGCACGATTACAGAGATTTTGCGGCGACACGAGCGTTTGGATGAAGCCGAGGCGATCAAGCACCGGCCCTATCAACGATTTGAACGAGCGCGGCCTAATGATCTTTGGCAGATGGATTTTAAAGGGCATTTTGGCTTGCGGGATGGGACCCGCTGTCATGCGCTGACTGTTTTGGATGATCACTCGCGGTATGCATTGGGGGTGAGGGCCTGCAGCAATGAGCGCCGCGAAACTGTGCAAACTGAGCTGGTGGAACTGTTCCGCCGCTATGGATTACCACTGACGATGCTGATGGATAATGGCCCGCCCTGGGGCACCGGAGATTGGCATAACCGATACACTTCGCTGGTGGTCTGGTTGCTCAGGTTGGGAGTGTACGTCACACACGGTCGTCCCTGGCATCCGCAGACGCAAGGTAAGGACGAGCGGTTTCACCGCACCTTGTCAGATGAACTGCTGAGCCGCGAGGAATTTGAGAACCTATTAATGATGCAGTTGGGCTTCGATGGGTTTCAGTTTACTTATAACCACGAGCGGCCGCACGAAGCACTGGGACTGATGGTCCCAGCGAAGCGGTATCTGGTTAGTGAGCGGAGCTATTCTGAGCAATTGCCGCCGATTGAATACCCATCGAGCATGACAGTCCGTTGCGTCACCGACGGCTGGCTCTCGTACAAGGGTCGAGAGTATCGCATTAATAAAGCCTTCCATGGCTATCGCGTGGGCCTTAGCCATACCGATCAGGACGGTGTGTTGGATGTTTTCTTCTGCCGCTTTCGCATTGGGCAGATTAATATAGTGCTCGATAATTAGATGGGTCCGAAAAAGTGTTACCTATGTGTCCGAACGTCTGTTACCCATGTCTCCGGTCTGTACATCCCAAAGGGAGAGGGAGTTCAATCAAAGTCTGCGAAGGCCACGCGTTAGAAAAGGAACAGAACGTAAAGTAATTCGCTTCGGTCCTCTGTGCCTCCGTGGTAAACAGATCGATCTTCACCACAGAGACACAGAGAACCACAGAGGAAGCACAGAGAAAAATCGCAATGCGCTTACTTATCGCGAACGGTTACGTAATCGATCCCGCGCAGGGAACTAACACCGGCAAGAATCTTCTGGTCGAGGATGGCCGGATCGTAGGCCTGTCCAGCCAAAGCGATGGTGTACCGGAAGGCGCCGAAGTTTTCGATGCGACCGGGTTGATTGTGGCGCCAGGTTTTATAGACATGCACGTGCACCTGCGCGAACCCGGAGACGAATACAAGGAAACCATCGCCAGCGGGGCCGCCGCCGCAGTCGCCGGCGGGTTCACCACCGTCTGCGCCATGCCGAACACGAACCCGATAAACGATAATGCCGCGGTGACCAGGTTCGTGATCGAACAGGCCGAGCGCGCTGGCCTGGCCAGCGTCTTCCCGATCGGCGCGATTACTAAGAATTCCGCCGGGACTGAGCTGGCCGAAATGGGCGAGATGAAAGACGCGGGCATTGTCGCGGTTTCGGACGACGGCCGTCCGGTGCCCACGGCCGGCATGATGCGCCGGGCCATGGAATACGCGTGCGGGTTTGACTTGCCGGTTATCGATCACTGCGAAGACGGATCGCTCGCTCGTGGTGGAGTGATGCACGAAGGTCACTGGTCTCTGGTGCTGGGTATGCGAGGCATGCCCGCCGCCGCGGAAGAAGTTGACGCCGAACGCAACTGTCTGCTGGCAGAGTTAACCGGTGCGCGCGTGCATCTCGCGCACCTCTCAACTCGCGGTGCGATTGAGGCGGTACGGCGCGCTAAAGAAAAAGGTTTGCCGGTGACCTGCGAAGTCGCGCCACACCACTGGACACTGACTGACGAAGCAGTCCAGGACTATGACCAAAACACAAAAATGAGTCCGCCTTTACGCAGTCAGGATCATATCGAAGCAATTCTCGAAGGCTTGCGTGACGGTACAGTTGACGCGATTGCGACTGACCACGCGCCGCATCATGCGGACGAAAAGGCGCTCGAGTACGACCAGGCGCCGTTCGGTATTGTAGGCTTGGAAACAGCCGTCGGGTTGGCCTTTGAACGTCTGGTGAACGAAGGGGTGATCTCGCTCGAGCGTTTGGTCGAACTCTGCTCGACGAACCCGGCTCGCGTTTTGCGGCTTGAGGATCGCGGTTCGCTCCGGGCGGGCACCCGTGCTGACCTGACGATTATCGATCCTGAAATGACCTGGACCTTCGATGCGTCGCGATCGAAATCAAAAAGCCGCAACACACCTTTTAACGGCTCTCAATTCCGCGGCGGTGCGGTCGCAACGATCGTAGGCGGCCGGATTGCATATCTCCATCAAGACTACACACGAGTCATTGAATCGAGGCAGGGCGCGCAACTCGTTGATTGAACCATGCCTCTTACTGCGATAACGGCCGCACGATTGAAATCGGAAGTCCAGTTTCGAGCGGGTCATGACCGTCATGACGACGCTAAGCAAGTTAGTGAAAAGGAAAAGCCTGCGTGGCTGCTTCCGAATCCGGCCCTACGCCACTGGCCGGACTATCCGGCGTCAGCTCGATCTCGAAAACACCCTCTTGCGGCGCATCTTGTGGAAGTCGTCCTTCCGAAATCGCGCGCAGCAAAGGCAAAGGTTCGAAGTCGAAATGTACGATACGAATTGACCCGTCAATATTGGTCGCGATAACCGCCTCTTCGAATTCGAGGATCTTAGCAAGGTGCGGCACGCGCAGGTCTAATGCTCCCAGATAATGGGCGAACGAGTCCGCTTCGCTCGAGGCATACATCTGAGGCGTTACCTTGGACCAGTAGTCTCCGAGTATTGTGCGAAACGACTCCGTGCCCAGAGCGAGCATGATGAACCTTGACGTAAGCGGTAGCACCCTCACAATCATTGAGGCACGGAATTCATGAATTAAGCGCTGAACGACACCTACGCCTGGCTCCTGCGCGAGTTCCCGGCCGATCTGGTCATCGGCCTCCTGGCCCACCACCAAACGTCCCAGCGCGCGTTCCCATACAGCAGGAGGAATAAGGTCGGGCTCTTTAGTCTCAGATCGTTTCGGAACAACTCTGCGGCGAACACTCTGCACCCGCGCACGCCGCTCCCATACGGTATGTAACCATTCGAGCTGCTCTCTTACCAGATCCAAACCAACGAACGGAACAAACGACGGAAAGATCTCGAAGATGATTGCCTTCAGATTCGGCAGCTGTGGAATGATTTCTTCCACCATCTTGTGGAGAGGTTCGGGGATGGCCCCGGAGTGCGCGTCAAGGTAGAAACCATCTAACTGAAAGCCGCCGGCAAGATGCATTTCCCACACCCGCTCGAGTGGTAATTGATCCAGACATTCCTCCAGTGGTTGGCGTCCGTTCACGCTGTTGCAGTACACGTTGTGGAGATCCAGCAACACACCGCAGTTTGCCATCTCGGCGACGCGGGCCACGAACTCGCCGTCGGGCAACTCGTCTTTGCGCGGCCGAAGGTAACTCACGCCCGTCTCAATGGCGACTGGAACCATAAGGGCGGCTTGCAGGCGCCGGATCGCCGCCGAGGCGCTTTCGACACCGGCGAGCGTCTGCCGGGGTGGCAGAAAAAAGCCCGTCGCGAATTCGCTGGTCTGATTGAAGCTGAGGTGGTCGCTCGCCCAGGGAGGGTCGAGATGCCGAATTGCGTCCCGCAGCAGATCGAGTTCAGCTGGTTCGGGCGCAAGGGTTCCCCCAACTGGCCGGCCAACGCTGTGAATGATTTTACGTCCGGGCAGACGAGCCAGGTGATGGAGCACCTGTCTGTCTACTTGAAAAGGCCGCTGCCAATCGGCGGTCTTGATCCAGGTAGTCTGCGGCTCAATCTCCAGCACATCAAAGAGCTCGGGATGGCGCTCGATCAGGGGCTCAATGGCGCCTGAATAGGTGGCGCCAATCCCGAGTGCCCGCTCGTCAGGCCACACCGCCAAAACGTGCTATGCCACCTTTTTCATCAAGGGCGAAGGTGTTAATCTCGCGACGAAACAGAATATCGAAACCGGAGCAACAAGCTGAGCATCCCAGCTTACCCAGCACAACTCCCGTGGCCTTGGTTAAGGCATCAATGTTGCCGCTGACTCTATCGGGAATCGTTACGGTGATCTGCCCCCTCGCCTGATCCATGGTGACGCTGCGCGGCGGCAGCGGCTGCGGATTGAGTTCGACGGCATCGCCGAATGATGCGAATTCCTGTTCGAGGCCCAGTTGAAGAATGTCGCAACCGGTGGCGCACGCCGAGTGACCGAGTCGTTCGGCTACCAACTTGAGAGAGCGCTGGAGTGCGCCGAGATCGTTGGCGACCTTGGCGGACAGTGTCAGGCGGACGGCTCCGCCCTGACGTGTGATGTTAATCTTAGGCATATCAAACTCCTTTCGGGAAGTTAGAGGTTAAAGTAATGCGAGGTTCGCAGCACACAAGTGGGCGTTAGCTTATGACCGGATTAGGTGCATGTCAATGGGTTTTGACCGGACAGTCCGATATGTTGCGTGATAACGTGGGAGCTGTGGATCCTGAGTCAGAGTAACCGACATTAGACCAGGAAATCGCGGCACAATAGCCGCCTGCGGGCCATCGCCTTGAATCGTAAATTGGTGGTGTTGATAATCTCGTTTCTGAGCCCTATGGGGTAAATAGTCTTGATGAGGTTCAAAGATTCAACAGGCCAGTCTGGGCAGCATTACAGCTACGCTTCCTGCTCGGCACTTGCCGCTTCTACTGCCGGCGCCGTGGCAACCTCGGTCTTCGCGTATTTGTTCATTCCGAATCCCAGAAAAAGTGTCGCCAGGATGAACGCCGAAGAGAAGAAGAACGGCGACGACACTCCGAGGTGATCGAACGCCCAGCCGAAGAAAAGGGGGGCGATGATGCGAGCCACTCCGCCATAGGTCTGTTGCATTCCCATGTAGAGCCCGCGTTCTCTGGGTTTAATGACCCGCGACAACAATGCTGTCACGCAGGGAAACGTAAAGGCTGTACCCAGCGGGATCAGTGCCACGGCGATCGCCAACATCCCGAGGTTCTGTGACAACGGCATCCCCACGACTCCGCCGGCCAGGAGAATGATACCGAGTCGCGAAAGATTTGCCTCACCGAGCCAATCGACCGCTCGCCCCAAAAGCAGCACACGCGTAAAGACAGAGATGGCTCCGACGTACATAAAGAAGTAGCCAATCGTCTCTTTGGTTACCTGAAAGCGCGCGTTCAAAAAGAGCGCGAGCACAGTATAAGTTCCCTGAAAAGCGCCGATCGCGATCGCATAGATCCAGATGAGGCGTGACGAAGGCTCGCTCGCATGCGAGATTACTCGCCAGATCGCCTGGGACGAGGTGTGCCGGATCTCTCCGTCCTGTGGCTGCTCACTGAAATCACGCGATTCCTTCAAATAACGCGCGACGAAGATCATATTTAGCAGACAGAGCCCGGCCGCAATGATTCCCGGTGCTGCCGCCCCCATCTGCAACGTCTTTACTCCAGGCATCAAGTCTCGCTTGCCCAGGGCTATAGCGAAGGAGCCCAGCACTGGACCGAGCGCCACTCCGAGATTAGTTGTAGCCGAGAGCCAGCCCAGCGCGCGTGCACGATCCTTCGGATCGGTCGAATCCGCCACATAAGCCTGGATCACACCCACTGTGCCGCCGCCGGCTCCTTGCACGACGCGTGAGAGGAACAGGACCAGCAGTGAATGAGCGAAACCAAAAATCAAATAAGCAATAGCGGAGGCGCCCAACGCGATCAGCAAAGTCGGTCGTCGCCCGACGCGATCGGAAAACCGTCCCCACAAGGGCGCGCTCAAAAATTGGGCGACGGTGAAGGCGGCGACGATGAAAGCAATTATCATCCCGACGCCAAAGTGCATCCCCAGAAAGTCGATCCCATCTCCCCCAAGTGTCTTCACATAAAACGGCAGGAGCGGAATGATCATGAGCAGTCCCACCATGTCCACGAACGCGGTGGCCATCAGGGTGAATAACTTCGCCGGGATCTTTCGCACCTCTCTCCACAGAACATAGAGCAGCCCACACGCGATCGCGCCGAGCAATACGCGCACGATCGGCGATTGGAAAGACTGGGCAATGTTCTGCTGGATCAGAAGCATTTCAACAGGGCAACTCGTTATTAACATCAGAGACATGCACGGCTAGACTGGACATAATACAATACGCCGAGTCCCCGATCACGCGCGACACGCTGACTACAGCCTGATATGGCTTCCGATGCGTGACCGGCGTAGAATACCGGCGCCGAACTGGAAATACTTAGATGGACGATCTGAATCAATCTGAATTGCTGAGTGAGCTAACCGAAGCCCCCGCTGAGCGGACACAAATTCTACGCCGCACTTTTGCGGCCGCTCACCAGAAGGAAGAATCTTTCCGAGAGGGACAAAACCGCATCCTCGAGATGATTGCCGCGAACGCACCGCTCAGCGAAGTCCTCAAAAGCCTGGTGCTGCTGATCGAGGCGCAGTCGCCGGAAATGCTTTGCTCTGTGTTGCTGTTAAGCGACGACGGCAATCACATCCGGCACGGCGCCGCGCCGAGTCTTCCCGATCAGTACGTTAAGGCCATTGATGGCGCGCCGATTGGACCCAGGAATGGATCGTGCGGGACGGCGATGTACCGGGGCAAGCCAGTCATTGTCACCGATATTCGTGAGGATCCCCTCTGGGAGGATTACCGGGATCTGGCAGCCGCGAGCGGATTGCGTGCTTGCTGGTCAACGCCGATCATGTCG
>Ga0193749_1000097_pt1 | contig 11030 bp, 3 predicted proteins | sample L1s2metaG_FD_145081 | JGI IMG/M metagenome (GOLD analysis project Ga0193749, IMG submission 145081) | Soil microbial communities from a riparian zone of the East river system, Colorado, United States - L1s2 | ecosystem: Environmental > Terrestrial > Soil > Riparian zone | place: USA: East River...
TCTTTTGTTACATCAGTGAATTTATTTCCATCATTGCGGTAAATCCTATCTCCTGAAAGCTGATGATAAGTTCCCAGGAATTCATTGCGGGGCCGGAAAGTGCCATTCTGGTGTACAGAGTGATTCAGCAAAAACATATCAAGATCCCCATCCATATCATAATCAAAAAAAGCAGCCTGTGTGCTAAACCCCGAAAAATCCAAACCATATTCATGGGCCTTATCAATATAAGTAGGGATTCCGTTTTTATCAATGCCCTGGCAAATCAATAATTGATTTTTACTCTGCAGGCTTTCATATTGCCCAACCCGGCAAACATAGATATCCAGCAATCCATCATTATTGATGTCTACAACCGAAACACCTGTTGACCATCCACCATCCTGCGGGATCTTCGATTCTTTGGTTATTTCCTTAAAATGCAGTCTCCCTTCATTTAAAAATATTTTATTTTCTCCCTGGTTAGCGGCGAAGAAAAGATCAATTAATCCATCATTATTAAAATCGCCCGCACCTATGCCGGCCCCATTATAGAAATACATGTAGTGAAACATGTTGAATTGATCAGTCGGTGTAAGTTTATTGGTAAAATTTAATCCTGTTTCCTCATCCGTTAATGCCTGGAATAATACATCTGTGATTTTTTTATGTTTAACGCATGAAGTCAACAACACGGCAATCAATACAGCAAATAACCATTGAATATTTTTTTTAAAATAAATCATACTATCATCTATTAGCGCAGCAATCTCCATTTTTTATTTTCATCCTTATCATATCTGTTCAACTGAAATAAAGCCGGGTATTCATTATTTTGAAGAAATAATAAATAGCTATTAGTCTTCCCGTTTATTATTGCAATATCCCTAACCATTCCTCTTAATTCCAACCCTGATTGTTCTTCATCTAATAAAGTGAAATGGCCTTTGCCATCATTCAGCAAAACTGCTCCCAGGCTTGCATCCAGCCTGCCAAGCTGTGGTTGAAAATTAAATTCATTTCCTCCCATTATAAGATCGGTATTGCCGTCATCATTTACATCTGCACAAACAATAGATTTTACCGAAGATAATTGCACCATATCAGAAAATGGCTTTACTTCAAAATTGCCATTTCCCTTATTAAAGGCAATACAGGATGGAGAATAATTGATCTCTTTTACTTCTGCCCTCTCTAATTGTTCTTTTGTAAATAAGTCCGGGATAGATTTAACAGCATATTCTGCATGATGCAGGTTTTGTTTTTTTAAAGCTGGCAATCCTTCCTGCACATCCCGCTTCATAAAAACAGGCTTGTCCTTTCCATCAACCGTCCTGGTTATAATTTTATCTATCACCCCGTTTCCATCAAAATCGCTCATCCAAATTTTTACAGGATTTTGCTCATCCGGATGCAAATAAAAGTTATTGCCAAAATTTCCTAACACTAAATCTTCTTTCCCATCTCCATCGAGGTCTTTAGCAACTACTGTTTGCCACCAGCCGTACTTATCGTCAAGATTTGTTTTTATTTCAACAAAATGATCTTGTTTATATTTAAAAATCTCAGGATGCATCCATTCGCCAACTATAATTAATTCTTTCTGTTTATCACCATCAATATCGATCCATGCCGCTCCCGTTACAAGACCGGCATTGTAAATGCCTTCCATCTTATTAACCGGCATATCTGTAAAAACTCCTTTGCCATTATTAATATAAATATGACTTAGAGGTGTAACGCCATATTGTTTCGATACACACCTGGCGCCGACAAATAAATCGGGATCGCCGTCGTTATCAAAATCATTGGCAACAGCAATACTAATATTATCTTTATTTACAGGAAATGCCTGTGCTGCCAATTGAAAATTTCCTTTTCCATCATTTATGAATAAGCGATGCTGCAATTCCCTGCTGTTTGGTATAGCTTCATTTCCTCCGCCACCTATAAAAAGATCACGGTCTCCATCGCCATCACAGTCAAAAAAAAGCGCAGCACCATCTTCAAAATTCGTAAAAGGAGTAAAGGCTGCCTGTTTTCTTTTTATAAAATTTCCACTTGGCGATTGAAGATATAATTGTCCCGGCTGTTTAGATGAGCCACCGATATAAATATCGTCTAATCCATCGCCATTTACATCTCCTTTTGCAGCTTTTGGACCTTCACAGGAAAGCATTTCCGGAATAGCTCTTTCCTGGTAAAAATCTATATAATCATTTTCCTGGTGTTTATCAAAGTTTGATTTTACCTGGACTAATAAAGGATCCACTTTAGTGGGAATAGCAGGGATAATTTTTTTGTACTCTGATGTTTGCTCTAACACAAGGGTCTTATTAATCGCCGGATGATTAATTTCTGTAACACTCAGATCAGGCCAGATAATAATAAGTGAATCTATAATATTTGTTTTGCCAATACCGATGATTTCTTTATAATCAACTGAAGATTGAAAACCACGGCTGGGCATTACTTCGCGGCTCAGTATCTCTTTTCCTTTATACAGCATGATCTTGCTGCCGACAGCAAGATCATTTTTTTCTTTTCCCTTCAATGAAATACCGATAAAATTATTTTGATTTTGCTCACGACTGTTATTCCGGAATATAAACGCCGGTTCGTTTACATTATTTATTACAATATCAAGGTCACCATCATTATCAAGATCGGCATAAGCAGCGCCATTGGAAAAAGAGTTTTGCGTAAGCCCCCATGCCTCGCCCTGGTCAGCAAATTTTAAGTTACCGAGATTACGAAACATTTTATTAGGCACTGCAATAGAAGGAATCCTGCTTACCAACTCCGTTAAATCTTTCCTGCCAGTTGCAATCATTTTTTCCTTGATCTCATTGGCATCAAAATCAAGAAAATCCTGGTTAGTAAGATCGCGGTAAATTCCATTACAAACATATAGATCTGTGAGGCCATCGTTATCTGCATCAAACATCAACCCTCCCCAACTCCACTCTGATGCACTTACGCCGCTGTATTGGGCAATATCTAAAAATTTCCCATGCCGGTTATTTAATTGTAATGTGTTTTGTAAAAATTGGTGATAGAATCCGTTTTTTTCTTTGAGACGATAAAGGTCAATATCATCAAAACTCAATGTAGTTTTTAAACGATAATCATCTGACGGCAGCATATCTGTGGTAAAAATATCAGGATACCCATCATTATTAATATCCCCAAAGTCGGCACCCATAGAAGCATAGCTGGTATGCTGTATCCAATCTTCCAATTCATCTTTAAAAGTTCCATTTTTTTGATTGATGTATAAATAATCTCTTTCAAAAAAATCATTGGATACATAAACGTCCGGGTAATTATCGCCATTTACATCTCCCACGGTAACACCAAGACCGAAGCTCATTAATGTACCATGAATACCGGCTTGCTGTGTTACTTCAGTAAAATGACCATTATCATTCCTGTATAAATGATCGCCGCCTCCTTTTAAATAATCTGGGACCTGCCATTGCGCATTAGGTAAATCCCTTAGTTGAGGATAATTAAGACTGTTTACGGGGATAGGGCTATTATTAATGATGAAACAATCGAGATCACCATCCATATCATAGTCAAAAAAACTGGCCTGGGTTGAATAGCCGGCATCTGCCAAGCCATATTGCTCAGCGCTGTCTGTAAAACTGAGATTATGATTGTTAATAAAAAGCTGGTTTTTTCTTAATACACTATCATGCATGTTGCCGGCATTACATACATATATATCCAGCCAGCCGTCATTGTTAATATCAACCATCACGACTCCAGTACTGAATTGTTGCTTATTAATAAAACCTGCTTTTGCGGAAACGTCTTCAAATTTAAAATTCCCTTTATTAAGAAATAGCTTATTGCTTCCCTGGTTGGCGGTAAAAAAAATATCGGGTAAGCCGTCATTATTAATATCACCAACCGCCACCCCGCCACCATTATAAAAATTACGATAATTAAGAATATTGATTGTGTCATTGTCCTTAACCGTATTAATAAAATCAACGCCGGTATTTTCCATTAGCTGAAACAATTTCAGCGAACCGGCATGTTTTTGTTTGCAGGAATAAAATAATTCCGATACTACTAAAATATATAAGAAGAAATATTTCTTCACTTACTGTTTTATTTCATTTTATTTAAAACGCCTGTTTTGTACAATACAGGATAATCATTGTTTTGAAGAAACAATAGCAAATGCCCATCCTTTGTATTAATTGAGCCAATATCCCGAACCTCTCCTCTAAGATCTAACCCCGTTTTGGCGGCATCCTGCCATATAAGTTCTCCTTTTCCGTTATTGATTAGTACATCGCCAAGGCTGGCATCCAATCTTTCAAACTGCGGCATAAAACCAAATTGATTTCCTCCTGTAACAAGATCAACATAACCATCGCCGTTTAAGTCAGCACAATAAATTGCATTAATACAGGAGAGCTGCTCCATCGCAGGTAATTTTTGGATGGTAAACTTGCCGTTACCATTATTAATAGCAACACATGAGCTCGTATAATTTATTTTTTTGACAATTGCTTTGTTTAACAACTCAGCCGGAAATAGTTGCTGAATTGATTTTTTAGAATACGCTTCATTTTTTAGGTTGCTTTTTTTTATGGAAGGAAGCTGGTCCTCCATATCTTTTTTCAAAAAAACAGGCATATCTTTTCCATCAATGGTATAGGTAAGAATTTTCTCAGTGCTGTTGTTATGATCGTAATCGTTTATCCATAATTTCAAGGGCTTGCTGCTATCTGGTTGCAGGTAAAAATTTTCACCCATATTTCCTAATATAAGATCCTGCTTGCCATCGCCATTAATATCCGCAGCCGCCACTGCCTGCCACCATCCAAACATTTGATCCATGTTGGTTTTTATTTCTTTGAAACGATCCTCTTTATAAGTAAAAATTCTTGGTGTCATCCATTCTCCTGCAATGATCAGCTCTTTTTGTGAATCGCCTGTAACATCGGCCCATACTGCATTGCATACCATCCCTATATGCGAAATATCCGGGTTTTTTGTTTTGGTAAAATCACTGAAATGACCCTGGCCATCATTAACAAACAGATAGCTGGCGGGATCAACGCCATATAATTGAGGAAAACTTCTTCCTCCAATAAAAAGATCCGGATAACCATCTTTATTAAAATCATTAGCGATAGCCACTGATACATTCATTCCTGTTGCCGGAAATGCAGCACCATCAAGTGAAAAATTTCCTTTCCCATCATTTTTAAATAACCGGAGCTGCAATACCCTGCTGTTAGGCGGAGCATTATTACCGCCAGGACATACCAGCAAATCAAGATCACCATCGTGATCGCAATCAAATAAAAGGACCGCTACATCTTCAAAATCTAAAAATTGCTGAAATGCTTTCTCCTCTTTTTTAATAAATTTCGCATCGCGGATTTGAAGATATAATTGACCGGGATGACCGGGCGTGCCGCCGATGAATACATCATCAAGACCGTCACCATTTACATCGCCTACTGCAGTTTTAGGTCCTTCTTTTGATAGCATTCTTGGAATATTTCTTTCCGTATAAAAATCAATCACATTATCTTCCTCGTGTTTATCAAAATTGCTTTTTACCTGTGTAAAAAATGCAGGGGTAGATGTATGATCAGTTTCTGTTAGAAAGTTTCTTTTTTCAGGCTCTTGAATAGTATGTGTTTTATTGAGCTCTGGTTTTTGAAATTTTATAAATGATCTGTCTGGCCATGTGATTATCATGGAATCTATCATTGGAATTTTGCCTAATCCAATAATCATTTTATAATCCATTGATGATTGAAAACCCCGGCTTGGAATCATTTCTCTTGTCAACACTTCATCGCCGGCAAATAGCTGGACCTTACTACCTATGGCGAATGTATTTTTCCCAGTTCCTTTTAGCTGTATGCCGATGTAATTATTTTGATTAATTTCCCGTGAATTATTTTTATAAATAAGTGATGGTTGATTTTCATTATTTATTATAAGATCAAGATCGCCGTCGTTATCCAAATCACCATAAGCAGCGCCATTAGAAAAAGTAGGGGTTGAAAAGCCCCATGCTTTTCCGATGTCAATGAATTTTAAATTCTTTTCGTTGTGATAAACTTTATTGGGAAGAGGTGTTCTTGGTATTTGTTTCAGTAACTGTTCAATCTCTGTTTTCTTTCCGTTCAATACCATTTTATGATAGGTTTCATCGGCAAAGAAATTCATAAAGTCAAGATTAGTTACATCCCGGTTTACGCCGTTACAAACATAAATATCATTCCACCCGTCATTATCCATATCAAATAACAAGGCTCCCCAGCTCCAGTCGGTTGCACACACTCCGCTGTAATTGGCAATATCTTTAAACATGCCATTCTTATTATTTAATTGCAAACAATTTTGTGTGTATTGATAATAAAACCCGGATTTTAGTTTGGCATTAAAAAGATCAATATTATCAAAGGCTCCCGTTGTTTTTAAGCGATAATCATTTAGGGGTAGCATATCAGTTGTAAAAAGATCAGGATACCCATCATTATTAATATCGGCTATGTCTGCACCCATAGAAGAAAAGCTGGTATGCTGCATCCAATCTTCCAGTTCATCTTTAAAAGTCCCATTCTTTTGATTGATGTACAGATAATCTCTTTCATAAGAGTCATTGGATACAAATACATCAGGGTAGCCATCTCCATTAATATCGCCTACGGAGACGCCCAATCCAAAACTTATTAATGTTCCATGAATGCCTGCCTGCCTTGTTACTTCTGTAAAATGCCCGTTATCGTTACGATACAAATGATCACCGCCGCCTTTTAAAAATTCAGCAACCGGCCATTCATTTTCAGGCAAGTCTCTGCGATTTGAGAATTGTAACTGATTAACAGGAACAGGACTATTGTTTATCATAAAACAATCAAGATCGCCGTCCATATCATAATCAAAAAATGAAACCTGCGTAGTATATGCTGAAATATCTAACCCATAAGAAGCTGCCGACTCAGTGAAAGTAAGATTGCGATTGTTGATGTACAATTTATTTTTCCTGTTGCCTGTACTCATATGCCCTGAAGAACAAACATAGATGTCAAGCCATCCATCTCCATTCACATCGGCAAAAACAACACCCGTACTCCATTTGTCATCATTAATGATGCCCGCCTTATCCGTAATATCATCAAATTTAAAATTGCCTTTATTAAGATAAAGTTTATTGGCGCCTGCATTAGAAGTTAAAAAAACGTCAGCGAGTCCGTCATTATTAATATCACCGATTCCTACACCACCCCCATTATAAAAATTCCTGAAAAGAAAACTATTTTCCCTGGCGCCGTCTTCAACATTATTTTGAAAATTAATTCCTGAATTTTCTACCAACTGAAACAGGGGCTTTTCCTTTTTTGTTTTTCCACAAGAAAACAAAAAGGCTGTGCATACACCAGCACATATTAAACGCAACTTCATTACACAGTTTATCACAGAAGCAAGTTCAAAAAAAGAAAGGTCATTTTCTCAATGACCTTTCACAATTTATTGTAAAACGACTAAATAATTAATATCCTGCGTTTTGCTCCAGATTTGGGTTAGCAATTAATTGATCAGATGGAATAGGGAATAATAAATTTTTCGGATCATCGGTTGGTTTTAATGCCCACGGCTTGAGAAAAACACCAAAGCGGATCAGGTCCTGCCTTCTCCAGCTTTCCCAGTACAGTTCACGCCCTCTTTCTGCCAGCAGCGTGGCAGGATCTGCTACATTGGAAGCATTGACCAGCGGCATAGATACAACAACAGATGCACCTCTTGCTGTTCTTATCTGATTAATGAGAAGCAATGCTCCAGCATTATCTGGCGCTGCCTGTCTCATTTTTGCCTCTGCTATCATCAATAATACGTCGGCATAACGGAATATTTGCAATTGATTTTTTTGATTGCCTCCACTGTAAGCGCTGTAATCAGGTGGATACTTAACGATCCGGATACCAGCGATTTCTAATGTATTTGCATTTGTCTCAACAAGGCTAACAGTCGGAGTAAAAGTTAAAGGATTATTGTGGCGATCAACTTCACCAACACCAGCTTCATTTTTTTGCAGGCCCGCTAATAAACCAGGCTTGAGACCCGATGCATTCGTAACACCGGGATAGAATTTTCCACCAAGTCTTTTATCCTTTGTTGTATCAATCACAGTGTTGGCAGTAGCATCACCATGACCCTCGAATGAGTTATAAAAATCAGCGACAGTGCTAAATCCATTCCAACCAGCTCCTCCATAAGCCCCGCCCACATCGTAAGAATTATAATGTAAGGTCATCATCCAGCGGGAATTAATACCTCCTGAATTAATACCATTATTTGTTCCACTTCCAATATTGGGCCATGACCAAATAGCTTCTTTCCCTGTTGTCGCATTGTTAGGGCCGAAATTGTCAAAGTAGTTGGGCGTTAGACTATACCGGTTAGGGCCAGCAGCAACAAGTTGATTACCCAACGTAACCACCTGCTGCATATCTGCATCCGCGAATGTAGGAGCAGCCCTGTTAATAAATGCTCCTTTATTCAGCAGAACTTTCATCAATAAAAATTTAGCCGCATCAATGCTTGCTCTATAAGGTATATTTGAAGTAGGAAGTGCGTTCCGGGTGATAATACCATTTAATGTAGTTACAAGTTTATCGACAGCTGCTGCAGGTTGCAGAACAGGTGCTGCAGTAATCGCATTATAGTCAGCAACCTCTCTGTAAGGCACTTGCCCGAAAAGATCCAAATAATAAAACTGCGCTACAGAAAGAAGAAAAAGAGCTTCATCTGATTGAACAGCGGTGGGGGAAGAAGCAAGTGTTGACAGAGCATCACTTTCCAATTTACCTAACCCATTAAAAAGAGTTATGAATTGGCCATGTGTCGCAGTCCATGTATGAGCATGCAATACACGCCACACGCCATTATCATCCCAGTCGCCACCACGGGTTGGCACCAGGCACATATCGCCTGTATTTTCCTCCAGGGAAAATAATTGATCCTGACCGTGCAACATGCCGGTAAGATCATTATACGTACCATTAAGCAAAGCAGTAGCATTTCCGGAACCCGGTGTAAAAACTATAGAGCTTTGCAACTTTTGGTCCAGCTTAGTACAGGAAGCAACTGCAAGAACTGTCAAGCCGGTAATAATAAAGATTTTTAGTTTCATATTTAAAGATTTTATCTTCTCAATTATTTATTAATGTCTATAGTGAAAAGTTTACCCCAAAAATTATTGTTCGTGCCGTAGGATATCCGATATAATCTACACCAAGGGAAGGCACGCCATTAAGTGTCTTATCAACGTTTACCTCAGGATCAAAGCCCTTGTATTTAGAAATTACAAATAAATTGCTGCCGCTCGCATAAATGTTTGCATTCCGGATAAACTTTCCAATATTTCCAAGATTATAATTAATAGTCACATTCCCCAATTTCATATAATCTCCTTTTTCAAGAAACCGGCTGGAAGGTGTGATAGCATTTGCAACGTTTTCGCCATTACCCACTAAACCAGAAGCAATATTTCTTCCACCAATGATATTGCTGATATTTAATACACTCATTGCGGTATTATTATATATCAGATTTCCAAAGCTGCCATGTGAGCTTAATGCAAAATTCCATTTTTTCCAGGTAACATCTGTATTAAATCCTATATAGGTTTTTGGGTTAGGATCTCCTGAAAACACTGGCGTACCGCTGTATTGTCCTATCCCGGTAGTTTTATCAAACCCATTAAATTGGGGCACATAAAATACATCAATGGGTTGTCCATTGGCAATTACTTCAGCATAGGCGCCGGATGTACCCTGGCCATGCAAACCCCCGGTATTTTTTACAAAAGGAACATTACCGAGGGACGGTGCAAGAAATTTGTTCTTTACAAAAGTGGCATTAAAAGAAACATTCCATATCAAATCTTTCTTTTGAACTATTGCTGCAGCAACTGATACTTCCACCCCTTTATTAGTAACTTCTGCTTTTTGTGCCTGCACACCATCCATATTTTTAAATTGAGTACCACCACCAGCTGTTGGCTGAGGAATAACAAAATCCAGGATAGGATCTTTTGTTTTTTTATCGAAGTAATCTACAAAACCCCAAACCCTGCTTTTCAAAATAGTAAAGTCTATCCCGGCGTCTATCGATGTCACAGTTTCCCATTTCAGATTATCATTACCAAAGTGGATAACGCCAAAATTATTGTACCCATTATAAATACCAGTTTGAAGAGCCGCATCAACCGGGTTGAATTCCTGGTTGCCTGTTTCTCCATAACCAACGCGTAATTTCAATGAATTGAAAATAGAATTGCTCTTCATGAAATCTTCATTGCTGATATTCCATGCACCAGCTACTGAAGGGAAATAGGCGTATTTATTGTTCTTTCCGAATTTACTTGAACCATCAGCCCTGAAAGTAGCAGTTAACAGGTATTTGTCACTATAATTAAAAACAGCTCTTGCAAAATAGCTTTGCAGTTCCACGCTTGGATCTTTAAACGAAAATGTTGTAAGGTTACCACGGTCACCAGCCTGCATATTATTATAATAATGATAATAAGGTGTAATATTAGCCTGGTCCTGGTTCAGATTAAATTTGGATACCGTCGATCCATTGCCCTGAAAAGATGTAGTCCAATATTCATAACCTGCTAATGCATTTAAATTGAGCTTAGTAGTTAATTTTTTATTATAAGACAATGTATGTGTAACAAGTCGTGATAATAATTGATTGTAAAGAACAGCGCCCGTTCCACCATCAGCAGCGCCCAACGACTTGATCCATCCTTGTAGTTCGCCCTTCCTTATACCTGTGCTGTAATTCACACCAAATAATAATTTATATTCCAAATCGGGGGTAATCTTGTAGGCTGCAGAAACTGAACTTAGCAAGGTGGTAACATTTGTTTTGTCATTATATGCCTCCGACAGTGCCAATGGATTTACCTGGCCGCTGTGATTCGTTTGATTAAACAATCCATTGCTTCTTTGTAATACCAGTGTAGGATTCCAGATCAGAGCCAGGGAAATAATATC
>Ga0193749_1000098_pt1 | contig 11011 bp, 10 predicted proteins | sample L1s2metaG_FD_145081 | JGI IMG/M metagenome (GOLD analysis project Ga0193749, IMG submission 145081) | Soil microbial communities from a riparian zone of the East river system, Colorado, United States - L1s2 | ecosystem: Environmental > Terrestrial > Soil > Riparian zone | place: USA: East River...
CCCCGCCCGGAAGGCGAGAGGCTCGTGCCGCATGAATGAGAACGCTCCGAAGGGAGATCCCGCGGGGCAGTCTACACGCTGTAGGCCAGGGTCAGCGTGGTCAACGCTTCAGGGGCCGGTGAGACGAGGTCTACGGCGCCGAAGCGGTAGTGGTCGGGGGTGTCGTCGGGAAGCCACCCGCCGGCCGTCAGCGCGTCTCCCAGGGCCTTCTCGAGGATCACCCGGAAGTTCCCTTCATCGCGCCGACGTCGCGTCTTGTGGGCGATCATCGCCGTCGCCGTCACCAAGTCCAGCCCCCGCGGCACCTTGTGCTTCATCAGCATGATCTCGCAGCGCTGCTGCCAGTCGGCCTTCGCCTTGCGGCCGACCGTCCAATGCGTGTGGAGGCCGACCGCGTTGAAGGACGGCGGGGTGCCGGGGATCTCGATTGTCAGCGTTTTGGTCGTCACGCCTGCTCGAGGGCGAGGATCGCATCGACGCTGTTGTGCAGCAGCCGTTTGATCTCCTCGCCGTATCCGAAGCGCTCGGCGTTGGCTTCGATCGAGATCCTGATGTCGCCGTTCTCGTGCCGGCGGGTGGCCGCGATCCAGTCGCAGAGCATCTCCGTAAGCTGAAGCAGGCTCATCGCCTTGATCCCCTCCTCGAAGTGCTCGGGGTGGTGATCGTTGGCCCGGTAGTGGTGCTCGAGGCCCGGCCCCATATCGGCCAACGCCTTCTTGTACTCGGAGCTGCCGTAAGTGATTTCCCGCAACCGCTTCGTCACCCGATCGAAGATCACGACCTCGGGCGAAACGAGTTTGGAGGCATCGTGGCGGTGGGCTCGATCGACAAGGTTGCCGACCACCCCGAGCACGAGGCCCCGCACCTGGCCTATGTGCTCGTGGGTGTCGGGCCGCGAGTCGTACATCAGCGGCGCAGGAACCGAACCGCGCGGTAGGCCCTGGCGAGGACCAGGACGCGGCCGAACGGGTAGTTGGTGCCGGGATCGACGTGACCCCCGCCGATCGCACCCAGGTCCATGTGTCGCAGGACGCCGGCGCGGGTGACGACTCCGTTGGAGACCGCCCCCTTGCGGATCGGAATCCCGTAGCGATGGGACCAGTAGGCGACCCAGCGCGCCGTCTCGCGGAGCTGGCGCCAATTCTTCAGCCAGGCGGTCCGCGTCTGCGAGACGAAGCCGACCTGCTCGATCCCCAGCGAGGCCGAGTTGTAGCCCATGCAATGCCAGGCTTTCTTGTGGTCGGAAACGAAGCGCGCCGAGTTGCCGTCGGCATCGGTGGCGACGTGTGAGCTGGCCTGGGTCGAGAGCGAACCGAACCAGTCGCCGAGCCCGACGAGGTCGGCGACGCCCTCGATGTTGGCGCCCTCGGTGTCGTGCAGGACGATCAGGTTGAGCGGGATACCGCCGGAGCGGTCGGACTGGCAGGGGGAGTAATGGCGAACGACGACGTCGGGCGCCAGGCGGTCCCCCTTGACGTTGACGGTGCGGCTCATTTGACGCCGCGCTTTTTCGCTGCCGCTGCCGCTGCTTTCTGGTCGGCTGCCTCGACGGCGAGCGGATCGACCGCTTCGGGCGAGATCACCGGGAAGGGCGGCGTGTCGTACTTCGCCAGGCCCCGCGAGATCGCGTAGCCGACGACGAGGCCGAGCGAGACGACCCACTTGAAGCGGTCGGGGACGTCGATCGCGCCGAGATTGGTCAAGGCGCCGGCGACGATCGTCAGCCAGAACTCCGTGGTCAGGTAACCGGGTTTCATCGGATCTCCTTCGGTTGGGTGCTCATGGGATCAAGGGTCCTCGGGGCATCGGACGATCAGCACGATAGCCCGCTGAGCGCTGTGATCGCCGTTTCCTGGCGACGAGCGCCTTCGCGGATCATTTCCGGGGTGATCCCGGGCAGCCCTTCGGGGTGTTCGACCAGGAAGGCGTTGGACGCCGCGGCCTCCTCTTCGATGTTGCTGCGGAAGGTGCAGAGCGCGTGGTTGGCCTCGGTCGTCTTCACGTAGATGTAGACGTAGCCGCCGAACTGGAGCAGGTAGAGGACTGCCGTGGCGATCACGAGAACGCGCAGGGTGCGCTGGATCGAATCCAGCATCGGGGTGAGGGGCGAATCGTTCACATTTTCTCCTTCTCTAGATCGCCCACCTTTTGCAGCAGATGGTCGTTTTCGAGGGTCAGTTGATGGTTCTTCCGTTCGACGTCAACGACCCGGGTTTCGAGATGGGAGACAAGCTCATTGAGCTGGTCGATCCGTTTCTGCGACCAATCCCTGATCGAGCGCGACTCCGCCCAAAGGTCCGTCGCGTCCGACGTCGCGATCTTGCCCGAGAACTGTCGCGCCGCAATCAGCCAGGTGACGAGTGGGCCGGCGAAGAGGGCGATGATGCCGAGTAGCGCGAGGGGATCCACAGATGCTCAACCTCCCATGTAGGGGTTGCTCGAGGAACCAGCGCCGGCTTTCATGTACGGATTTGTGGCGGCGCCTGTCGTCGCTTTCATGTACGGATTCGAGCCCGCTGAGGCCGCACCCGGACCGGTCTGCCAGGCATCTTCGATCGCTTGCAGCAGTTCCTTCTGGACGTCGGTGAACGGGCTCGACTTGCCGTAGGTCGGCTGCTCGACCTTGCTGACGAAGTCGCTCGCCGCTTCGGAAGCGTGGATCCGCTTCAGCACGCCCTTCAGTTTCTTCGGCTGCGGGGTGCCGCCCGGGCCGCCGTAGAGCAAGTCCTGCACCATGCTCGAATCGAACGGGCCGGGGACGTGGCCTTCGCCGTACTTCTTGCCGAATTCTTTGCTGAGCCGCTCGGTCGAGTGCAGAGCCGCCGCGCTCTGCGGCAAGGCGGGGACGACCAGCGATCGCAGGCCGCGGTTCGGGTCGTACTTCTGGAACGCTTTGGAGGCCGCCGACTGTTCGGGCGCGCCGAGCGCTTCGAGGATCTTCTGCGAGATCGACGTGCCGCCGATCAGCGGCGTTCCGTCCGGGGCGTTGACGCGGATCGGGGCCGGCATCGCGAGCAACTGTTTGAGCGCCGCATAGCCGCGTGGCAGGGAGGACTTTTCCCCACTCAGCGGTTCCTGCCCGGAGGCCGCCGTGTAGAGCGCCGAGACGAACGGGTTGGCCGAAGAGACGACCTGCGAGGGGTTGCCGGTGCCGAGCACCTGGGTCAGCGGCGACTGCCCGGGGGAGATCCTCGAGCCGGCCGGCAGGACCGCCTTCTTGCCGCTCGGCGTCGAGTAGACGGGATAGGCGAACTCGAGCGGGTTGGAGGGTTTGCCGCCAATCAGCTTTTCGAGCTGGTTGGAGTTCGCCTGACCGGCCATGTAGGCGAGCGTCGCCGTCACCGGGTGGGTCTTCGGGAAGGTCCAAAGCGTCCAGCGCATCGAATAGCGCAGGAAGCCGTAGAAGATCGCCAGGGGGGCGTAGGTGCGCTCGAAGTGGCTGAAGGCGGTCCAGTTGCCGGCGATGTTGTCCACATAGTCTTCGAGCTTGGCTTTCTCCACCCGGCCCTGTTTGTCGTTCTCGAGCCAGTGCCAGAGCTCAGCTCGGGATTTGCCCCTGAATTTGGCCGAGAGCCGGGCCTGATGATCGAAGAGGCCGGTGAGCCCGCCGTGGAAAGAGCGGAAGCGCTTATCGGCCTCGAGCGCGTAGGTCACCGTCCGGTAGGCGTTCTGGCGCTTCGCGTCGATCCGCCCCAGGGTCCGCAGCTTGGCGAAGGAAAGCACCTCTTTCGCCGGTTTGCCGCGGGTCAGCTCCTTCGCCCCGTCCTCCCAGAGCGCCGGGGTGTAGGTCTCCTGCATATCGAGCGGCGTGCGCAGCGCGGCCGACGAGATCGGCGCGGCGCCGGCAGTCGCTTCGAGCGCGATCGCACCCTCGGGATTCTGCTTGTGGTAACGGTGAATGTCGCGCAGGATCGAGGGCGCCTTGAGCAGCGCCTCGGGGTGGGCGAGGATGATCGGGATCCCCTCGGCGACGGTCTGCGCGACCTCCCAGGCCGGGTTGGTGGCGAGGATGCCGCGGTTGGCGATCCGGCCGCCGGCATTGAGCGTCTGCACGATCGCCGAGTGCTCGGGGGTGATCTGTAGCCGGGCCTCCTTGATCGCCTCCCGCGGGACCAGGACCCAGGGCTCGGAGCCTTTGACTTTGCCCTGCTCGGCGTCCTGCAGCAGCGACGTCAACTTGCCCTGCCGCTCGGCCTCGCTCATGAAGGGATCCTTCAGCGCGTTCTTCCACTCGCGGTAGGCGAGCCGGCCCCAGGAGCGCGGGTCGATCTGGCCGCCGTTGGGATGCTCGGGGCTGCGACGAGAAGTGATCCCGACCCAGTCTTTTGAGCCCTGCCCGACCAGCTTCGTCTTGCCGTCGATCGTGAACGGGGTCTTGTAGTGCTCGACCAAGTTACGCATGAACTTCCGCCCCGACTCGCGCATCCGGGGCATATCGACGGTGCCCTTGACATACGCCTCGAAGGAGCGATCGAGCTTGCCTTCTTTGGCGAGGCGACCCTCGCGCATGTGCTCGACCCGACCGGCCGGCGTCGGAAACGGGTTCTCGAAACCGCCACCGTGCCCGGGGGCCTCAGAGTGGTGGGTCCAGATCGCCGGAGCAGCGCCGGCCGCCTTGCGCGCGGCTTCGACCTTCGACTTGTACTCGGCCAGCATCTTGCCGTTGTAGGGGGTCTTCACCGAGCGGTCGATCGAGTGATCGGGGTGGGTGAAGTCCTTGAGCGATTTGCGCAGCTCTGTCGCGTGTGCCTCGAGCTGACGGGCGTCGCGGTAGTGGACCGCGGTTTCGGATTTGAGCTGACCCTTGCGAGCGCCTTTGGCCTCACGCGCCTGGACCAGTTTGTCGCGGCCGACTTTGCGGATCCGCTTCGCCTGCTTCTCCATCATCGCCAGGTCTTCGTGAGCACCGCGGCGATCGGGAGCGAGGCTCAGATCCTTCGCGCCCGGGGGCTTCATGTGCTCGGGCCTGGTGATCCCGAAGAGGTCCCCCTGTGCCAGGAGACGCGCCCTTTCGCCCTTGCCGACCATCGCCGCCGGCAGCGCATTGGAGTTCTTCTCGGCCGCTTTCAGCGTCGCCTTGAAGTGCGGGTCGCGCCACAGCTCGGGGTGGCGATCCATGTAGTCGAGCGCCTTTACCAAGTGCGGATCGCCGGGACCGTGAGCGCGGACGCGAGCCGCCATCTCCGGGCTACGAATCCCGTACTCGGCCGCGGTCTGGAAAGCGACGTGGGAGCCCTTCGGCGCCTTGGCGATATGCCCGGTGATCTTCTCGCGGTGGTGGGCTCGAGCCATCCGGAACGGGTTGTCGGCGCGCTGCTTTATCAACGCCGTCGTCTTGCGGGTCTCGTGACGGTGGATCAGGCCGGAGATCGGCTGCTCGACACCCGCGGGCGAATGGCGGACGCGGCGGTTGAGCTTCTCGCCTCGAGCGGCGACGTTGCGTCGCAGATCGCCGGCGGATTTGCGCAGCACTCCACGGCCGCGCTCGTATGCCTTCAGCCGGGTGAGCGCCGGCAGCGGCGTGACCAGGGCGAGGGAGCCTTCCTTGCGGGCGGCTTCTTCGGCCTTCTTGGTATCGCCCGAGAACGCCTGCCCCACGATGTGCTCCATCCCCTTCGCCTGCTCGCCGACCGTCTTGGTCAGGTACTTCGGGTTGGCATGGATCACGGAGAGCCCCGCCGCCTCGGCGATCGCCGCCGGCCCCGTGATCGCCGCGGAGAGCGATCGTCCCGTCGTCTGAGCGGTTTCGACCGGATGGTGCAGGAGAGCGCGCGCTGAGCCCTCGGCGAAGGCCCTGGCGCGATTGGTCGCGTCTCCCGGCAGCATCCCCGGAGGAAGCGCTACGGCGGCCCCGTAGCCCGTGCGGACCGGATGGCGACGAGCAGAGCGGGCGCCGGCCTTGGCAGCCGCACGGCGCCCCGCAGGGGTCGTGGCGGCGCGCTTGGCCTCGCCGGGCAGCGCTCGAGCACGCGCGGGAGCGTTCCTGACGTTGCTGGCCGCCCGCGACGGCGCGGTCTTGATCCGATGGATCTTTCGTGTCGCGCGTCGACCAGCCGCCTTACCGGCCCTCGAGGCGAGCGCCTTGGCGCCCTTTTCGGCGACCGAGCTGCCCGCCGTCGCCTCCTTCGAGGCGAGCTTGGCACCGGCAGCCTCGACACCCGCCTTGCCGGCGAGACCGGCGAGACGAGCTGCTGAGCCCAAACCCGCCGTCGCCGCCGTGGCGATCGCGAATTCGGCGACCGGGTCCGCCGTCGCCCCTCGAGAACTCCCGGCTTTGCCCGCCGCCCTCAGCGATTTCTCGTAGGCCCGGGGAGCGACTTTGGCGAGCTTGCGATCGGGGAAGCCGCCGCTGCCTTCCGGGGTCGGCTGACGGGCCTTGAAGAGGGCCTCGGAAGCGAGCGCGTGACGGAGCCGACGAGTGGACTCGCGCAGCGCCGGATCGTGTTCTGAGGCCCGCAGGGTGGCGATCGGCGACGTCGGCTCCGGAGACGACGAAGCCCGCCGCAGCTTAGGCCGCGACGGGCTCGGAGGAGGCAGGTATGGATTGACCGCGACCTTGCGGTGTTCGGCGCGGGTCGCTTTCGCCTTGATCTTCGGCACCGTGGACTGCGAGCGGTAGGGGCCGGCGACCTCTTTCTTGCGACGACGATGCACCTTCCCCTTGTGGGGCAGGTAGTCGTTGATGATCCCCGACCCGAAGGCCATTTACCGCCCCAGGCCGTGGGGGCTCGGGTCCTTGCTCAGGCCCCGGAGGCTCTGCCCCTTCTGCTTGCGCAGAGCGGCGATCGCTGCCCTCGCCTCGGCGGGGCTGACTTCGGCTTCGGCGCGGACCGCTTCTTCGAGCTGCGCCCAGCCCTGCGCCGTGGTCGGGTAGCCCTTGCCCGAGCCCTGGACCAGGCTATGAGCCGTCGCTGCCGCGTTCTTGTGGCCGGCCGTGATCGAGCGCCGTTCGGAGGGCGTCATGCCCCCGGCGCCGGCCTCGTGCTTGTAGTGGCGCTGAGTGGCGCGTTGCGATCGCGCCGACGTCTTCGCGTTGCGCCTCGAGATCGCGATTCGTTCCTGCGCCTGGCGGTTGGTGATCGCCCCTTCGCGGGCCTGACGCACAGCTTCCTCTTCGGCGAGCCGCTGAGTGGCGGCAGCCTGCGCTTCGGACGCCTTGGCTTCGCGGCGGGCGAGCTTGGTCTGCGCCTGCTGGGCGACCTGAGCACGATCGCCTTCGCGGATCTTCTCCATGTTGCCGACCTTGGCCTGCCCCTTTTCCTTGCGGGCCGCGGCGAGGTCGGAGAGGATCTTGGTGCGACGATCGCCCTCTTCCTTGCGGGCCTCGATCCCGCGCAGCCGAGCGGACGTCGTCCGGCCGCCGAGCGAGGAGATGAAGGCAGCTTGTGTCGCGGCGATCGGCGCATTGAGCGCAGCCCTCGAGCGTTCGGCCGCGGATCCGGCCTCGGCCATCTTGGTCAGCCCGGCCGCGTCGGTCGGGCCGCCGACCAGGGCGGCGATCGAGGCGTCTTTGCCGGCGAGTTCCTGCAGGTGCGACTGTCCGGCGGCTGAAGCGTCGGCGAGCTGTTTGGTCGTCGCATCGGTGGCCGTTTTGAAGGCGGCGTTGTCGGCGGTCTGGGCGCCGGCATAGTCGGAGGCGAGCTTGCCGAACCACTGACCAACGTCGTGCTGGCGCTTCAGCGAGCCCTTCGCCTGCTGGCGAGATTCGCGAATCGCGGGGTTGAATTCGGTCCCCGCCTCGGCGTTGGCGATCCGACCGGCGGACTTGCCGGTGTGCGGTTTGATGAAGGAGGCAACGCTGCCGCCACCGCCGCCACCGCGACGGCCTTGGCGGGCCTTGGAGCCCTGCTGCTGAATCACCTGACGTCGAGTGCGAAGTGCCATCAGCGCGTTCCTCCGAGTCTTCTAGTTGGCCGGCGGCGACGGACGATGCGCCCGTGTACGCCCGAGCCCGGTTTGCTTACTGCTTGTGGTGCCGGTTCGGATTCCAGGGCGCGGTTGATCGCCCCTTCTTTGATCTTGCCGAGCCCGAGCTGATAGCTGCGAGCGGCCGTGTCGGTGCCGGTCTGGTACGCAGCCGCGCCGCGGGCGTCGGCCGCGGTCAGGTCTTGGTAGCCCTGGTCATAGCGACTGGCGATCTCGGACTGTCGGTTGAGCGTCGAGCCCGAGTAGAGCGAATTGCCGGCGGTGTTGAGCGCACCCCTCGAGCTTGCGTCGCGCTGACGTTTGAGCATCGCCGCGTCGCTGTAGGGGTTGTTGGCGAATTCGTCGCCGAGCCCCGACTGTTCCTGTTCGGCGCGTCGGGTGGCACCAAGGTCGTTCGATGCCTCGGCGCTTTCAAAGTCCAGTTCGGACCCTTCACGGTTGGCCTGCGAGTCGAAGGGCATCGGGCTCGGCCGAAAGCGCGAGCCGCGCCCGCTACCCGGTTTGCCGGTCTGCCCCTGCGCCCCCGCCGCCGCGCCCCCGGAGCGCCCCCGTGGCGCCGGCTGAGGGCGCGGAGGGGACTGCCGCCGCGAAGGACGGGCGTCCATGATCTGCTGCTGGCGACGGGGGATTGCCATCTCTCTTAGCGCCTACGCAGGGGGACCATGCCCTGGCGCGGGTTCGGAGGGCCCGCGGGACGATTGCCGCCGACACCCGGCTGCGGAGCCCCGCTGCCAGCACCCTTCTTCTGGGCGGCTTCGAGCATCTGTTTACGTTTCGCCAAGAGCGACTGATTCAGCGCGACGAGGCGGGGATCGTTCGGGTTGGCTTTGAGCTGCGCCCGGGCCTGTTGGATCTTGCCGGCGCCGCCGAAGACCTGCTGGCGCCAGTCGGAGCCATAGGCTTTTTTGAGCGTCTGACGCTGCTGCATCGTCTGCTGCGCCTGCGCCCCGGTGAGGGCGCCCGACTGCACACGGCGGGTGAGCTGACCGCCGAGACCGGGCTGTTCGGCGCGGCCGATCGCAGGGCCGCCATTGCCGCCGCCGGGAGCAGGGCCAGGACCACGACCGAGCGGCCCCCGTTGGACGGGCGCAGGGGTGCCACCTGTCGGGACTCGAGGCCCACCCGTTACCGGGGGGCCGCCCGGTGTCCCGACCGGAGGCTGACGCCGCCTGGCTGCCTGACCGGCACGGGAGATTTCGTCTTGGCGCGAAGTGGGGCGAGCCCTGCCTCGTGCCGGCGCTGCGTTGCCTAGACCAGGCATATCGGTCCCTCCTTGGGATAGGTGAAATGAGTGAAGTTCATTAGCCGACCGCCAACCAAAAAGCGAAGATCGCCACTCCCCCTGTGTTCTTCACTTTGAAGCTCACAGCGCCGGGGTTTTCGGCTATGACAGGTTCGTTGGCAGACGCAGTAATAGGAGTGAGGATCACGGTTTTGGGAGTTACCCCAAGTCCGTGATTCACCGTGATCGTCGCCCCAGCTCCGATTTCCGCAGTAGTCCCATAGTTGATCTTGTCCGTCTTGAGGGACGTAAGCCGTAGAAATTCCGACTTGCCTTCACGGTCCAAAAGGGTGTTGGTGAAGGTGCCGACGTTGATCCTGATGCGGTTGAAGGCCGCGCCGGCCCCACCGCCTTCGATGAAGATTTTGGCTTCTTCGGCTGCGGTCAGCCCGACCGCGGTGACCAATTCCAGTACGTAATTAGCACCGGAGTTAATTCCCTTGATCGTCTGCCGCAAGCTGCCCGCGGAGAACCACCGCAGGGCTTCCGATTCCAGCAGCTTGATTTTCGCGCCGTTCACCGCGTCGGCCGCGATCTTGGCTTCGGTGACCGCTTCCGCGGCGAGCTTGCCGGTGGCGACGGCGAGGTTCTTGATCTTGGCTTCGGCGACCGCTTCAGCGGCGAGCTTGGCTTCGGTGACTGCCAACGCTTTGATCTTCGCGGTTTCGACTGCTTCTTCGGCCAACTTGGCAGCGGTGACCGCGAGAGCAGCGATCTTGCCCGTCGCAACCGCGAGGTTGGCGATCTTCGCTTCGGTGACGGCTTCGGCTTTGATCTTCGCCGTTTCGACCGCTTCGGCCGCGAGCTTCGCGGCCGTCACCGCCAAGTTGGCGAGCTTGCCTTCCGTCACCGCTTCGGCCTTGATCTTGACCGTTTCGACGGCTTCTTCACCGAGCTTCGCGGCGGTGACGGCGAGGTTGGCGATCGTCGCCGTGGTGACCGCTTCCAGTTTGAGCTTCGCCGTCGAGACCGCTTCAGCGGCGAGCTTGGCTTCGGTGACTGCCAGAGCGGCGATCTTGATCGTGGAGACAGCCAATTCACCGATCTTCGCTTCGGTCACCGCCAAGGCGGCGATCGTCCCGGTAGTGACGGCGAGCAGTTTGATCTTCGCCGTTTCAACCGATTCTTCACCGAGCTTGGCCGCCGTCACCGCGAGGGCGGCGATCTTGCCGGTGGTGACCTTCAACGCCCGAATAATCAGGTTCGGCCATTCGCCTTCGAGGTCTTCCGCAGCTCCACCTTCGAGCCCCGTCCCCTTGTCCCCGGTGCGGAAGAATTCGATCGTGCAGACGTCGTTGTTGGCGAGCCCGTTGCTGGCGACGTGAGCGACGGTGAAGCTGTCCCAGGTGCCGTTGTCGTTGAGGATCCCCGACGTCTGGAAGATCGCGAAGACGGTCGGCACCCCGACTTTGCGAATGACGATCGTACCCTTGACCGTGGAGGTCGAGTCGTCGATCGTCGCCAGGTAGGCCGCCAGGGCGTTCGCATCGCCGTCGGTCTCGGAGATCCGGAAGACCGTCGCTTCCGAGAGCGTCGTTTTGTTGAGCTTGAACTTGCCGGCGCCCGGATCGGAGGATTCGATGTTGGTCGAGTAGGTGTACTTGATCCCGGCCGAACGCCCTTCAGCCCCGGGAGCGCCCGGCGCACCCGCCGCGCCTTCCGCGCCTTTGTCACCCGTCCGGTAGAACTCGACGCTGAGAGCGTCACCATTGGCGAAGGCGCCGCCCGACGAGAGCAGAGCGACGGGCAGCGTGTCCCAGGTCCCTTTGTCGGTCAGGGCACCCGACACCGAGTAGATCGCGA
>Ga0193749_1000099_pt1 | contig 10973 bp, 8 predicted proteins | sample L1s2metaG_FD_145081 | JGI IMG/M metagenome (GOLD analysis project Ga0193749, IMG submission 145081) | Soil microbial communities from a riparian zone of the East river system, Colorado, United States - L1s2 | ecosystem: Environmental > Terrestrial > Soil > Riparian zone | place: USA: East River...
GACGAAAGCGCAGACCGGCGCCCTGCAATCTATTGAACAGCGTCTGAGCGAAAAAACCTTCGCGACATTACTGCTGCATGGCGTTACCGGCAGCGGCAAAACCGAAGTTTACATTCGCTCTATGCAAGCGGCGCTCGACCTGGATCGCGGCGCAATGATGTTGGTTCCTGAGATTGCGCTGACGCCGATACTCGCAAGACGCCTGCGAACTCACTTTGGCGGACAGATAGCGATTTTTCATTCCTCCCTGTCGAAAGGCGAGCGCTTCGACGAATGGTCGCGCCTGCGCAGCGGCGAAGCGCGCGTTGTGCTGGGCACACGATCGGCTGTATTTGCGCCCGTCCGGAATCTCGGCGTCATCATCGTCGACGAAGAGCAGGACTCTTCTTATCGCCAGGAGGAGTCCCCTTTCTATCACGCCCGCGATACGGCAATTGTGCGGGCGCAGAAAGAATCCGCGGTCATAGTGCTGGGTTCGGCCACGCCTTCACTGGAATCGTTTCATAACGCACAGACCGGCAAGTATGAGTACCTGCACCTGCCTGAACGAGTAGCGAATCGCCCGATGGCCCGGGCTGAGATGATCGACATGCGCGAGGTTTTTGCCCGGCGCAAGAAGCCGGCGGTCTTTTCCGACGAGCTCTTGAGTGCCATCGAGCAAACTCACGCTCGCCAGGAGCAGACGATCATCCTTTTGAATCGTCGTGGCTATTCGAGTTTCATTCTGTGTCGCTCTTGCGGCGAATCGATCAATTGTCCGAATTGTGACGTGACGCTCACGTATCACCAGGCAAATCGCACTTTGATTTGCCACTATTGCAATCATCATCAGCGCGCTCCTTCGCAGTGTCCCACCTGCGCCAGCAAGTACATCTATTACGTCGGCGAAGGAACGGAGCAGATCGAAGAACTTCTGCGCAAGCGTTTTCCCGCCATGCGCATCGGGCGAATAGATCGGGACACCAAGTCACGCCGGCACCAGTTCGAAAAAACTCTGCTTGATTTTGGCAAGGGCGAGCTGGATTTACTGGTCGGGACCCAGATGCTGGCAAAGGGGCATGACTTTCCGAACGTCACTTTGGTGGGCGTGGTCTCAGTCGATGCGGGACTAGCTCTGCCGGACTTTCGGGCTGCCGAGCGGGCCTTCCAACTAATAACGCAGGTGGCCGGACGCGCCGGACGCGGCGATTTGCCGGGCCGCGTTTTAATTCAGACTTATCATCCGCATCATTATGCCCTGCGCCATGCGTGCGCCCAGGACTATCGCGGATTCTATGATGAAGAGATTCGCCATCGACGCAATCACGGCTATCCTCCGTTCGTCGCGCTGGCTTTGCTACTGGTTCGCCACAAAGAGGCGGCGCGAGCCCATGCAATTGCGCATCAGCTCCGTCAAGCATTGGTTTCTGCCAACCGCGACCATGCTTGTCGGATACTCGGTCCGGCGCCCGCGCCCTTCGCGCGCCTGCGCGGCGATCATCGCGTGCAGGTATTAATCAAGTCGCGCAGCCGCAAGAAAATGAGGCTTGTGATTGATGCGGCGCTGCAGCAACTTGAGCAGGCCGGGCAGTATCTGCGTGCAGTGACGCTGGAGATCGATCCGGTGAGTATGATGTAGATCGAAACCCTTTTTCTCGAGAGTGTCTTGGTGCCTTTGCGCCTTAGGCTCTTTCTTTGCGCTTTGCGTGAAACGAAAGCTGTGGAGAGAATTTCACGCAAAGGCGCAGAGCAAATACAGAAGGCGCAAAGGTTTTTCAGAGTACCGACTTGCGTCGTGCGTAATCAATCCGAAAGAGCCCAACTAAAGTTGGTACTCTAAACGGCGATCATCTAAACTCACGGCCATGAAACTTTCCGAACTTGCCGAGCAAACCGGGGCTCGCTTTGTCTCAAGCGACGCGGATATAGAAATAGAAGGAGCCGCCGGACTCGATCAAGCACAACTGGGCCAGGTCACTTTTCTCTCCAATCCCCGATACAATTCCCGCGTGAACACCACCGGGGCCTCAGCTATCTATATTGGCGCAGATGTTCAGGTAGAGCGCGCAGACATTGCCGTTTTGCGCGCTAAGGATCCATATCTCGCGTTTACTCGCGCGTTGATTCTGTTTCACCCAACGGCTTCATTTGAGGCGGCCATTCATCCTTCGGCAGTGATCGATGCGACCGCAAAGATCGCCGGCAGTGCTCTGATTGGCGCCCACGTGGTAATTGGACGCCAGGCGGAGATTGGCGAACGAGTTCAGCTTCACCCCAACGTTACTATCGCTGACAATGTGACCATCGGCGACGACTCGATCATTAACGCCGGCTCAGCGATTCGTGAGAACTCAGTCGTCGGCCGGCGGGTGATCGTTCACAACAATGCGGTCATCGGCAGCGATGGCTTCGGTTTCGCTAAAGACGAAGAGCGCCGCTGGTTGAAGATCCCGCAGACGGGCCGAGTGGTGATCGAAGATGATGTTGAGATCGGCGCCGGCACTACGATTGACCGGGCTTCGACCGGAGAGACGCGCATCAAGCGCGGGGCCAAGCTCGACAATCTGATCCAGGTGGGGCATTCGTGCGTTGTCGGTGAAGATGCTTTACTATGTGCGCAAGTCGGAATGGCCGGCAGCTCGCGCGTAGGCGATCGCGTTATTCTCACCGGACAGGTGGGCATCGGTGGTCATATCACCGTCGGTGACGACGCGATCCTTTATCCCCAAAGCGGCGTGCCGAACGATGTCGCGGCCGGCGAGATACTGGTCGGCACTCCGGCGTTTGAAGTGAGCGCGTTCTGGCGCGCAATCGCGGTCTTCAAGAAACTGGGAGATCTTCCGAAACGAATCCGGGCTTTGGAGAAGAGACTGGATGAGATCGAGAAATCAAAACCTGAATGACGTTCCGCGGATGTCATGGGAGGATACCAGGACGGCCGTTTTGTTTTGGCTCTTCTGGTCAGCCTATCTTTGCTTATCGGTAATCCTGGTCGCCGCGCTGCTCACTGACTGGCCTGCGTTCCTGCACAGCCCGAATCCATATCTTCTCAAGTAATCGCTCCCCCGTCCACAATCACAACTTCACCATTCATGAACGAGTTGCGATCGCTAACCATGAACGCCGCGAACTCTGCCAATTCCGCCGGGCGGCCCTGACGGCCGGCTGAGGCCCAGAAGTCGTGCATCTGTAACAGCCGTTCAGGCAGTTGATGCGCCAGATCGGTATCGAAAATTCCGGCGGCAATCGCATTGACGCTGACCCCAAAGGTTCCAGCTTCACGCGAAAGGCATTTGGTAAAGCCGATCATCGCGGCTTTCGAGGTGGCGTAGTGGACCGCCGTCGGCAGGGCGCGCATAGCCCCAATCGAAGTAATATTCAGGATCTTGCCTTTGCGCTGGCGGATCATCTGTTTGTATATCGGCTTGGTTACCGCAAACAGGCTGCCGACATTAGTGTCAATCACTTCGTCCCAGGCGCGATCAGTTGTAGTAGCGAAATTATCGCCGCGATTGATGGCCGCGTTGTTCACCAGGATGTCGATACCACCCCATTCTGTAACCAGCTCCCGGGTCAGATGTTTCATGCCGAAACGATCGGTCACAGACACTTTGAAAGAATGGGTCCGGCGCCCGTGCGCTTCGATCTTCTTGCGCATTTCGTCCGCCAGATCGTCGCGCGAACCATAATTGAACGCCACATCGGCGCCTTCGCGCGCGAACACTTCGCAAAGCGCCGCCCCGATGCCACGCGTGCCGCCGGTTATGAACGCCCGCTTGCCTTCGAGTAAGAGACTCACTCTTTACAATCTCCTCTGCGACAAGACCGGAAGCCCTGCCGTGAATTTCCGTTGAAAATTAAGAACTTGGATAAAACGGGGATTAGAACGCGAAGCGAGTGCCCCAGTCAAGACGAGCAAAAGCAACTCCGCGCGTTTCAAGCCAGGGCACTTTCGGCCAGTTGCTCGGGAGCAGGCAGATTCTTTTCAACGCTTGCTGGAACTGGAATTAGGGCAGTGATCTCATCCACGATACGCTTGGTGGCATTTGGAATAGCCACGCTGATAGTCGCCGCGCGCATGGCCGCATAGTGCTTCGAATCTTCGATCATGCGATGCACAACCGGAACCACGTCCGAGGCGCGTTGCAGCAAGACGGCCGCGCCGCTCTTGACGATCAAGTTAACCGTGCTCGCTTCCTGCGGCATCGGTTGAGTGGTGCCATCAGCAATGATCGGCACCCGGCAGCTCAGCGCTTCGAAAGTGCTCAATCCGCCGAGCTTCGAAATCATTACGTTGGCGGCGCCCAGCAATTTTTCAACTTCGTCAGAATAGCCGATCACTTTGATTGGAAACTTGGCTTCGGCAGCAAGTGTTTCGACCTCATTCTTCAAGGCCTCGTTCTTCCCGGCAAGAAAGATCGCCTGCATGTCCAATTCGCCGCGCACGAGCTCGCGAAAGATGTGGGGAATATTGCCGCCACCTTCCCAGCCGGCGTTGACGAAGACAGTGAACTTGTCTGCATCAAGTCCCAGCGCAGTGCGCGCGAGTTGAGCGGCCTTATCGCCGGGAAAGGAAAACTTCGGATGAACCGGCATACCGGAAACCTTGATTCGTTCCGGAGCAATGCCATAGTCAATCAACTGCCGGCGGGCCTCTTCGGTAGCGCACAGGTATAGACGCACGTCGTCGCAAGCCCAGCCTTTCCAAAAACCATAGTAAGGATCCGTCACTACGGTCACCAGCGGAATTCGGTCAGCCAGACCCAATTCCTTCAGCACGCGCGCGAAGAGGTGCTGCGTCAATGGGTGGACGCTCACAACGATGTGCGGGCACCAGCGCTCAAACAGTTCGCGCACAAAGCCTATGCATCGCGACTGAAAGAACTCGCGCGTCTCCGGGCGAAAACGATTTACCGCCCAGTAGAGATATTTCATCCAGTGCTGTTTGTTGCGCAACAGCCAGTTATAAAGCGCGACCGCCCTGGCCGTGATGTGGTGAGATTCCTCGACTGCCCGCACGACGCGAATCGCGTACGAATCGCCCTCGACAACGTTCTGAATCCCGGCCACGATCGCTGCCGCCGCCGAGCGATGCCCGCCGCCGGTATCGGAAGAGATAATCAGGATTTTTGGAGCGTTATTATCTGCCATCGAACCCGCAGCCAAAACAACTTCATTTAAGGAACGTTCGCGATCAACTCACACGGCCGGCGATCAGGGTCAATCTTTTCATCGGTAAACGAGTAGATTAGCTCGGCCGCCGCGCCACAGGTGGTCATGGACATTGCCGTTTCCTCTCCCTTGAACATTGCTTCCGCAGGTTTCCCCCTGCGCGCCTGAAAAATAGTTCCGACAAATACGTTTCTCTGGTTGAACACAATGTGGCGATATTCGAACACGAGGAGATGTCGTTTGTTGAAGCCTTTTGCCAGTCCAGCCCTTACCTCAAATTTACTGACCTTCTGCAGGGAATCTGACGACTTCCACTGGTAAGGCATGGTCTCTTTGGGAAAGAAGGTCGTCTGACTATCCTTCATCAAGTTGTTAAGCACATCTTGTTCGACAAAAGGAGCTGCCGGAACGGCCACCACCATCCCCTCCTTGTACTTCTGGTCATAAAGAAAAACCGAGTTCTCACGTGCTTCACCTGTCAACCTCGTGTATCTCTGGGGCACGTTGAAGACCAGGCCACTGATGGTCACTTGCTGATTCGTCTTGCTCTGAAAATTATCAGCATAGGCGATGCCATAGAGTGAGACCCCTACCACCAGCAAAGCGCAAAGACTTTTACAGAAACTTGTCACGGCTACACCTCAACCCTGACGCCGTCTGGCGCCGGCTGAGTGCGATCCATCTCTTTGCGCGCTTTCTTCATCTCGCGCTCGAGCTTCTTGATTTGAATCAAATGCTTCGGGTTAAAAGGCAATGACGGGTAATAGCAATTCGATTCGTGGGTGCAGAAGCAACCATCCGCTGCCTGTTTCCGCCGCGCTTTCATCGCCTCTGACAGCCACAGCCCCTGGAAGTTCCAGTCGTGATCGCGCAAGTTTCCAATCGGCGCCAGATTTTCGCAGGACGACAGCGTGCCCTCGTCATAAATCACCGCACCGGCGGTGCCGGCATAACAAGTCAACTGTGCCTGTTGGGTTTCCTGGGTCTTTGTGATCAGCCCATGCATGTAAATATCGATCGCCGCCTTGAAGTAGCCGGCCTTGCCACCGTAGTTGTTCTTGATCGCCGCATGGCGCGAGTCATCGTCGATCATCTGCGCGAGTTTGGCGTACCGGGCATGATCGATGTCCAGTTCGATTGGATCGGCTGAGGGCGGGCGAATGTAGTTGAAGTTAACCTTGTCCGGTTGCAGATCGTGCTTCAGAAAATCGTACCACTCGAAGATCGTGTCCTGATTCGAATGCATGAAGCAGGTGCATGTCTGTAGATCGAGACGCGGGTACTGCTTTTTCATGGCCTTCAGTTCGCGCGCCGTTTCGATCGCAATCGTCCACGATCCGGCCTTCTGTCGAATCTTGTCATGCTGTGACTGCAGTCCATCGATACCCATCGCGACCGTGACGTTCAGGTTCGGGCACTCTTCCAGGATACGTGTGACATCGGGAAAGATTCGCTTCTGAATCTGCCCGTTCGACATCAGATAAACCGATTCGAGATTGTTGTGCCGATAGAAAGAGCTGACGATTTCCGGCAGGTCTTTACGGGTGAACGGTTCGCCCCCGGCGAGTATCAGCACGCCGAGATTTCCACCGAGAGTTTCCGCAATCCGATCGATCTCGTGCGTCTTCATCTGAAGTTTCTTGCGCGGCCGATCATCAAGCTCATCCGTAAAGAAACAGTGTGTGCAACGCATGTCGCACACCGATGTAACCAAAATATTAAGCAGCACCGGCGCGAACGGCTGCCCCGTCGCCAACTTAGCGTAACGCTTTAGTAATTCCCTGGTTGTGTAATCCATTAGCAAACCCTCGCGACGATTCTAACACGATAGGTCAGATAGGTCGCATTCGTCCTATACCGCCCCATCGTTCACCCACGCGCGCTCAGCCCCAGCGCCCGCATCCTCCTATAGAGGTGGCTGCGATCGATGCCCATCGACTCGGCTGCGCGGGAAACGTTGCCGCCGGCTTCGTCGAGTTTGCGCTGAATGAATTCGCGATGATAGGCATCGCTGGCTTCTTTGAAGGAAGGAAAACGATAAGAAGATGCGGGTGGTTCTTCGTCGCCAAAAGCGGGCAAGTCCTTGACACCGACACGCGCATGCTGGTGCATAATCATCACCCTCTCTATTGTATTTCTCAGCTCGCGGACATTGCCCGGCCACGAATATCTCTGCATGGCTTCGATCGCTTTCGCATCGAACTGCTTCGGCTTCTTTCCGTGGGCCGTCGCGAACCGCTGGTTAAAATGATCGACCAGCAAAGGCACGTCTTCCAGCCGCTCGCGCAGCGGGGGCACCTCAAACGGAATCACGTTCAGACGAAAAAACAGATCGCTGCGGAAAGTTCCCTTCTCGATTTCTTCATCCAGACGCTTGTTGGTCGCGGCGATCACCCGGACGTCAACGCTGATCGGCGTGTTACTGCCGACGGGTTCGAAACGTTGCTCTTCCAGCACCCGCAAAACTTTCGCTTGCACGTTCGGACTCATGTCTGAGACTTCATCAAGAAAGAGCGTGGCGCCATCGGCAATCTCGAACTTGCCTTTCTTTGCCGCGGTCGCGCCCGTAAACGAGCCCTTGACGTGGCCGAACAGTTCGGACTCGATCAGTTCCTCCGGGATCGCCGCCGAATTCACCTCAATGAAAGGAGCGGCAGCGCGGCGAGACTGCGCGTGGATGGCGCGCGCTACCAGTTCCTTGCCAGCGCCTGACTCTCCTGAGATCAAGACGCGCCCATCAGTCGGAGCCACGACGGTAATCTGTTTGCGTAGCGCGCGCATCCCCACCGACTCGCCGACCATTTCATATTCCGCCTTCAACTCCGCCGACATCTCTTCATTGGCGCGCTCGAGTTGTCTCTGCCGCAGAGCGTTCCTGACGGTAAGCACGGTCTTTTCGATCGACAGCGGTTTTTCAATAAAGTCGAACGCGCCGAGTTTGGTGGCTCGTACGGCGGTTTCGATGTTGCCATGGCCCGAGATGATCACGACGGCGGCAGCGCAGTTCGACTCGCGCATCTGGCTCAAAGTTTCCAGGCCGTTGATTCCCGGCAACCAAACATCCAGCAACACACAGCCATAGGCGCGCCGGGCAATCGCCTTCAGACATTCTTCGCCAGTCGCGACTGCGTCGGCGTTGAAGCCTTCGTCCCGCAGCACAGCGCTCAGCGTCTCGCGAATGCCACGCTCGTCGTCAACAATTAGGATCGATTCCATAAAGAAGATAGGTCACATAGGACCGATAGGACCTACTCAACAACTAGTTACTGGCTGCTAACTGGCAGTTCAATGACAAACCTCGCGCCGTGCGGCACGTTCGGTTCTGCATAAACACGTCCCCCATGCTCCGTGATGATGCGCGCGACGATGGCCAGGCCCAGCCCCGTCCCTCGTCCGCGGGTCGAAAAGTAGGGCTGGAAAAGCCGCTTAAAATCTCCTGCTGGAATGCCCTCGCCGGTGTCTTCGACTGTGGCTATTAGTAGATCGCGGGCCGGGTCGTGTCTGGTCTTAATCGTCAGCCCGCGCTCGTCGGGCTTGGCCGCCAATGCCTCCAGCGCATTGTCAGTCAAATTCACGAACACTCTCTTGAGTTGTTCGGTGTCGAACATGGCCAACGGTAACTGATCCGTCAGCAGCAGTTGCATTTCGACGCCATCCAAACGTTCCGCGTAGAGTTGGACAGTCTGTCTGATGACTTCATTCAGATCACCGGGCTCCATTCGTGGAGGCGGCATGCGCGCAAACCGGGAAAACTCGTCGACCAATGCTTTCAAGCCTGCCACTTCGCGCGTGATTGAGGTCGTGCATTCCTCAACCACTCGGGTAAGTTCTTCGCGATTCTCTTCGGTCAGTGCAAACCCGTTTGCGCCATCGCCGTTGCTTGCGGCTCCTGATGTCTCACCTGACCCGATCGCATCCGCCACCCCACGCGGGCTGCCCGCGCGGAGACCCCAGTCCGCTCCCGGTTCTGTACCGGAGGACCCGTTGAGGCGGACTCGAAAATTGCGCGCGATTCGTTCCGCCGAAAGCTGAATCGGTGTCAGCGGGTTCTTAATCTCATGTGCGATCCGTCGCGCTACCTCGCTCCAGGCGGCGGCGCGCTGCGCCGCCAGCAGTTCCGAAAGATCTTCAATTACGAGTACCACGCCGCGGCCAGTCCCGGTAGATCCTCTTAACGCAGTCGCCGTGAGCGCCACGGGTATCGCACCGCCGACTGCGCCCCGCGTTAACTGACTCTGCTCTGCGGCCCGGCCGGCGCGTCGCGCTCGTCGCAGCAGGCGATCCAGTGCAACCCGATCCTCGCCACTCAACAAGGTCGTCAGCTTGGCCCAGGCCGGCGGTGCTTCGCTTAGCTTTAATATTGATACAGCCGCCGTGTTGATCGTCGTAACACAATCGTTTTGATCCAGCGACACTACTCCGGTAGAAAGCGATTCGAGCACCGTCTCGATATAGTTACGTCTTTCTTCCAACGCCAGATTCTTTTCCTTTAAAGCCGTCGCCCCGTCTTCGATATGACCGCGGTTTTCTTCGAGTTCGGCAGTCATCTGATTGAATGACTCAGCCAGCAGAGCCAGCTCGTCATCCGCTATGGTATCAACGCGGTGTGCCAGGTTGCCGCGAGCAACTTCCTTGGAAGCTTCAGCCAGAGATCTGATCGGTGCGGCCAAACCACGGGCCAGGTGTATTGCCACCCACGTTGAAGCGAACAGCAAAAGCAAAGTCATGAGCCCGAGCGTTGAAAGTCCCAATAGCCGGACCTTCCGTTGTCTTTGGAGCCGAGACGATGGGGCACCAGGATTAAACGCAGCGAGCCTGTCAAAGGGACTGCGGTCAGATCGAACCCCTTACCGTCCGTGAGCGTCTCACTGGCCTGTGCGTCGGGATCGCGCGCGCGTTGCAAGACTCCTTTGAGTTCTTCACGTTGAGACTGGGGCAACGATGTTTCGCTGTGGGCCAGCACCTGTCCGGTCTCCGAGAGAATCTCTATGGCCGATAGCTCGCCGGTGGCCGCCAGGCTATCCAGCGTCGACTGCCACTCAGACTGCGGCCGGGCTTTGATTGCCGTCGCCAGCAACGTGGCGGTTTCGCGCAGGTTGCCGTTCTGAGCGGCGAGACTCTCGCGCTGCTGCTCACGGACTTGCTCGACGACGTTCTCCGGGAGGCGGCCCATCCACTTTTCGATTGAGCGATTAAGGAACAGATACGAAAACGCTGCCATGGCCGCGATGGGCAACAGGCTCAGTCCAATAAAATAGACGAGCAGACGCGTTTGAATTCTTGAACCAAGTTGACGCTCGCGTCGTTCGCGGCGCAGCTTCAAGAGGCTGCGCAGGAGAATGAAACTAAAGACGATGAAGGCCGCAAAATTGAGAGAAGAAAGCGCGTAAAGCAGGAGGGTATCTGATCCGGTTTCCGGCGTGACGACCGATCCACGGTTGAGAAGTTGCTGTGCGACGATGATCGCCAGCAAGACCGCCACGATGCCGGCCAGCATCCAGGGTACGGTGCGACGGCTCCGACGCATTGGCGTCCCGCTACTGACTTCGACGGGTGGATTGCTGGCTTTGCTCACGTAAACGGTTGGCTCGGAATAATGAAATCAGGCGAGCGAAAGTTTAGCACACCGGAACCCTCCGGGGCCTTGTGGCTTTTGCCACCGCACACTGCGGAAAGGCTCTGCCTTTCCGGGGAGTCTCCCAGGAATTTATGCTTGAGGCTCTGCCTCAAGCATTCTGAGGCGCAGCCTCACGGTCAATCAATAAATGTTGCCGGTAAGCCAGAGGCTTACCGCAGTGTGCTGCGGCAAAGCCGCGACTGCT
>Ga0193749_1000100_pt1 | contig 10961 bp, 10 predicted proteins | sample L1s2metaG_FD_145081 | JGI IMG/M metagenome (GOLD analysis project Ga0193749, IMG submission 145081) | Soil microbial communities from a riparian zone of the East river system, Colorado, United States - L1s2 | ecosystem: Environmental > Terrestrial > Soil > Riparian zone | place: USA: East River...
TGCGCGAGAGGGTCGTTCGGTGCGATCAGCGGCGCGAAGATCGCGACGAGGATCCACGCACCCGCCAGGACCATCCCGACGATGGCGAGCGGCTGGCGCCACGCAGAGCCGAGAGTACCGGGCCGCCGCCGCAGGCTGAGCCGAAAACGCGTGGGCAGCGGCTGGGCGCTCATGCCACGCGGATCCGGGGGTCGACGACGCCATAGAGGATGTCGACGGTGAAGTTGACGACGATGTAGACGACGGCGACAAACAGGCTGACACCCATGATGGCCGGCAGGTCCAGGGTGGTCGCCGAATGGAAGGCGTACTGGCCGATTCCGGGCCAGGCGAAGATGCTCTCAACCAGCACCGTCCCGGTCATGACGTTGGCGAAGGCGAGGCCGCCCACCGTGATGATCGGCGGCAGCGCGGCGCGGAAGACATGCCTCAGGATCACCGTTCGCTCGGGCATGCCTTTCGCGCGAGCGGCCTGCACGTAATCGTTGTTGATCACCTCGAGAACCGCCGACCGCGTGAACCGAGTCAGGAGCCCGACGTTGTAGGCGGCGAGCACGCTTGCCGGCAGGATCAGGTGCTGCAGGGCGTTGGTCAGCACGTCGAACTGACCTGAGAACAGGGCGTCGACGGTGAAGAGACCAGTCACGTGCGGAGGCGCAAGGATCCCCGGGTCGAGCCGGCCGCTTCCCGGCACCCAGCCGAGCTTGAAGAAGAAGATGTACAGGGCGACGAGCGCGAGCCAGAACGTGGGCATCGAGATGCCGCCGAGCGACACCACCCGCAGCACGTGGTCGGCCAGATGGTTGCGGCGGACCGCCGAGATCACGCCCAGCGTGATTCCCAGCAGGTACGCGATGAGGATCGACGTGACGGCCAGCTCTGCGGTCGCGGGCACGTACTCGGCGAGGTCGGCGCGCACCGCACGGTGACTCTGCTCTGACTGGCCGAGGTCACCGTTGACCAGGTGCTCGAGATAGACCACGTACTGAACCGGCAGCGGCTTGTCCAGGCCGTAGTGCTCGCGGAACGCCTGAACGGCGGCGGGGTCGGCGATCGCCCGCTGGCCGAGGTTCGCGGCTGCGGGATCGCCCGGCACCAATTCGGTGAGCACGAACGCGACGAAGGTGATGCCGACGCCGAGCAGGATCAGCGCGGCAAGGCGCCGGCCGAGGAACCTGACGAAGGGCCGGGATGGCAGCGGGAGCCGCCACCCCGGCTTGAGTGGGTACTTAGCCGCCGACGCCGGCTGGATCAATCGTCCAGGTCGGGTTGTAGTCGGCGCCGGTCACGCCCTTGGTCGCCACCACAACCTGCCCCGGCTGGATCAGCGGGAAGAACGGACCATCGGTGTTGAGCTGCCGCTGGATCTTCTGAAAGAGCTGGCCACGGGCCGTGTTGTCCGTGCTCGAGCTCGCCTGCGCGCCCAGGGCCTCGAGGCTCGGGTCAGCGCCGGCCGCCCAGCCCGCGCGCAAACCGACGAGCTGGCCGGGCAGGAACACGAGGTAGTCGTTGGGGTCGGGGTAGTCAGGTCCCCACAGCCAGAGTCCCAGCTGCTCGGTGCCGGCCCTGTAGTCGGCCAATGCCGTTGAGATCGGGCTGCCGGTCAGGTTGACCGTGATCCCGGCAGCTTGCAGGTTGGCCTGGACCTTCTGGGCGAGGGTGCTGAACGAGATGCCGTTCAGGGTGAAGTCACTGGGGAACCCGAGATTCACAGTAGGGTTCGAGATGCCCGAAGCGGCGAGCTCGGCCTTGGCCTTGGTCAGGTCGAACTTGGCGTTGTCCGCCGGTGTCAGCGCCCCAAGGAACATGCTTGGGACGACCCCAGGAGTCTGGATTGCGCCCGCTCCGGCGAGCTGCACGTAGGACGCGTAGTCGAGGCTGTACCGGATCGCGTTCTGGAAGTGCTGGTTGGGCGTGATCTTGGAGACCTTCGGGTTGTCGTTTGCGAGCAGGAAGAAGACGTTCGGTCCCGGGCTCGCCTTGACCTGGAGCGCCGTGTTGCCGCTGAGCGACGCCGCCTGGTCTGACGAGAGGTCTATTGCAATCTCGTTGCTGCCTTTCTGGATGTCGATCAGCTGAGTCGGGGCCTGGATGTTCCGGATCACGACGGTGTTGTAGAAGGGCTTGGAGCCGAAGTAGCTCGGGTTCGCGGTCAGGTCAACCTCGGTGGTGGTGCTGAATGACTTGAGCGTGTACGGACCGCTGCCTTCTGACGTCGTGTTGAGGAACGCCTCGGCGGTGTCGGACTTGTCAGCACCCGGTTGGTCTGTGCCGCCGTGGGCCTTGACGACCTTGGAGTTGACGATGCCTAGGGCTGGGTTGGGGATGATGAAAGGAATCGCCGGGTTCGCGGTGCTCGAGGTGAGCACTACCGTCGAGGCGTCCGGCGTTGAGACGGTGATTCCGCTGAGCAGGAACGAAGGGTTGCCTTTGATGTTGATCAGGCGGTTGAACGAGAAGGCGACGTCCGCGGAGGTGAGTGGTGTTCCGTCGGAGAATTTGATGTCGCTGCGCAGCTTGAAAGTAAAGGTCTTGGCGTCCGACGAGGCGGTGTACGAGCTGGCCACGAGGGGCACAGGCGTCGCGGAATCCGAGCCCTTGAATGTGAGCAGCGTGCTGTACAGCGCCTTGGCCACGATGCCGCCCGAGACTTCGAATTCGCGCTGCGGGTCGGCCGTCTTCATGTCGAAGGACTTGTCAATGACCAGCACGTGGTTGGTGGTGGTCGTGTTGTTACCGCCTCCACAGGCGGTCAGAGCGACAAACGCGGCCAACGCCGCGCTCGCCATGACCACAGCGGCAGGTCTTCTGGCTGCGACGATCATCTTCCCCCTCCTTCATCGATCTCCCGACCGGATCACGCCACAAAAGTTGTCGGGAAGTAGGGCTGCAATAATATGCCCACTCCACGATGAGTGAACGCTCGTTTTCCTCTCGGCCTCGAGCGGTCACCGCGCTCTTTGACCTGCGGATCACTGTCGAGCGAATCGAAGGCCGGTCGGTGTGCGGGCTGGCGGTCGGCGACTACTTCGAGGTGACGGAGTCAAGCCGGGTCAGGATTCCCGACGGTCGTCATTTCTGCATGTTTGCAATTGCTGCGGCCCTGCCCCTGCTCGCCGCCAAACAGCGCAAGCAGCCCGCCGGCGACTGGCTGGAGCAGGACTCGTTGGTCGCCTGCCCCGACCCTGATGAGCGCCTGGTGATGCGGATCGACCGCATCCGGCGGAGGAGGATCCCGATCGAGGCGCTGACGTGAAGCCGGCGCGTTTCGGCATCGGGCTGCGCGGTGATCGGCGTCCGTCTGAGTACAGCGGCCTCGGGCGCCTGGCCGAGGACCTTGGGTTCGACGTCGTCAGCGTGTTCGCCGACCTCGGTTATCAACCTCCGTTACAGCCTCTACTCGAGGTGGCCGCAGCAACGCATCGAGTGAGCCTCGGGCCCGCTTGCATCAACCCGTACACCACGCACCCGGTCGAGATCGCAAGCCAGATTGCAGCGCTCGACCTGGCGTCGAACGGAAGGGCTTACCTCGGTGTCGCCAAGGGCGCATGGCTCAAGTCGATCGGCGTCGCACAACCGCGGCCTCTGCAGGCCATCAGAGAGACGGCGGACATCGTGCGTCGCCTGCTGGCCGGCGACGATTCCGGCTTCCAGGGCGAGCTGTTCACTGTCGAAGCCGGTTTTCGGTTCGAGTTCGAAGTCGCCAGGAAGCAGGTGCCGCTGCTGGTCGGCAGCTGGGGTGAGCGCACCGCGGCGCTCGCGGGCGAGATCGCCGGCGAGCTCAAGGTCGGGGGCAGCGCAAATGCTCGCCTGGTCCCGTTGAAGCTGTCGCGTCTCGCGGAAGGCGCGGCTCGTGGTGGACGCGATGCCGGCTCGACCGGCGTCGTGCTGGGCGCCGTTACGGTTGTCGATGAGGACGGAGCAGCGGCGCGAGAGCGCGCAAGGTCGGCAGTCGCGATGTACTTCGAGATCGTCGCCGGCCTCGACCCGACAGTCGCCGTGCCGGAGGGAATGGTCGATGAGGTTGGACGGCTGCTGCGCACCGGCGACGACCGCGGCGCGGGCAGCCTGATCCCGGACGAGCTGCTCGATCGATTCGCGTTTTCGGGCACGCCGGTACATGTCGTCCAGCAGGTTCGCGACATCTTCGATGCAGGTGCGGCCCGGGTCGAATTCGGCGCCCCGTTCGGACTGGATGCTTATCGAGGGCTCACGCTCCTTGGGGAGCGCGTTCTGCCCGAGTTCCGGTAGATTCGACCTCCATGAGCCGGCCGCCCAAACCTCTTGATGGCATTCGGGTGCTGGCCTTTGAAATTCAAGTTGCCGGTCCGTACTGCACCATGATGCTGGCCGATCAGGGAGCTGACGTCATCAAGGTCGAGCGCCCCGAAGGCGGCGACACAGCCCGAGGCGGGGCGCCCAAGATAAAGAACGAACAGGGCGAAACACAGAGCGGCTACTTCCTTCGATTCAATCGCAACAAACGGAGCGTGACGCTCAACCTCAAGACTGAAGAGGGTCGACGGCTCTTCGGTGAGCTGGCGGACAAGTCGGACGTGGTGGTCGAGAATTTCCGGCCAGGGCTGCTCGACGAGATGGGCATCGGCTACAAGGCATTGTCGGAGCGCAACCCGCGTTTGATCTATGCCTGTATCTCTGGCTTCGGCAGCATGGATGGCTACCTGGGTCCGTACAGCAAGCGGCCCGCCTACGACATCGTGGCCCAGGCCATGGGTGGCCTTCTCAACACCTGCGGTCAGGCGGGCGGCCCGCCCACATGGCTCGGCGTCGCCCTGGGCGACATCGTGTCCGGCATGAACGCGGCTTACGCCATCATGCTGGCTCTGTACCAGCGCGCTCAGACTGGTCGCGGTCAGTACATCGACATCTCTATGTACGACACCATCATCGGCCTTGCCGAACGCTCGGTGACTACGTACTCATTGACCAACCAGGTTCTTGAAAGAGGTCGTGAGCTGTTCATGGCCCCGTGGGGACCGTTCCAGTGTGAAGACGGCTGGATCGGCGTGATCGTCGCCACCGAAGGTGATTGGGCGAAGTTCTGTCAGGCCATCGAGCGGCCGGACCTGGTCGCCCATGACGGCGCGACCTCCGGCCCGGAGCGGGCAAAGAACATGTCCGCCTGGCTGGGCGAGATCATCAATACCTGGTTCCGCAACCAGACCAAAGCCGCCGCCACGGCCAAGCTGCTCGCGGTGGGTTTGCCGATCGGGCCGGTCCAGAACGCCAAGGAGATCTTCGACGATCCGCAGGTCGCAGCCCGGCGGCTGATGATCGATGTGGCCGATCCGATCCTCGGTTCGGTCAAGCTGGTCGGGCCGGTGGCCAAGCTGTCGAGCAATCCGGAACCCCTTACCGCACCGGCCCCCCTCCTGGGCCAGCACAACTCGGAAGTCCTGAGCGAAATGCTGGGTTATACCGACGACCAGGTTGTCCAGCTGACGGCGGATGGGGTCCTCTAAGTGAAGGAGAAGTGTCTGTGAGCCGCGAAGAAGTTGCTGTCATCAGCGCCGTCCGCAGCCCGTTCGGGAAATTCGGCGGTGCGTTGAAGGACTTCACACTGCCGAAGCTAGGCGGTCTGGTTGCCGCCGAGGCCATTCGCAGGGCTGGGATCGCCGCGGAAGATGTGGAAGAGGTGGCAACCGGCGTCAACCTGCCCGGAGGCGATCGATCGATCGCTCGCCAGCTGCTGATTGAAGCGGGCATACCAACGGAGCGAGTCGCGTACACGGTCGACCGCGCCTGCTGTTCCTCGTTGGCCGCGGTAAACATGGCTTCGCGCTCCATCCGCCTTGGCGAGGTCGCGGTGGCGCTGGCCGGTGGCGTCGAGAACATGAGCAGGGTGCCGTATTTCCTGACTGACTTCCGGTGGGGTCACCGGCTGGGCGATGTCCACCTCAAAGACCAGCTGGTCATCGCGGATCCAATGACCGGCAAGCCGCGAGCGGTCCAGGCCGGTGAGGAGGGAGTTGAGTTCGGTATCACCCGAGAAGAGCAGGACCGCTGGGCGGTGCGCAGCAACGAGCTCTACTTCAAGGCCAAGGCGGCGTGCAGCTTCAAGGATGAGCTGATGACCATCCAGGTGCCGCAGGAGCGCGGTGAACCTATCCCGTTCGCGGACGACGAGTCGCCCCGCGCGGACGTCGCCCTGGAGAAGCTCGCGAAGCTGCCGACCATATATGGCAGCCCGACCGTCACTGCCGGCAACGCCCCTGGCCTGAGCACAGGCAGCTCAGCGATGGTGCTGATGTCGCAGGAAGAGGCAAAACGGCGCGGCAAGGAACCTCTGGCCACGCTCCTCGGGTGGGCGATGGCGTCCGGCCATCCCGACAGGATCGCGTCCATCCCGGCGGAATCGGCTCGCCTGTCTTTAGCCAAGGCAGGACTCAGCATCGACGACATCGACCTGATCGAGATCAACGAAGCGTTCGCGGCGGTGCCGCTGGTCTCGACGCTGATCATGGCCGGCCGCGATGAGCAAAAGGCACAGGCGATTCGCGCGAAGACCAACGTCAACGGGGGCGCGATCGCCATCGGCCATCCGACCGGCGCAACGGGCGCGCGGATGATCATGACCCTCATGTACGAGCTTCGCCGCCGGCGCCAGGCGGCGGGCGATTCTCGCCCTTACTACGGCCTTGCGACGCTGTGCGGGGGCATCGGAGAAGGGGAGGCGGTCATCGTTAAGGTGGACGGCTAGGCGCTAGATCACGGCGTCCGGCTGATAGGAGCCGAGGACCCCGCGCAGGGTCTCGCTTATTTCGCCGACGGTGGCGTACGCGCGCACTGCCTCGATCGTCGGCGGCACGATGGATGCCCCGTCGCGCGCCGCTCCCTCGAGGTTGGCCAGAGCATCGCGCACCGCCCGTGCGTTCCGCGTTTCGCGCACTTTACGCAGCCTGTTGACCTGATCCGCCTCGATCGAAGCGTCAATTGCGAAAGGCTGTGGTCCTTGAGCGTCGTCGTCGATGGCGAAGCAATTGACGCCGACGACCTTGCGCTCGCCGCTGTCGATCTCCGTCTGGATCCGGTATGCGGACTCCGCGATCTGCTCTTTGAACCAGCCTGATTCGATGCAGGCCAGCGCCCCGCCCAGCTCTGCGATCTTGTCCAGCTCCGCGCGCACGCGATTCTCGAGTTCCGCGGTAAGGGCCTCAATTGCATACGAGCCGCCAAGCGGATCGACCACCTTGGTCAGACCGGTTTCCTCGAGGATCACCTGCTGAGTCCGGAGCGCCAGGGTCGCCGCCTCTTCGGTGGGGACGCCAAGCGCCTCGTCATATGCGGAGGTGTGGAGTGTCTGAACGCCTCCGAGCACTGCGGCCAGCGCGTTCAACGTGACGCGGACGACGTTGACCAAGGGCTGCTGCGCGGTTAGGTTGGAGCCGGCCGAGAAGGCGAAGATGCGCAGCGCGCGGCTGTCGGGGTTCTGAGCGTGGAAGCGGTCGCCCATGATGCTGTCCCAAACCCTTCGCGCCGCGCGGTATTTAGCCACCTCCTCGAGGAGTTCCATGTCGGCGGTCAGGAAGGTAAAGAGCGATGGCGCGAAATCGTCCACTGTCAGGCCTCGCTCGACCGCGGCCTCGCAGTAGGCGATGCCGTTGGCAAACGTGAACGCAAGTTCCTGGACCGCGCTGGCGCCGGCTTCGCGAATGTGGTAGCCGCTCATGGAGAGCGGCGTCCAGCTCGGGAGGTGCCGCGCGCAGTAGTCGATGACATCGGCGGCGATGCGCAGGCCCGCGCGTGGCGGATAGATCTGTGTGCCGCGCGCGATGTACTCCTTGAGGACGTCGTTCTGGATGAGGATCCGGACCGCGTTGGGGTCCTGCCCCTTTTTCTCGGCGAGAGCGACGTTGAGGGCCAGCCACAGGTGTCCTATCGAGTTGGCAGTGGTCCGAACCTGGCGGATGCTCTCGAGGGGAATGTCGTCGAACAGCACCTCCATGTCGGCGAGGGAATCGATGGCGACTCCGACCTTGCCGACCTCTCCGCGGGCGTGCGCGTGATCCGAGTCGAGGCCGAGCTGCGTCGGCAGATCCAGCGCGACAGAGAATCCGGTCTGGCCCGCCTTCAGAAGGTCTTTGAACCGTGCGTTGGTCTGCTCGGCTGATCCGAAGCCCGCGTACTGGCCCATGATCCACGGCCGCTCCGCATACATCCGCTGAGTGATTCCCCGAGTGAAGGGCGGCTGCCCGGGTGGCTCCGGATCCGTACCTCCGGCGGCCTCCATCTCGGCCTGGCCGTACACCGGCGAGAGTGGGATCCGTGAACGTGTCTCAGCCATGGCTATTTCTCGAGCGAGCGTCTCAGATCTGCCGACGCCGCGAAGAGCATCAGCTCGTTGTTGCTCACGGTCATGAACCGGACTCCCTGGTCGACCCAGAAATGCGCCGACGGTGCGTCGGGCACCCAGATGCCGACCGCGACACCGCGTTCACCAGCCCGGTGGACGATCTCGGAGATCGCCTCGCGCACCTTCGGATGGTCGAACTGTCCTGGCAGGCCGAGCGACGTCGAGAGGTCATAAGGTCCGATGAACACCACGTCGAGCCCGTCAATCGCAAGGATGCTGCCTAGGTCCGACGTGGCAAGGCGTGCCTCCACCTGCAGGACGACCAGCGGCTGAGGCGCATCCTTCGCAGTGAGTGACGTAAACGGCATGCCTGAGTAGTGCAGCTGCCTGGTTGAAGGAGAGGATCCGCGGCTGCCCTGCGGCGGGAAGCGGGTCAGCCGCACCGCCGACGCACCCGCTTCGGCCGACGTCACACCGGGGATGACGATACCGGCCGCTCCGAGATCGAGCGCCTTGCCGACCTCCTGCGGTGCGCTCAGCGGAACACGGACGAACGGCGTCGTCTGGGCCGCCTCCGCGGCGCGGATCAAGTGGGGCAGGCCTTCGGGGCCATATGGGCCGTGCTCGAGGTCGAGGATGACGAAGTCCCAGCCCGACCAGCCGAGTATCTCCACGACCTCCGGGCTCGGGGTCTGCACCCAGGTGCCGTACAGCACCTGCTTGGCGGCGAGCGCCTGCCTCAGGCGCTCAGGGTTCATGAACCGGGGGTATTGTGGAGAAGGATCTTGATCGTACCGGCGACGCATACGTTCTGGTGCTGGTTGCAGATCTCGAACGCCAGGTCAGCGATTCCCCGCTTCTCGCCTTTTGGCTGCAGGCCTGCGATCTTTGACGTGTAGGTGATCGTGTCGCCTAGTAGGACCGGGTTCACGAAACGGATGCGGTCAAATCCGTACAGCGCAACGACCTTGTGTCCGGAGATAGGCGCCAGGCCCGTCATCATCGAAACCAAAAGAAGGCCGTGCGCGATGCGGGTGCCGAACGGACCCTTGGCGGCGAAGGCCGCGTCGTTGTGGAGGGGACTCCAGTCTCCGCTAACGGCGCTGAACATTGCGATGTCCGCTTCGGTGACGGTCCGTCCACGAGTGCCCGCAAACACGTCGCCCACGGCCAACTCGTCGAAATATTTGTCCAGCAAAAGCGTCTCTCCCAACCGGCCGAACGAGCCGGCAAATCATATACCCGGCGCGTCATTTTCAGAACGACATTCGCATCCTAAACGAACGCTCGTTAGCCAATTAGAATGCAACGGTGAAATTCGCCGGACAGACCGCAATCGTCACCGGCGCGGGCAGAGGCATGGGGCGGGCGGTCGCCCTGGGGCTGGCGGCTGAAGGCGCCAACGTAGTCGTCGCCGAGGTTGACGAGGCTGCGGCGAAAGATGTCGTCGGTGAGATCGAGAGGGCCGCCGGATCCGCGCGCGCCGTCAAAGTCGACATCAGCAGTGTCGCTGACATAAGCCGGCTCTTCGAGAAAACCCTCACCGAATTCGGCGGCGTCGACATCTTGATCAACAACGCCGGCATCGGGATCGCCAAGCCGTTGGTCGATTACACCGAGGCCGATTGGGAAAAGCAGCTGGGCGTCAACCTCAAAGGCATGTTCTTCGCCACCCAGGAAGCCGCGCGATTGATGATTCCCAAGCGTCGCGGCAAGATCGTGAACTTTGCCTCGACCGCAGCTTTCGTATCGTCCTCGACACCGGAGACCGCCTATGACATCAGCAAGGGCGGGGTCCGCCAGCTCACCATCTCTGTGGCGGCCGAGCTTGCGCCCTACGGCATCAACGTAAACGCCGTCGCGCCGGGGACGATCATGACGGAGCTCACCCTGCGCGTCCTCAACACGGACGAGAAGATGGCCAGGGCGTCGGCCAAGATCCCGCTCGGCCGCCTCGGCACGCCTGAGGACATGGTCGGTCCCGTCCTGTTCCTATGCTCGGACGAAGCGAACTACGTCACCGGCCACGTCCTTGTGGTCGATGGAGGATGGTTGCTTTTCTGACCCTGTCAAATCCGGCGGCCTCGACGCCGGCGTCCTTATTCGGGCTGCGCTGGCGGCTGTGGCTGATGACGCTCGGCCACCTTGTGATCGATTCCAACGCGGCGCTGCTCTTTGCCCTGCTTCCAGTTTTCGTGACGCAGCTGCACATCAACCTGGCCCAGGCCGGCGCCCTGGCCACCATCCTGCTGATGACGTCCAGCATCACGCAGCCGGCATTCGGCTACCTGCACGACCGCTATCCGCTTTTTCCGATGGCGGCCGCCGGCCTGCTGGTCGCAGGCCTCGGAATGGGCCTGACGGGTTTCGCGACGAGCTACATGCAGATGCTCGGCCTGGTGCTGATCTCAGGGATCGGCATCGCGGCCTTTCATCCGCAGGCGGTCGCCCAGGCCGCGCGGGCGAGCGCAGGCAGCCAGGAATGGGGCATTGCGATGTTCTTCACGGGTGCATCGATCGGCACCGGGATCATGTCGCTGCTTATCGTCCCGCTGGCCGGCAGGTTCGGGCCCCACGCCACGCTGGTGACGCTGGCGCCGGCCATCATCGCCGCAGGACTCTTTCTGCGCGCTTACCCGACCTGGAT
>Ga0193749_1000101_pt1 | contig 10922 bp, 5 predicted proteins | sample L1s2metaG_FD_145081 | JGI IMG/M metagenome (GOLD analysis project Ga0193749, IMG submission 145081) | Soil microbial communities from a riparian zone of the East river system, Colorado, United States - L1s2 | ecosystem: Environmental > Terrestrial > Soil > Riparian zone | place: USA: East River...
CAATTGAGCAATGCGATCGGGTAAGATTAAAAATTTCGGATCCAAACAATCTATTACTGAATTCAATGCTCTTCGTTGCTCATCTTTTGATAAAGCTTTTGTTACGACCTGTCCATCGCCACGCAAAGCATAAGTGTAATACATTCCTCCGACGATCTTTGTTACGGCCTCCACCTGGTAGCGATGATAAAAATAAACCGGCACCAATACATCTTCCAGCATAGCCATTGGCATACCGGGTCGAATATTTTTTTCTCCGAATTGTGATAAAGCTTTTGCACGAACTTTCATTACTTCTTTTAATTCCGCTACTGCATCAATTCCATTATCCCACAAATGCGCCTGCGGATGTAAGCCACCTGCCGCTCTTGCATCCCGATCAGAAATAAATTGCAAGCCTTTCTTTTCAGCATCTGATAAGATCTTATTTAATGCAGCCGCTTCGTTAGTTGTTGAAGAAAAATCCTGGTAACCCCATTCAATAGAGACTTTATCCCATTCACCAATTTTATTATCGTAAGCATTGGTTAAATCAATTTCACCAGTCGCATTCAATCTTACCAATGGATGCGGATAGTCCATTACGCTTGCACGATTATTCACACTGGATGCATAATTATGCATTAGTCCCAAAGTGTGTCCCACTTCATGCGCTGCTAATTGTTTTAATCTTTCCAATCCCATCTTCAGCATTTTATCATCGGCAGGCATTCCATTTTCGAAAGGTGCCAACAAGCCCTGTGCGATAAGATAATCTTGTCGAACTCTCAATGAACCTAATGTTACCTGACCTTTCATAATTTCACCTGTGCGTGGATCGGTAACAGATGCGCCATAGCTCCATCCTCTTGTAGAACGATGCACCCAATTGATCATATTATAACGAACATCCATAGGGTCTGCATCTTCCGGTAAAATTTTTACCTGGAAAGCGTTTTTGTAACCGGCTGCTTCAAAGGCCTGGTTCCACCAGCTTGCTCCTTCCAGCAATGCACTGCGAATAGGTTCAGGTGTTCCATTATCGAGGTAATAAATGATTGGCTTTACCGGTTCACTCATTGCAGCTGTCGGATCTTTTTTCTTTAAGCGATGCCTTGCAATAAAAAACTTTTCAATAGGTTCAGAAACCGGTGTACTATAATCATAAAAAGAAATGGGGCCATAACTGCTGCGTGGATCAAATACTCTTGGCTTGTAATCATTATCCGGCAGTTGTACAAAGGAATGATGGATACGTAAAGTAATTGCTTCAGCTGAAGGAGTAACTGACTGCAGATAATTGCTAGTATTACCATCGTTATTTGTAAAAGTAACTGTAGTTTCAAATTCTGTATTAAGCGGAAAATTTTTTGTCCGGGATAAATAAATAGCTGAGCGGCTTTTATCCAATGCATAATTACCCTGCTGATTACTCCGCAGCCTGTTCGAAACCTGCATAGCATCACGCAATAAAAAATCGGTTGCATCAACAAGACAGCGATCACCTGTTTCTGCTTCTACTGTAAAGCCCCATAATGTTGATTGCGCAAAAGATTGTTCGACATCTCTTTTTTCAGCAACATCATTGGTAACAGCACGGTAATTATAGTTGGGTTGTACTAAAAGAATTTTTCTACCCACTTTTGAAAATTTTACAATGCGTTCACCTCCCAATAAACCACGATCCAGGCCAATATCATTAGAACCTAATCCTGCCGGCAAAGAAATAACATATAATATTTCAGTATCCAGTTTGTTTACTTCAAGCCAAACCTTACCCGCATTTTCGTCCCAATAAAAATTCAGGAATCCTTCAAACTTTTTTAGATCTTTTGTTTTGTCTTCGATGGATGGCAGTTTTTGCGCAGATAAATAAAAGGGGAATAATAAAAAAAGAAATAAAAGCTTTTGCATAACAGTCAGTTTTATCGGCTCAAGTTAACAAGCAAATAGTATAATTCACATTCTCCGCTGCTATTTCTACTGCGGCATTCGCTATTCCGGTGCTAAGGATTTCTCTTTATTTTGACAGTCCTATGGAAACCGCAGATGGTATAACTGCAAAATATTTTTCCCGGCAACTAGAAACAGTTCGCTGCCTGTTTTTATTCCTATCATTACTCTTTCATTTTTCCATGGCTTATTCCCAAACTACTAATATCAGTGGTATTGTGAACAGTTATTACCAGGTCGTTGAAATTATTCCAGCTAAAGCGGCAATTCGTGTTGCGAATGTAACAGGACTTAATATGAATGATAAGGTAATGATCATTGAAATGAAAGGCGCTTCTGTTAGTACTGCTAATAACAGCGGATTCGGGGATACTACCGGCGGTTTGAACAATGCAGGTAATTATGAAATAGGAACGATCTGCACTATCCGTAATGATACAGTTTTTCTTTTTTTTAACCTGGTAAATCAATACACAGTCAGTGAAAAAGTGCAGTTAGTGAAATTTGCTGAATATTATTCTGCTAATGTAATAGATACTGTAAGGGCTGCAAGCTGGAATAATGCAGGTGGAACAGGCGGAGTAATTGCAATAAGCGTTGATCAGGATCTTACACTGAATGCGCCTGTATATGTTGATTCATCGGGATATGAAGGTGGATCCGCGATATTAAGCGGTGGAGGGTTTTGTACAACTGCCAGTGGTTACACATATAATCCCAACATTACCAGCCCAAGTACGCAGAATGGAGCCACAAAAGGCGAAGGAGTAGCAATCATTGCCAGCAATATAAATGGAGGAAGAGGCGCACCTGCAAATGGTGGGGGAGGTGGAAACTATCATAACAACGGTGGCGGCGGTGGCGCTAATCTTGCAATAGGCGGATATGGAGGAGGAAACTCAAGTATCACCGGCTGTACCGGAATTTATAGGGGTCTTGGCGGAAAAGCATTAAGCAGTTGGAATGGAATAAAAATTTTTCCGGGCGGTGGTGGTGGTGCGGGTCATTTTAATAATAATATTCCCGCTTATGGTGGTGGCAATGGTGGCGGAATAATTTTTATAACAGCGAATAATCTCATTGGGAATGGCTATAAAATAACCGCTAATGGACAAACGGGCGGATCTAATGTATCCGATGGTGCGTCGGGTGGCGGAGCTGGTGGAACAATTATTATGGATGTTCTTAACTCATATAGTGGCAGCGTTATAATTCAGGCTATCGGAGGTAACGGGGGAAATGCGAACGATGGTTTAAGTTCGGGAAGATGCTATGGCGCCGGTGGAGGTGGCAGTGCGGGTGTAATTTATTTTACGGGTTCAACACCAGCAATAACTGTGAATACTAATGGCGGCAGTGCAGGCTCGGAAGTTTCCAGCGATCCTGTTTGCGCATTAATATTGCCATCAGCGGGTTCCAATGGATCTATCTTTTCTAATTATTCTTATACACGATCAATGAGCCCCGCAGGTTATTGTTCAATTTTATTACCCGCAGGGATTTTGTATTTTAAGGCTACAGCAAATCAAAACAAAGCGTGGCTACAATGGAGAATAGCTAACCCGGAGCTAGTCAAAAATTTTATAATTGAAAGACTTGACTATAATGGATGGGAAAGTCTTAACCAGCTCTCTGCTAATGATCATACAGAAGAATATCATTTCATAGATAACAATCCTATGGCAGGCACTAACCAATATCGTCTGAAAATAATTAAAACCAGCGATCAAGTTTTTTATTCTTCAGTTCAAAAAATTTTTATTGATATTAATAATGAATTCGACATTTATCCCAATCCTGCAACAAACCAATTGAATATAACAGGAAATTTTTCTTCTTCGACAATGTTTATACTTTCTGATCTTTCAGGTAAACTTATCTGGCAGAAAAAAATATTTAGCAGTAGTAATATAGTCAGGGTGAATCTGCCATCATTAACTCCTGGCATCTATATAATAAGGATTAATGATTCCGTAAAAAAATTAGTGATTCGCTAATTATTTCAGTTCCTGCTATTTTTCCACCACTTGTAGGCTACAAATCCAACGATAGCAAATGGAGCAAAGGCGAGATAAAGAATTCCCGAATTCATACCCCTGGCGGGTTTTTCACCAAGTTGTTGTGTGGTTTTGGTACAAATGGAACATTGAGCTGAGGAGCTAATCGTGAATACTGAATAATAAACAGTGAAAATTAATATCAGCATCCATTTTTTCATTCAATTTATTTTAAAGCGAAGTTACAATAGTGGTAATAAAATAAAAAGCACCGGTAAAAATCCAATGCTTTATATTTTCATTCTAATTTTTGTTTTGTTTCTTATACCGCCTGCGCTTCCATTTTCTTTTGCACTTTTTTCCTGTCATCTTCATTCAAAATAACTTTACGCATTCTTACATTCTTTGGCGTTACTTCAATACACTCATCCTGCTGAATATACTCCATACATTCTTCGAGTGTCATCAATATTTTAGGTGCAATACGCGAAGCATCATCGCTGCCGCTGGCACGGTGATTCGTTAATTTTTTTGGCTCCGTTGCATTTACTACAAGATCTCCCGGTTTTATATGTTCAGCAATGATTTGCCCGGTATATACTTCTTCACCCGGGTCAACAAAAAATCTTCCGCGGTCCTGTAATTTATCAATTGAATATCCCGTTGTTCTTTCCTGGTTTTTAGAAAGTAATACTCCATTATTTCTTCCGGGTATTGGCCCTTTCCATGGCCTATATTCTGTAAAACGATGAGCCATCACTGCTTCGCCGGCAGTATTTGTCAGCATTTGTGATCGAAGACCAATCAATCCTCTTGATGGAATATCAAACTCGAGGTGTTGTATTTCACCTTTGGTTTCCATCACATGCAATTCTCCTTTGCGTTGTGTAACAAGGTCAATTACTTTGCCACTGAACTCCTGCGGTACATCTACTACAAGATTTTCAAAAGGTTCAGATTTTTTACCATTGATCTCTTTTACAATTACCTGCGGCTGACCTACTGTTAACTCATACCCTTCGCGGCGCATTGTTTCTATTAAAATTCCCAGGTGTAAAATACCGCGGCCAAATACCTGGAAGCTATCTGCTCCATCTGTATCTTCTACTCTAAGTGCTAAATTTTTTTCTGTTTCCTTCATCAGCCTGTCACGAAGATGACGTGAAGTAACAAACTTGCCATCCTTACCAAAAAAAGGTGAGTTATTAATACTAAATAACATACTCATGGTTGGCTCATCTACGCTGATCACCGGTAATGCTTCAGGATTATCTGTGTCAGCAATGGTATCACCAATATTAAAATCTTCAAGTCCTACTACTGCACATATGTCGCCTGCTATTACTTCTGTTGCTTTTTTCTTTCCCATTCCCATGAAAGTATACAGCTCTTTTACTTTTGATTTTTTTATACTGCCGTCTGCCAGTACCAATGCAATGTTTTGTCCTTCTTTGATACTTCCTCTTGCTACTTTACCTACAGCAATTCTTCCAAGAAAAGAAGAATAATCGAGTGAGGTGATTTGCATTTGCAAAGGACCTTCATTTACTTTAGGTGCAGGCACATATTCCAATATTGCATCCAGCAATGGAGTAATGTCTGATGTTGGAGTATTGGAGGTGTTCATCCAACCTTGTTTGCTGGAACCATAAATAGTAGGAAAATTCAATTGTTCTTCCGTAGCATCCAGGTTAAAGAATAATTCAAAAACGGCATCATGCACTTCATCGGGGCGACAATTCGGCTTATCCACTTTATTGATGACAACGATTGGTTTTAAATTTAAATGCAATGCTTTTTGCAAAACAAATCTTGTTTGCGGCATCGGGCCTTCAAAAGCATCTACCAATAGCAACACGCCATCGGCCATTTTCAATACACGTTCCACTTCTCCTCCAAAATCGGAGTGGCCAGGTGTATCAATTACATTAATTTTTACTCCTTTGTATTCAACAGCAGCATTCTTGCTGAAGATAGTGATACCCCGTTCACGCTCCAGGTCATTACTGTCCATAATAAGGTCACCGGTTTCCTGGTTGGCACGGAATACATTTGTAGTATGTAAAATTTTGTCAACCAAGGTAGTTTTACCATGATCAACGTGGGCGATAATAGCTATGTTTCTTATATTCATATACACGTTTTCAAACGAGCGGCAAAGGTACGTTAATTATGCGGGGGAGGCAAGCGAATCAGACAATTAATAAGGAGTTAACTCAAGTTTAAACGGTGATTTATGTAGCTTTATAAAAATGAGAATATGAAATTTCTCAAATGGCTTGGTATTATCCTTCTTTTATTGATTTTGACATATTTTATGGGGCCAAAGCCGGAGCCACCGAAATTATCAAAAGAATTACCCATTGTTCCTGCTGAACCTGTTGCCTTGGAAAAATATATTCATGATCATGAAGGATTACATAAACTGAAACCAGATAATGAAGCAAGAATTTTATGGTTGAATGATTCATTAAAACAGCTTACAGAATATGCAGTAGTTTATATACACGGCTTTTCTGCCAGCCAGGAAGAGGGCGATCCTGTACATTATACATTTGCAAAAAAATTTAGCTGCAATTTATTTTTAAACCGGTTAGAAGATCATGGGGTAGACACAACCGAACCCCTATTAAATGTAACTGCTGATAAATTATGGAACTCTGCGAAAGAAGCCTATGCCATAGGTAAAAAATTAGGAAAAAAAATCATTCTCATGGCTACTTCTACCGGTGGTACATTAGCATTAAAGCTTGCTGCCGAGTATCCTGATATTGCCGGATTGATTCTTCTTTCTCCCAATATTGCTATCAACGACCCTAATGCATGGGTACTCGATAATCACTGGGGTCTGCAAATTGCAAAACTTATAAAAGGCAATTACATACGTTCCGAGGATACCACGCAATTATATGCTCAATACTGGAATGCGAAATATCGTATCGAATCTACAGTACAGTTAGAAGAATTGATTGAAACGACAATGAGAGAATCTGTTTTCAAAAAAGTTACTCAGCCTTTATTACTACTTTATTATTATAAAGATGAAGATCACCAGGACCCGGTAGTAAAAGTATCGGCGATGAAAAGAATGTTTATGCAATTAGGCACGCCTGAAAATCTGAAACGACAAGTAGCTATTCCTAATGCAGGTGAGCATGTAATAGGAAGTTACATTAAATCAAAAGATATACAAACAGTAGAAGATGAGTGTGAAAAGTTTGCAATAGAAATTCTAAAATTGCCTCCCGCAAAAAATTAATCACACTCTTACATAAATCTTTCTTTTATCCAGTACATATCCTACCAACCAGCAAATCAACATGACACTAACAGCAAAAAGAAAAGAGCCAACGTAATTACCTGCCGGCTGAAATATATTTTTATATAACAAATGATATACATTAAAAAACCAAAGCAGTGTTACGCCCAATTCTGAAAGCAGGTAAATAAACAAAGGATTTTTGCCAAAGACTTCAAAGAAATAAGTCCAGCGTTTGATTTGTAAAAAATCAATAACATAGATAAGCGCCGAAATTAGGATGCAGTCAATACCAACAGTGAGTAACACGAAACTTCCGGTCCATAATTTTTTATTGATAGGGAAAATTCTGTTCCAGATGAGGGCCAACAATATCAATGCTGCTCCAGTAAGTAATAATTTGGTTAATCCTTCATAAGTCTTACCTTTTTGCTGAATCCATTTGCCTGCCGCATAACCAAATGTTACATTGGCAATTGACGGTAATGTGCTTAATAAACCCTCCGGATCAAAAGCCACACCTTCCCCATGATATAAATGATTTTCCCCAAATATCCACCTGTCTATTCTGCTTCCTGTATTCATCAGCATATCATAAGAATTATCACCAATACTAAACATCAATAAGATTAGCCAATATAAAAGAAGAAAAACGACAGAAAGCCTGACAACGGTTGATAGTTTTAAATATCGGACCATTAAAGCTGCTGCGCAGTACGCTAAAGCAATACGCTGCAGTACTCCCATAATTCTTGTATGATTAACAGGGTTCATTACCAGTTCATGATTTGCATTCCAATGAACAAAAGGAAACCAGTACATCAGGTAACCTAAGAGGAAAATGATAAAGGTTCTTTTAAAAATTTTAAAAAGTACCTTGCTTTCGGCAAGCCCTTCCCACTTCTTCATAGCAAAACTCATGGCATTGCCAACAGCAAACATAAAAGAAGGAAACACCAGGTCGGTGGGGGTAAAACCATTCCAAGATGCATGATGCAATGGTGCATAGGTTGTGTCGCCATTACCGGGAGTGTTTACGATAATCATAAAACAAATCGTCATACCACGAAATACATCAAGAGCTAAAAGTCTTTGATTGGGAGGCATAAGCAATCAGTTGTTTGCTCAATATAAAATTTATTCCTGACAAATATGCGATGAAGCTTTTGCCAAATGTTTTATTTATAATAAAAGTCCGCGCTCCATAAATGGTGCGACAGGACATGGACATAGATAGCTATAATTAAAAGCTGTCAGGTGCCACTTATAATTTCATCTGAATTTCAGACAATATCAAGATAATCGTTAACCCTTGGAGGAATTACTAAAAAAGATATACAAGTCTTTTAAAGTTTAACGAACTTTATGGCATCAACCTGAATTCCAAGCTCATTCCCGGTTGATTACGGTTAAGGCAAGCTTTTTTGTCTGTTAAGGTCAGCGCTTTGATTAAGGATATAAGAAATGATGATTTCTGTATCTGCTTAGCTGATTAATACCAGATTTTTCCTATACAGACTGGATTATAGTTAAGAAGGATGTTTTGTTTTTTTTCGATACTTTAAGAATAAATTATTTCACGATTGTTAATCGCCAATGCAGCCACCTTTTCATTTTAAATATTCGTCTGACCCCGCAGCAAAATTAATATACATGGTGTTAAGCAAACCGGCTATACCACAACCTGAATTCAATGTTGGAGCTGATAATGACACCACCCAGGCAAATAATAAGTATCCATTTGTTGGATTTCAACCTAAAATTATTGATGTATAAATAAAAAGAACAAGCATTACATGGTGAAATCCATTATGAGTTAAACAAAAAAGTCTTCAACCAAAAGCAAAAGATAAGGCACCAGTAATTAAATAAAAGGCATGAACCAGATAGCAGAGTTTTTTAAAAAACTTTTCGATAGTTCAGATTGGCCACCACGCTGGCATTGTGGCAACTGGACTGAATTTCATGGATGGCTTTATATTATCAGCGATCTGTTGATATGGTCCGCCTATTTCACCATCCCAATAGTAATTATCAGGTTTATTTCAAAAAAACAGGGCATCCGGTTTGAACGATTATATTTTTTATTTGCTGCATTTATACTGGCTTGCGGCGCCACTCATTTTTTAGATGCCATTGCATTTTGGATTCCTGTCTATCGTCTTAATGCCCTGGTGCGCTTAATAACCGGAGTTCTTAGCTGGACTACCGTTTTTTACCTGATTAAACTTCTTCCTGTTGCCTTTTCTCTAAAATCACAAAAAGAATTAGAAACTGAAATAGAACAACGAAAGAAAGCGGAAAAACAAAATCGTGAAAGTGAGGAGCAGGTGCAAACTATTTTTAATGCTGCCCCGGATGCCGTTATTGTTATTAATGAAGAAGGTGTCATCATTAAATGGAACCCAAAAGCTGAAGTTCTTTTTGGATGGAAGGCAGAAGAAGCAGAGAGCAAACTATTAAGCGAAACTATTATTCCGCAGCGCTACAGGGAGGCGCATAAAAACGGAATAAAACATTTTTTAAAAACAGGCGAAGGGCCTGTATTGAATAAGGCTATTGAAATACATGCAATCAATAAGAATAATGTTGAATTTGATGTAGCACTTAGCATATCGCCTACAAGGATAAATGACAAATATCTTTTCATTGGATTTGTCCGGGATATTACTGAGCAAAAAAAATCAGAAGAAAAATTCAGGGGCTTACTTGAAGCTGCTCCCGACGCAATGGTTATTGTAAACAGCAATGGGCAAATTGTATTGATCAATCATCAAACAGAAAAGCTCTTTGGATATGCCAAAGAAGAGATTATCAACCAACAAGTAGAGATACTTATACCCACGGATTTTCATCATAAACATACCGGGCATAGAGAAAATTATTTCAAAGAACCTAAAGTACGATCAATGGGTGCCGGCATTGAATTATATGCCGTACGTAAAGATGGTACCCGGTTTGCTGTTGAAATCAGTCTCTCACCTCTTACCACTCCTGAGGGTGTATTGGTATCTGCTGCTATAAGAGATATTACCGAACGCAAGAATGTTGAAAAACAAATTCAAAAACAGAAGCAAGAAATCCAGGATTTTATAGACAGCATGTCAACACTTAGTGTGAAGCTATCTATGGATGGAAAAATCCTGATGGTAAATAAAATTGCACAGCAGGCATCTGGCTTATCAATGGAGGAGCTGATGAATACTCCATTCACCGAAGGACAATGGTGGACATTTGATCCCGGAGTTCATGCACGGGTTCGTGAAGCTTTTAAACAAGCTTGTTCAGGCAGGACAGTTAATTATGATGAAAATATTTTTGTTTTCGGGCAGGTGCTTACTATAAACTTCAGCTTAATTCCCATATTGAAACCGGATGGCCATGTTGATTATATTGTGGGAGAGGGAAGAGACATTACTGCACAGAAGAAGGCAGAAGAAAAAATAAAAGAAAGCGAGCACATGTTTTCATCGCTTTTTTATAAGAGTCCAATCATGAAAGCCATTGCCGAAGCATCAACAGGCAGGTATATTGAAGTGAACGATGCGTTCGCAGATTTTTTTGAGCAATCAAAAGAAGAAATACTCGGCAAAACTTCTACTGAATTGAATATGCTTGCTCATCCTGAAGACCGGGATAAAATATTAAAAAATCTGCAGCAAGAAGGCTTTGCCAGAGATATAGAAACACAAATTAATTCTAAGGAAGGAAAAACAAGATGGGTATCAACAAGC
>Ga0193749_1000103_pt1 | contig 10849 bp, 9 predicted proteins | sample L1s2metaG_FD_145081 | JGI IMG/M metagenome (GOLD analysis project Ga0193749, IMG submission 145081) | Soil microbial communities from a riparian zone of the East river system, Colorado, United States - L1s2 | ecosystem: Environmental > Terrestrial > Soil > Riparian zone | place: USA: East River...
ATCGCCTTCGCCGCCCGCGAGTTGCACTTCGCCGTGTCTGGTAACGAAAGCCCCAAACGGAATAAACGCGCCGAGGTCCTGCAGCATGGCCTGTGCGATCGGAATTATCGCGCTGAGCAGCTTGTCAAAGTCAGGATTGTTCATGCTTCAGTTACTGCTTCAACTCCACAATAGTTGCGCCTGCTCCGCCCTGATCCTGCGGCGCCTGTTTGAAGCGCGCGACGTGTGGATGGCCGGTCAACAAGTCCGCAATCGCGCGGCGCAACGCACCAGTGCCGTGTCCGTGGATTATCCGTAGTTCAGTAAGGCCGTTCAAGAAAGCTTCGTCGAGAAACTTGTCTGCCATGTCGACCGCTTCGTCAGTTTGCTTACCTATTAGCTTCAGTTCGGCGGTAGTGGCCATGTCAGAGTCTATGGCCTTCGACTGGAGATGAACCTCAGTTGTTTGCACCGCGCGTCGCAGCCGGGAGCGAGTTTTGTCGGACTCAGAGCCCTCCCCCACGGTCGGGCTAGTGCCCCGGTCCCGGCGCTCGCTGACTTCTTCGAGCCGTTCGAGATTCGTCAGCTTCTCGCGCAGGTGGAGAGAGCCTACGCGTACTTCTGCTTCGTCACCCTTGATTCGATCGATGATTCCGATTGAACCAAACGAAAGCAGCCGAACTCGATCACCAACTCTAAGAGCGCGATCTAAATCGCGAGCCGGAGCGCGACTTGGAGCGCGGACATCCTGTCCGCCAGCGGAAGCAGTCCGCTCCTCGAGTGCCGAATCAGACTGGCCGCGCGCGGTCACGTCAGTCCCGCCAATCACCTTTCCATCGCGAACCACGCGAATTCCGCGAAGCTGCGGGGGCAAGCCCCCTTTCTGACCTTGAGATAATGAAGCTTGAGCAATGCTGCTGTGCTTTTGTGCGGCCTGCGCTGCGCGCTGAGCCTCGCGCTTCAATTCCGCGCCGTGGCGATCAGCTTCCCGCTCGACTTTCAGACGCGCCGCGCGATCCTCGATCCTGGTCAACAGCTCACGACTCAGTTTTTCAAACGCAGCAACCGAACTCGAGAGCTGGCGTTCAAACTGAGTTTGACGTTCACCTTCACGTTTTTCAGCTTCTTTGTTGAGCGATGCAAACTTCTCCGCAACCGCCGCTCGTTCTTCCTCCAATGCCCGCCGCAAGACTTCCGCTTCCTCCGCCTCGCGCTTGATGCGTCGCAGATACTCGATTGCATCGCGCGACGATCCCCTGACCTGCCGGGAAGCGTCGCTGATTATCTGGCTCGGGATTCCGAAGCGCCGCGCGATCTCCAAACCCGACGATGACCCGGCCACCCCGACGAGCAGGCGATAAGTTGGCCGGAGGGTTTTCTCATCGAACTCGACACTGGCATTCAGCACGCCAGGCTGGTTTGCTGCATACATCTTTAGTCCGGAGTAATGCGTCGTGGCGAGTACATGAGCCCCGCGCTGTTTGAAATGATCGACCACCGCTACGCCGAGCGCAGAACCTTCTTCCGGGTCTGTCCCCGTGCCGACTTCATCGAGAAGTACCAGCGCCGGCGTTTCGCATGATTCGATCATTGATCCGATGTTGGCCACGTGCGAAGTGAACGTCGACAGATTTGCCGCCAGCGATTGGTGATCGCCGATGTCCGCCAGAACAGATCGATAGAAGGGAACGCGTGCTTGTTTAGCGGGAACCGGTAAACCTGAAAGCGCCATCAGCGAAAGCAATCCGGTAGTTTTCAACACGACGGTTTTGCCGCCCGCGTTCGCGCCCGAGATAACCATCGTGGTGTTTTCAGCGTCCAGCTTGAATGAAACTGGAACGACCGCGGCGCCGGTATCGCGCAAAGTTTGTTCGAGGAGTGGGTGACGCGCTTCAACGAATTCAAGAGTGGCATAGACTTCAGTCTGTGATTCGTCAGCACCACAGACTGAAGTCTGTGCCACTTCCGGCACAACACAATTGAAGCGTTCTGCGAATACAGCCTTGGCATTGATGAAATCAAGTTCCGCGATCGCCTCGGCAGCGCGCGCAATCGCCGGTAACTCCCGGCGCACCTCTTCCGAGAGCGCAAATAGAATCTCGGCAATCTCGCGTTGTTCTGCCTCCCGCAGCGACTGGAGTTCGTTGTTCGCCTCTATAGTTTCGAGTGGCTCAACAAAGATCGTTTGGCCTGACGAAGACGAACCGTGCGCGACGCCGTTGATGCGTCCGCGATGATCGGCCCTGACCGGGATGACAAAGCGGTCATTGCGCACCGTCACCAGTTCTTCCTGAATCGCTTCGCTTGACCGGCGCATCAAACCTTCCAACGATCGTGTAATTCGTGAGCGAGCATTCGCGAGTTCACGACGAATCCGTGCCAGTTCGGGACTGGCGCGGTCATCAAGTTCGCCGCCCGGCAGAATCTTTTTATTCAAAAGCACCGCCAGCTTCTTTAATTCGCCGGGAACATTGGCGACGATCTCGAAGAGCGTTGGCGCTTGTTCGCGTTCCGCGAGGATCGTTGCGCGGGCCTCGATGGCGCGTTCGCAGAGCCGGGCCAGATCGAGAAGCGCCAGAGGATCGAGCGCCGTACCTTCGATCCGCAAACGTGAGATCGAATCAGTAGTATCGGCAATTCCATCGAACGACAAACGACTTCCGCGGTGGCGTAACTGAATGTTTTCCCCGACTGCGCTGAGAGCCTGCCGCAACGAGCGCAGATCGGCGGACGGCGCCAGCCCGCCGATGCGCTCCCGCCCCATCGCAGTTTGCGCGCCGCGACGCACAAGCATGCGCAACGAATTAAATTCCAGAATATCGAAAGCCTGAGGGTTCATGGGAAAGTTAATCTTAACATCATGCCTCATCGCTGGCTGAATCCCGGCTTGGCCAGGCCTCCGGTCAGCGGTCCCATTCAGATCTCATTAGCACCTGGCTTCAGCCCGGTGACCAGAGTTGATCGTCCTCTCTCGAAACCGTTTTAACGGTTTCCGGCTGCCGATCCTAATGATCCTCTGACTGAAGCCAGGTGCTAATGAGATCTGGGACACCTGGAGGTGAACCAGACTGACGGCGGGCTCTGCCGCTTTGCTCGCTTCTTCTTTTTGGAATATATTCGTCAACTTCTCAAACCGACCAAACAGAGAAAGAGGCAACGAACGAATGCAACCTGTACCTATCACCGTCGCACATGGCGACGGCATCGGCCCCGAAATCATGGGGGCGACGCTTCACATCCTGAAAGAAGCCGGCGCAAAACTACAGATCCAGAAGATCGATATTGGCGAGAAGGTTTATCTCGCGGGCAACTCTTCCGGGATTGATCCGAGCGCGTGGGATTCTCTGCGCGAGACCAAAGTCTTTCTTAAGGCGCCCATCACCACCCCGCAGGGTGGGGGTTACAAGAGTCTGAATGTGACCGTGCGTAAGACCCTGGGTTTGTATGCGAACGTGCGCCCCTGTGTTTCGTATCATCCCTTCGTCGAGACGAAACATCCCAACATGGATGTAGTGATCGTGCGCGAGAATGAAGAAGACCTGTATGCCGGCATCGAGTATCGCCAGACGGATCAGGTGATGCAATGTTTGAAAATCATATCGCGACCCGGATCGGAAAAAATTGTTCGCTACGCATTTGAATACGCCCGCCGGCACAACCGCAAAAAAGTTACCTGCTTTACCAAAGACAACATTATGAAATTTACCGACGGGTTGTTTCATAAAGTCTTCAACGAACTGGCAGCCGAGTATCCCGACATCGAAAACGAACACTGGATCGTAGACATCGGCGCCGCCAAGCTGGCCGATACGCCGAACGCTTTTGACGTGATCGTAATGCCTAATCTTTACGGAGATATTTTGTCGGACGTGGCTGCGCAAATAGCCGGCTCAGTTGGTCTGGCCGGTTCGGCAAACATCGGCGAAAACATCGCGATGTTCGAAGCGATTCACGGCTCGGCCCCGCGTCGCGCCGGACAGAACCTGGCCAATCCTTCGGGATTGCTGCTGGGCGCTGTCATGATGCTGGTTCATATCGGCCAAACAAACAACGCCGAGAGAGTTCACAATGCCTGGCTGCGCACCATTGAAGACGGGGTCCATACTTACGATATCTACGACGAAGGTTCGAGCAAGCAAAGGGTAGGGACCAGGGAATTCGCGCAAGCGGTGGTCGATCGGCTCGGCAAGAAACCACAAACTTTGCGATCGGTTACCTACAAACAGAGAGATGTCGGCGAAGTCTATAGCGAGACGATCGTTAAGGAGCGGTCGGATTCCAGAAAAGAATTGGTGGGAGTTGATGTCTTTCTCGACTGGCTGAAAGGATCGCCTGACAATCTGGGAACGGCGCTCCGCAACGTCGCGCCGGACGGTTTGGATCTGGTGATGATCAGCAACCGCGGGGTGAAGGTCTGGCCGGGTGGCAAATCCGAGACGTTCTGTTCTGATCAGTGGCGTTGCCGCTTCATGTCGGAAAACAAGGGCGCGAATATTACCCATCAACAGATAATCGATTTGCTCAGCCGGATCGCCGGTGCCGGCTTTGATTTCATCAAGACGGAACACCTTTGTAATTTTGACGGCGAGCGTGGGTACTCGCTGGACCAGGGAGAATAGAAACGAGTTGCGATATAAGGTCTGTACCAGCCGCGTAAGCCGGTGGGTCAAACACTCAACATATGAGTAGGACGCCTGATCCACCCGCTCACGCGGGTGGTACTGACTTCATCGCCAGGGACCCTCATACAATCAATGTTGTGATAATCGTTGGACCTCTGCAATATCCTGAACTCTAACTGGAGGCTCAAAATATAAAAATGGTGAAGCAACGCCAACCAAAAAAATCCAAATCAGAAATCCGCAATTCGAAATCACTGGTCGGCGTTATTATGGGCAGTAAGTCCGACTGGGAAACAATGCGCGCGACGTCCGAGACGCTTGATCGTTTTGGCGTGGCGCACGAATGCCGTGTCATGTCCGCACATCGCTCGCCGGCACTCGCTTCCGAATTCGCCAGTACGGCCGAATCGCGCGGCATTGAGGTGATTATCGCCGCGGCCGGCGGCGCGGCCCATCTGGCTGGCGTGATGGCCGCGCATACAGTTTTGCCGGTGCTGGGTGTGCCGATGAAAAGCGATGCGCTCAATGGAATGGATTCTTTACTGGCAACGGTGCAGATGCCGGCGGGGATTCCAGTCGGCACCCTGGCAATTGGAAAAGCCGGAGCAACGAATGCGGGGCTGTTGGCAATCGCGATTCTGGCGAACAGCAGGCCTGAACTGAAGAAAAAGTTACATGAGTTTCGCACCGAACAAGAGAAGAAGATTAGAGAGATGACGTTAGATTGAGGAAGTCCAAATCGAGAGCGCGCTCGAGGAAAGCTGAGTAGGAGGAAATGAGATGGGAAACGGACTTTGGAAGATGTTGATATTGTCCGCTTGTCTAGCTCTGTCCAGCCAATTCTCATTCGGGCAAAAAGGCAAAGCTGAAGCCGACTACTATCCTATTGGATATTCAGGAGACACCTGGGCAGGGAAGGTTGTAGCTGTCGATGGCAAGGAACGTACTCTCACACTGGAAGCAGAGAAAAAGCGTTTCACTGTCTATGTTCCTGATGCCCCATATGAGTGGATTCTAAATAAGCATCGACAACGCTGTGTTGATTTTCAATACGACCTAAAGGCAAGCGGGCAACAGTTCAAATACCAGGGGTTTGAGACCTCAATAGCAGATATTCTTCCACCTCCACTCGAGAATGGGATGATGCGCCGTCCGAATCCGCCCAGCGACAATCGGATATTAGAAGAAAACTTTGCCACATTCCTGGGGAGGAAGGTGGTCGCTTACTACTTTAGTAGAGAGCATCCCGAAGTATGGAGGATCGAAATCAACGCCAAATGACTATTGGGTCTGAACCTACAAAAGAATCAAATGAGGGTCCGACCAGAGCGGGGCGATTGTAGGTTTTGAAGCCGCTCATCTGAAATTTTCACGCCGCGTTGCATTGCAAGAATCTAAGGATTCTTGTTAGCCCTCACCTGCATCGCGCGCCAGCAAAGCAGATCCGATTGCCACTCCATCCGCGCCCAATTCAGCGGCCACGATCGTAGTAGCTTCAAAGCAAGGTTGGAACGAACGTTTGCGGGCTTCTTCGATGATGGGCTTAAGGATTAGCGGGCCGGCTTTCATTATGGCTCCGCCCAGAATAATTCGCTCAATGCTCAGAAGGTTGATCATGCTGGCCACCGCCGTGCCGATCATCTTGCCGGTGCGCTCGATCATCATGACCGAAAAATCATCGCCGTTGATCGCTTCGCGGGCCAAATCTCCAGCGGTAAAGTTCTCGGACATCGCCAGGGTTGAAAGCGATGAAGTCGAATCGCGATCCAGACGTTCACGCGCCCGCCGCACGATGTTCGGTCCCGAAGCGACTGTTTCCAGGCAACCTGTATTTCCGCACTCGCACTGAGCGCCTTCGGTGTTGATAGTGATTCCGAGCCACAGCTTCCCGTCCATAATGATCGCGCCGCCAATCGCGTCGCCGATGCCGATGTAAAAGATATTACGAGTATCGCGGCCGGCGCCGGCTTTGTATTCGCCATAGGCGGCCGCGTTGGCATCGTTCTCGAGCTCAAAGCGCAGGCCGGTGGCTTTCATCAGCTCGGAATGAATGTCGTCCCGAGCGGCCGAAGGCAACCCGGTTGACAACAGCACCCGGTCAGTTTCGCGGTTTACCAATCCGGGAATGCCCACGCCAACTGACTTGATTGGTCCGGCTTCGGCCAGGCCAGTCACCAGGTCGGCAATTCCTCCGATCAGATTCTCTGGTTGGTAGTTGGCGGCGCGCCGAACAATGACATCTCCGGCGGCGGAAATCACGACGCCACGCATCGCCGTGGAGGCGACTTCAATCCCGGCAAACTTTGGTTCAGAGTTATTCGGCATTGGCGAAAGCCTTTCATATGAGCTTCGCAAACAGGGCAGGATTTCGTCGCCATCTTATTAAAGGGTAGAGGGGCTGTCAAACCGCGCGTTGTGCGTGTAGAATGCCCTCGCATCGAACCCATGCCGGACACGCTTGAACATTCGCGGGTGGCAGCGCTGCAACTGCGGAAGATCTTGTTGCCGACCGATTTCAGCGGCTGCGCCAATTATGCGCTCCCTTATGCCGCCACGATCGCCCGCGCCACCGGGGCCACCATCGTCTGCGTGCACGTGGTTGAGCCGATTGTGCCGGCCGTGGGATATTCCGGTTTAGCCGAACCAATGCCGATCGCCGACATTAGTGAGCAGTTGGAAGACTCGGCCGAGCGCGAATTGCCGCAATTTGCCGAGTGCGAGGACTTCAACGGCCTCGAGGTCGAAGAGGTTATTGTGCACGGTGACGCTGCCGCCGAGATTGTCCGCGTGGCCGGCGAACGTGAGGTTGATCTGATTGTGGTTTCGTCGCACGGCCGCACCGGCCTCGGCCGAATTATCTTTGGTTCGACCGCAGAGGCGGTGGTGCGTCACGCCAGTTGCCCCGTTCTGGTTGTCAAGCCTCCACTACAAGAAGAGGAGTCAGACCAGTGAGCAGTGAGCAGTGAGCAGCATGCAGTTGAAGAGCCCCCGGCGGGCGATGCGCTACTGCGACTAAGGACTGCTTACGGCTCATTGCTTACTGCTCACTAATATGAACAGCCTCCAGTTTTTGTCTCACTTGATCGAGTTTTACGGCCTCTATGCCGTGTTCTTCCTGTCGATGATTGAGGGCGACATCACGCTGCTGCTGGCGGGTGTGCTGGCCCACAACGACTTCTTCGGCAGCTACAGTTTCGCGCGCGTGCTGCTGTGGGGCACACTGGGCGGATTCGCGAGTGACAACGTCGCTTTCGCCGTCGGTCGCGCCTGCAACAAGACAGTTCGCAACTTTCGGTTCTATCGCAGCGCGCAGCATCGCATGGAACGGTTGACCAAACATTTTGGCCCGCTCTCAATTTTTGTTTCGAAGTACATCTATGGTTTGCGTTGGGCCTCATGCACTTTTTACGGTGTTGCGCGGATGCCCTACGTGCGTTTTCTGCCGCTCTCTTTAGCTAGTTGTTTTTTATGGGTTTTCATTCTCAGCGGTGTCGGATACTTTTTCAGCAGCGCCGTGATGGGATTGATTGGCGACTTTCGCCATGTGGGAAAAATCCTGCTGGTAATCGTCGTGGCCGGAGTGCTGGGGTTCTATTTGATTAAGCGCCTTTGGCTGTCGAAGAAGGTTGAAGCGGCCCAGCCGGAACGTCTACAGCAGATCGAGCAGGCCGCGATCGAAGGCATCAAAGAGTTATCCGGAGAGATCCAGGAGAAAATTCATTTAAAATCATCGCGACGCCGGAAGAACTCAAGTTCCTCAAAGTGAGACGCGAGAGGTTGAAAGAACTTGTCCGCGAATGACTCGTAGGACTAAAAGAGCTTAGATTTCGAATTTCAAATTTCAGATCTCAAATCCACCCGTCAATCAAATTGGAATACTCAAAGTGATCATCGAATCTTCAGCCCCAACCCGCGTCGATCTTGCCGGCGGTACCGTCGACATCTGGCCGCTTTACCTGTTTCACCCGGGCGCTATGACCGTCAACTTTGCGCTATCGCTGCGAGCGCACGTACGTATTGAGACACGCGAAGACGATCGCCTGATCCTTGAATCAAGAGATCGTGGTATTCGATTTGAAACGACTCTCAGCCGCATGCACGAGCTGGCGCGGGACGAAGAGCTCGAGCTGGTGTCGAAGATGGTTCACTTCTTTCGGCCTGAGACAGGCTTTCAATTGACCACCCACAGCGAAGCTCCCGCCGGGGCCGGCATTTCCGGATCCTCTGCCCTGGCCATTGCATTGATCGGCGCGCTGAATAACCTGGTGGGAAATCGCTATGAACCGCGACAGTTCATTGGCATAGCGGCGAACATTGAAACGACCGTCATCAAGGTCCCGGCTGGATTGCAGGACTACTATCCGGCATTTTACGGATCGACCTCCTGCATTCATCTCGATCCCGACGGTGTCGATCGTGAACATCTGGCTATCGACGAAAACGAGATCGAGCACCGCTTCGTGATCTGCTACACCGGCGAACCACGCCATTCGGGAATTAATAACTGGGAAGTGTTCAAGCGGCACATCGACGGCGATGCTGATGTGTTTACGATCTTCGAAAGCATCCGCGACGCCGCGATTCAGATGCGCGCCGGGCTTTTGGCCAACGACTGGAACGCGGTGGGGGAAACAATGCGCGCGGCCTATCCGAACCGGAAGCGCCTGGCGCCAGGAATCACGACGCCGCATATGGATCAACTGGTTGAGAAGGCGCTGGCTAACGGCGCGGAGGCGGCCAAGGTCTGTGGCGCCGGAGGCGGTGGCTGTATTGCGTTTCTTTGCCAAGAGGGGCGCAAGTCAGACGTTGAACGCGCTCTGACTGAAACGGGCGGTGAAATTTTGAAATGGGCCGTTGCGCGGGAGGGATTAGTAGTGAAGGAGAGTTGAAAACCCAACGCGGGCTTCTTCAACCGCGAAGCGGTTGCGTCCTCCAGCCCAACGTTGCCGCTTCGGCTACGTTGGGTAACTAGTAATGACAATTCGTCAACCCTGAAAGGGTTGCGTCATGCCTCCACAGATGCAACGAGAGTTGCAACGATCTCACTTGCGCCACGGTGTAAAATAACCCACCTTTCAAGAAGGAGGTTGCGCTCCCATGCCGCAATCGCTCCCGGCTGTTTACATTCATCTTGTCTTTTCCACAAAAGAGCGTCGCCCATTTCTCCGAGACGAAACGATTCGCGGCGCGCTCCATCCGTATCTGGGTAAGATTTCAAAACAACTGCGCTGCGCTCCCGTAATTACTGGCGGCGTCGAAGATCACGTGCATCTCCTGGCTCGCTTCGGCAGAACCATCACCCAAGCGGAGTGGGTGAAAGAACTGAAGCGAATATCGAACCTTTGGTTGAAAGAGAGGCATTCAATTCGAGACTTCGAATGGCAGGGAGGTTACGCGGACTTTTCCGTGAGCGCTTCAAATCTTGAGATTGTGAAGAAGTACATCGCCAACCAACAATACCATCATCGAAAAATGAATTTTCAGGATGAGCTGCGAACGTTGCTTCGACGTCATGAGATGGATTGGGACGAGCGCTACATTTGGGATTGACGCAACCGCGTTGCGGTTGAATTATTTGGGTTGATCATTGACCCAACGTAGCCTTCGGCAACGTTGGGCTGGAGGGCGCAACCGCTTCGCGGTTGTAAAAAGCCTACGAGACCCGGTCGCTACCGCTCGCGGTACTGACCTCATTGCTTCGTCTTACCCGCCCTCTTCCGACTTCCGTTTGGCCGCCGCGGCGAGTTTTGTCAGACGCTCGATCTTTTGTTCGTGAGTCTCGCCCGGAACTGGTCCGGTATCCACGAAACCCGCGTAAGTAGATCGCCTGAATAATGTGCGATTAGGTTCGCCGCTGGCTGCGTTTGAGGTAGTTGAGGTAGGCGTCATGGCCGACGCGACTTTGTCCGGCGCGAGATCCGCTGGACTTTCGGCGCCTGCTACCGGCGAAGCATTTGACGCAGCTCCCGTTTCAGCCTGCGCCTCGGCTGCTGGTCGGTGCGAGTCCGCCGCCGGCGATGAATCGACCACGGTGACTGGGGCAGTGTGCTCGGCTCCGCCTTCGTCTGAGCGTTGCTTTGCTCCCGCCACCAATTTCTGCAGACGCTCGATTTTTTGTTCTTTAGTCTCGCCGGGAACTGGTCCGGTGTCGACGACGCCGGCATAAGTGCTGCGGCGATTCAATTGACGATCGGGCTGGGCCGCGGCTTTCGGACCGGCGGGTGCGGCCGACGCTCTCTCAGCCACGG
>Ga0193749_1000104_pt1 | contig 10830 bp, 8 predicted proteins | sample L1s2metaG_FD_145081 | JGI IMG/M metagenome (GOLD analysis project Ga0193749, IMG submission 145081) | Soil microbial communities from a riparian zone of the East river system, Colorado, United States - L1s2 | ecosystem: Environmental > Terrestrial > Soil > Riparian zone | place: USA: East River...
CGATTTGTTTTCGTCTATGGTTTGACGGAAACAAATCGTGAAGTGATCAGGAGTGCGCGCTGCATAGCGAACCCCGGTTGTTTTGCGACGGCGACGCTGCTTGGTCTGGCGCCGCTGGTAGCCAACAATCTCTTGAGTTGCCGTGTGATCGTCGACGCCAAGACCGGGTCGTCGGGTTCCGGCGCCAGGGCCGCAGCGAACACTCATCATCCGCAACGCAGCAATTCCTTTTATGCTTACAAACCTTTTACGCATCAACACGTGCCTGAGATCGAGCAGGAACTAAAGAATGTCGGTGAATGGAACAATGAACTCATCTTTATGACCCACTCACTGCCGGTGGCGCGCGGGATCTTCGCGTCAATCTATACGGAAATGAAAAGCGAGGTTAGCGCCGCCGAAGCGCGCGCAATGTTTGCCGATTTCTATCGCGAGTCTTTCTTCGTGCGTCTGGTGGATGGCAGCCCCGATATCAACTGGGTCAAGTCGACGAACTTCTGCGACATCGGGTTCGCCGCGCGCGGCCGGCAACTGGTGGTATTTACGGCGATCGATAATCTGGTCAAGGGCGCCGCTGGTCAGGCGGTGCAGAACATGAACTTAATGTTTGGACTGGATGAAAAGACGGGGTTGATGCTGACCGGAAGTAACCCGTGATAGATGCTCATAACTTCAAGCCGGCTCCGCTCAAGCCAGTGATTTCGTTTGGCGAAGTCGATCGACTCGATATCCGCGTCGGGACAATCGTTTCGGTGGACGATATCGCTGGTTCGGACAAGTTACTCAAATTGACAGTCGACTTCGGCGATCACCGTCGCAGCATCCTGGCAGGAATGAAAAAGGAACGCGAGCATCCGCGAGAGATCGAAGGCCAACAAGCCTTGTTTGTCGTCAATCTCGAGCCGAAGAAAATGATGGGCGAGATTTCGGAAGGAATGTTGTTCGACATAGGCTTTGCGGATGGACTAAAGCCGGCCCTGGCCGTGCCCGAGAGAATGGTCCCGAACGGAACCAGGGCAGGATAACTCAAGTGCATTGCTGGGAGCGCGGACGGCCCGTCCGCGCTCCCGGCACCAGACAGAATGAAAGCAGAGGCTGCCATTAATTTGGAAGAAACAATTTCACTCGAGGAACGCTTCCAGCTCGCCACGTACAAGAAGATGCCGATCGTGGCTGAACGTGGCCAGGGGGTGTGGATCTTTGCGAGCAACGGCGATCGCTACCTTGATCTATATGGCGGCCACGCGGTGGCCGGCACGGGGCATTGCCATCCGCAGGTCGTGAAAGCGATTCGTGACCAGACCGCAAGGCTTCTCTTCTACTCGAATCTGGTTTACTCAGCGGCCCGCGCCCGCGCGTCAGAAAAATTGGTTTCCGTCGCGCCCGATTTACTAACAAAAGCTTTTTTCTGTAACTCAGGCACCGAAGCGAATGAAAACGCGATGCGCATGGCGCGCATGTCAACCGGCCGCGAGAACATCATTACCTTCAGCGGTGGCTTTCATGGACGCACTGCCGATGCGATCAGCGCCACGTTCCTGGGCAGGTACCGCGAGATCGGCAAACCAAATGTGCCGGGTCACCGGCAAGCACAGTTTGGTGAGATTGATTCCGTGCGAGCATTGGCCGACGAATCCGTCGCCGCGATCATGCTCGAGCCGATTCAATCGATGGCCGGCGTGCGCTCGGCGGCGCCTTCGTTCCATCGCGCCCTACGGGAACTATGCGACGAGCGCGGCATCGTCTTGATTTATGACGAAGTGCAAACCGGAATTGGTAGAACGGGTGAATGGTTTTTCGCCGGCAGCGGCGCCGGTGACGGAGTTATTCCCGACATCATTACGTTGGCCAAGGCGCTCGGCAGCGGTGTACCCGTGGGCGCCTGTCTGGTGACCGAAAAGATTGCTTCGCATATCAAAGAGAACGATCTGGGCACCACATTTGGTGGCGGGATGATCGCAATGGCCGCGGTGACGGCGACGCTGGAAGCGATCGAAAACGATGGCATGCTCGAGAATGTTCGAACGGTTGAAGCCTATCTGCGCAAACGTCTGAACGAAGTCGAGCAGGTGGTCAATGTTCATGGCCGAGGATTCCTGCTGGGGCTCGAGTTTGCGGATACGGCAAAGCCCGTTCACGAAGCTTTGCTCGAACAGAAGATCATCACCGGCACGTCGAGCGATCCGAAGGTCCTGCGCTTGTTGCCGCCGCTGTGTTTGCAGCGCAACGAGGTCGATATGTTTGTCGATGTTCTGGAACAGGTATTAGCCGCGGATGAACGCCGATAGACGCGGATTAAAAAAAGAAGTGTTTCAGAGGGGTTTTGATCCGCGTTCATCTGCGTGAATCCGCGGTTGATTTGTCCAATGACGGATTTTTTAACCACAGCCGATCTGACGGAAGGCGCGCTTGATCATCTGATTGAGTCAGCTCTCCGCTTCAAGAGCGGCGAGGATCAGTCAAAACCACTGGCCGGGCGATCGATCGCACTGGTCTTTTTCAACCCCAGTTTGCGCACGCGCGCATCGATGCAAATCGGTGTTTACGAGTTGGGCGGAAACGCCGTCGTGCTTGAGCCGGGCGGGACGAGTTGGACGCTGGAGCATCGCGACGGTGCGGTGATGGACGCGGACAAGACTGAACATGTTGCTGAGTTTGTGCGCGTGCTCGGTCGTTATTGCGTGGCGATTGGAGTGAGGACCTTCGCGGCCCTTAAGAACTGGGAAGAGGAGCGCACTGATCCGATTCTAAACGCTTTTGCCAGGTATTCTGATGTTCCGCTAATCAATCTTGAATCGGCCATGCATCATCCGTGTCAGGCGATGGCCGATATGATGACGATTCGAGAGCAGCTGGGCGAAGGCCGTAAGAAGGTGCTGCTGACCTGGGCCTGGCATCCGAGGCCGCTGCCAATGGCAGTGCCGAACAGTTTTGCGCTGGCGGCCGCGCAGATGGGTCATGACCTGGTGATTGCTCATCCGCCAGACTATGAATTCGACGATGCGTTGATCGAGACGATCGGACAACAAGCAACCGCAGCCGGTGGCAGCGTCAACATAGTCAATGAAATTGATCAGGCGTTCGACGGCGTCGAGGTTGTCTACGCCAAGAGTTGGGGCAGCAAAGCCTTTTATGGAGCGCCGGAAAAAGATATCGCCGAACGGGCGCAATATCGCGGCAAATGGATCGTGGATGAACCGAAGATGGCGCGCACCAATAACGCGCTTTTCATGCACTGTCTTCCAGTGCGACGGAATGTGATCGTGACTGACGGAGTGCTCGATTCACCATCGTCGGTGGTAATCGACGAAGCGGAGAACCGGCTGCATGTGCAGAAGGCGATCCTGGCAAAGTTGCTCGAAGATTAGTTCACGCAAAGGCGCAAAGACGCAATGTAACACAAGTAAGCACCCGAGATATCTTTGCGGCTTTCGTTCTTCCTTTGGCCTTTGCGTGAAATTAATTCTTACTTACGAGGCGATAGAGAAGGAATTTAATGACCGACACCACCGAAGTTGGCAATCAATTGCGTTTGGATCTCCTGCGCGAAGCTCTGCCATATATCAAGCGCTTCAAGGGCAAGACATTTGTAGTCAAATTCTCGGGCAAGGTAACGGAAGAGCGCGACCGCTTAATCTCTTTGGCCGAAGAACTCGCCCTGATGCATCAGGTCGGCATACGGCTTTGTGTGGTGCACGGCGGGGGCAAGCAGTTAAGTGAACTGGCTGCGATGATGGGAATCGAGCAAACAATCATTGAAGGCCGCCGAGTGACCGACGATGCCACTTTGGAAATGGCCAAGATGATCTTCGCCGGCAAGATCAATACAGACATTCTCTCCGCGCTCCGTCATCGCGGAGTTGAAGCTGTGGGGCTCTCGGGAGTCGATGGGAACATCGTGCATGCTGAGCGGCGGCCGCCGACGGAGGTCATGAATCGCGAAACCGGCGAGAGTGAACAGATCGATTTCGGGCACGTGGGCGATATCCTGGAGATCAACGCGCGCCTTTTGACGGTCCTCCTGGACCAGGGTTACCTGCCAGTGGTTTCGTCGCTGGGAGCGGATGCCGAGGGCACCGTCTTTAACATTAATGCCGATACCATCGCTGCGGAAATCGCGATCCAGCTCAAGGCCGAAAAGCTGGTCCTGCTTTCTGATGTCGATGGTATTTATCTGCGTGCAGGCGAACCGGCCACGAAACTTTCGCGCCTGACGGCAGATGAAGCCGAAGAGCTTGTGCGGCGTGGAAGCGCGACTGGCGGGATGATTCCGAAGCTCGAAAACATCGTCGAACTCCTCCGCCGTGGCGTCGGGAGCGCGCACATTATCAACGGCACGGCGCGCAACGCCTTGTTGGCAGAAGTCTTTACTGACAAGGGTACGGGCACAATGATCTCGGCGTAATTGACTTATCCCAGTGCAGACCTGGGCAGGTCTTTATCGCGATCGAAGGGCGGATCCTCGTGCGGTGGCAGGTCCAACTCGGGAAACTCCGCGGTCCACTCAGCGCGATATTCGTCGTTCGCGAAATATTTCATATAGAGCTGCATATCTTCCTCGCTGCCGTTGCCGCTGCCGAGCAGATCCAGGCCGTAAACATAGCCGGGGTTGTCAGGGAATAACACCGCATCTTCGCGCAACCCTTCCTCAAACAGATAGGAATATAACTGGCGATCACTGAGATGATTTGTGTTGTGCAGATATGCACCCAGTGAAGCCATGCGGTTGATGACCTCCCAGAGTTTCGTGTGCAATTGAACTTCATCGAGCTGGTCGGGCGGCGGCACGTCCTGACCGGCATTTTCCAGCCATTGAAGCAGACTGGTAGGTTCAGTGGTCTCAAACGCCAGGATGTGCTTCAAAAATGCTTCTTCCAGATCGGCCGACAACTGGGAATTATCGGAGACTTCGCCTCCTAGTTTCTCGAGTTGTGCCCTTAGTTTTTCAATTCGCTTTTCCTGGTCGGGCTCGTCGTCAAAGTCGATCATGGTAGGAGTCCTCTGAAAAGGTTCGGCGCGGCGTCAGTCGTCCGGTTCCTCGAACACGACTATCTTGCCGCGAAAATCAAACGTCATGAGATACTCTTTGAAGAAACCGTTACCGATGTTCACCTGAAATTTTGCTTTATCATGGCCGGCCCCGGCCGGCCAGAACGAGGCCGGAGCAGATTCGAGCGACAGCCTGCCGATGCGCACTGACTTGAGCACGCCGGATTTAAATTCGTCGACTGACTTGTCCCCGGCGCCGTCTTGCGCTTGATCTTCAAGGCCGAGGATTGCCACTGCTTCGGGAGTGAGCGCAAACGTCCCGCTCGATCCAGTGTCGAGCGTAGCCTTCAACTTCTGTCCATTTATGAAGACGGAATCGATCAGCACGCCATTGTCGTAACGAAACGGCATGGCAATCTTGTTGACGGTGTTCGGTTGATTTTGAATTCCCGCATAAGGAGACTCAGCGAAAAAACGGAGCTTCGAAGCCGGGTAGTCGATCTGAATTATGCGATCCTTGAGGAAGGTGTACCCCAGTACGCCGTGAATAGGCCGTTCAAGTTTGTCGGAAAGCTTTTTGAGATCAATCGCTCCCGCCACTACGTCCCTGGCGATCATAGTCCCGAGTTCGACAGAGGGCAGCCTGGTTAGTTGGACAGTTTGAGGGACGCTGCCTCCGCCGGTCGCCGCGTAACTTCTTGAGTCCAGCCCCAGTCCCAATTCCTTAGCGGCGGCCAGATCGATAGCCGAAGGATCGGTGTCCGTGTCGAGCAGCATCTGGTAAGGACCCTTACCAGCGATTTTGACAGTTACCACTATTTGGTTGTGGACGAATTCAAAAGGGACTTCAACCGGGGCCGACCGGATCTGCGCATATCCGTTCTCAACTGCTCCAAAAAGAAAAAGAATTACGACGACGGCAAACGTCCCTCTTGTCGCCTTTTTCCGGCAGTTTTTCCTGGGCCACATGCTCAGTGCTTGATTCTCCACTGGTCTTGATCCCGGCGCTGGTTCGGTCTTCATTCCATTTCCGGTCTGCTCGTGACCATATCGTACACTGATTTATCGGATTCCTGCCGCCATGATTTTGCTACCAGGAACAATTATGCCTTGAGTGCGAACGAAACATCGGCGCCTGCCTGTTTTTCTGGTCGCTAAATCCTTCTTGGCACACTCATTGCCATTGCCAGACGCGGAGATGGGGACGCAAAAGATTTTCAGTGACGACTTAGATAAATGGCAGATTAACAGTAGCGATACCCGCTCCATACTCGCAGTCACCGAGATTGATAATAGAGGAATGAGTTTGAGTTCGGCCGTCTTTTCGTGACGACCGTGGGTTGAGGCCGGGTTGTGAAGGGGAGAGCGCGATCCGGCCTCGATTTCCTCTCAGTGATATTGATTTGAAACAGATTTGAGTTCGGTCGTCTTCGGACGACCGTCAGATGAGGCTGGGTTGCGAAGGGGAGAGCGCAACCCAGCCTCAGTTTTTTCGAACACTCTAAAGATTTGCCGCCGCTCGAGTGAAGGGACTGGCCTCGGGGTGCCGACCTCCCTAAGTCTCTGTATGAATTGTTGCCGCCTTAACGCGTTGCGAAGGCGACTAGGGATAGATCAACCCGTAGAGTTTTTCAGCCCAATCCTGATCCAGATTTTGTAGTAACACGTATTGCTCAATCGCGCCATCGCGATTACCCTGCACGAGCATGGTCTTGCCAAGATTAAAATAAGCCTTCCCGAAATCCGGCTTCAAACGAGTCGCCTGCCGGAATGCTTCGACCGCTTCATCGTGCCGGCCCAAGGCCTCATACGCTTCGCCCAGGTTGTTTTGAGCATTCGCATCGCCGGGTCTCTGCGCGGACATCTGCTTGAAAATTTCGATGGCCTCCGCATACTTCTTCTGCTGCAAGTAGCGTTGGCCCAGGCGATCGTAAGCGGCAGTATAATCCGGTTTCAGTCGAATCGCGTGTTTGTACGCTTGAATCTCTTCGTCAAACTGGCCCCAGTCACGATAGGTTAGACCTAAGGCATAATAAGCATCGGCGGCGTTGTAAGGGTCGAGCTTAACCGCCTGCCGGAACGCTTGCTCTGCCTCGCGGTACTGCTTCAGGTAATAATTTGCCAGCCCAATGTTGAAATACGACTCGGCTGAGGGCCGGATACCAACGGCCTTTCGGGAAGCCTCGATCGCTTCCGCATGGCGGCCCAGTTTCTCACTACAAAAACCTGTTTGCGCCCAGGCCTCGCCGTAACCACTGTCGGCCTCAGTAGCTTTCTGAAAATACGGCAAGGCCCGCTGGCAATCGTCTTTCGAAAGAAAAGTAAGGCCATCGCGGAAGTACTCGACCGCTCGCGCTCGTTTGTTGCGGCCGGTGGCAGCGACCAAATCGCCGAGCGACATTTGTAAGGACGTTTCAGACTGCGCAGAGCGATCGAGTTGCGCAATCCGTTCAGAAGGAATCGCAAAGTTAACGCTTTGTCCCCCGGTGATCTGCAGCGTGGCAACTCCTATCACCTGGCCCTGCATATTTACGACCGGACTGCCGCTCGACCCGGGAGAAATCGGCGCGGTTATCTGAATGATGCGCCCGAAACCCGGGATGTCGCGCACCGCGGAAACAATTCCGTTGGTGACGCTGCCTTCCAAACCAAAGGGATTGCCGATGACGACCACGCTCTCGCCCTCCTGCGGCGAAGTCCGGTCGAGCGAAAGCGGGCGGACCAGACTTGCCGGAGCGTCAACTTTCAGCAGCGCCACATCACCCTCGGCGTCCACGGCCACGACACTTTTTACTTGAAAGGTGTGGCCTGAATTCAGATGTACCTCGGCGCGGTAAGCACCTTCGATCACATGCCGGTTTGTGACGACGCGATCGAGGTCGATGAAAAAGCCGCTCCCACGCGAAAGCTTTTCGCCGCGGGCATCGAACGTCTCTATCGCTACCGCGGAAGGTTTGATCCGGCGAACCAGATCGGGCAAAGCATCCTGGGAGAGAGTTGGCGGCGACAGGGCGATGAGCAGAGCGACTGCGCAGAGGAGAACAAGAATTTTCACGCTGGTTTGGCGCGCCTTAACTACTTTCATTGCGCTCTCAGTATAACAATTGATCTCGAGTTCTGTGGTGTTGGCCAAGACCAGCGGCTGCTTGAGTCTGTCTGGTCGGGCTACTGCCCCGATCTCAAACCCGTCACGCTCCCGCCAGCGCCAGCTTCTGCACCTGCGCCACGATGTCCCCCAGCTTCACATCTTCACTTTGCTTGGTTCGGCGATCAAAGAGCTCAACGCTCCCTTCAGCGATCTTCTTTCCCAGCGTGATGCGATAAGGAATGCCAATCAGATCAGCATCTTTGAATTTCACTCCGGCGCGTTCGTCGCGATCGTCGAGCAGGACGTCCAGGCCGGCGTGCTGCAAATCCTGGTATAGCTGGTCACCCGCCTGGCGCAGCGTCTCATCCTTGACGTTCGTGATCGTTACAACTACCTCGAACGGCGCCAGCGTTTTGGGCCAGATGATCCCATTCTCGTCGTAATTTTGTTCGACTGCGGCTGTGATAATTCGCTCGACGCCGATACCGTAGCTGCCCATAACGATCGGGACTGGTTTACCGTCCGGGGTCAGCACAGTTGCTCCCATCGACTCGGAATATTTCGTGCCGAGCTTGAAGATGTGACCGATTTCCATCGCCTTGTAGACTTCCAGCATGCCTGTTTCGCAACGGGGGCAAGCCTCGCCGGAAGTGACAGTGCGCAAGTCGGCCCATTGATCGACCTGGATGTCACGTTCGATGTTGACGCCGCGAATGTGATGGTCATCTTTGTTCGCGCCGGTGGTCATGTTGCGGCGATCCTGCAGGCCCAGATCCGAGATGATGAACAATTTCGGAGCGATTTGCCTGGCACAAACCCCGCCCAGGCTGCCCGCGCTGGCGCCCAGCAACTCGCGAATCTCTTCCGGCTGGGCCGGCCGCGACGCGGTTGCCCTCAACGCATCAGTGAACTTAACTTCGTGGAGTTGATGGTCGCCCCGAAGCAAAGCAAAAACCGGACGCGGTTCGCCATCAATCGTAGCGATGAAAACCAGGGACTTGATTTGGCGATTCGCCGGGACAAGATACGGAGTTCTCGCAAGGTCTTCAATCGTGCGGACGCCAGGAGTCGGAAACTCTTCCGGCGCGTCAGGTCCGGCTTCATCCTCGATCACGGGCAGACGCGACGTCGCCTTCTCGACATTCGCCGCGTATCCACAATTCGAGCAACTGGCGATCAAGTCCTCCCCCGCGTCAGTCCTGGCCACGAATTCGCTCGATTCAGAACCGCCCATCGCTCCCGACGATGCTTCGACAATCGAAAACTGAATTCCGCAGCGCGAGAAGATTCGTTTGTAAGCCTCTCGCTGATCAGCAAATGAACGATCGAGTCCGGCGCGATCGACGTCGAAGGTGTAGGCGTCTTTCATGATGAAAGTGCGCAAACGCATCAAGCCTGACTTTGGTCTTGGTTCGTCGCGAAACTTGATTTGAATCTGGTACCAAACCTGGGGCAATTGCTTGTAAGATCTGATCTCGTTACGGGCAATCGAGGTGAAGATTTCTTCGTGAGTCATGCCCAGGCACATGTCCGCGCCTTTGCGGTCTTTCAGGCGGAACATGTCGTCGCCGATCGCGCTCCAGCGTCCTGATTCCTGCCACACTTCGGCCGGATGCAACGCCGGCAGATAGAATTCCTGCCCGCCGATGCGGTTCATCTCTTCGCGCAGGATCTGCATGATTTTCAAGGCAATCCGTTGGCCCAGCGGCAGAGATGAATAAATGCCGGCGGAGAGTTGGCGCACGATTCCCGCGCGCAGCAGAAGTTTGTGCGAAATGACGTCGGCGTCAGCCGGGTCTTCGCGAAGTGTCGGAATGAAGTATTGTGACCAGCGCATAGGAAAGCATTTTCGCTTAGCGAAGGAGTGAACGCAACCGAGCGGTGTTCAGAGTGCCGACTTCAGTCGGGCTTTTGATTAGTTACGCGAAAACCCGACTGAAGTCGGCACTCTAAAGACCTTTACGCTGTCGTTGCAGCTGTCGCAAACCGTGATGTACCATCGGCTCACAAACTTTCATAAAGGATTCGACGGATGAAAACAGCAATCGCCTGCGACTAACTCAAACTGGATCAAGTCTCCATCAAATAATCATGAATGAAAAACTAAACGCTCCGCTGGCTGATATTGATCCACTGATCGCTGACGCTATCGACCACGAGGTCGCGCGCCAGGCGAACGGGCTGGAACTGATAGCCAGCGAAAACTTTGTCAGCGAGGCCGTGCTCGAAGCCGCGGGCTCAGTCTTTACCAACAAGTACGCGGAAGGCTATCCCGGGAAACGCTACTATGGCGGCTGTGAGTATGCCGACGTCGTCGAGCAAACCGCGATCGATCGCGCGAAAGAGTTGTTTGGCGCCGACCACGCCAACGTGCAGCCGCACAGCGGAGCGCAGGCGAACATGAGCGTTTATCTGGCAGCCATTCAGTACGGCGACACGATTCTGGGTATGAGTCTCTCGCACGGCGGGCATCTCACGCACGGCCATCCACTGAACTTTTCCGGTCTTAGTTATAAAGTTTTCGATTATGGGGTCTCACGCGAAACCGAAACGATCGACTATGACGAGCTTCAGCGCATCGCCGAAGAGCACAAACCAAAACTATTAGTCTGCGGCGCCTCTGCTTATCCGCGCATTATCGACTTTGCTCGAATCAGTGAAATAGCGAAGAGCGTCGGCGCGCGCATGTTCGCGGACATTGCGCACATTGCCGGGCCTGTGGTTGCCGGTTTACATCCTTCGCCGGTTCCGGT
>Ga0193749_1000105_pt1 | contig 10772 bp, 12 predicted proteins | sample L1s2metaG_FD_145081 | JGI IMG/M metagenome (GOLD analysis project Ga0193749, IMG submission 145081) | Soil microbial communities from a riparian zone of the East river system, Colorado, United States - L1s2 | ecosystem: Environmental > Terrestrial > Soil > Riparian zone | place: USA: East River...
GACGAGTGAGAGATCCGGCCGCGTAAAGGACGGCAGTCCTTGAGGAATCTGGCCGACGATTTCGATACCGTAGTTCTGCAAGCCGAACAGGCGCACGCTGGCGATGCCGATGGCTACGACAATCAACGGCGCGGGCGCTCTCGGCAAGAAGCGTGCGATCGCGACTAACGAAACGATCATCACCGTTCCGACAACCAGGGTCGGCAGCGACGTGTTCGGAACGGCCTGCAAAGTCGCCACCAGATTGTGAACGAAGTTGCCTTTGGCGATATGCACGCCGAGCAACTTGGGGATTTGGTCCAGCACAATGACCAGTGCGATCCCCGCCTTAAAGCCAATTAAGACCGGTTCCGAAATGAAATTAGCGACGAAGCCTAATCGCAGAAGCGCGGCGAGCAGAAGGATGGCTCCTACCAGGAGAGTGAGGGTTGCAGACGCTTTTATCAACGAACTCGGATCGCCTGCCACGGCAACGCGGTTGAGCGCGCTCGCTGCAAGAATAGCCAGCGTCGTTGTTGTGCTCACGCTCAGCGGCCGGGACGTTCCGACTATCGCGTAGATCGTCATCGGCAAGAGGACGGTGTAGAGACCTACCTGCACTGGCAGACCGGCGATCGTCGCATAGGCCATCGCCTTCGGAATCACGACTGCGGCCGTGATTGAGCCGGCAATCAGGTCCCATCGCAGCCACTCCTTTTGGTAGCCGAAGAGCCAATGCGTCTTGGTCCTTCGCAAAGAAGCGTTCATGGACTTGCAAAGGTAGCAATGCGCGAAATGAGCAGAGGAATTGCTGCAATTAGATAGAGAATTCCACTGGCAACCTGACCGACCACCACGAGCTGACCGTAGCCAGGCTTCGGACCGTAATCGGTAAAGGCCAGCGTGAATAGACTGAGGTAAAGCGCGTCTCCAGGCGTTTTGTTGGATGAAAAAACCTCGGTTCCGACATACAGACCCGCAAAGCCGGAGACGATGGAGAGAAGGAGCAACCCAACGACGAAAAGCGCAGCCGTCCGTCTAGGAAAGAGCCGAGTTATCCATGGCCACCTCGCCGCAAAAGAGTGGTCATCAGAGAGAATTGCCGCGAACAGCAAGACAAGGGAAAGGTATGAGTCCGAAATAAGTATTGCGACCCATGCAAGGGGCCGACAAGCCACAAACACGGATGTCATGCCGATTGCCGAAGCGATCGAGGTGATGATGACAAGGACGAAATCCTTTCTTGTTTCCTGGCTCATGGTCGATCTGACATATCGCGATGTTGATCAGGCGTAAAAGCGCCTCGCCACATCTCAAGCTGACCTCGGAGTAACGAGACAAAGCTTAGCTTCGGTCCAGCTCGCTCCGAAATTCATGACCACGTTTTTGTGGGTTACGATCGCCCCTCGATGCTTTCTCTCATCATCTGCCGGCCCGTCGGCGATAAAATCCCCTTTCCGGTTCCCGGCACAAACCAAATACCTTTGTCTTCGTCGCGGCAATAGAGCATATTCACGCCATCACTCGCGATCGCATGATGGATAGTGGCGTTGCTGTGCTCTGCGACGAATCGAAAGAACGTCTCACGCCCCGGATCATCGAGGTCATGGAAGACTTCATCGCCAAGTTTCTTTAGGTCTTCAACGCTGATGGTTCGGATGGATTTCGCGATGGATTTGCGCCGCTCTTTGGTGATGCTCTCGATGTCGATCTTATCGAATGGCATGGATTCAGTTATTTAAGTTGGATGTGGTTGGCGATAGGTAAGGTGCTGCATGCAACGCCTCGCGCCGTTGCTTTTTTACCACCAAGGGTACAAGGCGTCCATCAGGCTTTTGGTTCCATTCGCCGCCGGAATTTTTATCGTGAGTATGGACGCTCAACGCCCCGACTTCCTCCGCGCAAGGCGATGCCCAGGCGCCAAGTCTCTTAGCTTCCGTACTTGAAAGACAGCATCACTCGCGCGCGGTACGCCTGCACCTTGCCGTCCTCAACCTTCATGTCCAACTTCACAATCTCGGCAACGCGCAGATCACGCAGCGTACCAGCAGCGGTCTCCACCGCATTCTTTGCCGCATCGTCCCAGGACTTCGTGCTCGTGCCGATTACCTCCACTACTTTATAGACTGACTCTGCAGATCCACCTTTTCCTGCCATAATATTTCCTTTCTATCAGTTTGGAGAAATTAATTAGCCATCCTTGTCAATTCAACCAATGTTGTCAAACCATCGCATTTCATTGCGGAAAGAACGGCGAGTGTAAGTCTGGCGAGTCTGACGCCAGTCTAGCTGAGGCTCTTGCTGCGAAATCATCGATTGTGCTCGGATTTGTGCTAGAACGAGCCCACGAATCCAACCCTCGATTTCAGCAACAGTCACGTTGCACACGAGCGTATCATGAAATGAATTGACGAAGCGGCCGAGTTTGCTCCGCAGATCGGCAAGATACTTCGGGCTCACATTGTCCTGTTGCTTGGCCGACAGGAATTCGTCGAAGAGCTCGCTTACGGGAATCGACCTCTTGGTCTGCTCGACGTACGTAAGATAATGATGCACCGCATCAAACAAACTCGCGTCCCTTCCCTCAAGCAGCCGGTAGCACTCTGACGCTTCGAGTTTTTGTCGGTCCGAGAGTCCGAGAGCCTGGCTGTGGTAGTCGCCAGGCTGTTTCGCGAGGCGCTCGACGTACGCCTTTGCAATCGACTCTTTGGCGAAGAACTTTTTCCGCGCACCTTCGATGCGGTGCAAACGTTGCGGCACGCGTACCATCCAGGGAGCGCTTGGTGTGTAGTTCGTTTTGACGACTCTCAGAATGGCGCGCCTAGACATGCTGCACCTCCTTTGTGGCTTCGATTGAAACAGAGGTGGAAAACGACTCTGCGCTCGATCGGGAGCCGAATGCCGACACCGCTTTAATGGCAGTAAACGGCAGTGAACCCACCGTCGATCTTGTTGATGCCGAGCGCTCTTGCTCAGCAACGCACTGGTGTGAAAGGGCTTGTAAGAGAGCCGGCAGTCGGATTCGAACCGACGACCTGCTGATTACAAATCAGCTGCTCTACCAGCTGAGCTATGCCGGCAAAAAGACGCGCGCAGTTTACCGCACACGACCGACGTAAACAAGGTGTCGTCGATTTTATTCGCGGACACGCGAATACGCGGAGAGCGGTTCCGCAGTTTCCAGATTCTTGATCACCGTGCTCAAATAAACCGACTCTGGATAGAAGGCTTTGTACTTTGTGATCTCGGCGCGGTTCAAAACCTTGAAGCCGTAGCGTTCGAACAATTCTTCACCCCGACGGTTTTGAAACGTGACGATCTGCCCGTAAACACGTTTTTCGCCACAGCGATAAAGGTAACTTAGGTAGGCGCTCATCAATGCGCGCGTGGTGGACATTTTCCGCGCGTCCGGTAGCAGGTTGATGTGAAAATGCGGTACGCGCCGGGGCGCCGCCGGCACTTCGCGCCAGCCGTGCACGAGCGTCCAGCGAATAAACCGCTGCGAGCGCGCGTTGTAGCGAAAGTAGCGGGCGAGCGCGCGAAAAAAGAGCCAGATATTTTGATAAAACGCGTAGAGCTGGTTCCTCAAGGGCTTGCGCGAGCCAAGGAGATAACCGCGAATTTCGCCGTTGATTTCAAGGAGAAAGCACGATTCGGGTTCGTGGTCGGTATAGTAAGTCGTAAGAAAATCGGCGAACAATTGTCGATCTTCGTAAACGGGATCGATCGGTTCGCCGAGGAATCCGGTTTGGCAGCACAATTTTCTCACCGCTTCGCGATCGGAATCGCGATAGCTTCGGATCGTAAAAGATTTCTCGCTCTTCATCCGTTGATGTTTCCTGTGTAATCGGAACAGACCTCGCGGTAAATACAAAAAAGCTGCTCAAACACACACGGCCACGCATAATCCGTCCCGGCATATCGCGCTGCAGCGCTGCCCAGCGTCTGCAATTTTTGCGCGCTCAATCCCTCAATCGCATCGGCGAGAGCTTCCGGAGTGTTTTCTCGCGCCCAAGATTCCTGCTCATGACAAATAACTCGGTCCATGTAACTGCCGCGAATTCCCACCACCGGTGTGCCGCAGGCCTGACTTTCGAGCGCAACCAACCCAAACGTTTCCTGAATGCCCGGATGAACGAAAAGGTCGGCCGCGCGATAATAGCGCGCGAGATCGGCGGAGTCGGTGCAATACTGAATCCATGAGACGTTTCCAGCGCGCCGCTGCAACTTTCGAAGCTGACGGCGCTGCGGTCCGTCCCCAATCAGAAGTAGGTGAAAATCCCCCGGCCGCCGCCGGCGCAAGAGCTGAAAACTGCGAAACAACGTTTCGGTGTTCTTCTCCTTCGCCAATCGGCCGACGTAGAGAAGCAATGTTCGTCCGCAGTCAACGCCTAAAGAGTCGCGCGTCATGTTTCGGTCGTCCGGCTCCGGTTTAAAGATGTCGATATTTACTCCGAGGCGCACAGCGCGCACGTTGCGGACGCCCCAGCCGGAGAGAACGTCCGCCAACAGTTCGGAGGGCACCAACGTGGCCTGAAATTGGTTATAGAGCTTCCGCACATAGCCACGCGTCAACTTCATTGCATGACGGGTCCCGCGTTTGCCGAGGAACTTCGTACTACTGCGCAGATATGCTTCTGGAAAATGTGAATGATAAAAAGCGATGACCGGAATTTTGTGAGAACGGCCGATGGCGATCGCTTTCCAGCCAACCTGATACGGATCGCTCGATTCGATGAGATCGGGGCGCTCGCGCTCCAGGATTTCCTCGACGGCGCGCAGGTTCAGAAGTGCCCGATAGCGGGATGCACGCGAAAGCAACGGTGAATGAATCGAATAGACGCGTGACCGCACGCTGGCCGTCATTTCGGTCTTTTGTCCCGGCACGATGAGGACGTGTTCATCTGTCGGCGAGTACTTGCCGATGTACGCGATCTTCTCGTGAACGTAACGTTTCACACCACCGCTGAACGGCGAATAGAACTGAGTCAAGTCGCAGATTTTCAACGAATTGCCGACTTCCGATTGCCAATTGCCGATTTGCGCGACGCGGCCATGATCGCGACCAGTTCGCTTGCTTCTTTCAGCGAAGGTTCTATTTGCGTCTTCCCACGAATATTAGAATCAATGATCAGCTCGAGCCAGAACGCCGTTTCGTCAGCTTCTTCTTCAACCACCCCAATTTTGGCGATAAATTCGGCCCGAGATCGCGCCCGACAAGCACCGCGATAATTCGCGGCTATCGAAGTTGCGCTTCGCATAATCTGATTCGCGATTGCGCGACCCTTAACCGTGTTCGGCAGCGCATCAACCAATCGGATTACTCGCAACGCAAACTCCTTCGTTCGCGCTTTCAGTTCGGCGGTCGTCATTGCACTTTCTCTTCAGTCGGCACTCGGCAGTCGACAATCGGCAATTACTTCGCTAGTTCGCTCAGATAGCGCTCCGCATCCATGGCCGCTGCGCAGCCTGTGCCGGCCGCAGTAACCGCTTGTTTATAGACGCGGTCTGCCACATCGCCCGCGATAAAAACACCCGGATGTTTGCTCTCGGCCAGATTCTTCGCGATCAAATAACCTTCCGGGTCGGCGTCAAGTTTTCCGGCGAACGCTTCGGTGTTGGGATCGTGACCGATCGCAACAAACACGCATGCGACTTCGAGCTCGCGTTCTTCGCCGGTCTTCACATTGCGCAAACGCACGGCACGCATTTCGCCTTTTTCGTCCGGAATATAATTCGTCACGACGGTGTTCCAGATCGGCTCGATCTTTTTATTCGCGAAAACGCGGTCGGCCATGATCTTCGATGCGCGCATTTTATCTCGTCGATGAATCAAATAAACTTTTGAGGCAAACCGGGTGACAAAAAGCGATTCTTCGGCCGCTGAGTCGCCTCCTCCAATCACGCAAACCGGCACATTCTTGTAAAAAGCGCCGTCGCACGTGGCGCACGAAGTCAGGCCGTGGCCGATTAGTTTTTCCTCGTCTTCCAAGCCGAGATAGCGCGCGGAAGCGCCACTGGCGATGATGAGCGCCTGTGTCTCCAGCCATTCGTCGTCCGCTTTGATGCGCACATGACTGTTCCGCGGTTCGAAATCCGTCACTTCCGCGTACGAAAAGCGAGCGCCAAATTTTTCTGCCTGTCTGTGCATGTTTAAGATCAGTTGCGGACCGTCAATCCCATCGGGGAAGCCCGGATAATTTTCGACCAGGGTGGTCGTGGAAAGCTGGCCACCGGGCTGCCGCCCTTCGAGCACGAGCGGATTCAGATTCGCGCGCGCAGCGTAAATCGCGGCCGTTAATCCGGCGCAGCCGCTTCCGACGATGATGACTTTCTCCATGAATAAATTTAGCACACGACGCAAGCCGTAACACGGACTTCCAGTCTGTATAGTCAGGCAAGATGCCGTGCTTCAATCGACAACGTCATTCAACCACGTAAACTGCCCGATGCCGGAACTCGCTGAGGTCGAATGGTTTCGCAAACAATGGGATCCCGGCTGCGGCCATGACATTATCGATCTTAGCTTGCATCCGCGGAAATACGTTTTTCGCGGAGCGAACAGGGGTGCGCTTCGCGAGAATCTGGTCGGCCAGAAGCTGCTAAGATCGGCTAGGCGCGGAAAACAGATGCTGTTTAAATTTTCCGGCGGGAACTGGCTCGGAATTCATCTTGGCATGACCGGCAAGACGCGGATCGAGTCGGCAGATTTTCGTCCGGGCAAATATGACCATCTCGTTTTGTATCAACGCGAACGCGCGCTTGTCTTCACCGATCCACGCCAACTTGGCCGCGTTCGGTTTAATCGTGGCAATAAAGAGCCCGATTGGTGGAGAGGTGATGCTCCGGAAATCAACTCGCGTGAGTTCGATCAGAAATTTATAGACCAATTCCTAGATCGACATCCTCGGACGCCGATCAAAGCCGTCCTCCTCATGCAAAATGGTTTTCCCGGAATCGGGAACTGGATGGCTGACGAAATTTTGTGGCGCGGAAAAGTCTTGCCGTCGAAACGGGCCGGAAAATTAAATGCGCACGAACGGGCCGCGATTTTCCGGACTGCAACATTCGTCGTGCGCAGATCGCTGCAAACTCTCGGCAAGGATTTCTCCGATCCGCCGAAGAATTGGCTGATCCATCAGAAATGGAAAGTGGACGGCATTTGCCCGCGCCATCGGACGCAATTACGGCACGGAACAGTCGGCGGTCGCACGACCGCGTGGTGCCCGCGCTGTCAGAGATAATCTAGGGCCGCGGACTCATCGTCGCGCTCGGAACTGGATTCACACCGCGGCTCACCGTCGCGCTCGGGATGGGAGTGAGCCCTGTGTACAAGATCGAATTTTCGGGAATGCCTGGGCCCGGAATTATGCTTGCCTTGCTGTCCTCGCCTTTCCCTTGCCCAGAATGCGACCTGTGGGCGTCGCTCACGATCTTGCCAAGGTTGAGCCCCATGTCGTGCGCAATTTTACCCCAGCCCTCCCCGCCTTTGAACTTCGCTACGATGTTATCGAAGCTCTGGCCAGAGGCTTTGGCCAGCAAGTTTGCATTCTCCAAGCCGCCATAGCCGAGCCCCGTCGCCGACTTCTGCGCTTGAAGCGTGTCCACGGGAACACCTGTCCCGCTGGAAATCCTAGTCAAAACGTCCGTGCTGCCCGTTGTATTGGCATGGTTTGTTTGCCGTGCTTCTTCGCTTCTAGCTTTCCCTTTTGCGTTGTCCGCCTCGGTATCGATCACTTCTTCTTTCTCGCTGGAATGGAAAAAACTCGCGTCGTGACCATCCGATTTGCCGGAGGAAGCGTCGCTTGCTGTCGATCGGCCGTATGCGCTCCCCTCGACTCCGGGATTATTTTCCGGTCCAAATCCCGGACCACCCTAAGTAGGCTAAGTTCCCGTGCCGCTCGCGGCTGCCTGACCAAACTGGCTTCCTTGCATGCCGGGATTATTCTGTGAGCTAAATCCCGGACCGCCACCGCCGCTGGCGGATGATCCCGCGATCACAAACAAAACCACTCCGATGCAGGATGCCGCTGCAACAGTTAACTTCTCCTCAATGTTCAATTTGATACTCTCCGTGAATTCCTCAGACTTAGATTCTTCTAACGCGAATTCTTTAGCCCTGATGCGGCCCGAAGATTACGCGCGCACTATAAGCGATGTCGAGCCGTTTCTTTAGAAAAATACAAGCTGGCCGGGCTTGTCTCATTCCACTTACGCGGCAATGTGGACGATGATTTTATGGAAGCCGGTCGCGCCGGAAAATGGACTGCGATCTTCTTCCCATTCCTGGACTGCGCCTTCGCCGTCGGTGGCGCGCACAATCAGTGTGTAATCGTCCGCGTCGTCCGGCCGCCAATCGAAACTCCAGAGCGCCCACGTTAATTTCGTTCCCGGGTAATCAATTTTCGCGTCATCCCAAGTTTCGCCATCATCAAAGCTCAATTCGACGCGCGAGGTGCCGCGGTCGCCGCCGTAAGCCATTCCTTTCACCTCGATCGGCGCATTTAATTTATTCAACGCAAACCACGATTCGTGATCGGGCAGATCGATGCGCGACCGCGTGGGCACGATAAAGTCTGGGCCCCAGCCTTGGGCTTCGTAAAATCCTTTTGCGTTCGCGTCAGTCACTTCAATACGGGTGAGCCACTTCACATGTTTCTCGCCGAAATAGCCCGGCACAATGACGCGCGCAGGATGACCGTGCCGATGCGGCAGCGGAACCCCATTCATCTCATATGCGAGCAGCGTGGTCGGCTCCATCGCTTTCTCGAGTGGGATTGTGTCGGTGTAATTGTCAACGCCCCAGAAACGAACTCTTGCCGCATGGGAAAGCGGTACCGCCGGATCGAGCAGGTCGTGTATCGCTACCCCTTTCCAGACGGCGTTGCTGATTAATCCGGCGTCGAGCCCGTTACTGATGCACATCAAGGTTGTCTCCTGCTCGACGGATCTGATCTCTTTAAGATCTTCGAGCCGATAAACACGCGGGTTCTCGACAAGCCCGTTTATTTCCAGATGCCAAAGACGAACATTCACGCGAGGATCGACCACGTTCTTGGTCACGCAGTAAAACTGATCGTTCGGCGTTATTGATTGAACGATGCGCCCTTTGTATTGCAGGCCGTCGTAACTAAACGTGGCCGCATGATAAAGCTTACGCAGAACGGCGGCGCCACCTCCCGCAACGAGCAGGCCAATCCCGCTCAGAATCAACGCGCGTCGTCCGATTGCGGGACTGAATTCCCGATCTTCACTTGCACGTCTTGCCCGGGTTAGAAAATGAAATCCGGCGACAAGCGTTCGTTCAAAAGTAAAAAAGCAGAGCGCGAGGCCAATGAGCGTCATTAACCGCGCGGTGTCGATCGGAAATCCGCGATAACTGGTTCCGAGGACTGGCCAAAGCGCGAGCGCGACGACAACGATCGGCGCCAACACAAAAATGCTGATTGTCGCAACTGTGGCACGCAGGCCGGAGCGACGTCTTATGAGCAAGCCGAAAATTGCTCCGGCAATTGCACCGATAAGCAATTGACCCGCCATCGTCGATCCAACACCGAGTTGCTTGAGATGATTGTAGCCGCCGACCTTTCCCATAATGGAAAGAAATGGCCCCGGCGGGAGAAAAACCGAGATCCGGTCGCCAATGAGGACAATCGGAGTCGCTACGCCGACGACCCAGGCCAGAAGCAACATTGCTGTCGTCATCGCGATGCCGGCCACAAGTCCGGCGAGAGAACCCGCGAAAATCGCTTTCGTCCCACTCATCGCCGATTGTCGATCTTACAATTGAATCGAAATGCTGGAATAAAAATCAGACGTCTGACACAAACCCTCTACAACTTTTCAAGCGCTACTCGCAGCAATGTCGTGACAATACGCGTTCCGGCCACAAACGTGCCACGCAGTGTGCCTGAGACTTTCGACTCGCCGCCCGTGCGATGACGATGGTTTACGGGAACTTCGAGGATGCGAAGCCCGGCGCGCGCGGCTTTCATCTGCATTTCCAGATTCCAACCGTAGGTTTGTTCGCACATACCCAACCGCGCTAATGCGTCCCGTCGAATCGCGCGAAACGGACACATGTCGGTGTAACGAACGCCGTAAAGTAGTCGCAAGATGAAGCCGGCGACGCGGCCGGACAGAATTTGCTGGAGATTCATGCTGCCTGGCTCCCGTTTGCCTCGCGTGCGCGATCCGATCACGAAATCATATTTTCCGGCAAGAATTGGATCGACAAGTTCATTCATAAACTCCGGGCAATCGCTTCCGTCGCCATCGAGAAACACGACGATGTCGCACTCGGGCGAAAGAGCGCGAACTCCAGCAGCGCAGGCGCGCCCATAGCCGCGCCCTCGTTCAGCGATGACTTTGGCCCCCGTGGCGTGCGCGCGTTTAGCGGTCTGGTCGGTGCTCCCGTTATCTACGACGATGATCTCACTCGGAATTTTTGTGGCGGCGACTGCTCGAACGACGTCCGCGATCGGTTCTTCTTCGTTCAAGGCGGGAATAATAACATTTATCATGCAGTCATCGGCGCGCTCTACCGTTCACTTTGTGCACAATGCCTTTGGTGCGCAGGATTTTTTCTGCTTCGCTAAAGTAGTCGCGGATATCGGTCTGCGCCCGGATCCAATCCAGGTAGCGCCCGATCCCAGTCGCAAGATCCACCCGCGGTTCATAGCCAGCCGCGCGAATGCGTGTGGTGTCGCTCGTCAGATGGCGCATCTCGCCCGGACGAAATTCTCCTTTGGCCTCCGGCGCGATATGAATCTCGAGCTCGTCGGAGATTTGTT
>Ga0193749_1000106_pt1 | contig 10764 bp, 10 predicted proteins | sample L1s2metaG_FD_145081 | JGI IMG/M metagenome (GOLD analysis project Ga0193749, IMG submission 145081) | Soil microbial communities from a riparian zone of the East river system, Colorado, United States - L1s2 | ecosystem: Environmental > Terrestrial > Soil > Riparian zone | place: USA: East River...
AGTATCTGGTGATGGCTTGATGGCGCTGTTTGGCGCGCCCACGACTACTCCGAAGGACGCAGCAAACGCCATCGCGGCGGCCGTGGCAATGCAACGGCGCATGCTCAGCATCAACGACGAGTTGCACGCCGAAGGTTTTCCGGAGATTGGTATCGGCATAGGCTTGCACACCGGCGAAGTCACGGTTGGGTATATCGGCTCTGAGCGGCGATCGGAATACACGGCCATCGGCGACGCAGTCAACACTTCCTCGCGTCTGGAATCAAATGCCAAGGCTGGAGAGATTCTGGTTAGCGAAGTCACCGCCAAGGCCGCGCACTCGCGCTATCAGCTGGCGGCACGCGAACCGATCAGTGTCAAGAATCGCGAGCAGCCGGTCCCCCTATTTGAAGTTGAGTGGCAGCACGCTACCAGCAATGCGTAAAGCAGTAGCCCGACCGTGAAGGAGGGCTTGATCGGGAACCTCTCGCTCCACTTGAGTGTCTTACGCTTTTGTTTGGAGTGGCCGCAGCCTCCCAGGCGGAAGTTGTTTTCGCAGAAAGATCTCCGCTTAAAGGCGGAACTCCAAAACATTTTTTACCTTTCTCAAATGTCCGCCAACTCTACGGGGTTTTTCAAACGCCAGATATTGATCGCGCGGGTTTACGGAATCCCGGTGCGCATCGACTATCGCTGGTTCATTGTCTTTGCTTTGAGCGTCGCTCTGATTGCCGCGAACGTGCGCAAGCACCCCATTCAGTTGTTCACCTACCATCTCCCGGCCACTGGGGAAGTGACGGGCTGGCTCCTGGGAATCGCAACGACTCTGGGACTCTTCCTCTCTGTCTTTGGCCATGAACTGTCGCATGCATTGATGGGCCGGACTGAAGGAATTGAGATCGAAGAGATTGTGCTGCATCCGTTTGGCGGTCTGGCGCGACTGCGCACGCAACCCGAGAGTCCTGGGGCGGAGTTTCGGATTGCCGTGGCTGGACCAGCAGCCAGTTTTATCTTCGGGCTAATCGCGTTTGGCGGAATGATGCTGACCGCGCTTTTGGAATTCAATTTTGGTACTGCATTTTTCTTCTTCATCGGCGCGGGCAATCTGCTGCTGGCCGTTTTCAACCTGTTCCCGGGTTACCCGCTTGATGGTGGCCGCGTGCTGCGCGCCATCATCTGGAAACGCAGTGGCAGCATGCGGGACGCTACCCGGATTGCCGGCTTCTGCGGTCAACTCATGTCGTTGGTGCTGATCGTTTTCGGACTTTACATGGCGCTGGCGCCGACGTTTCGGGCTTACTTTATGGGCTTGTGGTCCGTGCTGGTCGGTGTGTTTCTTCTGGGCGCCGCCACCAGTGTGGTGAGAAGCGTCCGCGAGTCGGTGACCGTCGGAGACGCGATGTCGGCTGCGGTCGTGGTTGAGCCGGACTTATTAATTAGCCGCTTTGTAGACGAGGTTTTGCCTCTGCACCGCTATTCAACCTTTCCGGTCGCGCAGGATAAAAGCCTGCTGGGAATTTTGACGCTGGCAGATCTAAAGAAACTCCCGCGCGAGCAATGGCGCAACCGCCGGGTGCGAGACGTGATGCGGCCGGTGAATTCGTCGATGTTCGTTAAGACCTCAACCAACATGGATGCCGCTAATGAATTGATGCAGGGCAATGGCGTTGACGCCCTGGCTGTAATCGGAGAGTCGGGAGAGCTGTTGGGATTTCTGCGGCGCGGTCGAGTCAGACGAAAGAAGTGAGAATCCGTTCGGATCGCTGCGCCTTTCTCTCAAATCATCATTGCTACTCGCCCCTTTTTCCGCGATAATCCCAGCGGAGCGTCCGTTAACTGCCGGCCCGGGCGCGACTGTCTGCGCGGCCCCTTTTCAGGCAATTAAATCGGTCCGAAACTCAACTGATGGCTCGGTGTATCGCCCGATATCAGAAGGTCGTCGACTATTACAAAGCGTATGCTGCTGCTACTACTGCCATTGAAAGGATACGTCCTCAGATTAGCCGAGCTGCGTTCAATTGCGGACATTGTGCTGGTATTTCTGGTTGTGTATGGCGTGCTGAAGCTTCTCCGCGGCACGCGCGCCGCGCCTATGTCTGCCGCGATTGGCGCCTTTGCGCTTCTATATTGGATGGCGGTAAATCAGGGTCTGGTGACGCTCGAGTTTGTTTTGCGCGGAGCTTTGCTTTACATCGGCGTCGCGATCATCGTGCTCTTTCAGGCAGAGATTCGCCAGGCGCTAATCACTTTTGGCAATCGCTTCCGGGTGCCTTTTACGCGCCGTCAACGCGGGCAGTTCGGTGAGAGCATCTACGACAATATTGTTCTGGCCGCAACGACGTTGGCGTCGACCAAAACGGGCGCCCTGATCGTCATTGAGCGGAATGTCGGGTTGAGAGGTATTGTCGAGGCCGGTGTCCGCCTGGACGCCGAACTTAGTTATGATTTGATCGTCGCTATCTTTAATCCGGCGGCGCCTCTGCACGATGGCGCGATTATCGTCCAGGGTGATCGAATCGCATCGGCGGCCTGCTTCCTGCCGCTCTCTTTGAATCCGATGCTGTCAAAGGATCTCGGCACGCGTCATCGCGCGGCCCTGGGCATTACCGAAGATTCAGACGCTGTGGCAATTGTAGTATCAGAAGAGACTGGCTTGATATCATTCGTGCGGGCCGGGCGTATTAAGCGCGCCCTCGACACAACGCGACTGCGAGCGGCAATTTTCCAAACGCTGGAAGGTCGCGACGTCGGGGCGACTAACGTTAACTCGTCGCGTCAGGCGGAATCAGATAGGGACACCGAAGAGATCGCGTCGGCCTGAAATCTAAGTCATTTATGCCTTTTCGTGAGAGTAAAGTGTTAACCCAAGGGCGTGGCGCCAGCCAGAACTGGCTGCACCGCATCTTCATCGACGACTGGGGCCTGAAATTATTGGCGCTGGCGATTACGCTCGTACTCTGGTTTGTAGTATCCGGGCGTGAAATTGAGCGCGAGCTGGTGGTCGAACCGCGCTATGAAGGGCAGCCGGCGCCGACTTACGAAGTGAAGGAAGTCCTCGCCACGCCTGGAAAAGTTCGCGTCACGGGACCCGCGAGTCATGTCAACGCACTGGAAAAGGCTCCAACGGAAGCGATTTCCGTCGAAGGGCGGCGTGAGAGCTTTGATGTTCCACACACGGCGATCAGTATTTCTGATCCCAGGGTCGTAGTAGTCGGCAGCGTTAACGTTCACGTGACCATTGTCGCCACCGAAAATTCGAAACCAAAATCCCGAGACACAAATTGACGCCGGAAAAAATAAGCCGGCTTTTCGGCACTGATGGTATTCGCGGTGAGGCCGGAAAGTTTCCCCTCGATCCGCGCACCGCGCGGGTCATCGGCCGCTCTCTCGCCATACATCTCGCCGAAGAAACCGGACGCAATCCAATAATCATCACCGGTCGCGACACACGTGAATCAGGTTCGTGGATCGAACGCGAATTGATCGCCGGTGCGCGAGCAGCCGGCGCAGACGTCCAGTCGGCCGAAATTATCACAACGCCCGGCGTGGCGTTTCTGGCGCGTGATTTACCTGCCGACGCCGGTGTCGTCATCAGCGCATCGCATAATCCTTTCCAGGATAACGGCATCAAGGTTTTCGACCCCACCGGACGAAAGCTCAATGAGGCGACTGAGCGCAGGATCGAAAAAGATATTGCCGACGCATCCGGCGAGAATGCGCGCGAATTGCGGAGCAGCCATGTTGAGGAACTGGCTGTAGACGGAAAGCGCGCCGGCGAGTTGCGTTTGAGATATCTGAACTATCTTCAGCATGACGTCGCTCATGATTTTTCGCTGCTCGGTTTCACATTGGTGGTCGATTGCGCTAACGGCGCGGCGTACAAGCTGGCGCCGGAACTGTTCGGACGACTAGGCGCTCGCGTCATTGCCATCAACAACGAGCCTGACGGGCGCAACATCAACCGTGAATGTGGTTCGCTGCACATAGAAGGTCTGCAGCAGCGCGTCGTTGAGGAGCGAGCGAACCTCGGTGTTGCGTTCGACGGTGACGCTGATCGCGCCCTTTTCGTCGACGCCCGAGGGGAGTTCGTTGATGGGGACGCGACCATGTGGGTAATGGCTGACGATCTGAAAGCACGGGGAGAATTAACGGGTGATGTGGTGGTTGCGACTGTGATGAGCAACATCGGTTTGGAGATCGCGCTACGCTCGCGTGGCATCGCATTGACGCGTACGGATGTTGGCGACAAGTATGTCCTCGAGGAACTGGTACGCAGCGGGGCAGTTATGGGTGGCGAACAATCGGGTCACATCATTTTTCCGCGCTTGAGTTTGGCTGGGGATGGCCTGCTCACTACGATAAGTTTGCTACGAGCAATGCGCGCCCACAATAAGACCCTCGGGGAATTAGTCGTCGGCTTTCGACGTTATCCTCAAGTGCTGGTGAACGTGCACGTCCGCGAGAAGAAACCCTTCGCAGAACTGCCCGCCGTTCAGCACCTGGCGAATGAGATCGCAGAGGAATTGGGCGATCGCGGGCGGCTACTGCTCCGCTACTCAGGTACTGAATCTTTGGCCCGGGTCATGATCGAAGGAGAAAGTGAAAGCGAGGTCACGTCAAAGGCCAACGCTCTGGCCCAGATCATTAAGGCAGAACTTGGAGGTGAGTCCTGACTGGTTGGCCTAAGTTTTGGCGCCGCTCCCTCGAGCTAACTTGAAGCCCACCGATCTGATCGAGAAATTCTTACTTTGGGGAGAGTGAAAAAGTTGCACTCTCATCTTTGTCGATTCGATCAAATCTCCAACAAAAAGAGGGCTTTGGGCACGTTTCCCAATGCAAAAAAATTATTATTGCGCGGCATAAGTGTTGCGAAGTATATTGTGGGGCAAGAGAGACGGTTGGTGGATCCTCCGTCTCAAGTGGTTGCTGGGGTGAGGACAGTAACCACGAAAATGAATGGGCGCTGCGACCCCCACGTTGCAGCGCCCATTCGCTTTTTTATAAGCGCCTCAGGTTCCAAATTCATTCACTAATCGTCTTTCATAATTTGACTCAGGATTGCATTTCGGCGTAGATACATGGCTGCTTGATGCATACGCCGTCTGCCATCTTGTCGAGTGCTCGGAAACTACTAGTCGTTTCTGCGGGAGTGTTTCTGGCGGTAGGAGTCTGCGCATGCCGCAGAGGGCCCAACAGGAACGCGAACGCAAATGGCGGGTCATCGTCTGCGATTGCGACAGATCCAGAGCAGGCAAAACGCGAGGCACAGACGCTCGTTGATCAAGGCAAAGAGCTTTATAAGAACGATCAGGACGAGCAAGCGGCGGAAGTTCTCAAGCGAGCAATCGGTCAGGATCCCAATAACGCGGAGGCTCATCTACGGCTGGGAATGGCTTATGCGGCTTTGGAGAGAAAGCCCGAGGCTGACGAATCATACAAGAAAGCAATCGAACTCTATAAGAAGAGAGTTCAGTCGGATCCAAAGGATGCCGAGGCATTTTTTAACCTTGGCGAGGCCCATAGTTTTTTACATCAGGATGAGGAAGCCGCGCGAAACTATCGGCAGGCGACGCGACTTAAACCTGATGACGAAGAAGCGTTTTATCAACTGGGACTGGCCGAAAAGCGGCTCGCTCATTATCCGGAGGCGCTGGCGGCTTTTAAGAAAGCTCTCGAGCTCGATCCAGATGATTATCGAGCGACCGACGCAATCGAGGATGCGCAGGAAGGCGCAAATCGAATTAAGGAAGGGAAGAAGCACGCGGAAGAAACGCTCAAGAAGCAACAAGAGAATGAGAACGCGAACGGAAACACAAACGTCAATTCCAACTCAAGTACGCGACCGACGCCAAGGCACAGCCCAAAGAAACCCGGAGCAAACAACTAATGTTGTCCTTTCCTTGACGCGCACGGCCACAGAATATTAGAAATTTAAAGCGGTTCGGAGAACATAAAATGGCCACATCAACACCTCCACCCTACTTCCCGCAAAGTTCATTGTCTCCGCCTGATGAGAAGCGCTATCGAAAATTCAAGCTGGCCGTATTTGGCGGTGTCCTCTTGTTATTGCTCCTCGGTGCTGGAGTTCTAGTCGGTTTAGCGTACCTGGTGAGATTGCTGTTTTGATTCCGATCCATCGAAGTACTTCCTAGCCTGAGCCTGAGTTGCGCTTGACACTGGTGTCCAGCCCCCGTATAGTTGCCCGTTTCGGACCCCGGTCTGAGTTCCCCTTGAGCAACGCTGCAACTGGTTCTGCGGTGCGGAGGCGTTGCCCGGCTGATGTTATACGTACCAGCCGTTTGACATTATTGTGGCGTAAGAGCTCGCGTCGGCGGTTATTCCAGACCGTACCGGTGAGCGTGCATTAAGTGAAACCGCTCCTTCATGCGACGCTACAGAAAAGTTTCGGCTCCAGGGAAGCCACGATCCGCGCCCGCCCCAAAAGCGAAGTCAGAACGTCCCTAAACCAGAATTAGTAGCAGGGCAGTTGCCTGCGCTGACTGCCGGACTTGTTCCGGAAAGAGGCAGGCCCCGGCCCTTCTGCGCTTTATTCGAGGGAAATTAACAGTGCCGACTATCAATCAGCTAGTTCGCAAGGGCCGCCAGCGGGTCAAGTACAAGACGGCGAGTCCGGCCTTGCAAAGCTCGCCGCAGAAGCGCGGAGTTTGCACTCGCGTCTACACGCAAACGCCGAAAAAACCGAATTCGGCATTGCGAAAAGTGGCGCGTGTTCGCTTAACCAACGGCATCGAGGTGACGACTTACATTCCCGGCGTTGGCCACAATTTGCAGGAACACTCGATTGTCCTGATCCGCGGGGGGCGCGTGAAAGACTTGCCGGGTGTTCGTTATCACGTGATTCGCGGGACGCTCGATTCAGTCGGAGTAAGCGATCGCAAACAGAGTCGATCGAAGTACGGCGCCAAGCGTCCGAAGGGAGGCGCCAAGTAAGCAATGCCGAGACGAAGAGTTGCAGAAAGACGCGCGGTGCTGCCTGACCCTGTTTACAACAGCGCCCTGGTGACCAAGTTCATCAACGGGATCATGTGGGGCGGAAAGCGCTCGATCGCCGAGCGGACGTTCTACGATGCTTTGGCGCAAGTTGGCGACAAGGCCGGTGATGAGCCGCTCAAGGTTTTCAAGCGCGCGATCGAAAATGTCCGGCCGACTGTCGAGGTGAAATCGCGACGGGTTGGTGGCTCGACTTATCAGGTGCCGGTCGAAGTTCATCAGGAACGTCGGGGCGCTTTGGCCATACGCTGGATCGTCGCCTATGCCCGGGGCCGTGGTGAAAAAACAATGACCGATCGCATGGCAGGAGAGCTGCTGGATGCGGCAAATAATCGCGGCAACGCGGTTAAGAAAAAAGAAGACACGCATCGCATGGCCGATGCTAACAAAGCGTTCGCGCACTATAAGTGGTAATGGCTAAGCACGACGACCTAAGCAAATTTCGGAATATCGGCATCATGGCACACATTGATGCCGGTAAGACCACCACTACCGAACGTGTCCTTTATTACACGGGCGTTTCGCACAAGATTGGCGAGGTGCACGAGGGCACGGCGACCATGGACTGGATGGAGCAGGAGCAGGAGCGCGGTATCACCATTACCAGCGCTGCGACGACCTGTTTCTGGGAGCGGAATGGGGTCGATCACCGAATCAATATTATTGACACGCCGGGCCACGTCGATTTCACGATGGAAGTCGAACGCAGTTTGCGAGTTCTGGACGGCGCCGTGGCGGTATTCGACGGCGTTGCCGGTGTCGAACCACAGTCCGAAACCGTCTGGCGTCAGGCTGATAAGTACGGTGTCCCGCGCATTTGCTTCATTAACAAGCTCGATCGCGCCGGCGCTTCTTTTCAACGATCATTCGAATCGATTATTAGTCGCCTCGGTGCAAATCCCGTCGCTCTGCAAATTCCAATCGGATCCGAAGATCAATTCAAAGGGGTCGTCGATCTAATCACAATGAAGGGTTTGATCTGGAACGACGAAAGTAAAGGTGCGGAGTATGTGACCGGCGAGATTCCCGATGAATTGAAAGAGGAGGCCGCCGCTGCCCGTGAGAGACTAATCGAAGCCGTCGCCACCGTCGACGACGACCTGATGCACAAGTACGTCGAAGGTGAAAAGATTACGGAAGACGAGATTCGCGCTGCACTGCGCAAAGGGACGCTGGCATTGCGCCTGGTGCCCGTCGTCACCGGCTCGGCGTTCAAAAACAAAGGCGTCCAGACGTTGCTGGATGCAGTCGTCGACTATCTGCCTTCACCGCTCGATATTCCTCCGGTCGAGGGAATCAATCCGAAAAACGGCCAGAAAGAGCTGCGTCCTGCGGACGCCAGCGCGCCGTTCAGCGGCCTGGTATTCAAGATTATGGCTGACAAGCATCTCGGCCAGCTTTCGTTCGTTCGCATTTATAGCGGGACGATCAAATCGGGCTCGTACGCTTATAACACGGGGAAAGATACGCGCGAGCGTGTGGGGCGCCTGATGCGCATGCACGCCAACAAGCGCGAAGACACCGAAGAAGCGAGCGCCGGCGAAATCATCGCCATTGGCGGCATGAAGCAGGTAACCACCGGCGATACGATTTGTGATGACAATAATTATCCTCGAAAAGATCGAGTTTCCCGCGCCGGTTATTCGCGTGGCTGTCGAGCCCAAGACGCGCGCCGATCAAGACAAGCTGGGCGTCGCGCTGGGCCGCCTGGCGCAGGAAGACCCCTCTTTCAATGTTTCGACGGATCAGGAAACCGGCCAGACGATCATCGCCGGTATGGGTGAATTGCACCTCGAGATCATCGTTGATCGCATGAAGCGCGAGTTCGGCGTCGAGGCCAACGTTGGCAAGCCCCAGGTCGCCTATCGCGAGACGATTACGCAGCCCGCGCCCGGTAAAGAGATTTTCAAGAAGCAGACTGGTGGCCGCGGTCAATACGCGCACGTTGAATTGGAGATCGAGCCCGCGCCCGGCGAGGGTTTTGTTTTTGAAAATGAAATCAAAGGCGGCGCAATTCCGCGCGAGTTCATTAAGCCGACTGAACAGGGCATTCACGACGCGATGGAGCGCGGGTATCTGGCTGGCTATGACATGGTTGATATAAGAGTGCGTCTGGTCGACGGCGGTTTTCACGAAGTTGATTCGGACGAGCGCGCGTTTATTATCGCCGGCTCGCTCGCGTTTCAGGACGCGGTGAAGAAGGCGAAGCCGGTCCTGCTCGAGCCCATCATGCGGGTTGAAGTAGTGACTCCCGAGGAGTATGTGGGGGCCGTTAATGGAGACCTCAGCAGGCGGCGCGGGCACTTTGAAAAGACTGAGCTGCGACCTGGGGGCGTGCAGGTCATCACTGCGTATGTGCCCTTGTCGGACATGTTCGGCTATACGACCGACTTGCGTTCGGCCACACAAGGCCGCGCTACTTCGACGATGCACTTTGAGCGTTATGATCAGGCGCCGAAGCATGTTGCCGAAGAGGTGATTGCCAAGGTGCAAGGCGTAGCAAAGTAGTAGAACCGCTCGCGGTAGCGAGCGGGTAAAGACTGCGGGCAGGGATGCCCGCGAACTGCCGGCGGGATGTCGGCGCTCCTGAAGAGGAATAGAGACAAAGATGAGCAAAGAGAAATTTGATCGGAGCAAGCCGCACGTGAACATCGGGACGATCGGGCACGTGGATCACGGGAAGACGACGTTGACGGCGGCGATCACGAAGGTCTTGGGGAAGACGAATCCGAAGGTGCAGTTTATCGCCTTCGATCAGATCGACAAGGCGCCGGAAGAGAAAGCGCGGGGAATTACGATCGCGACGGCGCACGTGGAATATGAGACGAAGAACCGGCACTACGCGCACGTGGACTGTCCTGGGCACGCCGATTACGTGAAGAACATGATCACCGGAGCGGCGCAGATGGACGGGGCGATCCTGGTGGTGGCGGCGACCGACGGGCCCATGCCGCAGACCAGAGAACATATCCTGCTGGCCCGGCAGGTGGGAGTGCCGGCGATGGTGGTGGCGCTGAACAAGGTGGACGCGGTTGACGATCCCGAATTGCTGGAGTTGGTGGAGTTGGAAGTGCGGGAGCTTTTGAGCGCGTATGAATTTCCGGGCGACGACATTCCAGTGGTGAAGGTTTCGGCGTTGAAGGCTTTGGAGGGAGATGAAGCCTGGGAGAAGAACGTCCTGGAATTGATGGACGCGGTGGACTCGTATATTCCGACCCCGGCGCGCGACGTAGAGAAGCCCTTCCTGATGCCGGTGGAAGACATCTTTACGATTCAGGGCCGGGGCACGGTGGCCACTGGCAGAGTTGAGCGCGGCAAGGTGAAGGTCAACGAGACGGTCGAGGTGGTGGGAATCCGGCCGACCCTAAAGACGGTAGTGACGGGCGTGGAGATGTTCAAGAAGCTGCTGGATGAAGGCACGGCGGGAGACAACGTGGGGTTGCTGTTAAGAGGAGTGGAGCGCAAGGACATCGAGCGCGGGCAGGTGATATCCAAGCCCGGCTCCATCACGCCGCACACCAAGTTCAAGGCCGAGGCTTATGTATTGACCAAGGAAGAGGGGGGACGGCACACGCCCTTCTTTACGGGATACCGGCCGCAGTTTTACTTTCGGACGACGGACGTGACGGGAGTCGCGCACTTACCTGAAGGAGTCGAGATGGTCATGCCCGGCGACAACGTGGAGATGAACATCGAGTTGATTGCGCCGATCGCGATGGAAAAAGGCTTGCGGTTCGCGATTCGTGAAGGCGGTAGAACGGTCGGCGCGGGCAC
>Ga0193749_1000107_pt1 | contig 10753 bp, 11 predicted proteins | sample L1s2metaG_FD_145081 | JGI IMG/M metagenome (GOLD analysis project Ga0193749, IMG submission 145081) | Soil microbial communities from a riparian zone of the East river system, Colorado, United States - L1s2 | ecosystem: Environmental > Terrestrial > Soil > Riparian zone | place: USA: East River...
ACCCTGACCGCCCAGCCTGCGAAAGGAATTGCATCTATGAACAAGAACGTCGCTTCGGTCTCTCAGTCTTACCTTTTGATTATCTTGTTCGTGGCGGTTTCTTCGGCTTACGGCCAGGAGCGAAATCCACCACAGAGAGTCGCGGAAGACGATGTGGTGCGGGTCAGCACAAACCTGGTCACGGTTCCGGTTAGCGTGATGGATCGCCAGGGCAGATTCATCCCCGATCTAAGAGCGGAACAGTTTCATATTTACGAAGATGGCATCGAACAAAAGATCGCCTATTTTGAGAGCGCGGAAAAACCTTTTACGGTCGCGCTCATGCTGGACACGAGCGACTCAACGCGATTCAGACTTAAAGATATACAAGATGCCGCGCTCGAATTTGTCGAGCAGTTACGACCGGATGATCGAGTGATCGTCGCGGCTTTTGACAAAAACGTCGCAGTGTTGGCTGAAGCCACCAGCGACCGGCGCGTATTGACGAGTGCGATTCGCCGGGTGCAAACGGGCGGCAGCACGGGTCTCTACAATGCAATTGACGTAATCATTAATCAGCATCTCAATCGCATCCGCGGACGCAAAGCTATCGTGCTTTTTACTGATGGTGTTGATACGGCCAGTCAAAGTGCTACCTATGAGGGCACCTTGCGCTTCGCCCAGGAACTGGACTCACTGGTTTACCCGATTCAGTACGACACCCTTACGGACTTGAGAAAACAAGCAACGGAAATGAATGCCCAGATCGTAACCGCCAAAGGTGAGACTCTAAGCGTGGCCTACGCTCGGGCGGAGCGTTACCTCCGCTTGATAGCGGACAAGACGGGCGGACGTTTCTACTACACCGGTAGCTTAAAGCGTCTGCGGGAAGTGTTCACCAGTATCGCGCAGGAATTGCGCGAGCAGTACAGCATTGGCTATTACCCGAAAAGCGAAGGTCATCCCGCTGAGCGACGAATCAAGGTAAAGGTCAGCGCCCCGGGCGTGGTCGTAGGAGCGCGCAGAGGTTACATCTATAAGGCGGCTGGTGTTGATGAGAAAGAATGAACTTCATCCAGAGCTCCAGGATTCGCGGGCGGTTGACTACGCTCGAAAGTTGATGCCCAATGGAGACAGTCCCCAGCGCAAGTATCAGGAGGCTCATCATGAAGACAGGGCACTTACCGAATAAAGTCGCGGCAGTTCTTGTAGGATTCAGCGTCCTCTTTGGGCTCGGTTTTGGCGGCGGCGCGAACGGCCAGGATCGCCGCAACCGCAGATGGGACGGTTATCCGAACTGGGGCGGGTCTTATGATCTGCGCCAGACAGCTTTGAATGCTGGCTACAACGAAGGCTCGATGGAAGGCCGCCGCGATCGCGATCGAGGCCGGCACTCGGACTACTCAAGCTTCAGCTCGTTCCAGAAAGCGACGAAGGATTACAGTCCCAGGCTCGGCGATCGTGAACTGTACCGGCGCTATTTTCAACTCGCGTTCTCGAGAGGATACGAGACGGAAAATCCTGGTCAGATCCGTAACAATCCAAACGACCGTAATGACCGGGACAACGATCGCAATCGAAACGACAACCGGCAGAGTCGTGGCCGTAACTGGGATCGCTACGGCAGCTACGGCGGGTCTTACCAGTTGCGCCAGACAGCTTTGAATGCCGGCTACAACGAAGGCATCAAGCAAGGCCGCAATGACCGCAGGCGTGGCCGGCGTACCAACTACCGGGACTTCAGCGCCTATCAAAACGCCACCCAGGATTACAGCTCAAAACTCGGTGACCGCGAGCTGTACCGCCGTTACTACCGCGAAGGGTTCGAGAACGGTTACGAAGATGGGTATAACGGTGGTTAGGATTGGCGGCCCTTCAAGGCGTCAAGGGTCGAATGCGACAGCGGGCAGTAGCCCGACCGTTAGGGAGGGCTCCCACCCCTTTGGAGTGGTTCGCCAGAGCCGCGTAGTGACGAAATATTTATAGACCCGCAAGAAAATTTAAACCCCAGTTCCGCTAGGAGCGAAATCTTCTGTCGCCCATGAAATGGGCTGGGATTAATCTACCCAACTCGTATCTATAAATATTTCGTCCCTACGGGACAAGCGTGCTAGATGATGGAAACGGTCTCCTGCGGCTCAAGTGAGCAGAAGATGTTCTTTTTGAAAAGAAGGTCGCCTGGTTACTATCGAATCCTTCAGTGACTCTGATAGGCAAAAGGCCGAATTGTCGCGCCTCCATCTGGAATTGGACCTCAACGTTAGGGGCATCGACAATGAAGTGGTACTACTCGACGCTGCAAGCGAAGCGGCAGTCTGCCGCACGCACCGCCGGTACTTCGAAACCCTGGCAGAATTAACCACATTACCCGCAAATTGGATTAGTGGCTAAGAATTGACTCTTTGCTATAATCGCCGACATGAGCGCACATTTCGACGACATACAGAAACAAGCCAGTTCACTTCCATTGAAGGAGAAGGCTGCCCGGGCGCGCGTCCTCATCGAAGAACTCGATAAGTCGGTCGATGCCCAACGCCGAGCAATTGTGGATTGCTGAAGCCCAGCGCCGATATGACGACTATCTTAGAGATGAGCTTGAAGCAATTCCCGGCGACGACATAATGAAACGAGCTCGCAATCGCCTCAAATCCACCTCCTAAGCACTAAACGCATACCGAACCATCCTTACTTCAGCTACTCCACCCCCGCCAGCGCCACCTCCAACAACAAAACCTTCCTAATCCCCTTATACAGTGGTTCGATCTCGCAATTCTCGGCGAGGCTGTGGGCGCCGTCGCAGGGGCCGGCGCCGGTTGAGATTGAAGAGATACCTTCGCGCAGCGCCGCGCTGGAGTTATTTGATCCGGCATTTCCAATCGGCGGATCGAAACCCATCACCCGGTGAACGGCTTCCGAAATGCGCACCAGATACGATTCGCGGTGACCGGGAATTAGCGCCGCCGGTGAAGCGCCAATGATGTCGGTCTTAACTTTCATGCCCACTCGGGCTGCTTCTTCATCCAGGATAGTCTTGATCTGCTTTTCCAGATCCGCGATTACTTCGTTGCTGGTCGAACGCAGGTCAACTGTGAACCAGGCGTCTGAGGCTTTGGCGTTCACTACTTCCGAGCCACCGAGCATGCCAATGTTCAAGTTTGAAGAAGGCCTGGCCGGTACTTTCAGCTGATAAATCCGATCGATCGCGCGAGCCAGCGGCAGCGATGCCGAGTAAGGCGGCGTTTGCGAGCGCGTGTGTCCTCCCGGGCCGATGAAGTGGTGCCGGTACCAGTTGATACCGATGCCTGCATAAGTGAAACCTTCATAGCCGCCATCGAGCGCGATGTACTGATCGATTTTGCCTTTGTTCTCACGAACGAACGCCCTCGCGCCGTTCATGGTCGTCTCTTCCTGGACCGTGAACACGAACACGAGATCGCCCCGCGTTTTAATCTTTGCCTCATTCATGGCGCGTATCGTTGCCAAGAGGGCTTCGATGTTACGGGTGTCGTCGCCAATGCCGGGCGCATAAATTTTTCCGTCGCGAATGATTGCTTTGATCTGCAAACCGGGCTGGAACACCGTGTCCAGATGAGCGTCAAAAACGATCACGGGACCGCCACCGGCGCCTTTGCGCACGGCGATCAAATCGCCGGTCGAGTCATAATGAATGTCATCAAGATGATACTTGCGTAAGAGACCCTCGATATATTTTGCGCGTTGTTGCTCCTGACCGGAGGGCGCGTTGATTTCAGTAATCGACACCCATTCGCGCAGAATGCTTTCGTGGTTGTGTTCGATATAGTCGTTCGCGGCCTTTACGTCGGCGCGATTGGCTAAAGCCTTTACTTGTTCGATGTATTGGGCCACGCTCTTAACTTGAGCGAGCGCCGGAGTCGTTACGAGTGCGAGAACAGCTAAAAGGAAAATCGATTTGCGCATGTGGTTTCCACCAGGGTCGAATATAATCCGAGCTTTGTGATTCTAAGTGTTTCGATACCGTTATGAAAGATTCGGTCGCAACCGGACCCTATATGAGCCGCGGGGCGGCTCGGTGATTGCTGCACTCTAAAACCGTGAACGCGAAACTCAAATCACCTGGTACCGACAACCCTCCACTCGCCATGTGGCTGGAGCGCGCGATACTTGGCGCGCTCTTTCTGTTTGTGGTATTTGCGCCGAATTCTATTGCCGCCACGCAGTCGGCCTGGTTTCTCGGATTGCTGTTCTGGGTTTTGCGCTTCACGGTTTGGCCCCGGCCTGCGCTCAAGCGCACCCCGCTGGACTATCCCATGTTCGGTTTTTTTCTGCTCACCGGATTGTCTTCATTTCTGTCGTACACCCCGATAGTTTCCATCGGCAAGTTGCGCGCTGCATGTTTGTTTACCATCGTCTACTTGTTCGCGGAAAATGTTCGCTCGTCTCGAGTGCTGCGCGCGTTGGTGATAGTGCTCCTGGCGGGATGCATGGTTAATGTCCTCTACACGTTTGGCCTGTACGCGTTCGGACGCGGTGTGAAAGTCTATGGCGTCGCACGCAACAGCCCGCTGGTTGAGGCGAAACGTGTCTCCCGCGCAAAGATCGAGGCGATACCGATTCTCAGTGGGGACACGCTGGAAGAGATAGATGGCCGGCCCTTGCGCAGTGCGCAGGATCTGGTCGAGGCTTTGAGCCAGTCTTCGCGGCCAGGGCCGGCTAACATCAAGGTCTATCGCGTTGAGTGGGTTGCCGTGCTTGAAGTTCCACGGGGGCGTTTGCTTCCCGGGACCACGCCTGAAGGGCAATTGGGCATTGAGCGATGGGGCAGTGGCCGTGACTGGCGTGCGACTGGTTTTTACAATCACTGGACGACCTATGCAGAGATGTTGCAACTGGTCGCTTCGCTGACGATCGGCCTTTTTGTCGCGTTGCCCCGCAAGCGCAGCCGAAACGGTGCGCTGCTGGCGTTGGCGATTGCGGGGATGGGTGTTGCATTGCTGCTCAGCGTGACCCGCGCGTCCTGGCTTTCGCTGCTGGTTTCCGCGACTTTAATAACTGCGCTGAGTGTCAGTCGGAAAAAACTTATTGTGATTGGCGCTTGCGCGTTGCCGTTAATCCTGCTCGGCCTATTTGTGCTGCAACAGAAGCGTCAGGTCGGCTTTTTTGATCAGAAAGATGATTCAATCGTCTGGCGCCAGAGAGTCTGGCATGACGGATTTCATTTGCTGGTAAGTAATCCTCGCCACCTCGCGGTAGGTGTCGGCATGGATTCGATCAAGGCACACTGGCGCGAGTGGGGCTTGTTCGATAATGGCCGCATGCCGATGGGCCATATGCATTCCGACTATTTGCAGATCGCGCTCGAGCGCGGCGTACCGGCTCTGATCGTGTGGCTGATTCTGCTCGGCACGTACGCGCGGATGTTATGGCGCATAAGGCGTCTGGTCCCGCCTGAGAATTGGATCGAGCGGGGAATTGTTCTGGGAGCCCTGGGCGGGCTGGTGGGTTTCATGTCCAGCGGTGTCGTTCATTACAACTGGGGCGATTCCGAAGTGGTCATGATGTTTTATTTGATTATGGGATTTAGTTTGGTGGTGGAGAGGCTGACACGTGAAGCCGGGACCGGGAGCACGTCAGCGGGAGCGTCGTAAGCGCGGAGACACCGCAGGGCTGGTCGACCGTCTCATCCAAACGCGCTCTTGAAATACCTGCAACTTTTTCTCACCGGACACTTCTCACACACCGGCGCATTAGTCTTACAAAGTTCCTTTCCATGTTGACGCAGTAGCATATGCGCGCTGATCAGCCAATCATAGTCTTCAATCAGTTGATTGTGGATCGCTTCCTGAACCGATCGATATGTGGCCGTGTAGCTCTTCTTCTCTTCGCCAAAGCCTAAACGGACGAGCACGCGCAAACCGTTCGAATCCAAACCCAGCACCGGATAGCTGCGAGTGAATAATAGAATCTTCTCGGCGCTGGGTTCGCCGATGCCGGGAAATTTTCTCAGCGCTTGTTTCGCTTTCGGCTGCGGCAATTTCAAAGCTTGTCGCAGGTCGCCGCCAAATTCGTTAATTGTAATCAAAGCGATCTCGCGCAAGCGGTTCACGCGCTGGTCAGGATGCATGCCGCCGAGTTTTGTGGCCCGCAGAATCTGTTCGGGTGAAGCGGCCAGAATTTCGTGAGGTCTGCTGCCGGCATGTTTGCGCAGGAGGTTGAACGCTTCCTGGCGACGCTCGTCGCTGACCAGATACGCGACATTTTCGAGCAGGAGCAATTCGAACGGATCGTTCGTGATTGGCGGATTGGGTTTGCCGTAATGCGCCGCGAGTCGCGCTGCGATCTTCTTTAAATCCGGTGCCGGAGGCATGGTTAACAAATGGTTGTTGGGAGTTCCGCCTTCAGGCGGAAGGGTTCCCCAAGTAAAGCCGCCGAAAGGCGGAACTCCGAACAGAATCCTCAGGCGACCTGGCGCGGCACTTCGCTCATCAATGCCAGCAGGTTTCCTTCAGAGTCACGAAAATCTGCGAGCCAAAGGTCATAGTCGGGCATCGGCGCGACCAGGTGTGGCTTAACGATAAACTCAACACCGCGCGCTTTGAAGGTTTCATACACGCGTTCGATATCGTCCACCTTGTAGTAGATGATCGAGGCTGGATGATCCAGATCCGGCCGGTCCGCAACTCCCAACATCAAACGGATGCCGTCACAATCGAAGAAGGCCATGCTGGGCGGAGCTTGAAACAAAAACGCCATGCCAAGTATGTCGCGATAAAAAGCGATCGCGCGATCGAGGTCTTTTACGTTGACGAAGATTTGCCCGATGCGCGAGAGAGTCGGGCCGATTGGTATTGGGTTAGTCACGATTTTGCTCCTCCAGGCGCGTAAACGACTTTCGTATAACACGGCTATTGACGTATTATCAACATCCTTCAGGAAAAGAGACGATTTGATGAAAAGATTTGCGCGGGCTTCCGCATTTTTGATTGCTCTGATAACGGTTTCGGGCTTCACCGAATGCTATAAACCGGTGACGAAAAGCCAGATGCCATCGTACATCAAGACGGTGGCGGTGCCTGCATTTCAAAACAACGCACTGCGCTTCAAGATCGATCAGCGCTTTACCGAAGCCGTGATGAACGAGTTGATTCATCGCGGTCACGGTTTGCGCGTTCAGAGCGAGCGCGAGGGCGCTGATGCCGTTATTGAGGGTGTCGTAAAGAGCTTTGGATTCTCAGGCGTGTTGCTGGACGACAAGGGCCGCGCGCGCGTCTTTGAAGTAACTATTACCGCAGCGGTGACAGTTCGCGACCAGCACGAAAACCGCGTGCTCTACGACAATCAAAATTTTGTTTTTCGCGGCGAGTTCGAATTCGCCAACGACCCGCGCAACTTCTTTAACGAAGAAGATCCGGCCGTGCAACGCATGGCCCGCAGCTTTGCCGAGTCGATCGTTTCGACGTTGGTTAACGGCTTCGGAGTTAAAGAGGACAAGTAATCATAGTTCGGAGTTCCGCCTTCAGGCGGTTCATTGTCTTGATGACAAGACCGCCTAAAGGCGGAACTCCAAACACTGTCACCGCACTCCAAAAACATCATGCCGGTTCGCGCACCAAAAGATCTCACTCAATCGCTAAAGCAGGGAAGGATCGAGCCGGTCTATTTCCTGTTCGGCCCGGAGACTTATCTCCGGGACGAAGCCGCGCGCGCGATCGCCGAGGAGGCGTTGCGGAACACGCTGCTGCGTGAATTCAACGAGTCGTCCTTTAACCTTTTGACCGACGATGTGGGTTCAGCCGTGGCGATCGCGGAACAACTGCCGATGATGTCGGATCGTCGCGTGATCCGGATCAGGAATTTCGGCAAGCTGCGTGAAGCCGACGAAGGTATGCTGGTCAACTATCTGGAGCGGCCGGTCGAAACTTCGGTCGTCATATTCTCGACTGACGATCTGGACAAGCGCAAGAAGCTGGCCAAGTCGCTCATGGCAGGCGCCGCTTACGAGTTTCAGCCGCTGAAGACCAACGAGCTTCAAACCTGGATTAAATCTCATCTGAAAAAATTAGAGGTTGAGATTGAACCACGAGCCGGACATCGCATCCTGGAAATGGTCCGGAGCGATTTGCACACGCTGACCAATGAACTGAACAAACTGGCGGCGGCCTCGTTACCGTCGGGTCGTATTACCATCGAGCTGGTTGATGCGTTGATTAGTCGTTCCCGCGAACACATGAACTGGGAGTTGAGCGATCATATAATCGCGGGCAATCGCCCGGCGGCGCTTAAGACGCTGCACGACTTGCTGGATGACGGAGTCGAGCCGGTCTTGCTGATCGGATTGATTGCCGGGACCTATCGGCGCATAGCTTTGGCCAAAGCACTCCTGGCGCAGGGGGCCGCGCCGGCGAAAATCTTCAGCGAAGTGCGCATGCCGCCATTCAAACAGGGCGCTTATCTCTCGATGCTCAACAAAACCGATTCCAGGGCCGTAGCGCAAAGGGTTAGACGCATTGCGGAAGCCGACCTGGCGATCAAGACTTCCAAAGCGACACCGCGGATGCAGGTCGAAATGCTTGTCTGCGAGTTGATGAGTTACTCCTGATGACGTCAGAAGAGCGATCTCCGAACTCACACGAAATAACTCAAACCAAAATCTTGCGTTCCGTTTCGTGTGGTTTAGTGGATCGCATTTGCTGCCGCATCGACCGCAAAAAATGAGGCGGACCGGGTTAACGATCCGCCTCACACTTTTCGAAAATCTTCCGCGTTACTGATCAGGGCTAAAGCCTGAACTCTGAACTGAACCACACCTTACTTCGCGCTCGCCTGAGTTACGCGCGCGGTCAAACGCGACTTGTGCCGCGCGGCGGCGTTGCGATGCAGTGCGCCTTTCTTTACGGCCTTATCGATTTCGGAAACAGTCGTCGGTAGCAGCGAATTGGCTGCCTTCCCGTCTCCGCCGTCGAGGGCACTGCGCAGCTTCTTGATCGAAGTGCGCAACTTCGTGCGATTGTTCCGATTAATAAGGCGACGGCGCTCGCTTTGGCGCACACGCTTTTCTGCTGATTTATGATTAGGCATGGAAAATCTCCGTTATTTCAGCACTCTGACGCTGGCTAACTGGCCGGGCGCGAAGTTAGAGATTATGGGGAGCGGGTTAAGCAGTGTCAAGGCGAGACGTTTGAGAATTTTGGAGTGCGGTGGCAAGCGCAGCGCGACACCGCTTTGGATCGTTCCGAAAAATCCAAGCGCCGTCGCCGCTTTGCTCTGCCGGCGCCCTCCAAAATTCTTCCTCAGTCATTCAACTGCACTGAACGCAGAATATTTTGAAAAGTGCTCTGATAGGTGTTGTAATCGCTCTGCGGAGCGACCGAGATAATGTAGAGCAACTCGCCATTCCGCAATTGGGTAGTTACTACGTTGACCACTTCGGGCTGCCCAGTCGCCTCGTTGGTGTTAGTCAAACTAATCAATAACCCATTCCGGTTTCCGACATAAGTGCGCTGATAGCCAGTGCGGGCCCGCAAGTTGGCGCTGCCTTGCTGCAAGTTGTTAAGAAAATCGTTGGTGGCTTGTTGCAGGTTGCTGCTGCTTGTCTGGGCCAGGCCGATATTGAGTCCATGGGTGAAGACAGACTGACCATTAGCTGATCTATAACCACCACTCGGCGCGTACCAAACCGATTCCTGCTCGGACATCTCGCGCCAATTGTCCGGCACACTCACCCGCACGATACCAAGCGCGGTATAACTACGAAAGCGCGATGACGGGTACTCGACCCGGCCCCGCGGTGCAGAAGGATAGTCAGTCCGGTCGCCGTTCGGATAGGTGTTTCCCTGATTCGGATACTCGTTTCCCTGATTTGGATAGCTCCGGCCACTGCGCTGGATTTCTGCCATCGTTTGAGCGCGCGGATAGCCGCGCAGCCGCTCCTTGATGGCCAGAAACTCGCGATTGTCCCGCTCCAGATTATTTACTCGCAGGTACTGCGCTTCCTGATTAATGCGAGCATAGCGATTTGCCGGACTGGGATGATCGCTAAGGAAGCCGCCGCCTCCACTGCCCTGAGCTTCAATCGTGCGGAACATGTTCGCGAGGTCCCGCGGGTCGTATCCGGCATTGGCCATGATCCGGGCGCCGAGCAGATCGGCTTCGGTTTCATATTCGCGACTGTATTTCAGCAAGGTGAGGGCAAAGGGAGCCTGGGCCACTTGCCCAAGTCCGGGGCCACCGATAATCGTTCCGAGAATGCCCGCAACGGCAGCGCCCGTTTGATGCTTCTGCGCCTTGGTGGCCTGGGCCGTTCCATGGCGCAAAGCCACGTGGCTCAATTCATGCGCCATCACGCCGGCCATTTCGCCTTCGGTGTGGGCCGCTTCAATCATCCCGCGGTTCACGTACATCGGCCCCCCGGGCAGGGCGAATGCATTGATGTCCCGCGCGTCAACAACTTTGAAGTAATAACGAAACTCGGGATGCTGGAACTCCGGCGGAATCGCGGCCACCAGACGCTGGCCGATTTTTTCCACATAGGCGCTTACTTCCGCGTCGCGCAGCAGCGGAAACTGTCGTTCCGCTTCAGCGGCGGCCTGCCGGCCCAACTTTACGTCGTCCGAGGGTTTATATTTATTGGCGTGTAATACAATCTGAGTTTGCGCAAAAACCGCCAGCGGCATCAACACGATCGCCACGGCCATTAGCCGGGCCAGCCACTTGTTCGCGCTTCGATAAACAGGTTGACTCATTTAATTAACTCTCCTTCAAAAACCTCGTGGGCGTTCCGTCCCAAGCTCTGATG
>Ga0193749_1000108_pt1 | contig 10744 bp, 8 predicted proteins | sample L1s2metaG_FD_145081 | JGI IMG/M metagenome (GOLD analysis project Ga0193749, IMG submission 145081) | Soil microbial communities from a riparian zone of the East river system, Colorado, United States - L1s2 | ecosystem: Environmental > Terrestrial > Soil > Riparian zone | place: USA: East River...
TGCCCTCACTCGTATGCGTGAACCCGGAGTCGCTGGACGAATCCCGGCTCTTGGAAAAGTGACTGCCGCCCCCGCCAAACGAGAACGGACCGAAGCCGACACTCGCCGAAGCGCTTGTGCCGGACGACTTTTGCTCATCCAGGTATTTCGAGAAACCTGTGTTCTTGCCAAACTGCATGTCCAGGTTGCGAATTAAGATCATCGCCGTGGGCCAGGCCGGCATCAGGCCCTTCGGCGGGCTGCCGCCATCGCTCAACACTTCGCCTTTGAGATCGACGTTCTGTTGATCGAAGCGCCAGGTCTTACTCCTGAGGTAGGAACCCTTCATCCAAGGTCGCACAAGCGGAACCTGATCGATCTCAAAGCGCATCGAAAAGTTATTGGCTTCGAACTTTCCGTTAAACTCACTTTTCGATTGGCTTTCTGAGTGCCCGGCGCTGGCGCCGATGCCAAAAAATCCGGCCGATGCGTGCGCTTCCCAGCCACTGGACTTAAAGTGTGAATCGGAGTGTCGCGTGTAATCGGAAGCATTGAAAGTGAACTCCGTCCATCCCTTGGACTTCGCAAAATTCGCCGGCACCGCCGCGCTGTAGTAAAACTCACTGCCCGAAGAGAGACCAGTAAGTTTCGCTTTCTCGAGATCGTCGATATAGCTCTGCTTCAGCAGTGTTAGATCGCGGCCTTCTACCTGAGCGATAAAGGCTGCGATCTGCTCGAACTCGGTCTTATGACCCGTGCCGATCCAGTCAGCCATCGCGGCTTTGACCTTATTCCGCAGAGTGTTTGCGTTCATCGCCCAGAAGTGCACGGCTTTCTGATTTTCGGCGGTCAAAGCATCAATCCGGCGAGCATTGTATTCAAGCGCGGCACTCTCGTAAGCCGCCATCTTTTCGTTGTAAGCCTGAACCAGCGGACTCGGTCCGGATACCTCGACCTTTTGGCCGGTGATCAGATCCTCTTTCTCAGTCGTCGAGGTCAGCAGCGACCGGAACCGCGCCAGCTTTTTCTTCTCGTCTTCGGTAATGCTCGATTGCATTACCTGGCTGAACTTCAGCGTTCGCTCATAGATTTCTGAGAGTGTGCCCTGGTCGTTCATTACCGAGAACTTGGCAAACTGATCGTTATTTATGCGCGTCACATCCGGCACAAAATCAATGAGCCGAGAGAAGGCCTCAGCCTGCTGGTACATTTTTGTCGCATCGCTGGCGCGCAGTTGATCGAGCTGGGCCTGCGTCAACGCCGGAGTTGGTTCCTTCTCCTTGTCCTTACTCTGGCCTTCACCCGTGGCGGCCCCCAGGTCGGCAACGGCTTCTTTTTTGACTACTCCCGTGAATCCTTGCGAAAGGAAGTCAAAATCCTCAGGCATCACGGCAATTCCGGGTGTGCACCAACTGAAGAAGGCATTCTCTGACTTTGGCACGGTTGCATCACCGTTGGTGAGGATGTCATAAACCTTGCCCATAATAGAATTTGCGAGCATTTGAGGTGTTACTTCAGGCATTTGTTTCCTCCTAAGTGTCTTGTATTGGTGGTCGGTTTCGTTCTGTATTCATTCTGCAATCGACAGCTTCGCTAAGGGGAGTACGGGACCCTCATGTTTGGGCTGGTGTTACGTCCGGACGCTCTTTTCGCACAGGGTCTGGCCAAACCGAAATAGATCGCTCGGTCCCCGCCTTATATCACCTTGCATAAGCGTTCGCAAGAACTTTTGCAATGACAGGACGCCTTCGTTTTGTCCAGTCATAACTAACTCGCGCAAAGCCTCCTCAAAACATACTAATCCCTGCCAAAAAACACTGGCGTAACTTACTGGCCTAACCCCATTTATTAAACAAAGCCGCTGTCCCGAGTATTAAGGCAACCGTTAAGCTGTGCTATTAAGGATATCCTAGAATTATTATCGGCCGATCCGAAAAAGGCCCACAGAAACCAGAAGTCCAAGAGCAAGAAGGGCCAGCCCTCCCATAAGCCAGCCCTTCTTTTTTCACAACCTTTTAGGAGGTTGTGTCTTTTGGGCGGAGACATTCAGCCTCTGTGCCGATGTGTCCTCACCCCACAGCGGCAACGCCCTTGTTGGCGAAGAATTCTACTCAAATCCGGCTCTACGTCAAGCGGTTCCTCAAGCCGCGTAGCGCACGGACAAACGAGTGTTCTCCCTCGTAAATTGTAAAAACCGATTGACAGGAAAACTAAGTGGGGATACTCTTTCGCCGCTTTAGCGCGAATGGTTACGAACCCTCAACCTCTCTTGCGTATGAAGGAGTCTTCCACATGAAACGAACACTGATAGTAGTAGTCCTTGGTCTCTTTGTTTTCAGTTCAATCAGCGATGCCCAACGCCGCAGGCGAGGCCGCAGCGGATCAAGCGGATCAAGCAGCAACGCAGGCGGAGGAAAAACCTCCGTACCTTGTCCCGCAAGCCTAAATGACATCACCGATTGCCCGGACACAGGCTGTGGGCCGTCTCTGGATCCACTTCTAAACCAGCAAAAGAACATTCGGTCTGATGACCAGACCGCAGAAACAAAAACAATTCAAGACTTAAAGGACTTGCCGGATCCAGTCTCGGGTTACAAAATCGGCGACCCCCGGGATAAGTTAAAGGATCTCGGCGAAGGCAAAAAGATTACCGTGATGGCCTATGCACTGGTGGCCAGAAAAGGTGGTGGCGAATCGTGCAACTGCAAACTTCTGTCAGTGGCGGATACCGATAACCATATCGTCTTAGTCGACCCTGCGGTGAAGAGCCCAACGTTAGTGAAGGACGAGGCTGATTCCGAGACCGCTGAGTTTACTCCTCGCGTGCGACTCGATCATCCGAACCTCGCGCGCGCCAAGTTGCAACCTCTAATTACCGCCGGAGGTGGGAAGGTATTAGTACGGATAACTGGCCTGCTGATGTTTGATTCCGAGCATTCCCTTGGTCACCATCTCAAGCGACATAACAACTGGGAGGTTCACCCGGTCATGGGATTGGAATATTGCCCGAAGACTAAAAAGTGCACTGCCGGCAGTGATGCCAACTGGAAAGACATCGAACAGTAGACTGAAACGACATTATGAAACTTCCACGTATACTGACGGTTTCTCTCTTCGTTCTGACACTGTTGTGCTCTTCGGTTGGTCAAGGACATGGAGGAACGACCTACCGCAACATCAAAGGCCGTCGCGGCACATGCTTTCATCACGGCGGCGTGGCGCAGTGGGTTGATTGACGTGACCTGAATAAAAGAACGTTTCTTGAAGAGTCTTTAGAATCGATAACAATTCCAGACTCGGACGATCTGACGTCAGACTCTGCAGCAATTGCCTGATGGCTACTGGTCGCCGCTAAGAGGCTTGCGCAATCTGTCTCAAGGTTGCCGACCTCTTGATCGACCGTCAGCTGTCATAAACCGAACCGATAGTGAAATGTATTACGCAAAACCCGCATAATGATGTGAGCGACACACGAGAGGAAACTGAAAAATGGACTTCCCAAAAGATACCCAGGCAGACCTCGACGCTTCTTATTCAAAGCACAAACTTGGACCTGATGGCACACCTACGGCCGCGTGGAAGAAAGCGAATTTCACCACAATCACCCCGGCTTACCCACTGATCCTGGCTTTCCCACCGGGATCGGCAGTGACCAGAGTTACATGCCACAAAAAGGTGGCCGAGAGCTTAACGCGAGTCTTTCAAGAAATTCTGAAACACTACGGTTCAGTTGAAGAGGTAAAGAAAGCCCGCATGCACTTATTCGCCGGCACGTACAATTTTAGGAGGATCAGAGGCGCCAACCGATTAAGCACACACTCTTGGGCAATTAGCATTGATATTGATTCGGCTAAGAACCCGCAAGGCACGCCTTATGACGAGAGCAAAGGAATGATGCCAAAAGCTGTTGTCAAGATCTTCGAGGCGGAAGGATGGAAGTGGGGTGGGAAATTCGGTGGTAAGCGAGTTGACTGTATGCATTTCCAAGCCACGCGTTAAGGCTGTGGTCGCCCATGTTACGAGATCCGAACCTACAAGTTGGTCCCGAGAGTTTAGTCCGTTTTTAAATCCTAGCTTGCATTCGCAGAATTCAGACATTGGCCGCGGATAGAACCAAGGACATATAGGGAGTTGGTAAGGCGAAACACAGGGTTGTTTGCGCTTGATTATTCTTCCACCTTTCAAGCCTCAAGGAACAGCTTTGGAAAAGAATTCTCATTTTAGCGGGATGAAGCCAGTTAAGAGAATCTAGCCGGATTCTAAAGGCCAGAGGGGGTGACCGCTTGAATCAACTGAGTACTGCTGATACCAACGAAACGGCTTTTGGAGAGATTGCTTTATCACTGTCTGGCGGCGGATACCGAGCTGCCAGCTTTCATCTAGGTGTCTTGGATCTCCTACATCGTTTAGACCTATTGCAGGACGTGCGAGTTCTTTCAACTGTTTCCGGCGGCACTTTTACCGGCATGATGCACGCCGTCAACGCCTCCGAGGGCGGGGACTTTCAAGCGTGTTATGACAAGCTCTATCGCTTTTTGGGCCGGACAAACGTGATAGAAGGTGCGCTGGAAGGTCTAAGCCGAACTAACGGCAGCGCTCAACCGGCGATGCCCAGTCTAATCAAGAGTGCGGCTCAGGTTTATGCTTCAGAAGCGATGCTCGGTGATAGACGCTTTGGGCAGTTAATGAAGGGTGCGGGCGGCCTAAACGATATGGCATTTAATAGCGTTGAGTTTCGCACCGGAAATTCCTTTCGCTTTCAGACCAGCCTGAGTGGGACTGCGATTATCGGCAACGGTGATCTTCGCGTCGATAAAGAGGTTGCAGCGGAAATACGTTTGGCCGATATTGCAGCGGCTTCCTCCTGCTTTCCGTCGGCCTTTGAGCCAATTCGTTTTCCCGACGACTTTGCCTGGCCTCAAGGGCGCAGCCTGGCCAGCGTGCGGAGCGATCTTGGCGATTCGTTTAAGGAGTGCGTTCCCCTTATGGACGGTGGAATTTTTGATAATCAGGGGATAGACAGTGTCGAACACATTTACCAAAGGGTAGGGAAAGACGGTGTTGATGACGTGGGCCTCTTCATCATATCGGACACCAGCCCGCGAAGTGAGAACTTGTTCGCATTTCCCGTGAAAAATCGGAAGGGGTGGTTGACCTTGGGTGGGGTCGTGAGAACCGCGTGGATACTGTTCATTCTGTCGCTGATCACATCCATCAGTTTGCTGCTCAATGGGATTCAGGGATTTGAATCGGACGAGGTGAGCGTCCTTAGAGGAGTATTTCTCTACGTGATTCCATTTATCTTTTCGATCTCGATCTCAGCCAGTCTGTGGTGGGCACGCCATCGTTTGAAGAATGCTCTGATTGGTGTACGAGCAAATGCAAACCTTGCAATCTGGCCGCACGTGAGATCTCTCAGTGTTCCGGAAGTCCTAGAGCTAGTGGAGAGCCGCATCAAGTCGCTGATCGTTCTGACTACATCTGTCTTCATGAAGCGGGTGCGCAACCTCGGCTATAAGGACATCAATGTTTATCCAAAGTATCAGGGCAAACTCTGTCCGAATCTGATTTACGGGCTAAATGATAGTGAGAGATTTGGGGCAGGCGTCAAGGCGCGCCACTTAGAACCTTCCGAGAAACTGCAGGCGCTGGCACTCGAGGCGGAAAGAGTACAGACGAATCTTTGGTTCACCGAAGAAGAAACCTTGCAAAACCTAATTGCCTGCGGCCAGGCTACGATGTGTTTTAACATCATGAAGTATATTTTAGATCACAAGTCCCTCGACCTGAATGCTCCGACTTCGATAATCTCAAAGACTTTCACTGCCGCCCAAACACTTTGGGAGGATTTGAAAGTCAATCCTAAGAAACTCGTGCGGGTTCCTGCTCAATGAGGATCAAAACTCTACCGAGAGAAATGCGTTCAGTTAATAGGCCACCTTCAAGGAGTGCTTCTTTTGAAACGAACTCTAACATTAGTTTTTCTGCCTCTCTTTGCGATTTTCCGCGTATTCGCAAAAGGCTTTCGATGAATGCCCTGCAGCGGGTAGCGGCAAGGCGACCGCGAAGAATCCGAGCGGGCACTCTATCAGCGCGAGCCGAGAGGATGCTCCTACTTCAATCGACAAATCAATAACGTTGCAAAGAGAATAACGGAATCCTCAAGCCTGAAGTGCGCTTACGTAAAGGTCCCGACAACTGTTACCTAAGAGTCGTGATTCCCTTATTTTCGTTCAAGTAAGTATCAATTTCCATTGACAGACGAGATTCATTGGAATATCTTTTCGGCACTAAATTCTCGTGGGTGGCGGATGAACTCTTTGCTTCGTCAGGGCCAGCCAACCACCACCGGATTTTTGGTACCTCGCAGACCTTCTGAAACATTTTCCAGGAAAGATTCATATTAATTCGAGGGTTACGATGAACACGCTGTTTACGGTAATGCGCTACGAAATGTTTTTTGTAATCCTGGCGCTCGCCTTGATCGTCGCTTACCGTCTGCTGACGGGACGGATCAAAACCACAGGTTTGCTTCAGGATAAGATCACGCACGAATTCAGTCCCGGACGTCTACAGATGCTCATCGCCACCACGCTGGTTGCGATCTACCTTGTGGTGGAGGTGCTCGAAACCCAAAAATTTCCGCAATTGCCTCAGGAGTTCCTTATGGCGCTCGGCGGAAGCCACGTCTTATATCTCGGGGGCAAATCGTATGGCGTACTTGCGCGCAAGCTCGAGCTTGCGGCAACTAGAATAGCGGGGAGGACGAATCGATGACACGGTACGAATTACTCGGATTGGTGATTGGATGGCTACTCACGATCTTTATCGCGTTGCTGGCTGCGAAAATTATTGTGAAGGTGTGGAGGGACGAGATCAATCTCGAATACCTGATCAGTGATAGTGAGGGCTACGCCAGCCTTTCACGTTTTCAGTTTTTGGTTTTCACCTTTGTGGTCGCGATGAGTTTGTTCTATCTCATTGTGATCAAGACGCCACCGGATTACCCGCTCGTGCCAAATCAGATTCTCGCGTTACTCGGAATCAGCGGTGGTTCTTACGTGCTATCAAAGGGTATTCAGACCGGCGCAACCTCGGCCGACACGGCTACGGACGAGACAAACGAGAAGAAAACCACGACGACGACTAAAGCCGGTACCGACAAAACGGAGTAGCCATGCTCCAGATTACGTCTTTACGGTCTTCGCCGCCGGTAACGGCGCCGGATCATAACCGGATCATAGTCCATAGTCTTTGCGCCGCCGCTGCTGCGTGCGGCCCGGTGGCGGAACTTTAGGGTCGTGTTAATCCATTACGAAATCGGCTGAGGTAAGACCTCCAATCACTCTGCAAGGAGATCATCGATGAGCCCAGAAGCCAAACGAACGAAGAAAACGGTCGCGAAATCCAAGCCAAGATCAAAGGCCCAGACGACAGCGTCGGTAGTTTCCGGAGCCGCGCTCGTGCTCGCGTCGGTACTGCCCGCAACGGTCAATCCAGGAGGAGGCAGCCGACCTATGCCAGATGCTGAAAGCACTTCTGTGTCCAGTTCGCGCGCGCCTGCACGCAAAAGCACAAGCAAAAGCGCCATTGCTTTTCAACCGGACTGCGCGCTCCCGTTTGATGACATTAAGACGGAGGACCTAACAGTCGACGAAATCTGTTCCAAAGACGGTAACGCCGGCGACGACGTGGCCAAGCGTCTCGAAAGCAACGCAAAAAATGATTTCTGCGTCGAGGGAGAGCCGGTTCGAATTAGCTATGACGACTTTACGAGTTTGCAGGCGGCCGCAGACAATATCGGCGGTTTAAAGACTGCGTTGAAGACAAGCAGAGATCGCCTTGCCGACATTGTTACTCGGGGTGACGGCAACAAAATTGGTGAGGGGCGACTGGTACAGTTTGTTGCTTTTCTTTTCGAAGCCCACCACTCCAACGTCGGGAAAGGAAAAGGCGAGCTCGTCAACTGTAAACTGCCCACCAGAGAAGATAACGACATTCATATTGAATTAATGAAGGACGGGGTCGAGTCCGATCCGTGTAATAGTGTTACGGCTCAAATGTCCCCCCACTTCCGCCCGGAGGCGTGGAACGAATTGGTGAATCTGAAGATCGATAGGCCAGTGAGACTCACAGGGCCACTCTTTTTCGACGGTAGTCATCACCCGTGTCACGATGACAAGCGCCCGAGTCCAAACAGAATCTCAGTCTGGGAGATTCACCCCGTTTATCAATTCGAAGTCTGCAAGATTAACGAAAAGACCGTGAGCAAGTGCGATGTTAAGAACGATTCGCTCTGGATACCGCTCGACAAATGGAATAGTACGGAAGACGAAGAGGAACCCTGACCAAAGGCCCAGCTGGGGCCTGACTCGATATCTGATTTCAAAATTTCTGCCTGAGTCAAAGACCCATTACGCTCATGCGAGTGTTCGCGTTTACCAGTTCTGCTCACAAATGGATTATCTTTGATTCAGAATCGCCGCGGCCTGTCGATCCGCTTTCCGCATAGTCAATCCCAATCCGAGGGCCGCGGCGATCTGGCGTGGTGAAACCGAAGTCCCCCTTCGAGCCAAACTCGATCACCGAGCAAATGCGTCGTTCCCCTAGACGATCGATGTCCATGATCACGCACGGCGGCCCTAAGCCCATTACTGCGTAATCGCTCTGAGAGGCCGTCAAGAAGCTTGCGAAATGCGTACGCTGGTCAGGGCACATTTTTTATAGCACGCGGACTAAGACGGATTGACGGCTCTAATATTTGTCAGAGAGTTAGCAAGCGATCCGTGTCATGAGATTTGACCAACCGGACTCCAAAGCCAGATGGTTAGCGCGACGTTTGCAGGGGGTGCGTTGGGAGCAGTTGCTGGGTCTGGTGCATTCTCTGGACCGGACGATGAGCAATACTAACTTGATTTTTCCGTTCGAAGTCGTAAAGAGAAAGGTGCTGTTTCCGGCGACGCCAACGTTGTCCTGATCAAAGGGTTTGCGGATTGGACGGGCCAGATGCTTGCCGAGCACATGCTTCTTCAAACCGGAGGCATTGTAGCCGCAAAAACGAATCTGAATGAGTTACTACAAGAGGGAGTAATTAATCACGAGCCCAACTCAGAGCAGAAGGGCTTCCACCCGGTCAACCATAGATTCGACTAGTTCGCGGGCTTTTTTCGATGGAATATCAAAGCCTTCCGTAACTACAGAGTCTCTTTGAAAGGAGCAACTTCAATGTCAGAGCCGATCGTTTGTTTGCCGAAAAGACTGCCTAGTAAGCTGTGGGTATCTGCGGCGCGCACAGCCGCAGAAATTAATCCCCTGAATCACCCTCCAATTAACCGGCTGATGCTCGTGGAAAAGGGTTTTGCGCCCACGGCACAACACATCGCCGTGATGACTACCAAGTTTTGGGGAGCGAAAGGCGTGAAATTGACGGTAGGATTTCTGGACAATCCGCCCACCAACCTGCGCTCCAGAATTCTTTCGCATATGAACGCTTGGGGTAAGAGCACGAATGTGCAGTTTGTTCAGAGCAAGAGCAATCCCCAAGTGCGGATCGCGCGAGTTGAAGGAGACGGCTACTGGTCTTACCTTGGTACGGACATCCTCAGTATTCGTAGCAATGAACCAACGATGAATCTGGAAGCTTTTACGATGAACACACCGGAGTCGGAGTTCCATCGCGTGGTGCGACATGAAACCGGGCACACGCTCGGCTGTCCCCATGAGCATATGCGTCGAGAATTGGTAGCGCTCATTGACGAAAAGAAAGCTATCAAGTTCTTTGGCGACACACAGGGCTGGGATCCGGACATGGTTCGCGCTCAGGTTTTAACCCCGATTGAAGAATCCTCTCTCCGCGGGACAGCGAAGGCCGATCCCAATTCCATCATGTGTTATCAGATTCCGGGGAGCATCACCAAGAGCGGGAAACCGATAGTCGGCGGCTTAGATATTGACAAGTCCGACTTCGACTTTATGGCGACGATATATCCGAAGCTCGGGTCAGGCGGTGGATCGAAATCAACGGTCAAAGCCGGAGGCGCGGCAAAGGTGGGCAAGAAGGCCAGCGGTGCCAAGGGTTCAAAGAAGGCTGTAAAAAGAAAGAAGAGCAAGAAGCGATAGAGATTCTTTGGCCCTTTAGACGCAACAGGAACTTGCTAAGTGTTGACACAATCTTTCTTTATGATTAGGATGCCTGCCTCCTTTCAGGGAGTCTCGCCCTTTTGATAAAGCGGGGGCGAGTAAGCGGCGGGGGTTATCATCCTCCGCCGCTTTTTATTTCCAGTGCCACATCCTACTAACGATACGTGAGATTCAAGATTTCTCAGTCCTTCAGACAGGTCGGCATCAGCCGAATTCAAAGCGTTTTCTAACAATGGGGGATTAACCTGGGTAACGCCATCTTTTCGCCGGCCTGATAGCCCTCACGGCTGCTGCCGTCATATGTGCCGTCGTCGAACGCGGGCGCCTTGATCTGTAGTCTGTCGAAAAACGATCGCCCATTTCTCCCACGAGGAAGAACGGCAGGCTTATAGATCCTGTTAGGTACAAAAAACGGGGAAGTCGGCGAGCCACCTTCAGCGCCCCCAGAGGCTTCCCCGCTGGAAAGCGACGCTCCGCACAAGCGTGATCGTGGTCCGGGTGCCGCCTCCGGTAGCTGCTTATATCACCTTGCATAGGCGTTCGCAAGAACTTTTGCAACAACAAAGCGAGACGGGACGTAGCCGAGGCGGCTACGCTGGGAAGCGCCGCTCAAATCGGTCGAAGT
>Ga0193749_1000109_pt1 | contig 10742 bp, 11 predicted proteins | sample L1s2metaG_FD_145081 | JGI IMG/M metagenome (GOLD analysis project Ga0193749, IMG submission 145081) | Soil microbial communities from a riparian zone of the East river system, Colorado, United States - L1s2 | ecosystem: Environmental > Terrestrial > Soil > Riparian zone | place: USA: East River...
CGCGAACCGCATATTGGACAACTGACGCGCGTAATTCTTCCCTTCTTGCTGATCGAAGCAACTATGTGCCCGCGCTCCTCGCCACACTTGATGCACATCTGTTCGACGCGATCGCCGGTTGCGAAGGTCGGTTTCTCGATTGCTTTCACGTCCACCGTTTCTACTGCCATAATGCTCCTCCTTTAGAGTCTGGGATTCAGTTCTTGATGATCTCTGATTATCTCGCCCGACGTGGGCGAAACGAGCGCACTGAACTGCTGCGCCCACTGCGCGCAAACCGCGCGAACGTTTTGCCGGGGGCAGCCAGCGGTTGAGCGCCGCCAAATCCTGGCAGCACCACCCGTTTCACTTCCTGTCCGGTCAAACGCTCGATCGCCCGCATAGAAAGCTCATCCACCGGCGCGACGATGGTAATCGCCTGGCCTACATTACCGGCTCTGCCGGTGCGGCCAACGCGGTGTACATAATCTTCGGGCGCGGCCGGCACGTCATAGTTGATGACATGCGAAACGAGGTCCACATCCAGTCCTCTCGCGGCAATATCAGTTGCCACCAGCACTCGAGTTCTACCGTCGCGGAAAGCATTTAATGCCGCTTCGCGCTGGGGTTGGGTGCGGTCGGCGTGAATCCGATTCGCGCTGTGATCGCGGGCCGTCAGAATGTGCGAAAGGCGCTCAGCTCCACGGCGTGTGCGCGTAAACACCAGCACGCGCTCGAACTTTTCGCGCTCCAGCAAATCAAGCAGCAACGCTGTCTTTGATTCCTGGGCCACGGGGTAAGCAGTTTGCTCAACCATGGTGGCGGCCTGACCGCGCGTGTTTACTTCGATAAGTTTCGGCTCTTTCATTGTTGAGCGCGCCAGTTGTTCAATGCTCGACGACATCGTGGCTGAGAACAGCAGTGTCTGCCTCTTTGACGGTAGCATCGCAAGCACGCGCCGAATTGCCGGCAGGAAGCCCATGTCCAGCATCCGGTCCGCTTCGTCCAGCACCAGAACTTCGACTGTGGATAGATTGACTGCGCCGCGCTCTGTTAGATCCAACAAACGCCCTGGCGTGGCAATGACCACGGCCACTCCGCGACGCGCTTCAGCGATTTGGGTGCGGATGTTCGCTCCGCCAATCACGATTACGCTGCGATTGGCTTTGACATTGTTAAGTTCGACATAATTCTTTTGAATCTGAAGCGCGAGTTCGCGCGTCGGAGCCAGCACGAGGACGCGCACGCCCGGTCGTGACTTTTCGCTGATCCTCTGAATGATGGGAAGTAGAAAGGCGGCGGTCTTACCGGTGCCGGTTTCAGCACAGCCGATTAGATCCTGGCCGTCGAGGACGACGGGAATCGCCCTGGTTTGTATTGGGGTGGGTTCTGTATACCCGAGAGACTCGCAGGCGCGCACTTGTGCGGGCGCAAGTCCCAATTGAGAAAAATTCATAAACTCCTTCTGATTGTGAGCGGCCGTGCTTCCAGCGACTGGCCGCGATTGATTTTGTAAAGCAAGCCCGGTCGCCGTGGGGAGCGTCCTTTGCGACAACTCGCCTCGGGGACTCGAAAGACAGGTGGTTACTGCCTAATGCTTGAGTTGATTACCACCTGGGTTCGCGCTTTTGGCCATAGCCGCCACCGCCACCATTGCCGCCGCCGAAGCCGCCACGACCGCCGCCGCCGCCAAAGCCACGACCACCGCCGCCGCCGGCGCGATTCTCGCGCGGTTTGGCTTCGTTAACATTCAAGGCCCGGCCATTTACTTCCTTGCCATTAAACTGAGAAATAGCGGCTGCGCCTTCCTCCTTGGTGGACATTTCGACGAAGCCAAAGCCTCGCGAACGGCCCGTGTCGCGGTCTTCGACGACCGCTGCTGATTCAACCGTGCCAGCCGAGGCAAATAATTCCTGCAGCTCCTGGCTGGTAGTTTGGAAAGCCAGGTTTCCAACGTAAAGTTTCGTTGACATAGATATACCTTTCCCCTGTTTGGGAATGAAAAGAAGCTGCGAATCGGAATGGCTTCGGTGAACGGTAGCAGTCGAAGGACCGGAATTCGGATGCTCTTGAAAGAGCGGCTTCGGAGTTTGAAACAAGCCTGCTCTCGAACTATCCAAAACGCCAGCGCTAACTGTTTTGTGCGCGGGGCGCATCACCGTCGATGCGCGAGAGAAGGATTAACCGTAAGCTACTATGGACTATAAAGGGGAAACTAGCAAGGCGCCGATGGTGACCCAAATTGCTAAGGCCCGGAGTCCCGCCTTCGGTCAGCCGGTTTTGCGGACAATAAAAGGCGGACAAAGTGAGTGAACTTGACCACTTATGATCCAAAGTACAGTGGCAATTGAATCCCTTTCAGGGCTGCTGGAAGGGCCGCGAGTATTCTATCGCATAGCTGGGGGCTTGGCTGTTTTCCGGTGCACGAGGATCGTCAACGGGCGCCCCAGCCACCAACTGCAGCGGAATCACGCCCGCCCAGATAGGCAATTCATAATCTTCTTCGTCATCCAGCGGAGGACCCGAACGCACTTTGGCGGAGGCCTCGGTGAGTGGCAATGACAACACGGTTGTCTGTTGCAGTTCGCCCTCATTGGGCCCGCGGACATCGTCCCAACGGCCGGGAATCATGTGGTCTGACAGGGCGCGTAAAGCCGCGACTTTCGCGGCAGGATCTTCAATTGCGGTAGCGCGGCCGAAAACAACGACCGAGCGGTAGTTCATTGAGTGATGAAAGGCTGAGCGCGCCAGCACCAGCCCATCGATCAGAGTCACGGTCACACAGACTTCAATTCCCTGCCCCAGGGTGCGCAGCATTCGGCTGGCCTGCGAGCCATGAATCACCAGGCTATCTCCCACGCGCGCGTAGCCGGTCGGAATTACGAACGGTCGCCCTTCCATGGTAAAGCCGACGTGACAGATGAAACCCTCATCAAGAATCTGGTCAATTACTTCTCGATCATAGCTGCCGCGTTGGGGCAGGCGTTTCAAGGTTGTGCGGGGGGTTTGCAGAAGCTTGTCCATTGAATCCTCTGTTGATCCTGCTTAGAGTTGACGTCAGAGTCAGGATAAGTCTGGCATCCTCAAAAACAAAACGCGCCGAAGCTTGCAGCTTCAGGCGCGTTTCGTTGCTGGGGTGCTGGGCTTATTAAAATCAAATGCCCAGGGACACGTTGAGACAGATATCAGGAAAATTAGTTACCCCACGCTCATCTGATTGTCGACTGACTTGACCCCCTTCACATTTCGCACGGCTCGTTCGACTTGCGATTTCAAGGCTTCAGTCTTGACAGCTCCCATCAAAGTAACCTTGCCGTTCAATACGGTGGCAGTAACCCCAAGCGTCGACAGCGTCGGGTCGTTATTCAACTTCTTATCGATGGCAGTCTGAATGAACCCATCATCCGGACCGGTGGAGGTAGTCGCTCCACCCGCCGCAGGTGCACCGTTAATAATAACCGGGGCTGGCTGTGTCACCGGCGCCGGCTGCTGCACGACTACCGGCGGTTGTTGTGCCGGCTGTTGCACGATAGTGGTTTGCGGCGGCGTCTGGGCCACGTTCGTGTTTGCATCATTCTGCTGTTGATTCATTACGAAAAGAATGATGATCGTGGCCAGCGCAATGACGCCCACGACGATGGCCGCCAGCGCGGCGCCAGATACCCCACTTCGCTCCGGATAACGGACGGCTTCTGAATGAACTACCTCACGCCTGGCGTTCGGAGTTTCAACTACGACGCGCCTGCTTTCGGCCTGCTTTTCCTGATACGCCATTTCATTTCTCCTTTGCTCGAATACCCTTATTCGGATCGAATCCAAAACCGCATTAGAAATTATGCTCGCCGAGTGAACTGCAAACCTTATTCCCTACGCGCCAATTGAGGATTTTTGGAAGGAATTGCTATGAATCCGAAAAGTTTCTCGACTTGCGTTACGTATATAGTTCTTGCTGAGCGTATGGTTTCAATTCTCAATTGCATCAGGACAGAGCGAATACCATTGTTCGTTCCTTGACCAAAGACCTCAGAGAAGAGTAGTTTCCGCTTGTTCCAATTACATTTCAGGAGACAGCAAAATGCATTTATCTGTTCGACGCGTGCTTGTTGTGAGCGCTGCGATGCTGCTCGTAAGTACAATCCTAAATGCCGGTCCGTCTGGATACCATGTGACGAAGACAATCAAGCTCGGTGGCGATGGAGGTTGGGATTACTTAACCGTCGATGCGCGGGCCAGACGCGTTTACATCTCGCGTGGCACTCACGTAATGGTGGTTGATGCCGATTCGGGCGCTTTGGTCGGAGACATTCCAAACACAAACGGGGTGCATGGGATCGCGATCGCGCAGGATATGGACAAGGGCTTCATCAGCGACGGTCGCGATAACAATGTGACGATCTTTGACGTGAAGACGCTTAAGGTCCTGGGAACCGCGCCCACCGGAAAGAATCCCGATGCGATCATCTATGATCCCGCTTCAAAGCGAGTCTTTACATTCAACGGCTCCAGCAAGGATGCCACGGCCATCGATGCTAATACTGGAACCGTCGCCGGCACGATTCCCCTCGGAGGAAAACCCGAATTCGCGGTCGCTGATGAAAAGGGTCACGTCTTCGTAAACATTGAAGATACCAGCGAGATAGTACAGTTCAATTCCGATAAGCTGGCCGTCGAAAGTCGCTGGAAAATTGCTCCAGGCGAAGAACCCAGCGGGTTGGCGATGGATCGGAAACACCGGAGACTTTTCTCTGTTTGTTCAAATAAATTAATGGTTGTGGTCGATGCAGATAATGGCCGGGTGGTCACAACCCTGCCCATCGGCGCCGGCACCGATGCCGCCGGTTTCGATCCGGAAACTGGTTTTGCCTTCAGTTCAAACGGCAGCGACGGCACCGTGACTGTGGCCCGTGAGGATTCGCCGGATAAATTCGCGGTAGTTGAGAATGTACCCACGCTTAGACGGGCGCGAACTATGGCTCTTGATGCCAAGACCCATCAGCTTTACACGGTAACCGCCGAATTCGGGCCGCCGCCTGCCGCTACAACCGAACAACCGCGGCCCCGCGCGCCAATGGTGCCTGGGAGTTTCACCCTGCTAATCCTAAGTCGTTGAAGTGCCGCATGCTGGCGGCTTGCGTGGTTTTCCAGGCAGCCTGACTCACCCAGGGGCTTCCTACACTCAGTTTCAATTGGAGCACATGACACATGACTTCTGAAGAAAGACAGAGACTAATCGGCCAGTACCGGGAAGGCTACAACGAAGTCTCTCGCAGCTTTGAAGGTTTTCCGGCTGAATTTCTGACCGCTCATCCCATCGAGGGGAAATGGAGTGCGGTCGAGATTGCTCATCATCTCGCCGACAGTGAAACTACCAGCGGCATCAGACTCCGGCGCCTTCTGGTTGAAGATCATCCAGTTATTCAGGGTTATGATCAGGAGGCCTATGCGGAACGTTTGAATTACAACAATCGCGAGATGGCTCCGGCCCTTGATGCGTTCCGCAGCGCCCGGGCCACCGCGGCGCAACTGTTCGAGTTTATGAGCGACGAAGATTGGCGGCGCGAAGGCACACATTCCGAGAGCGGTTCGTACACCGCGGAGGACTGGCTGACGATCTATGCCGCACATGCACATAATCACGCTGCTCAAATTCGTCGATTGCGTGAAGCGCTGACTGGCAGTGACGAAAACGCAGCCGCAACTGCATAAGAAAATTCACCACAGATAAATACTTTTTCAAACAGAAGCCTTAGGAGCTTCTTAGTAAGTTCGATCTGCGTGAATCCGTGTTCATCTGTGGTTGCTTCTCTCTTTCCCAAATTAATTCCGATTGACTCACTGACAAAATCAGCAAGTTGATCGGTTTTATTTTTCTCATTCTCTTGACACGACGTTGATGAAAAAGCAAAATCGCGCTCGCTTCATTTTGGAATTGTTTTTGTCGGTGACACTGCGGTCCGAATTTGAAACTTGAAAGAAACCTGCAATGGCCAGCGTAGCTCCGGTTGTCGAAACAACTCTCGCAGATCTCCAGCTATTACGACGTGGGAAAGTTCGCGATGTTTATGCGGTCGATGAAGATCGTCTGCTAATTGTTGCCACTGATCGCATCTCGGCTTTCGATAGCGTTTCGCCCACGCCAATAGCACGCAAGGGCGAAGTCTTGACCGCTCTGTCGCGTTTCTGGTTTGAAAAACTCGGCCACATTGTTCCTAACCACCTGCTAACTACGGATATAGACCAAATGCCTGACGTGGCGCGCAATCACGCGAGCGAATTGCGGGGCAGATCGATGCTGGTTCGGCGCACCGAGGTCTTTCCGGTTGAATGTGTCGTGCGTGGATATCTTTCAGGGTCAGGATGGAAGGATTATCAGCGCACAGGAGAGATTTGCGGGCACCAACTACCCGCCGGTATGCGTGAATCCGAAAAGTTGGCCGCGCCAATCTTCACTCCGGCCACTAAAGCCGAAACCGGACATGATGAAAACATCAGTGCACAACAGATGGCCGCAATTGTTGGTCAGGAAGTGACTGAATTTCTGCGCGATGTCTCCCTGCAAATCTATCAGGAAGCCAGCGACTATGCGCGCAGTCGCGCGATCATTATTGCCGATACGAAGTTTGAGTTTGGCCGGGACCGAGAAGGCCGGATAATTCTCATCGATGAAGTCCTCACGCCCGATTCCTCGCGCTTCTGGCCAGCCGATAGTTACGAAATCGGGAAATCGCAGGCTTCCTTCGACAAGCAATATGTGCGCGACTATCTCGAAACTATCAGCTGGGACAAGCAACCGCCCGCGCCAACTCTACCGCCCAAAGTTGCCGCGGCGACCACCGCTCGTTATTTGGAAGCGTATGAATTACTGGTAGGAGAAAAGCTGTAATTGGAGCGCGGCTGCGCTTGCCCGCAATAACGCGAGTGTCAGAAGCCCGACCGTGAGGGAGGGCAACGTTTTAAAAAAAGCCGGTGGCGACCGGGTGACTTGTTCAATGACCCAACCCAAATTGGGTTCTTGTCCATCACGCTAGAAGCAATGAAATGCCAGGGCGACGTCCCCTGTCGGGAGTTAGGAAAGATTGGTTGAGCTCTGAAGGGGCGACATACTCTTACCGAACCCAATGCAGTAACTTATAGATTCGATTAATAACTGAATAGGACAGGAGAAAGATGCAAATACGCCCCCGCCTTGAAGCAGTTATAGAAGACATGCTTGACGGTCATATCATGCTAGACGAAGCTCTGGAAGAGTTCGAAAAGCTCTATATTCAGAAAGCGTTCACTCGTAACAAGAAACGGATCTCGCACACCGCCGAGGCGCTCGGCATCCACCGCAACACAATTTCCAAACGGGTAAACTCATACCGCGCCCAGGAACGAAAACATCACCCCGGAAATCACCGGACCAGCCACAAAACCCACTAACGTTTGCTTTAGTACCTTTCATTGCTGGGCGGAACGTCTTAACGGGTGGGAATCGCGATTAGCCCCCCATCCGGCGCCATCGCGCGCTCACGCTCTACCCCGGCTGTTCCTTCCCAGTCCATCGAGCGTTGACGTCTTTGCCGTCGCCCGCGTACCCGGTTGACAACCGTCCCGCACCTTCATTAAAATCTTGGCACTCAACTTTCCGGAGTGCCAATTACGAGCAAAGTCGAGAACGCTATTTTAAGTAGAGTCATGTCTACAAACGAGAAAAGAAAAGGAGCATTTTCGGTATGGCAGTAAACATCAGGCCGCTTCACGATCGCGTGATTGTGAGACGGATCGAAGAAGGTGAACAGGTTCGCGGGGGAATCATTATTCCCGACACCGCGAAAGAGAAGCCCCAGGAGGGTGAGGTAGTGGCCGTCGGCGAAGGCAAGTATCGCGAAGACGGAACCCGCCAGACGCTGGACGTTAAACCCGGCGATCGAGTTCTTTTTGGCAAATACAGCGGCTCAGAAATCAAGGTCGACAATGAAGAGCTTCTGATCATGCGCGAAGACGAGATTCTGGGAATCATTCAGCGCGCCGCTGCCGGCAAGAAAGGCGGCAAGTAGTCGAAAGACTCTGCCTGCCTTCGTAACCCAAATCGAATTAATTAGGAGAAGAAACAAAAATGGCAAAGCAAGTAGTTCATGGCGAGGATTCGCGTTCAGCTATTCTGCGCGGCATCAACCAGCTCGCCGATGCAGTTAAGATCACACTCGGACCGAAAGGCCGCAACGTCGTGATCGATAAAAAGTTCGGTTCACCCACCATCACCAAAGACGGTGTCACCGTAGCGAAGGAGATCGAGTTAAAGGACCCGCTCGAAAATATGGGCGCGCAGATGGTTCGTGAAGTTGCTTCGAAGACCTCAGACGTCGCCGGCGACGGCACCACCACTGCGACCGTCCTGGCCCAGGCCATCTTTCGCGAAGGCGTAAAGACGGTCGCGGCTGGCGCCAATCCAATGGCCCTGAAGCGCGGTATTGACAAGGCGGTTGAGCGGGCCATACAGGAAATCCAGCGTATGGCCAAGCCGGTCAAGGGCGATGCAATTGCTCAAGTCGGCACGGTTTCCGCAAACGGTGATGCCACAATCGGAACCATCATTGCCAAGGCAATGGATCAAGTCGGCAAGGACGGCGTGATTACAGTCGAAGAATCCAAGACGATGGAAACGTCCCTGGAAGTAGTCGAAGGAATGCAGTTCGATCGTGGCTATCTCAGCCCTTATTTCGTGACTGACGCTGAGCGAATGGAAGTCAGCCTGGAAAACGCGCTGATCCTGATCCACGAAAAGAAAATCAGCTCGATGAAAGACCTGCTGCCCTTGCTCGAACAGGTGGCCAAGATGGGCAAGCCTTTGCTGATCATCGCCGAAGACGTAGATGGGGAAGCCCTGGCGACGCTGGTGGTTAACAAGTTGCGCGGGACGCTCAACGTGGCCGCGGTCAAGGCCCCCGGGTTTGGCGATCGCCGCAAGGCGATGCTCGAAGACATCGCCACTCTGACCGGAGGTAAAGTCATTAGTGAGGATCTCGGTATCAAGCTCGAGAACGTTCAGCTTACCGATCTCGGCAAGGCCAAGAAAATCACGATCGACAAAGATAATACGACGATTGTCGAAGGTGGCGGCAAGCAGAGCGAGATCGAAGGCCGCGTGAAGACCATTCGCGCGCAAATCGACGACACCTCTTCCGATTATGATCGCGAGAAACTGCAAGAGCGTCTCGCGAAGCTCGTCGGTGGGGTCGCGGTCATCAAGGTAGGCGCGGCCACTGAGACTGAGATGAAAGAGAAGAAGGCGCGTGTCGAAGATGCAATGCATGCTACTCGCGCAGCCGTGGAAGAAGGAATTGTTCCGGGCGGCGGCGTAGCCCTGGTGCGCGCGGCGAAGGTGCTCGAGAAGTTCGATGTGAACAAAGATGGTGGCGACACTGACGAACAGATCGGCGTCAACATTGTCAGGCGCGCTCTGGAAGAGCCCTTGCGGCAGATTGTTCAGAATGCCGGCAAAGAGGGCGCAGTCGTCGTCGAGCGCGTGCGCAGCGACAAAAACGATAGCTTTGGCTTCAATGCCCAGACCGAGCAGTTCGAGGATCTGGTAAAGGCCGGGGTCATCGATCCTGCCAAAGTCACGCGGACCGCGCTGCAGAACGCGGCGTCAATCGCGGGACTGATGCTCACCACCGAAGCAATGGTTGCCGAGATTCCTGAAGAGGACAAGGCTCCAATGCCCGGCGGCATGGGCGGTATGAGCGGCATGGGAATGTAAGGTAACCGATAACCTCATACAGAGGCAGAGCGGCTTCGACGATTTTCATCGGAGCCGCTCTTTTCTTTGTTAGATTCGATTGAAAATTTGGATGCCGTAGAAAAACGTGTGCCAGCTCGAAGGTAGCGATCACGGGGGGCGCGATTCGGCGGCCGAGCTGGCACTGGCGGGTATCGATGTTCAAGCATCGGATAGCTCTTGCAAGGTACTGACTTTGGGGTCAGCCCCATCCGACGCGAGGAATTATACACCTCCGAAAAAAACAGTCAACGGCTTTTTGCCACGGCCTAACTATCGTGGATTTAGCGCCGCAATCCAGCATTTAGCGGCTGAACAAAACTGCTTTCGCTTCGTGTATGCTCGTGGATCGTTTCACCTGCTAGTGAAAATCTCAAAACGGACGCCGCTGATCAGTCTCTTGATTTGACACTCTTCGGCGTGGGTTCCTATACTGCAAAGTCCTTACACGCCATTGGCCAGGTAGCTCAGTTGGTAGAGCGCGGCCCTGAAAAGGCCGGCGTCGGCGGTTCGATTCCGTCCCTGGCCACCATTCTTTTCAATCACTTAGCGATAGCCAAAAAGCGTGTAAGAATTTCTCGCGCGTACAATACGCGAACATCGGTTACTTCAAATTTCACTTTTGGCGTCGGTCGTTCGAACAACGGGCTGCTACTGCTCGCCTAAAGCTTTCATCGCCCGCTTGTCAGGCCCGCGCTCAAGGCGCGAGTGAAACAGTTCATCGAGTTGTTGCCGGCGCTCAGACGTCATTTCCGCCCCGTAACAAGAAAGGCTTAGCGTATTCATCGGAAGTCTCGGATCAGAACAACGTCGCGGGTTTGCGTACCACGGGCCAGCACAAAATTGAGTCCATCTGCGGAAAGAGCAAATCTAAAGATGAGATCAGATTTGAAGTTGGTTAACTGTTTGGGCGGGTCGCCGTTGATGGGTTGGCCCCAGATGTTGGAGACACCGTTGCGCTTCTGCATGTAAACCAGCGTACCGGAGTTCGGCGTCCATCCCC
>Ga0193749_1000110_pt1 | contig 10674 bp, 11 predicted proteins | sample L1s2metaG_FD_145081 | JGI IMG/M metagenome (GOLD analysis project Ga0193749, IMG submission 145081) | Soil microbial communities from a riparian zone of the East river system, Colorado, United States - L1s2 | ecosystem: Environmental > Terrestrial > Soil > Riparian zone | place: USA: East River...
ATTTCGGTAGGATGCAACTCTTCTACCGGGGACTTGGATATGTGACTGAAGGAATGAAGGTGTCAGTGCCTGCCAGGACTTTCGCACAGATAACGAATGCCCAGCAGGTGAAGATGAAGTTAGGCCCGGCAGAGTTCCGTTTGCGAGATCCTCAGCTAATAGCTTTGCGCGACCTCGGCCGCCGGAGTGATTCCAATCGGAAGCAGACTTATACGCACCCGCGGCTTTGGGTCACATCTTACTTCACGCTGCATTCGTTCGCCGTGCTATTTGCCCTAGCTGTTATAGCTGCTTTGTGGTGGTTGGTCACAGCGGCACGGCGAGATGGCCTTAAGCCAGACCTGCTGCTGTCGCTCGGTCTCTGGGCAGTCATGGGTGGAATACTCGGTGCGAAGCTGCTGCTGGTGTCTGGAACTCCTTGTGTTGATTGATTGCCAGCACGCCTTCGGGAAGCATGGCTTCAATTCGTTTTGCGAGTTCATCTTGTCGATGGGCCCGCAATTCCGTCGCCTCGAACGCTTTCTCCATCACACTTAGAGTGTAGGAATTGGCATACTGCTGTTGACTTACTCTCCCCATAATAATAAGAACCACGAGTGCACCGACGAACAAACCGCCAAGGAAGATCAGAAGCTGCTTGACTCTACTCTTCATAATTCACTCTCCAGAGGGGCTAGTGCCTCCCGCAAGGCTCTCGACCGTGGGCCGATTATCATACTCCAGTTGCCGCACGCGGTAATTATTAGCGTAGAGAAGATTTCAATAAAGTGCCAAGTTGTTGGCTTAGAGTCCTTCGTCGAACGTGTATAATATCGGCCCACAAGCCATTATCATCACGGAAAGAAACCGATGAGAGTTAATGTGAAAATCATTTCAGCAGCAGCCATCGTGCTACTTCTGCTGAGTCTGGTGGACGCCCAACAATCGCCGAAGCCGACTTCGCTAGATGACTTGCGGTTCTTGATTGGCGAATGGGAAGGAGTCGGAGAAGGAGGTCCCGACTCGGGCAAGGGCGTATTCAGTTTCGCGTTTGACCTACAGAATAAGGCAATCGTACGAAAGAATTACGCGGAATACCCGTCCACGGCCAGCCGTCCGGCAATCAGGCACGACGACCTGATCGTCATTTATCTCGACCGTGCTTCAAATCAGATCCTGGCGAGTTATTTTGATAGCGAAGGTCAGCAGATTGCCTATAAGGTGACGCCTTCATCCGACCACCAGGCAGTAACCTTTTTGAGCGATCCTTCTGCGACACAACCTCGCTATCGACTCTCCTATGTGAAACGCACGGATGGAACGTTGAGCGGAAAATTCGAGATCGCCCCACCCGGACAATCAGAAGCATTCAAGAAATACCTTGAATGGATTACGCGCAAGAAATGAGCAATGAGGTAACAATGGTCAAGACAATCTCAAGAGATGAATTGAAGCAGAAGCTTGATCGGATAGACGCCTTTCTGTTGGTCGAAACTCTGCCGGCCACGTCCTACCATCACAACCATCTGCCGGGAGCGATAAACCTACCGCCTGATAGTGTGTCCACGATGGCCTCGCAGGTCTTACCCGATAAGAGTGCGGAGATCGTCGTTTACTGCGCCAATCCTACTTGAAACGCCTCGGAGAACGCCGCCCGTGAATTGGCGGCGCTGGGATACAACAATGTGCGTGACTACGCCGAAGGTAAACAGGGCTGGATTGATGCCGGCCTTCCGGTCGAGAGCGAGCATAAGCATTAGGCCCAAAAAATGAGGCGTAGGCAATGCTGAGCGATAGTCAGGCAGATGAGGTCTTGCGCGAGTGGCGCGAGTCGGCCCACTACTGGCAAAAACACGCGGGTACCATCCGCACAATGTTTGGTCCCATCACGCAGGCGCTCATCAAGGACGCCGACATCAGTGAAGGTGATGCAGTGCTTGACGTGGCGGGTGGCGCAGGCGAGCCATCGCTAACCATTGCGGAAGTAGTTGGACCAACTGGCTCAGTTACGTGTACCGACGCTGCGCCGGAAATGGTGGCCGCAGCGGCAAGCGAGGCTCAGCGCCGTGGACTAACAAACGTTGCGTTTCGGCACTGTACGGCCGACTCTCTGCCATTTGAAAACAATTCGTTTGACGCAGTGGTGTGTCGACTGGGAGTAATGTTCTTCCCCGATCCGGTTGCTGCTCTAGGAGAGATGTTGCGGGTAACGAAACGTGAGGGCGTGTTATCCCTGGCCGCGTGGAGCAAAAGCGACCTCAATCCATTTTTTTACGTCATTACGAATGTCGTTGCGCGCTACTTTGAACCTGGTGAACCTGAGGACCCGAATGCGCCGGGCGCTTTCCGATTCGCCGAGTCAGGCAGCCTGGCCCGGATTCTTGCGGAGGCCGGAGCCGCAGACGTTAAGGACCGCCTGCTTAAGTTTGATGTTGCCGCACCACTCTCGCCCGCAGAGTTTTGGCAGCTGCGTGCGGAGACTTCCGGCACACTCCGAAAGAAATTAGCGACGCTTGCTCCACCCCGGGCGAATTCTCTGGCAAATGAGGGTCAGGAAGCGGTGCGCGAATACTTTTCCTACAACCAGATGAGTATTCCTGCGCAAGTGATCATCGTGGCGGGGCGGAAACCCTAATGACCCCGACAGGAATGGCTAATGCTCGATTGATTGAGGCTCTAACGGAGACTCGGGCGCGCACGCTGGAGCTGGTCGACGATCTCACCGAGGCGCAGTTGGTTGGGCCGCGTTTGCAGATCGTCAATCCGTTGCGCTGGGAGATTGCTCACATCGCATGGTTTCAGGAGTTCTGGGTCTTACGGCACTTAGGTAGTCATCGGCCGATTCTCAAACGAGGAGATCAGCTTTACGACTCAGCGCGAGTCGCTCACGACACGCGCTGGGACTTGCCATTGCTTGAGAGAGGCGAAACCCTGGCGTACATGCAGCAAGTCCTTGAGCGCGTCATCGATCATGCCGTGGACAACGGCCTGACGGATGCAGAAGGCTCCGATCAGGAATACTTCCTCAACCTCGTCCTGCTACATGAGCAGATGCACGATGAAGCGATCACCTACACCCTTCAGACTCTGGGTTATCCGGCGCCAGCAATCGCGGCAGTCAACAAGGTTCGCTTTGCCAAACAAGACGCGACTCTTGCTCACGCCCACAATGACCTGACCAGCGACGCACAAATACCCGGAGGTAAGTTCGTTCTCGGAAGTGAGCGCAAACAAGGCTTTGTCTTCGACAATGAACAGCTAGCCCACGAGATTGAAATTGCACCCTTTGCGATTTCGAAGACCGCCGTGACAAACGGAGAATTCAAGCATTTCGTCGAAGACAACGGCCACAGCAGGAGTGAACTCTGGACCACGGAAGGTTGGCGGTGTCGAAGCGGAGCCAATGCAGAACATCCGGTCTACTGGCGCGGTGAAGGAAACGGTCGCTGGTTGCGGCGCAACTTCGATGAATGGGTTGCACTGGATGAGCGCCTACCGGTGATCCATGTCAACTGGCACGAGGCTGACTCTTACTGCCGCTGGGCGGGTCGGCGTCTGCCTACCGAAGCGGAGTGGGAAGTGGCAGCGAGTGCCGCGCCAGCGGGGCACAAGCGCGCGTTTCCGTGGGGCAACAATTCGTCGACGCCAGAACGTGCAAATCTTGATTCGCGTGCGCTGGGATGCATCGCCGCTGACGCGTTGCCCGAAGGTGATAGCGCGTTCGGATGCCGACAAATGATCGGCAACGTATGGGAATGGACGGCGAGCGACTTCAAACCGTATCCCGGCTTTGTCGCAGGTCCGTACAAAGAGTACTCCGAGCCCTGGTTTGGGAATCACAAAGTTCTACGCGGCGGTTGTTGGACTACTCGTTCACACCTCATTCACAACACTTATCGGAACTTCTACACGCCTGATCGCCGCGACGTGTTGGCAGGGCTCCGTACATGTGCTCTGTAGCCGAAAGAAAAAATGAGGATTGGAATAGTTACGCCGGCTCCTCCGGACTCACGCTACGGCAACCGAATCACTGCGGTTCGCTGGGCGAAGACTCTCAGACGACTTGGCCACCGCGTGTCGATTTTACAGACGTATGACGTTAAGCCGTATGATCTGCTAGTCGCTTTGCACGCCAGGCGAAGTCATTCATCGATGACGTTAAGCCGTATGATCTGCTAGTCGCTTGCACGCCAGGCGAAGTCATTCATCGATTGTTAGCTTTCGTCGCCACAACCCTGAGGCCCCAGTCATCGTCGCCCTTACCGGAACAGATCTCTATCGCGATATTCCGATCAACCATCTGGCGCGGGAGTCCCTTCAGATCGCGACCAGAGTTGTCGTACTACAACCGAAAGCTATCGACGAGTTGCGGCCAAGCCTACAAGGCAAAACCCGCGTGATTTATCAGTCAGTTGAAAGCACGCCAAAACCTGCAAGCGACAATGCGGCTAAGACAAGGGCACGCAATCAAGAGCGGAGAAAGCGAGGGAACGCTAGCTTCGACGTGTGTGTAATTGGTCACCTGCGTACTGTGAAGGACCCCTTTCGCACAGCGATGGCGGCGCGATTGCTTCCTCGTTCTTCGCGAATCCGCGTGCTCCAAGTCGGCGGCGCGATGACTGGGGCGATGGCCGCTAGAGCGCATAGGGAGATGCACACTAATCGCCGCTACCAATGGCTGGGCGAGCAAACGCCGTCCCGCGTCAGACGTATCCTGGCGCAGAGTCATGTTTGTGTTATTTCGTCCCGTATCGAAGGCGGAGCAAACGTGTTGTCAGAAGCTGTGGTAAATACAGTTCCGATTCTTGCTTCGCGGATAGACGGCAATATCGGCATTCTTGGTGCTGGCTATCCGGGCTTGTTTAGCATCGGCAATACCAAGCAGCTTGCACGATTGTTGACGCGCGTAGAAACCGACCCGAAATATCTCGCCGAATTACGAGACCGATGTCGGAGGCTAGCTCCCCTTTTTGATCCCAGGAGCGAGGAACAAACATGGGAGGACTTAATAAGCGCGTTGTTCAACTGAGGACAAAATCCGTTTGTCTATGGGGCAAGAAGACAACATAAAACCGAGGCGGCCTAGACGGATTAGTAGCTTTCAGCTTCCGAGGTTTTGTAGTTGCGAAATCAGCCCGCCGACTCGTCAGAAATTCGGTCTCGATGATCGCGATCTAGAGGGCTCCAAAGGACGTGAAATCTTCTCAAGGATCGTCCCGCAAAACGTCCCGCAGTTATACGCGAATCAGGCACTGCATGCACGCTGTGCGTTGCATGCACGTTGATTTTTCCTAAGCAGTTTTGTAAGTATTGAAAATAAAGGATCGAAAATTCAAATTCCCAAGCTGGTAATACGGGTTCGATTCCCGTCGCCCGCTCCAATTTTGATGAGTAATTCTTGATCTCAATTTTCAAACCTTCGAAAAACGTTAGAGACGTCCCGCAAACCTCCCGCAATTTTTCTCTCTGCGCAAGTGTCAGCCTTCAGAGATGAGACTCACAACGGATTTTAAGTCCGTTGGGGAGGGTACCACCTAGTCTGACGAAACGATATTGAGCCAGTATTTACGCGCCTGGCGGTCGTCAAAAGATCGTTTCGGCTGGCTTCATATCAACATGTAAGGCCACCATCTTGGCCCCATCTTCGAGTCTCAAAAAACCGCTTCAAAAAGAATCAGCCGCGCTTCCGGATGCCCCGTCCGACAAGAGAGACACTAGACTACCTCCTCCCCACACTTTGGCGATTTGCAAGAACGTTGGATACTGATGATTTGTTAAGATGATGATGAGCCAAAATAACTTCAGGGTGGCAGGGAAGGGATTCGACGATGCTGAAGGTCAAAGTGATCACTACTGGTGGCACAATTGAAAAAGTCTATTCGGAGCAGACCAGCACGGTAGAAAACCTGGATAACCAAATCGATCGATATCTGGGTCGGTTGCGGCTGCCGGACTGCGATGTCAGCGTGGTGCCGCTCATGAACAAAGACAGTTTAGAGATGACTGATGCTGACCGCAGCGCGATTCTTGAGCTCGTCGAGAAGATGTTAAGTGAGCGCTCGGCAGTCGTAATGACTCACGGTACGGATACAATGGTCCAGACGGGTCGTTATTTGAAGCAAGCTCTACCTGACCTGAAGGTGCCCATTGTGCTAACGGGCGCGATGACTCCACTGGGGTTTGAAGGAAGCGATGGCTTGCAGAACCTCACGGAGAGTCTCTTTGCTGTGCGGATACTTGGTCCGGGTATATATGTCGTAATGCACAATCAAGCCTTTCCCATAGATCGCGTGCGGAAGGATCGCGAAACATCCCGCTTTGTTTGGAACGATTAAATCTGCTCAATATATATGCTTACTCCTGAGGCCATTAATAAGTTATTTGACGCTGAACTGCCAGAACCCTCGCATTGGGAGTCTTTGAATCCGCCACGCGATCTTCCGGCCGGCGCCATCGTGACGCGATTTGCCCCAAGTCCGACAGGTTTTTTGCACACAGGCGGTGTCTACGTCGCCACTCTTGGCAAGAATCTCGCACATCATTCCCGTGGTTCGTTCTTTATTAGAATCGAAGACACCGACCAGGCCCGGGAAGTCGCCGGTTCGCGCGCGCAGTTTGCGCGCGCATTCAAGTACTTCGACATCGAGTCAGACGAGAACGACTCGAACTCAAAATGGGGACCTTACGAACAGTCAAAGCGAGAGCGGATCTATCACACTTACTCGCGAGAGTTGCTGCGGTGCGACCATGCCTATCTATGTTTCTGCACTCGTGAAGAGTTGGCCCAGATGACGGAAGAACAAAATGCGGCAAAGCTCCAGACCGGCTATTACGGTTCCTGGGCTCGTTGCCGAAATCTTTCGGAGCCTGAAGTCATGAGCCGTCTCCAAGCTGGTAAGCCTTATACGATTCGGTTTCGTTCGCCCGACGGCCCACCTAAGCGCGTCGAGTTCGTGGATCTGATCCGCGGTCGAATCGAACATCAGGACAATGTGAACGACATCGTGTTGTTGAAGAGTAGCGATCAATCTCCGCGGCTTCCTACTTACCACTTTGCTCATGTGGTTGACGATACGTTGATGAGAGTGACGTTGGTACTTCGAGGTGAAGAGTGGATCTCTTCAGTTCCGGTGCATTTGCAACTATTCAATGCACTTGGTTTCAAACCAATACCGTATGCCCATATCGCTCCGCTGATGAAATTCGACGGAGCGAGCCGGCGCAAGCTGAGCAAGCGAAAAGATAACGAGGCTGACGTCGCGTTTTACATGGAATCGGGTTATCCCGCGGGGGCGGTGCTACATTATCTAAGAGGTCTTGCCAACAGCAGGTTCGCTGAAATGACGTTCGAGGAATCTGCTTCCGCGGCTCTCAGTTTAAGTGACTGCGGAGTAGCTGGTCCGATCTTCGATCTGGTGAAACTTGAATCGATCAGCCGCGAGTTTATTGTGCAACTTTCCATTGACGAGGCATTGGAAAGTTTGCTCACCTGGGCGCAGGAGTATGATCCGGAGTTGGCGGCAATACTATCCGGTAATTTGCCGCTGGCTCGCCGCATCTTTGCTAATGAGCGACAGACCGAGATGCAACGAAAGGATCTGGCAAAATGGGCGGAGTTCCGGGCGGCCTACGGTTTGTACTTCCAGGAGCTATTTCCCCTGGTAACTGACCCTTCAGATCCTCGCTTCGCTCCAGTCGAACCTGACATGGTAGTTAAGTTGGTCAACGACTTCGCTGATTCGTATCGTCATGAGGGAGACAAAGAGGCGTGGTTCGAACAGATTCGCAGGTTGGCCGCCGCCCACGGGTTCGCACCAACCGCAGGGCAATATAAGAAGAATCCGGAGAATTTTTCCGGTTCGATCAGTCATGTGAGCAATGCCATTAGAATCGCGCTGACCGGACTAAAACAAAGTCCGGAATTTTTCTTAGTAGCGAACAACCTCGGGGAGGAGGAGGTCTTAAGACGTGTCAGAGCACTGACCCGAGGCGACGCGGCGCACAGCGTCTAAGCTATTCGAAGATTACTTCAGCGGGAGTTCCGAGGCGCAATTCAACGGGCGCCTCGACCGATGTAATCAACACGAGATGACCCTGCCGAGCATCTTTTGTAAACTGAAACAGGTGTCTTAATCCGAAGCTTAGTTTAGGGAGAAATCAGAAACGTGCCTTTTGAAACTGAATCGACTGAGACTTCGACAGAATCGCGACCAACTGATGATGGGCCTTCGAATTTTATTCGAAACATCATTATCGAGGACCTTAAGAGTGGCAAACATGGAGGCTGTGTACAAACCCGATTTCCCCCGGAACCAAACGGTTACTTGCACATCGGTCACGCCAAAGCCATATGCCTCGATTTCGGATTGGCGGCCGAGTTTGGCGGCAAGTGCAATTTGCGTTTCGACGATACTAATCCGTCGAAAGAAGAAACAGAATACGTTAACGCCATCATGGAGGACGTGCAGTGGTTGGGCTTCCAGTGGGACGGTCTCTGCTATGCCTCTGATTACTTCCAACAACTGTACGACTGGGCGATTCAGTTGATTAAGGATGGCAAAGCTTACGTATGCGATCTCAGCGCTGACGAGATTCGCGAATATCGCGGCACGTTGACCGAACCGGGCAGGGAAAGCCCGTATCGCAACCGTTCAGTCGAAGAGAATCTCGATCTGTTCGTGCGCATGAAACAGGGAGAGTTTCCAGATGGTTCGCGAACGCTGCGGGCGAAGATCGATATGAGTTCGCCGAACCTTAATTTCCGAGACCCTGTCATGTATCGAATTCTCCACATGGACCATCATCGTACCGGTAGTCAATGGTGTATTTACCCGATGTACGACTATGCACATGGGCAGTCGGATTCGATCGAGCGCGTCACGCACTCCATGTGTACCCTGGAGTTCGACAATAATCGTCCTTTGTACAATTGGTACATAGAACAGCTTGGCATATTCCCTTCGCGGCAATACGAGTTTGACAGGCTGGCCCTCACCCATACTTTGCTTAGCAAACGCAAGCTACTGAAGTTGGTTGAAGAAGGACATGTCGAAGGTTGGGATGATCCTCGTATGCCAACCCTGTCAGGCATGCGCCGGCGCGGTTACACGCCTACCGCCATTCGCAATTTCGTCGCGAGTGTTGGGGTCTCGAAGACAAACGGCATTACTCAGTTACAGCAACTCGAATACTTTCTGCGCCAAAACCTAAATCAAATTGTTCCGCGGGTGATGTGTGTGCAGAAACCTCTGCGCGTGGTCATCGAAAACTACGCAGACGACCACGCGCAGAGGTTTCTGCACATCAACAACCCCGAAGATAGTTCCGCGGGAACCAGAAAGATTCCTTTTTCAAAGACGCTTTATATTGAAGAAGATGATTTTCGTGAAGACCCGCCGAAGCAGTTTTACCGGCTCGCCCCTGGTCGCGAGGTGCGCTTGCGGTATGCGTACTTAATAACCTGTAAAGAAGTCATTAAAGACAGCGACGGCAGGATTGTAGAACTCCGTTGCACTTACGATCCGGCTACCCGCGGTGGTACTACGCCTGATGGTCGAAAGGTAAAGTCCACTATTCACTGGGTCTCAGCGGCTCACGCTCTACCAGCCGAGGTTCTTCTCTACAACAACCTTTTTCTTAAAGAAGATCCTAACGAGGTTGAAGAAGGACACGACTTTACCGAAAATCTGAATCCTGATTCGTTACAGGTATTACACGATTGCAAAATAGAACCGAGTGTGCGGGACGCAGAGCGCGGGACAAAATATCAGTTTGAGCGCCTGGGTTATTATTGCGTTGATCGCGGCCCGGGGAACAAATTGGTATTCAATCGGACGATCGGTCTGCGCGATACATGGGCAAAGATCGAAAAACGCGGACGCGTCGGAGCATAACCAAACCTGTTGGCCCGTTTTCAATTCTTCCCTGATTAAGGTGTAACGCAAACTGTTAGTTTGCGTTCATCGCAAGCTAACAGCTTGCGTTACGAAGGAGAGAAAGGTGTAGAGGTTGTAAGCCTGACCCTTGCTGCCACGTCATTGGATTGTGATGCTCTTAGGCTTTAGCGATGGTTGCTGCCCCAGAGATTCATGAACAATCTCTGGTCGTTTCACCCGACAAGCTTCTAAGTCACTCAGACTCATGAGACCTGAAACCATATCCATGTAACCAACCGCTATCATTCCATTTTCCGTTTTCCACCAGACTACTGCATCCAAGTCGCTAATCTGGTACTCTTCTGGTCCCGAAGTCGTTTGTAAAGTAATCCACGACATTAAATTGTCCTCTCGTTTCGGTAAACAATCTAGTGCCTGTTTAAGCAACTTGCCTGGAGAGAGTTTAGCATTTCAAGGGGTCCCCTACGAATGCGAACTATATATCTTCATCTGCCACTCTTTGCAGGTCGGATTCCCGTTCTGACTTCATGGTGGGATTCATTAATGCCGGCAGCTAGGGGCGTGAAGTGAGAACGGATACCGAAGGCGTCGGGTACCCAACTTAGATCAATACCTCGAATGCCTTGAAAAGCACTTCCCACGAGTTATGACTTTTAGTTGCGCAGTCTGAGATGTAACTGAAGGGCCGACTCTAACATGAGCATGTTAGGGCGCCGTTAACTTCAAGTGAAGAAGACGTTAATTCCTCGAACGTATCGAGGCTTGGCTTTTGATTTGTTTTGTGGGTCGCCGACGAGAG
>Ga0193749_1000111_pt1 | contig 10673 bp, 11 predicted proteins | sample L1s2metaG_FD_145081 | JGI IMG/M metagenome (GOLD analysis project Ga0193749, IMG submission 145081) | Soil microbial communities from a riparian zone of the East river system, Colorado, United States - L1s2 | ecosystem: Environmental > Terrestrial > Soil > Riparian zone | place: USA: East River...
CGCCCACACTGGACGACGAGTGGACCAAACCACCTGCGGCACCGTCCAAGAAGGAGACGGCTGCTTCTGACGTCGACTGGCCGGCCCCTGTCGCGATACCGGCGTGGGCACCTCGGATTCACATCGGGCCCGACTCCTCGGCCCAGGCATCGCAGCCGGTCCCTGCCCCTCAGCCCGTCCAGCCCGCACCGGCCCCGGCGCCCGCGGCCAAACCCGTCCCGGTGCAGCCGGCTCCTCCGCCGCCTCCGCCGCCCCCGGCTCAACCAGCCCCGTCTGGGACGAGGTCATCGTGGGGCGTTGTGGACCAGAAGCGAAGGGTCGACCCGGCGAAAGTGGTGCCGACGCCCGAAGATCGCTCGTACGCCGAGTGGTTCGCGTGGGCCAAGCGCGGCGGAGCGCCTGCGAGCGCATGCCACGCCGCGGCGCAGGGCGCTTTCCAGGCCCTGTCCGCCGGCAAGGATGTCGCGACCGCGGTGCAGTGGGCCACCGCGGCCATGACCCGTCCGCCGGTGCCGGTCTCGGCCGGCCGGCAGGCTTACTGCGCGTGGTTCTCGCTCGCGCACATCGACCTGAACCTCGACCAGCACCGCGCCCACGCTTTCGGGACGGCTGCGGTGCACGCCCTTGACGCCGGTGCGGATGCCGCCGGGGCTCACGCCGCCGGGTTGGCCGCGGCCGGCATCAGATAGACCAGCGCTAGCGCAGCGCGCGGACGGTTCGACTCGCGACGGCGCCGGCGCCACACAGAAGGGTCATCCCACCAGCGATCAGGAACAGCAGAGCTGGGTTGACGTCCGCGATCGCGCCTGATGCCGCGTAGGCCAGCGGTGTCAGCCCCATCGAAGCCAGCATGACCAGCGACATGACGCGGCCCTGCATCGCCGCGTCCGTGCGCCGCTGCAGCCAGCTCAACCCGTAGGTGTTGACGACGCCCGTGCCGACACCCGAGAAGCCCATGAGCAGTGCTGCTGGTAAGAGGGAAGCCACCAGGCCGACGCCCAGCATGCCGACCCCAAGCCAGGCGCATAGGCCGACGATCAGCCAGCCAAATTGTTTGGGCGGGGGCACAAAGCCCGCGCCCAGTGCGCCCACCGTCGCACCCACGCCCCAGGCGCCGAGCAGGATGCCGAGGCCGGCGGCGCCGGCGGCGAATCGGCCGTGGGCGAGCGTGGGGAGGCCGACGCCGAGGGCGCCGTTGGCGGCGAAATCGATGACTGCGATGACGATCAGCAGCACGCGGATGCCGACGTCTGCCCAGGCATAGCGGAACCCGGCCAGGATCTGACCGCCGAGACCCCCGTCGGTGTGCGTCTTGCCGGTGGCGGTTCGCGCCGCGGCGGGCAGCCACAGGATGAACAGGAAGCCGATCGCGAAACAAGCGGCGTCCCCGGCGAAAGCCCATCCGATTCCAAGCGCTGCCACGATGAGGCCGCCGAGGACCGGACCCAGGATGACGGACGTTTGCGCCGTCACGTTCAGGACTGCGTTGCCTGGCTCGAGCTCGTGGTCGGCGACAACCTTTGGCAGGATCGAGCTGCGGGCGGGCATGTAGAACGCGTCGACGATGCCGAACACGACCGCGACCGCGTAGACCTCCCACATCTGCACTCGACCCGTCAGCACGAGCACCGCAAGCGGCGCGACAACGGCCGTGCGCAGACCCATCGACCCCAGCATCGTCAGCCGCGCCGAGAGGCGGTCCGCGAGCGCGCCACCAACGACCATGAGCACGGCTCTCGGCAGGGCCTGCACCACCAGGACGCTGCCGAGGGCGAGACCGGATCCGGTCAGCTGAAGGACCAGCCATGCGAGGGCGATGTAGTTGAAGAAATCACCGAACAGGGACAGCGTCGTCGCCACCCAGAGCTTGCGACACGGAGGCGATTTGAACACTGTCCACGGACGCGGCCGTGTAGCGGAAGGCGCAGTTGCGAACAGCTCGCCCATGCTCGTGCCCCCTTTACCGCCGCGTCCGGCGAGCTTCGCCGGTTGGGTCGATCCGGTTCGCCATCCGCTGGAGGAAGCGGGCCAGGAGGCCGGTGCGCGAGTGCGCGTAGTACACCAAGGCATCCGCCTCGAGCATTCGCGACTGCTGTTCGGCGAGGTGGCGGGCGAATTCCTCTGGGAGGTGGTCGGCGCGTTCCATGGGGTTCATCAGCAGACCTCCTTCAGCTGGCGTCGAGCCGCCGAAGCGCCTCGTCGATATCGATCTCTCCGCGAGCAACCTGCTCCATGAGCTCCACCCGACTCGGCGAGGTGGCTGCAGGCCGGTCGATGCCAATCTTGGCGAGCAGGGCGTCGAAGCGCGCCCGCGCCGTCGGGTAGCTCACGCCCAGGTGCCTTTCGAGCTCCTTCATGTTTCCGCGTGACGCAGCACGCAGAACTCGCACGACGTGAACGCGCCCGACAGCTCGGTCGAGCAGTCAGGGCATGTGAGTCGGGTCGTTGCCAGACGTTGGTTGCAAACCGGGCAGTTCGACGGCGGCCTTCGCACGATGGATCTGGCCATTTATTCGACCGCGATCCGGATGGTGCCCATCGTGCAGTCGCAGTCGAGGGTTCCAGCCCCCGACCCGATGGTCACCTCGCTATTGCCGGCCCGCTCCACGTTTTCAAACGCGATCTCGCCCATCGTGGTACGCGCTCTGATGCGGACACTCGAACTCTTGTCGAGCGCCACACGTACTTCTCCCATCTGGCAGCGGATCGTGCTGGCGCCGTTGTCGAGGCGGCCCTTTGCGGTGATGTTTCCGGCCGTCACCTTGAGGTTCACCGGTCCTCGAAACTCCGCGATATCGCAATTGCCTGCTTGGACCTCGGCGGCAACGGCGCCCATCACTCCATCGATGCGAAGATTGCCGGCTTGGGTCTTGGCCGCAAGCGGCAGCGCCGGGTTCATGCGGACGATGAGCTTGTCGCCGATGTTGACCCGGGGGATTCTGACCCGGCCTTCCGGGCGGCTGAACTCGAAGGTGGCTTCGTCGTCAAGGGGCGACTGCTCGATGATCATCGTGTCGCCTTCCTGTCGCGCCTTGTGGGGCCCTTCCGCGACGGCGTAGCTCACGGTTGGGTCACCGATGATCTCGGTGTTTCCCAAGCGGGCGAGAACCCGGACCTGCTTGACGCCCGCCGCCGCAGCCGAGATGGGGGAAGGGCGCGTTGGGGAGGGAACGGTTGGTTCGGTTTCGAGGGACTCCAGGTGTGCGGCTCCCTCCTCAGCGGTCAATTTGCCGGCGGCAACCTGAGACAAGATTTCGCGGCGTGGATCAGTCATGCATCAGATTAGAATCTCGGCCTTGCCAGTTTGTCAAGTCCTTTGATAAAAATGATAAGTCGAAGCCTCCCAGCTAAGCTGGTACAGAGATGACGACGCGAATCGGCGTGGTCGCGGACACTCACTGTCCTGAGTTTCTCGAGCGCCTGCCGCCGCGAGTCTTCGAGGTGCTGGACGGTATGGACCTCATCCTCCACGCGGGCGACATCGTCAGCGAGGCAACGCTCGAAGAACTGCGCCGTCTGGCGCCCGTCGAGGCTGTGCGCGGCGACCACGACAGTTCGCTGACGGAGCTGCCGGTGTCGCGCGAGATCAAGGTCGAAGGCAAGCGCATCGTCGTCGTGCACGGCCAACGCAGTCACTGGCTCGAGGAGCCGAACACGCTCTTGTGGACCTTGAGCCTCGGCTACTTCAGGCCGCACCGCGGCCTGCCGCGCGCCCTCAGAAGAAGATTTCCCGATGCCGATGCGATCGTGTACGGCCACACGCATCAGCCCCATGCGGAGACGATCGACGGCATCCTGGTCTTCAACCCCGGCGCGGTACACCAGTGGAACCACGCCACAGCCGAACGGCGGTTGAAACAACGACCTGGGTGGTTCGAGTGGTGCTGGCTGCAGGTGGCCCGGCACATGCGCCGCGCTCCCAGGCCGTCGGTGGGGATCCTCAAGGTCGGGGAGTCAGGCATCGTGCCTCAGGTGATCGAGCTTTAGTGTTGAGGCATGGGGGAGCTTGTTTACCGTCCCGCGACCCTTGACGACGCGGCGCTTGCGGCCGACCTCATGACGGCCGCCTATCCACGGTTGCCGGAGGACCCCATCATCACGCGATATCGCTGGGAGCGCCCCAGGCGTGGCTGGTCCTTCGGGAGGTTCATCGCTGAGATGGACGCGCGGCCGATTGCGTTTCTGGACTGGCTCCATGGACCCCCGGAACAGGACCCGGAGCGTCACTGCGAGGTCAGCGTCTACCTGGACGTCGCCGAGCTTGACGTCGACCTCCTGACCTCTATGTGGCTCTGGCTGGCCGGCCAGGCGGAAGCGACCGGCTCGCAAGTCCTCGAGGGATATTGCGGCGAGGACGAGCCCGAGATGCTGGAGGCCATGGCTCGCGCCGGCTTCCAACGCGACCGGCAAGAGAAGGTGTGGGAGCTCGACCTCATGCGGCACGGCGCCCGGCTGATCAGGGAGGCTCGCAGCGCGAAGGCGACGATGGCGACCAAAGGCATCACGCTGCTGACGGTCGCCGCCTGGCCGGATCCTGACGCGCTCACAAAGCTCCACGTACTCGATGGCGCGACCAGGAATGACTTGCCGAGCACCTTTCCGCACTTGCCGGAGACGTTCGAAGACTTCGCGCGGCGGGTCAACTCACCCGACCGGCCGCACGATCGGTGGTGGATCGCCCTCGATGCTGACCGGCCCGTGGCGATGTCATACCTGAAGTTCCCACCGGTTCGCGGCGCTGTCTGGACCGGCTACACGGCCAGCGATCGCGAGTACCGCGGACGCGGCATCGCCCGCGCCGTCAAGCTGCAGACTCTGGCCCAGGCCGCCGAGCTGGGCATCCCGGCCGTGCACACCGACAACGACTCGGAGAACGCCCCGATGCTGCACATCAACGAGGACTTGGGCTACAGCTCGCGGGCGGGATTCGTCAGCCACCTCAAGCGGGTAGGAAGAAACAACGATGCCTAAGGTCAAGGACTACTACGAGGTGCTGGGCGTGCCGCGCACGGCGAGCCAGAAGGAGATTTCAACTGCCTTCCGGAAGCTTGCGCGCAAGCACCATCCGGACCTGAACGCCGGCGACAAGCAGGCCGAAGCGCGCTTCAAGGAGGTCTCTGAGGCGCACGACGTGCTGCACGACCCCAAGAAGCGAAGGCTCTACGACCAGTTCGGCCCGGACTGGGGTGCGGCCCAGTCGGCCGGGGCGCAGCCGGGCGCGCGTGGCGGTGGCGGCCCAGGCGGGTTCCGGACCGACGCCGGGCCGAGCGTCCAGTACCGGACGGTCAGGCCCGAAGAGATGGAGGACCTCTTCGGCAACGAGGGCGGGTTCGGCGACATCTTCGGCTCGATCTTCGGGGGAGGCACTCGCGGCCGCTCGCGACAGCAGGAGATGGACGTCGAGGCGCCGATCACCGTCAGCCTGGCCGAGGTATATCGGGGGACCAGCCGGACCGTTGAGCTTCCTGGAGGTCGCCGTGTAGAGGTCAAGGTCCCGGCGGGCGTAAAGGAAGGGACGGTCTTGCGAGTGCCGGGCCTGCGCGCCAAGGTCCAGATAGCGCCCGACCCGGTGTTCACCCGTGAGGGCAAAGACCTGCGCGTCACGGTGCCTGTCCCGCTCCACATCGCGCTCCGCGGCGGGGAGGTGGCGGCCCCGTCGCTGAAGGGCGGCCAGGTCCAGTTCAAAGTTCCGCCCGAAACACAGAACGGCACGAAGATCCGCCTTCGCGGACTCGGCGTGCCGGACCCAAAAGGGGGGCCTCCGGGCGACCTGTATGCCGAGGTCCGGGTGCAGCTGCCGGTGCCGATGGATGAGCGCACGCGCAAGTGGGCAGCCGAGCAACCCCTCGGGGAGTAGTTAATCTCTAGGGCGCTTTGACGCCCTTAACCGCGCGCCGGATGTTGCTGCCGCTCGTGTTTGTGTCCGGCATGGCGTCACTTGGCGTCGAGTTCGGCGCGTCTCGGCTCCTGGCTCCTTACTTCGGCACGAGCCTCTACGTGTGGGGCGTCTTGATCGGGTTGATCCTCATCTACCTCTCGGCCGGTTATGTCATCGGCGGCCGGCTGGCCGACCGCCACCCTCGCGACGAGGTGCTCTACCAGGTCACGGCCTGGGCGGGCCTGTGGATCGGAGTCATCCCCCTTGTCAGCTATCCGATCCTGCTTGTCTCACAGCAGGGCTTCAAGCAGCTGAGCGTCGGGCTCGTCGCCGGCTCTTTGCTCGCAACGGTGCTGCTGTTCGCGGTGCCGGTGATCCTGTTGGGCTGCGTGAGCCCGTTTGCCATCCGGCTCTTGCTCAAAGACGTTGAGACGGGCGGCAACACGGCGGGACGCGTCTACGCGCTCTCGACCGCCGGCAGCATCCTCGGCACGTTCCTACCGGTCTTCTGGTTCATCCCTACCTATGGCACGCGGCCAACGCTCGTGGGCTTCGGCCTGGCCCTGATCGCGGTCTCGGTTGCGGGTTTGTGGCCGCGCCGCCGTTTCTATGCGGCGTTCGGCATCGCCGTCATTCTTGCCTGGATCCTGCTGCCATCGGGGATCAAGCCGCCGCAGGTCGGGTCGCTGCTTTACGAGAAGGAATCCGCCTACAACTACATCCAGGTCGTGCAGGTGGGCACTCAGACGCAGCTCATCCTGAACGAAGGGCAGGCCGTCCATTCCATCTACGACCCGCAGAACATCCTGACGCGCGGCCCATGGGACTACATGCTGGTCGCCGACTCTTTCCGTCCGGCTCAGGCGTCTGAGCCCAAGCCGAAGGACATCGCCATCCTCGGCCTCGCTGGAGGAACGGCGGCTCGCGGGTACACGGCGGCGTTCGGCGACCAGGTCCAGATCACGGGCGTGGAGATCGATCCCGACATCCTCGACGTGGCGCACCGTTTCTTCCACCTCACCGAGCCCAACGTCCACCCGGTCGTCGCCGACGCGCGGTACTGGCTCGATACGCAGGCCGGGCACTACGACGTCATGGTGCTCGACGCTTACCGGCAGCCGTACATCCCCTTCCACCTAACGACGCGCGAATTCTTTACTTCGGTGAAAAATCATCTGAACCCCGGCGGAGTGGCGGTTGTGAACGCAGGCAGGACGGCCACTGATTACAGGCTGGTTGACGCGATCGCGAGCACGATGGCTGCGGTGTACCCGAGCGTGTTTCTCGTCGATGTGCCCGAGTTCGCGAACACGCTCGTGTATGGGTCGACGGAGCCGACCACCATCGCCGACGTCCAGCACAATCTGGGACTCATCAGCGAACCGCTCGCGAGGTCAGTCGCGGACAGCGCCGCCAGCGAAGGCGGCCTGCGTGTGTCGCCTTATCACGGCCAGGTATTCACCGACGATCTCGCACCGGTCGAGCGTCTGATCGACGAGATCATCTTCAGCTACGCGACCGGACGCTAGTCCTTCGCGGGGTGGAGGACACCTCTGACCTGCTCGCCGGCGATTGCCTGGTCGGGCTCGATACACAGCAGCCGGACCCGGCCGGTCGCGACGATCTGGTCCTGCTCGTCCAGCACACGCGCTTCCCAGACCTGGGTGCGGCGGCCGCGTGTTATCGGAGTGGAGACGGCGTGCAGCTTCGCGCCCGAGCGCACTGCTCGGATGAAACTGGTGTTGTTCTCGAGCCCCACCACGCTCTGACCCCGTGGCAGCGCAAACAATGCAGCGCCAATCGACGCCAGCGTTTCGATGAGCCCACAGTGCACGCCGCCGTGGACGATGCCGTAGCCCTGCAGGTGCTCGGTGCCGACGGTCATTTCGGCGCGCACCTCGTCCGAGGTCGCCAGCGTGATCGTGATGCCCATCGCCTGCAGCCAACCTTCAGGCAGCTCGTTCAAGCGTGCTGAGAAATCCTGGCTCACTTCGCAAATCCTAGCTAGGAGAAAAGACGAAGGCCCGGAACATCCGGGCCCTCGCTGTCGACGTTCGCAGTGCTTCCGCCTCCGACTCCAGGAGCCGGTTTCGGAATGGAAGCCCTAGAGGCTTACGTCCTCCCGAGCTCCCGGCTGGCAAACGAGGCGGCTGGCACCACGATTCGGTTTATCCAAGCTTCCGCCTCACCTCCTTTGCCCCACGGGCGTTGAACTTTATCGCGAAGTCTACCAGCCACTAGACTCTTCGAGCACTTGAAAACCAAGCGGCTCACCAAGCGTGTCGTCATCAAACCGGACGGTCGCTACTTGATCTATTTCGAACGCGTTTGAGCGAGCTCCGCTGGCATCCCCTGCTCGAGGAATGGGTCACCGTCGCGCCGTGGCGTCAGGACCGCACGTATCACCCCGCGACCGACCACTGCCCTCTGTGCCCGACGCGACCCGGACAGGCCGAGACCGAGATTCCAGAGGCCGACTACCACATCGCGGTCTTCGAAAATCGCTTTCCGTCGTATACCGGCGAACAGGGGCGGTGTGAGGTCGTCTGCTACACGCCCGATCACGATTCGTCGCTCGGCGAGCAGAGCGTGGAGCGCATCAAGGACCTGATCGAGGTCTGGCGTGATCGCAGCAACGAGCTCGGCCGGCTGCCCAACGTTCGCTACGTCTACGTCTTCGAGAACCGGGGCGAGGCGATCGGGGTCACGCTCAGCCATCCGCACGGGCAGATCTATGCCTACCCTTTTGTGCCGCCCATCATCCAGCGCGAGCTCGAGGCCGAGGCGCGCCACACACGAAAGACCGGCCGGTGCCTTTACTGCGACGTTATCGAAGGTGAGCGCGGCGGAGAGCGAACCGTGCTGCGTGACGAGCACTGGATCGCGTTCGTCCCGGCGTTTGCGCGCTGGCCGTACGAGGTACACCTTGCCCCGATCCGCCACCGGGGCGGGCTTTCGGACCTCGATGAGGACGACGACGATTCCTTCGCTCGCAACCTCAAGGGCCTGCTGCAAAAGTACGACCGGCTCTTCAATCATCCGCTGCCTTACGTCATGGCCATGCACCAGAAACCACCGGGCCGCGGCGGCCGGCAACATCATTTCCACGTCGAGTTCTACCCACCAAACCGCAGTGCTGACAAGCTGAAGTACCTGGCCGGGAGCGAGATCGGCGCGGGCGCCTTCATCCTGGACGCGCGCGCCGAAGACACAGCGGCGGAGCTGCGTGGAATCTAGGCCACCGCAGGACTCGTGGCATGGGCGAGCGCCCGGCCGCGTCAACCTGATCGGCGAGCACGTGGACTATCTCGGTGGCGTGGTGCTGCCGGCGGCTGTCGACAAGTTCACCACGGTGACGGGACATCCGGCCGCGAGCTGGCTTGTCGAGAGCGACGTGGATGGGGGCCTGCCATACGTGCGGGCGGTGGGGGACGAGCTGAGCATCGGGCCGCAGGCCGTCAGCGTGACCTCCGAGCTGAATCCTGGCGCAGGCATCAGCTCATCCGCGGCGCTGCTGGTTGCGGTGGCGGCCGGGCTGCGTCCAGAGATGGATGGCAAAGAGGCGGCCCTCGCATGCCAGCGCGCGGAGCAGCGCGCGACCGGTGTGCAAGTCGGAGTCATGGACCAGTTCGCGGCCGCACTGGGTCGCCGGGGGCACGCCTTGCTGCTCGACTGCTCGACCCTCGAATATCAGGCGGTGCCCTTTCCAGACGAGCTGGCGATCGTGGTGATCGACTCGGGCGAGCACCGCTCGCTGGCGGATACGCCGTACAACGAGCGGAGGCGTGAGGCCGAGGCTTTCGACCCGAGGCGCCGCCGGCACGTCGATTCCGAGATCGACCGCGTTCATGCGTTCGTCTACGCGTTGGGACGGGGTGACTTCGACGAGCTTGGCCGGCTGTTGAAACAATCGCATGAGAGCTTGCGGGATGACTTCGAAGTCTCGACTCCGCACGTTGACGCCCTCGTAGAGATGGCATCGGGCATCGCCGGCTGCTACGGAGCGCGCATCATGGGCGCCGGTTTCGGCGGCAGCATCCTCGCGCTGGTCGAGCATGACCAGGCTGAGGCCTTCGCCTCTGCGATCAGCCGGCCGGTGATCCTTTGCGCCACTGCCGACGGCGCGTATGTCACGCCGGCCAGATGAGCGACTGCCTTTTCCTGCCGATGCCGCAGCGCGCGGCAGGTATCCGCGAGCTGAGTGCGTGGGAGGCCGTCTGGATGCCGCTCGGCGAGGGCGAGGCGGAGCGGTTGACGCTAGGTCGTGGTTCCGGCTGGAAACCGATCGAGGTGCCGCGGCAGCTGTCCGCGCGAGAAGGACGCCAGTCCGTCTGGTATCGGACCGAGTTTCCGCGCCCCGACCATGCAGGCCGTGTCGTTTTGCGGATCGGCGGCGCCTTCCTGGCCACCCACGTGTGGCTCAACGGCAAGCTCCTGGGGTCGCACTACGGGTACTTCGCGCCGTTCGGGTTCGACCTGACGCCATATTTGAAACCCGAGAACCTTCTCGTGATCTGCTGCGAGTCGCCCGTCGAAGCGCAGCCTGACAAGAAGCGCCACATCATGGGGCAGTTCAACGACGGCGACCTCAAGCCGTATCCCGCTTCGGCCTACGCGAGCCTGCCCGATAAGTATCAGTGGGAGGTGCCCGTCGGCCTGTGGCGCCCGGTCGAGCTCGAATACGTGGGGCCGCTGACGATCGACTGGATGCGGATCAAGCCGGGCTTCGAGGGCGGTGACGGACGGCTTGAAGTCGAGGCTCGCTTGCGCAATCTCGATGGCCGCCAGATGGACG
>Ga0193749_1000112_pt1 | contig 10647 bp, 10 predicted proteins | sample L1s2metaG_FD_145081 | JGI IMG/M metagenome (GOLD analysis project Ga0193749, IMG submission 145081) | Soil microbial communities from a riparian zone of the East river system, Colorado, United States - L1s2 | ecosystem: Environmental > Terrestrial > Soil > Riparian zone | place: USA: East River...
GGCTTAACCTCGGAGTTACTCTCCTCGATAAAGATGCGCTGGAAGATGCCGAGTCGGCGCTCAAGCGGGCGATCGAACTCTATCCTCAGGGCCAGTCAGCTCACTTCCATCTCGCCCAACTTCACGTGAAGCGTTGCGATAACGCGACCGCGCTTGAATATTATCAGCGAACGGTTGAACTTGGGCCGGATACCTATCTGGCTCAGCGCGCTCGGGAACGCCTCGAGGGTTGGCAGCCGCGTATCAGGGTGAAGTCGGGAGGGCCCGCGTAAAGCGGGATCAACACTCACTTGCATCAATGACGACCAATGAGCTCGCTCACTTTAGCTCCGCTTGCTTCACAACTCAACTGAATATTTTTCAGTCTTAAAAGCTCGAAAGCCTCGCTTCAAATAATTCGGCATGGCAGCCGGATCGTCGAGCGTGCAGGTATGCAGCCAAACACGATTTGCGCCGATGTCCCAGGCTTGCTCGACCGCGCAGGTCAGCAGGTGTTTGCCTAATCCGCGGCCAATGAAACCCGGCAACAGTCCAAAGTAAGCGATCTCAACCGAGCCATCTGTACACCGGCGCAGTTCGAAGTAACCCGCGGTCGCACCCTTGTCAGTCATTAACCACAACGAAATCTCGGGCTGGTTCAAGTGCGCGACGATTTCTTCATCAGTCCATGGCAGACGATCGATCCAGTGATAGTTCCGGCCCACTTCAACGTACAGGTAACGAAAGAATGAGGCTGAGCATTCACTCATCTGCTCAATGCGAATACGCGGATCGTCACCGCGCGCCGCTTGCAACTCTGCAGGGTCGCGCATTTCGAGATAGGTCCGCGTGACTTCGATTGAAGTGGCTGTTTTCATCGTTACCAGAGATTAACCACAAAGACACAAAGCCACGAAGCCACAATAAAACCGCATAGACGAGATCCGCTTTTCCTCTGCTTTGTGTCTTCGTGTCTTTGTGGTTAATACCTTCTCACTTACCCTTCCCCGCCCCTCGCGCCCGCGGATGAAATCGATCATAAGCCTTGCGCATGTGCAGGTCGGTAATGTGCGTGTAAATTTCAGTGGTAGAAATGTCCGCGTGGCCCAGGAGCGCCTGCACTGAACGCGAATCCGCGCCGTGCTGCATCAGATGAGTGCCAAAGCTGTGGCGCAAAGAGTGCGGCGAGATATCCGGCACGCCCGCCTGTGCCGCATAAGTCTTGATGATCGCCCAGGCAGTTTGTCGGGTCATTGACCGGCCGCGATGCAGGAACAGCTCGGCCTTGCCTTCATTTCCCAGCCGTTTGCGAATCCCCAGGTAACGCTGGAGCCAGCGCACCGCACTCTTACCTATCGGAATGCGACGCTGCTTGCTTCCCTTTCCATGACAAGTTAAGAGGGCCGAGTCTATGTCGATGTCACTCGTCTTCAAGGAGCACATCTCTGATACTCGCAGGCCCGCGGCATATAACACTTCCAGCAGCGCTCGATCGCGCACACCGACATCGGTCTTGATGTCGGGCGCAGACAGGAGCCGCTCCATCTCTTCTTCAGTCAGGAACTGCGGCAGGCGTGAATTCTTTTGCGGCGTATGGATGTCTTCGGCGGGATGCCGTTTGATGTGTCCGTCCAGCATCAGGAAACGAAAGAAGCCACGCGCGGCGCTCACCGCACGCGTCACGGATGCCGGCGCCTGACCCTCGCGTGACATGCTTGCGATCCATTCGCGGAGGTCGGTACGCTCAAGCCTTTCAATCTGCTTGTGGCCTTTTTCAGCCCAGCCCTGCAGCCTGGCAAGATCGCGCGCATAGCTTTGCAGCGTGTTAGTTGAGAGGCCTTTCTCGACCTGAATGTAACTTAGGAATTCGCGGACCAGGTCGCGTTGCTGCAGTCGTTCTGACATCACGACGAGGGTAGCATAAGTGAGCAAAAGTCGAGGCCACTGATTTTCCTGGTGAGCGTTACCGCAGATGGGTGGATTCGACTGCGCAGGCGGGTAGGCTAATATTGAGCACTGGCCTCGCCGCAACCACGTTCGATTCAGCCTGAAAGGCTGACAGCTAATAGCCGAGGGGCAGAGCGAGAGCGACGCCCCCCGGATCGAAGGGAAGGCGCTTCCGACCCTGAAAGGGTCGCACCTCCCGAACCATTATGTGACCCTTTCAGGGTCACGTTCATCCTTTTCGTCATCTTTCCGGAGCGTTGCCCCCGGATATTATATTGGACGCCTTCAGCGTCCTAATCTTGAAAATCCTCCGGAACCAGCGAGAAAAGTACCGCGTCCAGGGATTCGCCACGAATCAGAAGCCGTCTGCGCAAAACGCCTTCGCGTTTGGCGCCGACTTTTTCGGCGACACGCTGGCTGGGAACATTGCCGACCGCGGCGACGATCTCAATGCGATGCAGACCAAGTTGTTCGAAAGCAAATCTCGCAACCAGGCGCGTGGCTCTGGTCGCAATCCCGCGGCCAGCGGCGCCGGTCCGCACCCAGTAACCCAGGTTCGCCATCTGATGTACGCGGTTAACGAAGTTTATCCCCACGCCACCCTGAAATTTGCCGCTGTCCCTTTCGAAAATTCCAAAGCTGTACCACTCGCCGCCCTGCGAAGCTAACTCTCTTGAGCCGATGAACTCTCTGCTTTCTTCGATGGAATAATTCTTGTGACACCAGGGCAACCACGGAGAAACTTCAGAGATGGATTCGCGCACCGCTTCATACAACGCGCTCGCGTCACCTTCCCGAAACGGCCGGAGTAGAAGCGGACCTTCGATTAATTCGAGTTTCATCTGGTTGAGGCCGATTAAAGCGCAGGCAGGGATGCCTGCAAACCCCACGCAGGACGCGTGCGCTCCCTTACTGCTCACTTCGCCACTTTGTACTTGTCGATTAGCTGCTGCATGCCCTCGGTCGAATTGTTGTGGCGGTATTTGTAGTAGGATTCGAGATCGTGAAGGTACTGTTGCCGCGCCGGCGCCAGGCGCTCGTTGCCTTCCGCCAGCGCGATCGTTTGCGCATAGGCATCGATGACCTGATCGAGGGAAGCGAGAATCTTTTTCATCTCCTCGTCTTTGGCCGGGCCATTGGGCATGCTTTGATAATGCGTTGCTGCGTCCTGATACTCCTCGTTCAAAATCCCGGCGAGCAGAAGATAGTTAAACGGGTCGGTAGGTGCAACTTCCGCTGCCTTTGCCAAAACGGGACTTGGCCGCGCCCCGATCCCCTCGGACTAAATTCAAGATGCCCGTTGACTGGTACAAACTCGGCAACATAGTACTCTTGAATTTTTTCCAATTGGCGTCATCCATCTCAGCAGGTTTCTTGTCGGCTTCAATCAACTCGATCGCATGGGTCCCGTATTGCAGGCTCTGCGGAACAAATTTAGGGTTCTTATGTTTTGCCTGATCCGTTCCGACAGTCGCTAGTTGCGCCAGGACAGTTAGCGAGTCGGGGTTGCGCGTCAGAAACTCAGCGCCGCTCGCAAAAGCTTCCTCGAATCGGTTGGCGCCGGCTAACGCATCGATCAGTTCGGGAATGATCATTTGCTGTTCAGTTGGCTCGGTGAAGATGCCTTTGAATTGTTGTGCCAGCGTTACTTTCTGGGCGGCGTCTTTCACGTCGGCAATTTGACTGGCGACCTCGCGGGCTACGCGCTCTCTCACCTGGGTCCTGGGATGCTTCTTAATCAAAACATCGGCGGCTTTAAGCTTTGCCTCGGCATCAGGAGCGGTCATGATTGCCTTGACCATGGTCTGCTCTTCCGGAGAGAGGCTAGTTTGTCCAGGCTTGCCGGCCTGGGCCAGAGTGGAAGTTGCAGTCAGGAAGCCGGCTAATGCGACCGTCAAAGCCGGGGCACAAAGCGCTACAAAAGATCTGATTTTCATTGTGTCACCTGATTAAGAGAAATCGATTCGTTAGAAACGGCAACAATATTGCTTCAGGTATATTGACCTGAGCAAGTTACCGCGACTAACTTTGGCGTCTATTTTTGTGCAATACCGATCGCGTTCCGTGAGATGATGAGCGTCGGCGGCAATTGGCGGCGCTTGAATTCATTGGCCGGCGACTCGACCCGGTTGAGGATGTCGTAGACGAGTTCGGTTTCGTGACCCGCCGCAATGATTTCTTCCGGCGAAGCTTTCTGCTCGAAATAAAGTTTGAGAATCGGATCAAGTTTGTCATAGGGCGGTAGAGACTGATCGTCAAACTGTTCGGGCGCGAGTTCAGCCGAAGGACGTTTGTTGATGATCGACAGCGGAATAAGTTCGCGCTCGCGATTATAGAGCCGGGCCAGGTCGTAGACTTCCGTTTTCAAAACGTCGCCGATCACAGCCAGACCGCCATTCGTATCACCGTAAAGTGTGCAGTAACCGAGCGCCAGCTCAGATTTGTTTCCCGTGGAAAGCAACAGACGGCTCTCGGCGTTGGAGATTGTCATCAGGATATTTCCGCGGAGACGCGACTGCAGATTTTCAACCGCGAGTTCGATCGCACGCGGACCGCTGCCGGTTGAGGGCTCCGGCAAACCCAGTTCTTTCCGCAGCGCCTGAAAAGCGTTGCTAATCGGCTGTTCGACGGTCTTAATGCCGAGTCGTTGGCTGAGATCGATTGAATCATCGATGCTGCCGCGCGACGAATAGGGCGAAGGCATCATTACTGCGAGCACGTTCTCGGCTCCGAGAGCATCGGCGGCCAGCGCCGCTACTACCGCAGAGTCGAGCCCGCCGGACAAACCGAACACCACTTTAGTGAAATTATTTTTGCGGGCGTAGTCGCGTATGCCGAGCACCAGCGCCTGGCGCACCGTCTCGATGTCGTCCCCGGGCAAACAGCGAGCGTCGGGAATTCCGCAATCCAGATCCACTGTCTCGACGAATTCTTCGAATGGCGGTGCTTGCAGAATGATCCTGCCGTGACGATCTGAGATGATGCTGGCACCGTCAAAAATCACACCATCGTTTCCGCCAATGAGATTCACAAACACGATCGGTATGCCGGCTGCTTTGGCGCGGTGCGAAACCATTTCGCAGCGAACTTTCATCTTGCCCTTGTTGAAAGGCGAAGCATTGATCGAAACCAGCAGGTTTGCTCCCATTTCGATCAGCTCCTGGGCGGGATCATTTGGATAGAGTCTCTGCTTCCAGAACGTCTTGTCGTTCCAGAAATCCTCACAGACTGCGATGCCGAGACTGGTATCGCCGATTTTGAGCAAGCCGCGCCGTTGCCCTGGTTCGAAATAACGGGGATCGTCAAAGACGTCGTATTCGGGCAAAAGGGTTTTGTCGGCAAAGCCCTGCAGCATTCGGTTGGAAATCACTGCGGCGGAGTTAAAGAGCCGGCGTCCATTTGGCTGATCGTTGGGACGCACTGTGCCTACGATTGCCGTCAAACCCTCAGTCGCTTCGATAATCTGTTTGAGCGGATCGAGGCACGATCGCACCATGTCCTTATCGAGAAACCAGTCCAGAGAGGTGTAGCCCTGGACAGTAACTTCCGGAAAGACGATCAGGTCGGACCGATCCTTTTTTGCCTGATCTATTGCGCTGAGGATCCGCGCAACGTTGCCCTCATAATCGCCGTTGATTGTATTGATCTGCCCAATGGTGACCCGCATGTGAGTATGATTTTAGCATTGATGCATACATAGTTCGGAGTACCGCCTTCAGGCGGAAACTGGCGCCCTCAAGGTATTCCGCCTAAAGGCGTCACTCCGAAACTTTTCTTTGCGGCTTAGGTTCCGTCTTCGCCTTTGCGCTAACTGCGGCGCTGCAGTATTGGTTTTCACGCAACGGCGCGAAGAAAAACGAAAGTCGCAAAGCAGGATCGCTATGGGGTTGTTGAATACAACTCTGGATTGTAGAAGGGAGCAAACGCCGCTATCAGTGCGGCCTCGAAACTCATCGAGCGCGTCAGCAGATCTCTCGAAAGCACCCCCCAGGCGCCCTGGCGACTACGCACATCGCGCGCGCCGGCTACTTCGTCAATCACCAGCCCAAGCTCTCGCCTGCCTTCGATCACGTTCTTCACGATCGCCGGCGGCACACCGATGGAGGGCGACATGCCAAAGCTGCCTCGCTGGCCATCAGTCACAAAAGCCCAGCCGCGCAGGAATGTATGCCAATCGCCCTCAACTGAGATCGAGTGAAAGCCACCCTCGAGTCCAACGTATAGATCAGCTTCGAGGTTTTGCTCGATCAGAATTTTCCGCACCGCGAGGGCGCGTTGTCGCGCGCCGCTCATCAACTCCCAATCCGTCAGAGGCATCGCCGGCGCGTCGGTTACTACCGATCTGGCCACCACATTTGCGTCGCGCCAACCCGCATCAATCTCAGCCACGCGCGCAATACTGGCGCGCACCGCCATGATTTTGGCTGCGCGATCAGAGCCCAGGGCGATTCTTTCGATACGCGTGCGCGGCGCTCGCTTTGCTGGGGAACTTTGAGTTGACATTCGAGCCTCGCGGTTGTTGTAATCGAATTCAGTTGAGAGTACAAGCTTTCGCCCAGGTACAGAACCGCTTGCGGTAGCAGGCGGGTTGATGCATCGGTATGAAAGACCCGCTTGCTACCGCAAGCAGTTCCGTGCCAGAGCTGTTAAGCTCCACACCGTTCGCGGAGGTGTCTGACGTGTCTGTTGCCGAACTCATCTACGACTGGAACCAGGCTGGCCCGACGTTCCGCAAACCGGATCGCCATATCGGGTTCGACGACGAGACGCTCCGCGACGGACTGCAATCGCCTTCAGTGTGTGAGCCTCCAGTTGAAAAGAAGATCGAGCTGCTGCATTTGATGGATGCGCTCGGCATCGACACGGCCGACATTGGATTGCCCGGCGCCGGCGGAGAGCATGCGGCGAGCGTCGAACTAATGGCCCGCGAAATCGCCGAAAAGAAGCTTCGGATTCGGCCCAACTGCGCCGCGCGGACACATCGCAACGACATCATTCCGATTGTGGAAATTTCGCAGCGTGCCGGGATTCCCATCGAAGCTTGCACTTTTATTGGATCCTCCCCGATTCGTTTCTACGCGGAAGCATGGACACTCGATAAACTCCTGGAAATGACCGAAGACGCAGTGACGTTTGCCGTAAAGGAAGGCTTGCCGGTGATGTTCGTTACTGAAGACACCACGCGCGCCGACCCCGGAACGATTCGCGCGCTATACACGACCGCGATTCGCTGCGGAGCCCGCGCCGTCTGCGTCTGCGATACGGTTGGGCACGCCACGCCTGATGGCGCGCGCGAAGTAGTGAAGTTTGTCCGTGGAATAATTGACGAGCAGGGCGAGAAGGTGCGGCTTGACTGGCACGGTCATCAGGATCGCGGTCTGGGAGTGATCAATTCAATCGCCGCCATCGAGGGCGGGGCAGATCAGATTCATGGTTCAGCCCTCGGTATGGGAGAACGAGTCGGCAACACGCCGATGGATCAATTGTTGGTCAATCTGAAACTGATGGGCTGGATTGAAAACGATCTGATGCGCCTGGGTGAGTACTGTGAAAAAGCGGCGGAAGCCTGCCACTGGACGATCCCGCTCAATTACCCGGTCTTTGGCCGCGACGCGTTTCGCACTGCGACCGGCGTTCATGCGGCCGCCGTGATCAAGAGCTACCGCAAAGGCGATACGGAACTCGCCGACCTGATTTACTCAGGCGTGCCCGCCGGACAATTTGGTTTGAAGCAAGTCATCGAAATTGGCCCGATGAGCGGCAAGTCAAATGTCACCTACTGGCTGGAGAGCCGCGGTCTGGAAGTGAGTGAAGATCGGGTGACGCGCATCTATGAACACGCGAAGCAGTCACACGAAGTTCTCAGTGAAGAGGAAGTGATGAAGTTAGTGTGACCAGGCGCGGATTCGTTTTGGAGTCCCGCCTTCAGGCGGAACACGCCGCTAATACCAGCCGCCTGAAGGCGGAACTCCGAACCTAAACTAATTAATCGGAATCGTGATTGTCGCCGAACCGGCTTTACCAGCAGGAAAACGTTTTTGTCGCGCGATGCGCAAGGCCGTCGCGTCACCGCCTGAGGCTTGTGTGACCCGCCCGTTCTCATCATAAGTGACCTGCACGGTAGCCTTCCTTGATCCGGCCGGTGGTGACGTTTGGGTTCTGGCTAGGCTCGACTTGACTGCGGCAGGTGGGCCCAGGGTGGTTGAGGTTTCCTGCGCCCGCGCTGATCGTTCCCTGAGGCGTGCTTCTCGTGCCCGCTTCGCGGCCAAATCAGCCGCTTCGGAAGTCGAAGGCGCAACGCTGTCGCTCGGCGCCGGGAGGTCAGACGTCACGTTCGTCGTCACAGGTGGCGTGACCGGCGGTGAGTTTGGCACGGGCGCGGCCTGCGCTTCGTTTGTCAGCCTGGCGGCTTTGCTGCGGGCGTACCAGCCCCATGGGACAGCGATCGTAACAACCACCAGAGCAACGGCAGCGATTACTTTCCAAGGTCCAAAACGGCTCGGGCTGTTTGTTTGAGAGAGAAACGCTCCCATGTCCGGCAGATCGGCAGCCGGAGCCTTGAACAATGGCTTTTCAAGCTTCTGATTCAGAAGCGGTATGGCCTTGCTCTCGGCCACGACATTTTGCTGGACGGTCTGGGGCTCGGTTACTGTAGTTTCTTCGGCTTTAACTTCTTCGACCGCGTGATGACCTTCGGGAAAAGGATCGCCGGGCTTAATCCCTTCATCCATTCGACGCAGGCCTTCCAATACTACTGAGGTCCAGGGTTGGTTGATGGTTTGCTCGGGAGAGTCAAACGCCGGGCTAAAAGCGAACGATGCGTTCGGCAGTGTCAGCGCATAATAGACGGCTTCGATTCCGCGCAGCACGCCAATCCTCGCGTGTACCACGGAACCGGATTGAAGGTAGAAATATCCGGGGCCTACGGTGTAAGTGACTTTCAGCCTGCCGGTCTTCCGTTGATTGCAGAAAAATTCGATTAGCTCGGCAAGCGAAAGATCGCTGAGCTCTCCAGTCAGTGCCATACGCGGTTCCTCTTCCTTACAAGTTTGGTGAGCGATGCCGGCGCATACCAGACGCCGGACGTCAAAGACTTACTGCGGAATGGTGAAGACATAGTTGATCTTGCCAGTGATCTTTACTGGCTGACCTGAGAGTTTCGTTTGGGAGAAACGCGCCCGGTACGCTGCCTGCACGGAAACGTCGCGCAGTGAAGGCGGACCGGCAAGTGCGCGCGCCGAAATGACTTTGCCATCCTCGTCGACCACAACTTCTACTTCCACCAGTCCACCGGTTCGCATCCGGCGCGCAAATTCCGGATAGGAAGGCGCGGGCAAACTCAAGGCCTTGCCATTAAGAACACCTCCCGATACCGGTTTCAACAAAGGTCGCGCAGCGGGCGGCGGATCGCTGTTAGCGACGACGACCTTCTTGTTTGTTTCCTCAGGTGCGCCTCGAAAATCACTGTTCAGCGGCGTGACCACGGAGACTTTGAGTTTATTGAGAGACGACTCCGGAGGCAACGCCGAGGCTGACTTTGTCTCAGTGGGCTTGGATGGTTGGACCGGTGCTTCTCCGGTTGCGGCATTGGCTGGCGCTACAGAATTGCCAGGCTGGAGCATCTTCGCCATGGCTGCGTCGAGATAGTAAAAAATGGTTCGGTAGGTGACTTCGGTAGGTTCAAAACCGATGCGCCCGTTTTCCACGACCGCCACTGAGGTCGTCATCTTCACCCAGTTCCCGACTGAGTCATATTCGTACTTGTAAACTTCCTTGCTCACCAGCGATCCATCGGCATTGACCAGAGTCATTTCGCTGATATTGCCCTTTTCGTCATACTTGTAAACTTCGCGTCCCGTCAGGGTCGCCCCCGCGATGGGAAAGTATTGGTTCTGAGTCTTCACTCCCTTGAGATCGTACTCAGCAGATTCCAACAGAACGTGTTTGCCGTCTTCAATAGTTTTACCACCAGCTGCAGCTGAAAGCTTGACCACTTCAGTGCGGACACGCCGCACCGGACCGAACAAGCCGTCGCGTGCCCGATCGTTTTCGCTGCCTGAGCCATCTACGGCCGCAGGCTGTGGTTGAGCACTGGCCTTCGCCGTTAGGTTGCTTTGCCCGGACACTGCTGGAACCAACATTAAAAGAAAAAAACATGCGGAGAGAATTCGGATGACCTGCGACATTTTGATCTCCTGATTTGAATTGAAAAGGGCGAGGGACGTCAGCTTGGCTTCAACGGGGCAGGCGTGAGCAGCCGCCTACCATATTACGCGGTTGAACTGTGTTTGTCTAGAGTAAACTGGAGGGAAAATGGGTGAAAAGCACTGTGTTTATAGGGCTATTTCGGAGTAGGTGTAGATCTTAAACCGGCGATTAGTTCGGCGATCTGGTCGATCAGGCGGACGGGATTGCCTTTGCCGGTCGCGTCGTTACAGAAGATCGAGAAGGCCAGAGCCTCTCCATCTGGCGTTACCGCATAGCCGGAAAGGGAGTGGTCATACGTCAGTGTGCCGGTCTTGGCAAAGATGCGGCCAGTTGCGCGAGGCAGGCGCCCCCTGAGAGTACCGTCACGGCCGGCGTTTGGGAGGGAGTCATGGAAAACAGTCGCGGAGTTCGTCCTGGAGATGGCGACGAGCAGACGCGCGGTTGCTTCCGGTGTTACCAGATCAAGACGCGATAGGCCTGAGCCATCCCGAATCGCGAGGTCATCGGTGCCAA
>Ga0193749_1000113_pt1 | contig 10645 bp, 10 predicted proteins | sample L1s2metaG_FD_145081 | JGI IMG/M metagenome (GOLD analysis project Ga0193749, IMG submission 145081) | Soil microbial communities from a riparian zone of the East river system, Colorado, United States - L1s2 | ecosystem: Environmental > Terrestrial > Soil > Riparian zone | place: USA: East River...
GAGTATCGCAACCAGCCGGTAAAGTTTTACTGGGTCAGTATTGAGACACCGGATCAGGTAACGAACAGCGCATTGAAGCGCTACGCGAAAGAGCGAAAGCTAAGCTTTCCGGTTTTGCGCGACACGGCCAAAATGGTGTTTTCTCAGTTTTCACCGCGGGTACGTCTGCCGATGCTCGTCCTCCTTGCCAAAGACGGACGCGTTGACGCTCCGGTGCAATTCGGCATGCGCTCGCCCGCTGATGCATACAAGGCCGACATCCGCGTGCGTCTCAATAAATTACTGGCGGCGCCGCTCGATTCGGATCGCTGATTGAAAAGAGAGTGGCGCGAGCTTTTAACTTCCGCGCCTGTAGGCAAATCAACAATTTGCGATAGAGAAACCAAATGTCGCTGATCGCACTTCAAGCAACCAATCCCGATATCAATCTGACGCTCATCGCGCCAGAGTTGATTATTGGCATCGCCGGCGTGATCGTAATGATGGTCGACGCCTTCGCGCGGCGTGGCCAACGTTGGTTAACCGGGGGGCTGTCAATTCTTGCTCTGTTGGGCGCGGGCGCGGCTTCAATCTGGCTTGGCATGGGATCGACAAGTGTCCACACCGCCTTCAATGGCATGATTGTCCTCGACGATTTGCGTCTCAGCTTTACTCTGATCTTTGTGATCGTTTCCATTCTCACTGTCCTGATTGCCGCGGCCTGGATCGATATCGAGAAGTTGCCGGCCGGCGAGTTCCACGCGCTGCTGTTGTTTGCCACGTGCGGGATGATGCTAATGGCTTCCGCCGGGGACCTGGTAATTGTTTTTCTCGGCCTGGAGATTCTGTCGATCGCTACTTACGTCATGGCCGGGTTCCGCCGGACGGATGTTCGTTCGAACGAATCATCGTTGAAGTACTTCATTCTGGGTTCGTTCGCGTCCGCGTTTCTCCTGTACGGCATTGCCCTGATCTACGGAGCAACCGCCACTGACACACTGCCCGGCACGACTAACATTGCCGCGATCGCCGGACGCTTGAATCATTCACTATATCCGGCGTTATTGCTGGCGGGTCTGGCGATGCTGCTGGTGGGATTCGGTTTCAAGATCGCCACCGCGCCGTTTCATGTATGGACACCCGATGTTTATGAAGGCGCTCCTACCCCTGTCACGGCCTTCATGGCCGCCGGCCCAAAGGCCGCCGGCTTCGCCGCATTCATGCGCGTGTTCGTGTTTGGTTTTCCGATCGCGACCGCGGTAGCAAGCACTGGCGGTTACGCCCACAAAAGTTGGATAGGCGCCCTGGCTGTTATGGCCGCCCTCACGATGAGCGTCGGCAACGTAGTGGCGATAGTGCAGAATAACGTGAAAAGAATGCTGGCCTATTCTTCGATCGCCCACGCTGGCTATGCCCTGGTTGGATTTGTGGCCGCCGGGGCGGCGACAGATCCGGAACAGCGTAGCGGCGCTTTGAACTCGGTGACTTTTTATTTGTTGACTTACGCAGTGATGAACATGGGCGCGTTCGCTATCATCACCCTCATTGCGCGCGGCAATGATCGTCAGAATGAAGTCGATGACTACAACGGCATCGGGTTTCTCTCCCCCGTCCTGGCCTTTTCGCTTTCCTTATTCCTCTTGAGCCTTCTGGGGATGCCTTTGACTGCCGGATTTATGGGTAAAGTCATGGTATTCACCAGCGCCGTCCGTCAGGGTTACGTGTGGCTGGTCGTGATTGCCGTTTTGAACACTGCCATCTCGGCCTACTATTATTTACGGCTGATTATTGTCATGTTCTTCCGCGAACGAAACGCGCCCTGGGACCCGCCGCGGATTCCAGCCAGCGTCGCACTCGCGCTGGTGCTCACGATCGCCGGAGTCTTTTACCTCGGCCTTTTTCCTGAGCGCATAATCAGAGCCTTTCGTTCCCGGCCCACAACTTCACTCTTGATCCGGTAACCTTATACGCATGGTCTCTCGCACTGTCATCGACTCGCCACCTGGGCCACCCGCAAAATCAAAGACAGTAAGGTCTTCGCCGCGCCGTCAACAATCCGCCGAGGAGCGGTTAGTGAAAATTGAAGACGCGATGGGGGAATCGTGGTTGCCGAGGATATATCGCGATCGAATTTTGAAGTTGCGCACCCGCGCATATGTCTTTCCCTCGTCGGCAAAACCAAGAGCCAAACACTCGACGCCTGAGATTCAGCACACGCTGCTCGGTATAGAGTTGAAGGTTGGTCAGAAACGGATGCTTTGCCCCGACCTGGCCACGGCTCGTTATCTGGCGATTTTTGCCCGCGCCGGGTGCGCAGCCGTGGCGATTCCCTATGACATCACCAGGATTTCACATCTCGCTGATGAGCTGGAGAGCTCATGGCACCGAATGTTGCTACTGGCTGACAGCCTGGCCGGCGATCGTGGCGAGGCTTTCGCAACTCGCGTTCGCAGCCTTTTAATTGGTAAAGTACGAGATGAAATTTCTGTCGCCGGTGCGGGTGCGCGAGTTCCGGAGTTCAAACAGAGCACAAAGCAAGGTCAACGTTAAATAAGAGACGAGCCCGGCAACGATTTGTTCAAGGAGATGTCGCAAGAGATTCCCCGAATGGACCTCGACAACCCCACGCCAACCGAAGCGGTTGAGTCGCTTCCCTTCCCTTTCAATCAGCAGACGTTTTGCCGCTACGAACCGATCGAGAAAAGCATCGACGCCGTGCGCGTGCTGATCGTCGATAATCTTCTGCGCGATGAACGCGACATTTCGGATGTCGCGCGCGCCGAATGGGGCAAAGAAGTTTCCGCGCATCTGAAGCGCGAGCGTCAGATCGCTGAGATGGCCCTGCAAAACATAGCCAGCAACATCCACCGTCTGGTGAAAGAACCGGCAACTCGCGTGGTGCATGTCTCGGCACTGGCCGCGGTCGCTGAAGAATTCCGGCCCGACGCAATTGTTCTTAGCGGCACGCTACGCGACTTTGATTATTACAAGCCTGAGATCCTGTCGGACTTCTCCGAGTTTATTCGCGCGACGCCCACTCCAGTACTCGGCATCTGTGGCGGTCATCAAATGATCGGTTTGAGTTTTGGTGCACGGGTCGTAACGCTCGATAGTCAGGAACAGAGTGAGCGGCGCGAAAACCGAGTCACCGAATATCAATACCGTCTGATTCGCATAGTCGATCCCGAGGATCCGGTTTTTTTGGAGATCGACAACCCGCAATCCGGACCCTGGCAGGACTACACCAGGGAAGGACGCATCTTACGCGTGTGGCAGAACCACGGCCTGCAACTCGATCAGGTGCCGGCGGGTTTCAAGCTGCTCGCAACTTCATACCTCTGTCGCAATCAAATGATGGTAAAACGCTCTGCAGGCCAGTTGATTTACACCGTCCAGTTTCATCTCGAAAAGTCTTTCGAAGACTGGAATAAGAGCCGCACCCGTTGGGAACATCAGAACGAATCACGCGACGGAAGAATTCTGTTTGAGAATTTTCTGCGGCTGGCCCTGGGCCACAATGTCACATCCTAAGTATTAGACCTTCGTTGTCACCGGTTACCACGGTAATCGAATTCTTATTTAAGTTCGGTCTGGGGTCCACGTTCCATTTCACGCTCACCTATTGACCTGCGGCGGAACTCTGCTATAAGGGTGGGTGCGCACGGACATTCAAATTCAATCGGGAGGAATCTTCAAATATGTTACGACGACTTGCTGGAAGGAAACCCCTGCTGTTGGCTTTTTGTTGCCTGACGGCTCTGGCACTGACCATAACGACAACAACTGTCCCTAATTCGGCGGCTGAATTTACGGGCCGCGAAATTCTTAGTGTTACCCGGATCGCTCACGGCGGTCCTGACTATGCCGGCTTGCAAAACGTTACCGTGCAAGCTAGTGGTTTTGTAAATGCAGCTGCTTTCGGCGGCCTGGCTGCCAATCCGCTTGGGGCGATGGCTGAAGTTAAACTCAGAATCACCGACTACCAGGACAAACAAATGCGTCGCCGGCTTGATGTGGCGCCGACCGCGGCCCTCGGACCCGGACCAACATATCTGGTTTTCACTGGCTCGCAGGGTGGAGGCATGATGTTCGGCAATGAGTTTCGAGTTCGGGAAACCGCCGTGTCACGCCACTGGGCTATGATGGGATTCGACACTCTGAACCGGGCCATCGAGGGTTCACTGGTCGCGGTACGACAAGGCGATGAGGGTGGCGACTATGTCGTGGAAGTGAAGTTCAACCCTGACGACACCGTAAGATACTGGATCAATAAGCAGACGTTTCTCATCGATAAGATAACCACGCGCTTCAGGAGCCAGGTTCTGATCGAAGAGCAACGTAGCGACTATCGCCGGGCCGATTGCATGATGCTGCCGTTTCACGTAATTACGCGCTTGCAAGGGCAGCCGTTCGCTGACCTGGATATTGTCAGCTATGACGTGAAGTCCAATGTGCCGGCTTCACGTTTTACCATCACTGCAACCCCGTAACTGATCTATCGACTTCCGTAGGTACAGGGTCCTCTCGCTTTGTACCTGCGGAGAGTCAACGGTGCCCCCGCCACGTCTTCCAGGTGATTTGAAACCGACAACTAAGGATCAACCAACCCGTCTGACGCGCGCGAGCCTGGAGCTGGCGGCGGCGGCGTTAGCGGCGCGCGACCCGCACCTCGCTGAAGTCTATCGAAACCACGGTACGCCGCCCATGTGGGCAAGACCTCCTGGCTTCCCAACCCTCCTACGAATCATTCTTGAGCAGCAGGTGTCGCTCGTATCAGCGCGGGCAATGTTCCAGCGCCTCAAATCCAACATCAAACCGTTTGCTGCCTCAGGCTTCATTGAAGCAGGCGAAGCTTCTCTGCGTTCGCTCGGCGTGACGCGACAGAAAGCTCATTACTGCGTGCAGGTAGCGCAGGCCTTCACTAATGGCGAGCTCGATCAGATTGCGAGGCTGAACGACGAAGACGCTCACCAGGCGCTGTTGCGCATTAAAGGCGTCGGCCCATGGACAGCAAATATCTACCTCTTGATGGCCCTGAGACGTCCCGACATCTGGCCGGATGGCGACATCGCTCTGGCCTCGGCGTCGGGCAGATTACGCAAGATGAACACTCGTCCAAGTTTTCCGGAGCTAGCAAAGATCGCTGAGGTTTGGCGGCCTTATCGTTCCGTTGCTGCACGGATGCTGTGGCAGTATTATCTGGCGGAGCGAGATGAATGGCACGAGTAATCCCAGCGAGCAGGCCAAATCCAAAGGCGACAAGGGCGCCCCAGAAAACAGACTGCCAAGGCAAATACTTGAAGACGTTTGGCGCGATCTTCAACGACTAGGTATCCTCGGAAACTTGGCCGTTGGTGTAATCTTGTTGCTGGTAGGGCCTATTGTGCTGTACATGATTCAAGGGTTTAGGGGCGCGGTTATTGCCGCCGGTGTTGGCTTGACTCTCGCCATATGGCTTTTGGTTGCAGTTGTGCTAAAGCACGCATCCTCCGCTGATGTCCCAGAAAGTGAATTACAGGGTGTTCTTATTCCCGCTAACGATCCGATTCCCCCTAATCCGTGTCCTGAACAGCCTCGCCCGGGGACGATTGCTATCTACATCGGCAGTTCTGTTGGTTATACGAGCGCGGCCAACCCCTACGGCGTGCTCAAGCTTGACGACGACGTTGTGCTGTCCATTGAGAAGTCGGATGATGACGGGCTGCTGCTCAATGCTACGGTTCGAAGCCCGGATAAGCGAATAGTTGCAACGATTGAGAAGAACGTATTCCACGTCAACCCTAATAACTACTTCTACATCAAGCGACCCGATAGACATACATTGATAGTCCGAGATCAACAGAACCGAGAGTGTCTGAATGTCCGATTCTTAAATCCTTCCGCCGTAAGGGTTCTTGGAGTCTTTGAATTTGCAACCGGCAATTTTCCTGGCATTATAATCAACGAAACCGAAGTGTTGAGCATTGAAAAGAGCGTCTTTAGAAACCAATGTCTAGGCGAGAGCGAAGGCGCTTTCTGGATTGAATCTCGGCCCGCACCGCCGCGAATGCCACCTCCTCGCCCCGAACCAACGAAAAGAAACTGACTAATTTCAAATTAGGGCATACCAGATGGAACCAAGCGGTCGGCATCTTAGTCAGATCTGTCGTATGATTGAGGCCTTCGGAGGACTATCTTATGCCAGTAACAACTTTTCCAGGAACGGTTGAAGATGGACAAGTCAAACTCGCAGCGAACGTTCACTTGCCGGAAAAGGCAAGGGTCTATGTTGTGGTGCCGGATTTCGACGAAAAGGCAAACGGAAAGACTTTTGATCTCGCCGAATTGGTTTCTCGGATGCCCCCCGATTATCAAGCGACTGAGGAAGGTTTTGGTGAGCCGGTGGGGAAGGAAGAATGGTAGATGCCTGCATATGTTCCGGAAAAGGGCGACTTCATCACGCTTTCTTTCGACCCCCAAGCTGGTCATGAGCAGAGAGGCCGACGTCCGGCCCTAGTCATCAGTAATCATCTTTTCAATCAAGCCACGGGATTGGCGATCGCCTGTCCGATCACTAACACCGATCGAAAGATTCCTTTTCACTTGCCTGTACCGAGAACATCTTCGTTGACAGGTTTCGTGATGGTCGAGCAGGTGAAGTCAATTGACTATCACGCCCGTAACGCGAGATTCGTTGAGAAAGCCCCGTCGGAGTTTGTTGAGGACGTAATTGCGTTGGTTGATGTTTGCATCGAGTAGGGCTCTCGGCGAGGCCCACTCAGAGTAAGCGCCACTCTTGGCGCGCCTTTTGTTCCGTTGGTGCAAGCATGATGTGGCAATATTATCTGGACACCGCCCTCCAGACCGTCCGAGCCGAAAGTCGAAACAGAATGAAATCGTGAGATGACTCTTTGATTACGGGTGCGAGGTCTAAATCTCGCACGGTGGCCTAAGGAGCAGCAACATGACTTCGCAAACTAGGTACTCGACCGTCTTTAATCGGTTATGCCATCTCGCAGCGCTTTCGAAGGAGGGCAAGACTAAAGCCGCTATTGATAACATTCTAATGACCACATTTGCTATTAACCGAACCGATCCGGTGTCGACCGCTTCCGACGTTGCTCACCAAATCGAAGGATACTTCGGCTTAACATTTGATCCGAAGACGCTTCAATCCTCTATCGACCGTAGCGTATCCAATGGTTCACTGGTTCGCGATAGGGAATCACAGACGCTTGCTCTGAATATTCACCTTAAGGCAGAGATTGAGGGGAGAATTCAGGCGGCGGAGAACCTGGAACGATCGGTTCGCGACGAATGGTTTAATACAATCGAAGTTCGAGTTGAAGGAATCAATCAACTCTGTAAGGACCAACTCTGGGCGAGCTTGCGTTCCTATATGGCTAAAGCATTTCGCCAGCATGGGGTTGAAACGACCCAACTTCTTGACCCGTCACAACCCGTCGGCGATCAAAATAAGAAAGTCTCTCTGGCCATGTACCTTAAGGAAGCCGTACACGAACACTGCAGAGACGTATCAAACGAAATCGCAGAAGAGGCCATCCGAAACTTCTTTACTGGTAATTCGCCTTTACGCACCAGATACATTGCCCAACTCCTGGACGGAACATTTACTTTCTTTGCATTATCAATTGATGAAGCCACATCCTCATATCTAACGGCGGGCATAGAATCATTATCACTCTTTCTTGATTCGAATTTCATATTTGCCGTCCTCGGGTTACATTCGGATCCGGTCAACGATGTCACTAAGGAGCTGATAGATCTTATTCATACGTATCACCTCCCGTTCAAATTGTACTTCCATGAAGAAACTCTCCTAGAGTTGCGCCGGGTGATTCAAACAACTGCAGACCATTTAAAACCGTACAGGTGGTCTCAGGCGTTGAGCCGTGCGGCCATTTCAACGGGGCGGTTAAAAGGAGTGAACCTTCGCTATCACATGAAAAATGCGGAAGCTCCAATTGATCCCGAGGTTTTTCTCACGAAGTACGAGCATATGGAACAGCTCCTCTCTGAGCATGATTTTCTCATTTATCGGTGGCCACCGCCGAACGTTGACTTCGACAATGAGAGATATCAACTGGTGGCTGAATACAAATACTATCTAGAACATCGCCGACCATTTCGGGTCAAACCCTATGAGGCGATTAACCATGACATGACTATCTGGCAGGCTGCAAAGGGATTGAGGAAGAAAAGCTCGAATATTTTTGGTAACGGAGCATTCATACTTTCTACCGATTACTTCTTTTACGAGTTCGATTGGGAGCACTTGAGAAAGGATCCAGAATTTGGCGTAGTCGTTTTGCCAAATCAATTTATTCAGATTCTTCGCCCTTTGATCCCAACTACCGACGATTTCGACAGGCGCTTTGTTGAGGTATTCGCTATTCCCGAGTTTCGCACGGTCGGGGGCGATTATTCGACGACATTCGCAAAAGTGCTCTCGTACCTAGCGACGTTCTCTGATCTAAGTGAACCTACGGCGTTAAGCATCCTGAGTAATGAAGTGCTAGCCAATCAGTTAAACGAAGCAAGTGATGAACCGAAGAGGTTGAGAGAACTTGTTGACAGCGCATTGGCAGAAGAGAATGAAAAACTACGCCGGCAAGGGGAGAGAATTCAGGAGGAAGCTCAGAAAGCGCTTCGACAGGCTGCAAGCAGTGAAGAATTGGCAACTCAACGGCAGCAGGAATTGCTTAGTTTAAAAGAAGAACGAAAGGTTGTTGAGGCGGAGGCTAGAGAAGCCGAACGCAAAGCCGTCGAAGCAGAGGCGAGAGCAGCGGCAGCAGAACTGAAAGCGAGCGAAACGCAAAGGTTAGCTGACCTAAATACAAATCAAAAAGAAAATGCCTTAGCACAAATGCAACGAACCATCGACCGTCGCGCCAGATCGGTTCGATTGCTATTGGCGATTCTTTGCGCTCTCGTGGGCTTCGGAATCATTTTCATACTTCCTGTGATTCGGCCTTGGCATTGGTTTAATGAACACCCTAAGAGATCTGGTCTTTATCTTAGTGCGTGCTTGATAGTACTTGGAGCATCTTGGATGATAGCTGATCCTAAGAGACGACTCGTTGCGGCTCTGCCTTTAGTCTTGGGCGCCATTCTCGCGTTGACTCAAATCATATAACGCCTACTGTGAAATCCTAACTGCTTAAGCTCGCCGGCTGCTCGCAATGGACGATCTTCTCTACTTTGCGATCGTCGACTGCGCCGTGGCGAATTTCCCAACGCTGAGATTCACATTACGCGGAACGTGTTCCATCGTCAGTTCCATCAAGCGATCGACGACGGCCTTCAAGTCATTGGTTTCGTTATAGACGCGCAACTGTTCCTCGGCTGAGGTTCCCCGCTCCAGAATTGTGTGGATGTGCTCGATCTCCCCGCGTGAACCGAGGTCGTCGAGAACGTCGTCAACGAAATCCAGCAGCTCGAGAATCAAATCGCGTGTCGGGACTTCCTTCTGCTTGCCGAAATCAATCATCTTGCCTTCCAGTCCCCAACGCACGGCGCGCCATTTGTTCTCCTGAATCAGCATGCGCCGGTACAAGCGGAAGCCGAGATTCTTTTCCATCAGCTTGGTTAGCTTGGCCACGATGGCCTGGAACAGCGCGGCAATCGCCACCGTGTCATCCACCCGCGTGGGAATGTCACAGATGCGAAACTCCAGCGTAGGGAAAACCGGATGCGGCCGGCAGTCCCACCAAATCTTTTTGCCGTCGTTGATGCAGCCTGTCTTAACCAGCAGTTCCACGTAACGCTGAAAGCCCGGATAAGAATCAAAGTGATCGGGAATGTCTGTGCGCGGAAACTGCTTGAAGATTTCTGAACGGTAGGACTTGAGTCCCGTGTTGTGACCCATCCAGAACGGCGAAGACGTTGTCAGCGCCAGGACGTGGGGCAGAAAATACCGCGACGCGTTCATGATATGTATCTGACGCTCGCGATCTGGAATACCGACGTGAACGTGCAAGCCAAAGATCAGGAGCGAGCGCGCGACGGTCTGCAGCTCCTGCACCAGCAGTTCATATCTCTCATCATCGAAGATCTTCTGATCCTGCCAGCGCGAAATCGGATGCGTGGATGCGGCCACGATCTTAAGTCCGTTCTTCTCGGCCAGCGACGCAATCACACCGCGCAGGTTCGATATATCAGCCCGCGCTTCCTGAATGTTCTGGCAGATGCCGGTGCCGACTTCAATCATCGACTGAATCATTTCCGGCTTGATCTGCTCACCGAGAATCATCTTTCCTTCTTCAAGAAACTCCGACACGTGCGAGCGCAGCTCGCGCGTCTGCGGATCGACGATCTGAAATTCTTCTTCGATGCCGAGGGTGAATTGATCGAACATATTTAGTCTGTTGCAATTGGCGGCAGGAGCCCACCGCTAAACGCGGGCAGATGGCTCTCCATCAAAGCGCGCTTGTCATTTGATAAGCGATGAAACCTGACGCCGACACCGTGACCAGGCAGACTGTAAACGACGTCGCCTCTGACGACAATCTGTTCGGGGCCCAGCGGGATCCGCAACGTCAACGTCGCTCCCCTGGGGATGTCTACCCGCGTGCTCAAATAGAGACCACCGAGGCTTAAGTCCTTGGTGCTGGCGACACCGGTCGAATCCGCGCCATCGAAATGAACATCCATGATCAGCCGCGAG
>Ga0193749_1000114_pt1 | contig 10565 bp, 7 predicted proteins | sample L1s2metaG_FD_145081 | JGI IMG/M metagenome (GOLD analysis project Ga0193749, IMG submission 145081) | Soil microbial communities from a riparian zone of the East river system, Colorado, United States - L1s2 | ecosystem: Environmental > Terrestrial > Soil > Riparian zone | place: USA: East River...
GGGTCTAAAAGGAAGCGACCCAACCGCACGTAAAGACTGTAACACAACGCCGTTTGCAGGGTCAATACATTGTTGGCCATCGTTCAACGGCTAGGGGTTTCGGCGCGGGCTAAGGCTTTTCGGGAAACGATGAGGAATTGCCTGTTTAGATAAGGGTCGGCTCGCAAAAGGGGACGGCGATTCCAGGGAAGGAATCCATTGACAGCAAGTCTCCTATGAACTAGAGTGATGAGCCCTTAATCTGGTTTCGGATTCGGTAACGTGCGAGAAATATTCGCGTTGGCCCCACGTTGCTGAGTTTGATGACCCCGCTGTTTTAGTCGGCGATGGTAGCCAGTGAGTGTCAGATTTCTTCGCCACGCGGGAAGTGAGTGTCTCGTGAAGATTTAATCTGAGGTTGGCCAGAGCGATCGAGGTGTACGGGATCCCGCTGCATGGGATTATGCAGAGCTTTAGATTTCGCAGTACCATATCAGTCACCTCTTCGCGCCTTGGGGGGTAATCCTCCATAACCTGCGCGTTCGGTCCAAAAACTTCTTCATGTAATTAGCACTCTGGCGCACCAATAAGACTGGTGCCAACAATCGCCTCAGTTCGATCTCGTTTGGACGAGAGCCGGAGTTAGGGTTCGCGTCTCTTCTCTTTACGGAGGTGACGATACCGAAATCGAGTCTTAACGAGGAAAAGACAGTTCACATGAGGGAAAACACTTAACAGCGGAATGAGTAGTAATAAATCGACGCAGAATTGCGCCGGTCATCCTGGTATTATCTGAATGCTGCCTCGCGAGAGAGGTTTCCCCTCGGGGTCCCGCATGAATCGCACGGATACATGCAAGCGCGGAATAGTGAACACGAACAAGCAACGAAATGAAAGAGAAAGAAGGTCAATCATGAGACTGGCTTCGAGAACAACAGTCCAGGTATGCCTCGTTAGTCTTTTGCTAATCTTCTCGATCCACGAGTCGAGAGCACAACAGGCCTCAACGGTAGCGAATGGAACAACTGGCAGGAACGTTGGCGAAGAGGTCGCAGCCAAGAAGACCGACCCAGCGGTAACGGACTCGCGCTATCGAATTGGGCCCGGTGACGTGCTTGAGGTTAGGGTAGCAAGAGCGCCTGAGCTATCTCGTGACGCAGTGCGCGTAGATCAAGGCGGCAATATCCGTATGCCGATGCTGGACGTTGATATTCCGGCGGCCTGTCAGACCGAAGGGGAATTATCGCAGAATATCGCAAAGCTCTACCGGAAGTACAAGAATGATCCGCACGTCGATGTCTTTGTGAAAGATTTTCAGTCGCAACCGGTAGCGGTGATTGGCGCGGTGCACGGCGCCGCCCAATTCAAGATGCAACGGCAAGTCAGGTTGTTGGAGCTTATAAGCCTGGCCGGTGGACCGACTGATAGCGCCGGACAAACTATACAAATCGTCCACGCCGGAGGCGGCCCCATCTGCCTGCAATCAGGCGGCCCGGGGTCTGACGGGACGGATTCTTCCGCGTTCGTGACTTACAAATTAAGCGACACGCTCCACGGCCTGGCCGAAGCGAATCCCTTCGTGCAGCCGGGTGACATAATTTCGGTGCCGCTGGCGGATCAGGTGTTTGTGTTGGGTAATGTTCGGAAGCCATCGGCAATTCCGTTGAAGGAACCACTCACGGTCTCGCACGCGATTGCCATCGCCGGCGGCACCGCGCCCAGCACCAAGAGAGACAAGATACGGATTCTCCGCCAATTGCCGGGCAGCACGCAGAAGCAGGAGATCTACGTTGATCTGACGGCTATTGAGAAGAACAAGGCGGAGGATGTGGTGTTATTGCCGAACGATGTCGTCGACGTACCGATCTCGGGAACCAAGAGCATCCTGCGAAGTTTGCTCGGATCGGTTGTCCCGACAATTTCGCAACTACCGGTACGCGTGATCCCATAATGATGCAACGAATTGAATTCAGTCAGGAGAATTGAGATGGACCCGAATGAAAATGGAAAGGCTCCGTCGGAAGTCGCTAAGGCGTTAGCAGTGATTTCCAACGTGTCTCGTGGGCTGCCCGCGTCGTTTACCGGCGCGGAGGACAATAGATACCCCGGGAGCTATGGCGCCCCCAATCGCGTCGAGGAAGGTGTTCGGTTTCGCGATGTATGGACCGCCATCAGCAAACGTCGTTGGCTAATCGTGGTTATTGTCTCGCTCATCACGGCAGTTACGGCCGTGATGTTGGCGCGCAAGCCTGACATTTATTTGTCTGAGGCGGACGTACAGGTTGATACTGAGGGCCCGGCTTCGGGATTAACTTCCGGAAAAGGCAACATCATCGTCGATACCGGTACAGACCCCAGCTATTTCAATACTCAGTTGCAGATTATTACGAAGCCCGGGCTGCTGCGGCGGGTCGTGAAAACTCTGGACCTTGAGCACAATCCGGATTTTTTGCGCGGGCAAGCCAACGATACAACCTGGCATCGCCTGTTGCGCACCTTCGGCTTACGCGGTGCCCCCGCGCCAGCCGAGACCGCTAACAAGAAAACCGACGGCGGCAAGTTGTCGCTCGATAAGGAGGTCGCTTCGGCAAGTGCACCCGACAATCTGGAAGAGTCGATCCGGCTCGAGCCCTACGTGAGTTCGCTTCAGGGCGGACTGAAAGTCGATCCGATTAAAGACGAGCGTTTGCAGTACAGCGAAACGCGTCTGATCAGCATAAAGTTTACCCATGCGGATCCAGTTGTGGCCGCGAAGGTCGCAAACGCGGTTGCTAATGCATTCGTCCTTTCCAACATGGAGCAGAAAACGAAGTTTACCAGCACGACCGGAGACTTTCTGCAACAACGAATCGCGGAACTACAGTCCCAGATTCGGACCGATGAAGAGCGCCTGATCAATTATGCCAAAGGGCATGAGATTCTTACCCTCGATGCGGCTCAGAACACGGTTGTCGATCGATTGGCCGGCCTTAACAAACAACTGCTGGAAGCTGAAAACGACCGCAAGATTGCCGAGGCAGCCTTTCGCGTTAGCAAGGAGCCTAACGCGGCTAACGTCCTGGCGGCAAACAGTGGTAAAGACCTTGAAGGGCAACTTACCGTTCTGAAGCAAAAGCGCGCGCAATTGCTTGTCGATAACACTGAAGAATGGCCTGAGGTTAAGGAAGTCGAAAAACAGATCGCGGCGTTGGAGAAAGATATCCAGGACTCGCGTTCAAAAGTAGTTTCTACCCAGGCACAAACCATCGAGGCACGTTACCACGAAGCCCTGCAGCGCGAGCAGGCGCTACGTACTGCTTTCGAAGAACAGCGCGGTGCGACCCGGACCCAGAATGAGGCGGCCATCAATTACAAGATTATTCAACAGGAGATCGAAACCAATAAGGGTCTGCTTGACGGCTTGCTGCAACGATCCAAAGAGAACGATGTCATCCTGGCCGGCACGCCAAACAACTTGCACGTCACAGACTATGCGACACCCCCGCGCGCTCCGATTGGTCCTAATCGACTTCAGGGAATAGTGCTCGCGTTTCTCTTTTCGTTAGGCTTCGGCGTCTGCCTGGCAACCATGCTTGAGTATCTGGACGACAGTATTCGTTCCAGTGAAGATGTGGGCAAGATGCTGCGATTGCCGACGCTGGCGACAATTCCGGTGCTCAAGAAAGACAAGACGCGCCGATTGCTTGGGGAGGGGGCGACGTCTCTGAAGCTGCAAAATGGGAATGGGAACGGGAATGGAAATGGAAACGGCAACGGACATGGCCGGCTCAACCCCGCGCTCCTGCTCGATCTGGATCAGCGTTCGCCGTTAGCGGAAGCTTATCGCCACTTGCGCACTTCCGTTTTGCTCTCATCCGCCGGACGCGCGCCGAAGACTCTGGTGGTCACTTCCTGTGTGCCAGCTGAAGGTAAGACGACAACGGCGATCAACCTGGCCGTGACCCTGGCTCAAACGGGAGTTCGCGTGCTGGTAATTGATGGGGACATGCGGCGGCCGAGCGTCCATCGAGCTTTTGGTGTCGAAAACAAAGGTGGACTAAGCAACATACTCTCGAGCGCCATGAATGAAGCCGAAATGCTCGATTTCATCCAGCAGGAAAAGGAAAGCGGGCTATATTTACTGACCTCAGGACCAGCCCCGCCTAACCCGGCTGAATTGCTCGGCTCCGAGCAGATGCGCAAAGTTGTGCTCGAACTCGGCGCGACGTTCGATCATATTGTGATCGATACTCCACCCGTTGCTTCGTTCACGGACGGCGTTTTGGTGGCGGCGATTTCCGACGGTGTCATCCTGGTAGTTCATGCCAACGAATGCTCGCGCAAGGTGGTCCAACGAGCGCAGCAAGCTCTGATGGATGTGGGAGCCAAGGTCCTGGGAGTGGTCCTGAACCGCGTTAATCTGCACTCCCCCGACTATCACTACAATTATCAGTACTACTCGAAATACAGTTCTGAGTACACCGAATCCAGGGGAGCGTCACACTGAGCGGAGTCTTAATTTCTGACGTCTGACTTCTATGTCTTCTGACTTCATAGTTTTCGGTGCGCCAAAGATCGGGCGGGACGAAATTGACGAGGTCGTGTGCTGTCTCGAATCCGGCTGGATCGGCACCGGCCCGCGGGTCGCCCGGTTTGAAAAGGAATTTGCCTTGTATAAAGGGCAGCCCTTTGCCGCGGGCGTCAGCTCCTGCACCGCTGCCATGCATCTGAGCGTTTTGGCCGCCGGCATCGGCGCAGGCGATGAAGTGATCACCACGCCAATGACTTTCTGCGCGACGGTTAACGCAATCGTGCACGCTGGCGCGACGCCCGTGCTTGCCGACATCGATCCGCTGACGATGAATATCGATCCGGCGGAAGTTGAAGCCCGCATCACTTCCAAAACCAAAGCAATTCTACCGGTCCATTTCGCCGGACGTGCGGCCGATATGGACGCGCTTACGGGAATTACGGCTCGTCATAAACTGAAATTGATCGAAGACTGCGCGCATGCGATCGAGACCGAATACCATGGCCGCAAGGCCGGCACCTTCGGCGACTTTGGCTGCTTCAGTTTCTATGCCACCAAGAACGTCACCACCGGTGAAGGCGGGATGGTGCTGACAAAGAATGAAGAAGATCTCGCGCGGATAAAAATGCTGGCTCTGCACGGCATGAGCAAAGACGCCTGGAAGCGTTTCAGCGATGAAGGCTACAAACACTACTTTGTCGTCGAGACGGGCTTCAAATACAACATGATGGATTTGCAGGCGGCCATCGGTATTCACCAACTGCAACGCGTCGAATCAAACTGGTTGCGCCGGGAAGAGACCTGGCAGCAATACAATGAAGCCTTTGCCGGTTTACCCGTCATCTTGCCGGCGGAGACTGAGCCGGATACACGCCACGCTTATCATCTTTATACGATGCTGGTTGACGAGGCGCTCGCCGGAATTAGCCGGGATGAATTTCTTGATGAGATGACGGCGAACAATGTCGGCGTAGGCGTGCATTACCTGAGCGTGCCAGAGCATCCGGTCTATCAGGACAGGTTTGGGTGGCAGCCGGAAGACTATCCGAACGCAATGCGCATCGGCAGACAGACAGTTAGTCTGCCGCTCTCCGCGGGGTTAACTGACGCCGAAGTCTCGCGGGTGATTGAAGTAGTGCGGGATACAATCGGTGTAAAGAGCAAAGGGCGAAGATCCAACGGGTTAAGATTAAAGAGCCGGGAGCAAAACGGCCAACTTTGCGCTCAGCCCTTAACTTAGCTCACTTCGCCCTTTGCTCTTTACACCGGACAGCACAATGATACCAAAATCTGCCGGTCTCTGACGTCTGATCTTTAACCCCTGCTTTCAATGAATTCCCAGTTAGCACTTCACAAGTCGTCGCGCGAGGTACCCACGCTTCGCATCGCGCCTTCGAAAGGTTGGGTTCCGCTCAAATTAGACGAGCTTTGGGAATACCGCGAGTTGCTCTACTTTCTTGTCTGGCGCGACATCAAAGTCCGTTACAAACAAACCGCGCTGGGCGCCACTTGGGCCGTTATTCAGCCCTTCCTAACCATGGTTGTGTTCAGTTTGTTTTTTGGCCATCTGGCGAAGATGCCGTCGGATGGCATCCCGTATCCAATCTTTAGCTTTGCGGCCCTGGTACCCTGGACGTTCTTTGCCAACGGGTTGAGCCAATCGTCAAACAGTCTGGTAGGCAGCTCGAACCTGATCACCAAGGTTTATTTTCCGCGACTGATAGTTCCACTGGCATCTTCCTTTTCAGGCGTGGTCGATTTTCTGATCGCCTTCGGGGTATTGATTGTGATGATGCTCTACTACGGGCTCCTCCCGACGTTCAATGCTTTGTGGCTCCCACTGTTTCTTCTGCTGGCGATGGTCACATCGCTGGGGGTGGGACTATGGCTCTCGGCGCTGAACGTAGAGTATCGCGACGTGCGATACGTTGTTCCGTTCATTACTCAGTTCTGGTTATTCGCCACTCCGATCGCTTATCCCAGCAGTCTGCTGCACGAACCCTGGCGCACGATTTATGGTCTCAACCCGATGGTCGGTGTGGTGGAAGGCTTTCGCTGGGCGTTGTTGGGAACGAAAACCGCTCCGGGTCCAATCATAGGCGTCTCGGCCGCGGCGGCAATCGTAATTCTGATCACCGGCGCTTTCTATTTTCGGCGCATGGAAAAGACCTTCGCCGATATTGTTTGAGCAAAGAGCAAAGAGGCAAGAGCGAAGAACTAAGAGGTAAGAGCTGAGCGCACATGTCTGATATCGCAATCAAAGTCGAAGGCCTGGGCAAGCGTTACCGCATTGGCGCGAACCAGCAAGCGTACAAAACGCTAAGAGAGAAGTTGACCCAGACGGCGGCAACTCCGTTCCGGGCGTTTCAGTCACTGGCCGGCCGCAACGGCCATCGTTCGGCCAACGGGCACAAATCGAAAGCGGAAATGATCTGGGCCCTCAAAGATGTGTCGTTCGAGATCAAACGCGGTGAAGTTGTGGGCATCATTGGCCGGAACGGCGCAGGGAAGAGCACGCTGCTGAAAATTCTGTCGCGAATTACTGACCCGACCGAAGGCTATGCCGACATTACCGGCCGCATCGCCTCACTGCTTGAAGTCGGCACCGGCTTTCAGCCGGAGCTAACCGGTCGCGAGAACATTTACTTGAACGGATCCATTCTGGGCATGAAGCACGCCGAGATTCGAAGGAAGTTTGACGAGATTGTGGCCTTTGCGGAGGTTGAAAAATTCATCGACACTCCAGTTAAGCACTACTCCAGCGGCATGTACGTGAGGCTTGCTTTTGGAGTCGCCGCTCATTTGGATCCGGAGATTATGTTGGTTGACGAAGTGCTGGCTGTTGGTGACGTCGATTTTCAGAAGAAGTGTGTTAACTCAATGCAATCCGTCTCCGACTCAGGGCGAACTGTATTACTGGTTTCACATAATCTGGCGTTGATCGAATCGCTATGCCAGCGAGCAGTACTTTTAGATCAGGGAGAGGTCTCTTCGGCAGGGCCAACCGCCGAGGTCATCGCGGAATATCTAAGCAGGTCCCAGTTTTGCGAGTCTGAGAACCTCACCGATCATCCGAGAAACGAGGCCAGGTCGAGCGCCTGGTTCTCGAGAATCCAAATACTGAACAGGCAGGGAGAATCATCCAGGGAGTTTCGAGCCGGCGAAGAAATGGCAGTCAAGCTGGGCGTGGCAGTTCAAAGTCCAATTTTACAACCGTGGATTGGAATCAGGCTCCGAACGCCAGCGGACCAACTTATTTGCCATATTGCAAACCGCGAGGCGGGATACCAGCTTCCGCCAATATCCTCGGCCAGTGAAATTGAATGCCAAATCAGTTCACTGAATCTGTTGCCGGGACGTTACATAGTCGACTTGGTCTTGGCTGACATGCTGAACAGAGATTATGACAAGATATCGGGCGCTGCCTATTTTGATGTCCGGGAGTCAGACGTGTTGCAATCGGGGATGCCGATGAACCAGGCGTACGGCTTAGTCTTTTTCCCCAGTAAGTGGAAGTTGGTCGACGTGAGTGAAAGACTTGGCTAGCCATCTTCGTCCAGATCCAGCGGTAGTAAATGAATTCTATTCCAAGTTTTGGAATAGTGAGGCATGGGGCAGCATCCAGCCAAATAGAGATGAAAGTCACCGTGCGAAGGCCATCACAAAGCTTATCGAAGAGTTTGTAATGCCGCGGAATGCAGGCGCCCCCAATCTTAGGATTTTGGATCTCGGGTGCGGCCGTGGTTGGTTAACTGCCATACTTTCGGATTACGGTTCAGTTCTCGGTATCGATCCCGTCCCGGCAGCGATTGAACGAGCCAAAGTCTTATTTCCAAACCTCAATACTCGCCATGCCGAGAGCTCCGATTTGATTACCGAAGGTTTCGAAGCTCAATTTGACCTGATCGTATCGTCGGAAGTTATTGAACACGTCGTACAGGGCCGGAAAGAATCTTTTCTTCAGGATATTTATCGGTTGCTGAAGCCGGGCGGGTTTGCAATTCTGACTACTCCACGCGCTGAAATGTGGGATCTGTGGGCCCGGGTGGCGACGTCAGACCAACCAGTCGAAGAATGGATTAGCGAAGCCGACCTACAGCGCCTGTGCGAATCCGTCCACTTCCGAGTTGTTGCGAAAGACCGGGTTTTTCTACCCGATTTTCCGTTTGATTGGCTAAGCCGCATCGCGGCGCGAAACACCAACCTTCGCTACCTGGGACTCCAGGAGAGACTTCGCTACCATCGTGCAATTTATCAGGTGTTACTGCTTCAGCGATAGGTTCGTGACGGAGATAATTCCCTTTAGGGGAACCATAGCTTCTTAAACGGCTCTTTATATTTTTATGCCGGAAACGTCAGTTATCATTCCCTGTCACAACCAAGCCGAGTTCCCGACTCAGAGTGTGCAAAGCGTTCTGAATCATCGTTGTCGGCCTGGATCAATTTGATCTTACGCAAGCACATGGATAAGCCGCTAGTAAGCATCATCATTCCCGCTTTTAATTCGAGTAAATACGTCGTCGAGGCGATTGAGAGTGCTTTACGGCAAACCCATTCTCCCGTTGAGGTATTGGTAGTCGATGATGGTTCAACAGATGATACGAAAGAAAAGTTGAGCAGCTACATTGAAGCTCGAAGTATTCGTTATCACTTTCAGGCCAATCAAGGCCTGTCGGCGGCCAGGAACGCGGGGATCAACCTAGCAAGAGGAAGGTATCTACAATTCCTTGATGCGGACGATCTAATCTCACCGACTAAGATTGAAAGGCAAGTGTACGACTTAGAGAACTCTCCGATGCCCGCTGTGAGCGGGAGCGATTTTCGGTTCTTTGAAGGGCCGAATGCTGCGAACCTATTTGGCGGCGATTCCTTTAAAGGTGCGTTTCCGCTGGAGTCCGCCGAGAAATTGTTTGAGTTTCAAACTGTTATCCATCGATGGCTATTTCCGGCATCCCTAATTCACACCGTAGGCGCCTTCGAGGAAACCATGCCGGCCACGGAAGATTGGCTGATGCTTTGGAAGCTGGCTGCAAATGGAACACGGTTCATTTATCTCGATGAGCCGCTTGCCCTCTATCGCAAACATAGTCTCAGCATGACGGCTGACTTTGAGAGAATCTCTGCGGGCCACCTCCTCGCACTCAAACATGTCGAGCGCCATCAGAAGGAACACGGCCTGTCGCTCTATTCAAAACACGAATTAAACGCGTTGCGAGAATCCTATCAATACGAGTTAGGCCTCTTTTACATGCGGACCAATCGTGCGGGGCGAGCCTGGTATCGCCTGCTGAAAGCTCTGTTGTTGGCTCCAAATCGGCGCCAAGTCAAAATGCTTCTGGTGGCAAGCATTCCAGCGTTGGGGGTGAAAGCGATTGATTGGGCCGACTCCGCCGATAATCGCCTGTGGCACTGGCGCGCTCAACTGCGAAAAACTCTTGTCGGCTGACGGTCTCGCCTACTGAATTCAATGCTCAATAGATTTCGCAACCTGCGCCAGCAGCTATACGCATGGCGCCAAAGACGATGGCTTGAACGGTTTTGCGCGGTAGTTTTGCTGCTCGCGGTGTGGCCCTTCAAGTTCGCGATTCAGGCGCTGCTGAATACTTTCTCACGCGGCCGACGCCCACGGAGGATCATCGTCATTCAGCTTGCCGGGCTCGGCGACACACTGATGTTAACGCCGGCTCTGGCCGCATTACAGGACTATTATCCTGACGCAAAGATCGATTTCGTTACGCTGCACGGTTATGTTAAGAATGCGTTTCTGAATCACCCACGCTTCAACACGATCACCACGCTTCCCGCGTACCCGGGGCAGTGGATCATTTCGAAGTTTGTAAATCGGTCCGGCATGAGATTGGTCATGGCTCCGATCTGGTACTACCCGAGCCTGCTCCTGAAACACTTATTTTCGCGATATGACATCGGCATCAATTTCGCTCTCTCCGATTTTGATCGAAACCTCGGCAATGCCCTTTTGTACTGTCTTAACGTTCGCAGAAGCGTGGGGCCCGCTGGCCTTAACGACAAACTGCTTACAGATGCCGCACCTGTCGATTACGGACGGATGCAGCGG
>Ga0193749_1000115_pt1 | contig 10564 bp, 9 predicted proteins | sample L1s2metaG_FD_145081 | JGI IMG/M metagenome (GOLD analysis project Ga0193749, IMG submission 145081) | Soil microbial communities from a riparian zone of the East river system, Colorado, United States - L1s2 | ecosystem: Environmental > Terrestrial > Soil > Riparian zone | place: USA: East River...
CCGGGTGCTACGGATTTGACGCTGCCTGAGGTGAGACTTAACGACAAACCTACCGCGCGCAAAGTCGGCGTCATTTTTTTTGGCGCCGGAAAAGAAGCTCGTAAAAGTCAAATAGGCTGGCGTCGCCGTGGCGACAATGACGACGACCATTGATCAGTTGCGCTTCGCGGATCGCGTGCCGCTGGATATTCGTACGAACGCAATTACTTTGGCTTTAGCTCCACGGTACAAACGATAATCATCCGTGTCCTTGATAAGCAGAGTTCAGAGCACCGGCTTTAATTGGGCTTTCATTAGGCGAGAAAAGCCCAACTGAAGTCAGAACACACGACGTCTCGAACTCAAGACCCCACCATCGTCCTGTCTACTTTTGGACAGACTATTATTTCTATATAATCGCCACACGGATCGACTTAACTCTTCTCAGGAGTTCGCGAATGCCAAATCCAAATCAAATCAACATTAGTTCAGGCGATAATCTGGTGCTCGTCGGCACGATGAAAGGCGCGTTTCTGTTTCGTTCCGACGCCACGCGCGAGAAATGGGAAGAGGCCGGGCCTTACTTTCCAGGACGCAGCGTCTACTCGATGGCTTACGACGGGCGCAATGGACGCTCGCGCCTGTGGGCCGCGGTCAACAGCTCGTTCTGGGGATCGTTTCTGAGTTCGTCGGATGACTTTGGCAAGTCATGGAGCAACCCCGAGCAATACAATATCAAGTTTCCTGAAGGCAGCGAGGTCTCACTCAAACAAATCTGGCAGATCGCTCAGGGTCATCCGAGCGAACCCGACACTCTCTATTGCGGAGTCGAACCAGCCGCGCTTTTCAAATCGACTGACGGCGGAGCGACCTGGTCACTCGTACGCGGATTGTTCGATCATCCTCATCGTACGCAGTGGCAGCCCGGCGGTGGCGGCCTTTGCCTGCACACGATTCTTCCCGACGCATCGAATGACCAGCGCTTGTTTGTCGCCATCTCAACCGGCGGCGTCTATCGCACCGACGACGGCGGCAAGAATTGGCAGCCTCGCAACCAAGGCATTCGCGCGAAATTCTTGCCTCCGGATCAGCAGTATCCGGAATGGGGCCAATGCGTGCACAAGGTTGTGAGTCATCCGGCGAATCCTGATCGAATGTTTTTGCAGCATCACTGGGGAATCTATCGCAGTGATAACGCCGGCGACTCGTGGAACGATATTGGAAACGGCGTGCCGTCGGATTTTGGATTTGCCATGGAGATCGATCCTCACGATCCAGATACCGTTTACATTATTCCGATTGAGTCGGACGAATTTCGCTGCACGCCGGAAGCGAAGCTGCGGGTCTATCGCACCAGGAACGCCGGCGAATCATGGGAACCGCTCACCGAAGGCTTGCCCCAGGAAGATGCGTTCGAAACGATCCTGCGCGACAACATGAAAGCTGACGCAAACAATCCGACCGGTCTCTACTTCGGCACGCGCAACGGAAAACTATTCGCTTCGAAGAATGGCGGCGATTCGTGGACGGCAATCACGGAGGGTTTGCCCGCAATCACCTGCGTGAAGACGGCGACGATCAACTAGGTAGAAGGTGCACCAAACACATCAATCAACTCTCATGGTAAACCTCGTGAGAGCCTCTTCGTTTTTACTATTCATAATCTGTTGTGCGATTACCCCTCTGCTCGAAGGGCGGTCGGCGCCAAGGGTTTCCTCAGAAGCGACAACCGCCAGCGATTCCGGTTGGAGAAGATTTAGCGGAAAAGATGAAGAGTTTTCCGTGCTGATGCCGGGCAAGCCATCACTCTATCTAAGCTCCATTACAAATAACTCTGGCAAGCTTACGCCAGAGCGAATTTATAGCAGCTATTCTCAGGGTTCGGCTTATCTCATTGTTTCGTACAATGGTAACTCCATCAAAGGCACCCTCGACAACTTTAAGGCACATCATCTGTATCAGGGCGAAGTAAGCTACTCGCGAGATCTTAGTGTTGTTGGCTATACCGGCAAAGAATACAAACTGAAATTCGGTGAGGTTGGCGGTACTCTCCAGATTTATACGACGAAAAAACATGGTTACGCTTTAGCGACTGTCCAGGCAATCGATGATCCTCCGCTAAGAAACTACTTTCTTTCGTCATTTCTTATTAAAGGCGAGCACGAAAACATTGCTTCTGCCGAAACGCAACCTCCAGCGCCGAATCAAGATATTCCCAAAATCGATCCTAGCCAATCTATGCTCACCGGCAAAGACGTAGCCAGACGAGGAGTGATTGTTTCAAAGCCCGAACCCTGGTACACGGAAGAAGCCAGGCAGGCCAATATCACCGGGACAGTCGTGCTTCGCGCCGTCCTGTCTTCCTCGGGTGAAGTGACAAACATTCACGCAGTTCAGGGGTTGTCAAAAGGATTAACGGAGAACTCAATCGAGGCGGCTCGGCATCTTAAGTTCATTCCTGCAGTAAAAGACGGCAGATTTGTTTCCTATTGGGTAGAACTTCAATATAACTTCGGATTGTATTGATCCGTAGGAGCGCCGATATCCTGTCGGCGATTCGCGCGCATCCTGGGCGCATCGTCAGCTAAGACGCCGGCAGAGATGCCGGCGAACCGCAGGTAGGATGCCTGCACTCCCTGGGCTCCCTTATCGACGATACGTCCCCATCAACTGGCCCTGCAGCACGAGGTGTCCTTCCATTGCCTTTATCAATTCTGCTTTCGTCGCTCCAGCTTTCAAAGGCAGCTCGCCGTCGAGCGCATAAATCTTGAAGAAGTAGCGATGGGTTCCTGACGGTGGACAAGGACCACCGTACCCAAACTTGCCAAAATCATTCTTGCCCTGAAATCCACCGGCCTTAAGATTCTCACTCGCCGGTACGTTCTCGACCAGTCCAATGTTTTCTACCGGAAGATTGTAAAGCACCCAGTGCACAAACGTGCCCGAGGGCGCGTCAGGATCGTCGACGGTGATCGCCACGGTCGTTGCCGTCTTGGGCACGCCGCTCCATTCCAGCGGCGGCGAAATGTTGACGCCATCACAGCTGTAGGGCCCTGGAATCTGCTGGCCATCTTTGAAAGCGGCGCTCGCCAATTTGATCTCCGCCTTGTCCTCTTTCGGGGTACTCGCGGGTTGAGCGATCTTCTGCTGCCGGCCGGCACAACCTGGGAACAGGAGAAAGCAGAGCCCCAGGCCGGTGATGATGAAAATGCTTCTCATACTTGCTGAAGTTGCCTCGAGATTACCACCCAATCACGGGATTCTACTTCGTTTCCGCACTATATTTAGAAAGCAATGCGCCCATCTCTGCGCGCGGCATCGAAAACTTCACGCTCACTTCCTTGTCCTGCGAGCTGACTTGAGTGTGGTTGTAATAGGCTTCTTCGTCCTTGCCGCGCTTGGCGATGCGACCTAACACAATCATGCCACTAAAGGTTCGTTCCAGTGTGCGAGCCCGCTCGCTTGACTCGACTTCCGTAGAAGCAATTACCTCGACAGTCTTATCGTCAATCTTGACTATCAGGCTCAGGTGTTTGGTACCTTCGAGAAAATCCAGCACCCCGCTATCACTAAGCGCCGAGATAAAGTCGAGCGCGATCGCCTCAAGCTTCTTGTCACCACGCTTGTCGACAACCTTCGCGTTGTTGAGTTTGCCGTCCGGATCGCGGTCAGCATCAACCGTCAATTCGATTTGCCCATCCAGCTTTAGTTCGCCGCTGTCTTTTTTCTTTTTAGCTTCGATCAGTAAATCTTTGAATGGCCGAGTATTTATTTCCTTAGGGCGCTTGACCCCGTTTTCAGCCGCCAGCTTATCCAACTCTTCTTCAACTTTTTGCGCGGCCTTCTCGTCTTCTGCGCTCGGCGTGGGCGTCGGCGTCACGTTTGCGGCAATCGCGGGAGACGGACTTGCGACCGGCGCCGGAGTTGGAGACGGATTCACCAGTTGCGATGGCGAAAAAACCGGGGGAGTGAATGGCGCCGGGTTCGGCGATGGCTGGGTGATCGGCATACCCTGCTGATCGATCGCAAAGTAACCTTCGGGGTAATGAAACTTTTCCAAAGTGATTTCGGTGATGTCGCCTTCGTTCTCGATTTGGGTCTTGTTGTAGGCTTTATCGACAAACCCTGCGCCCTGAAACAGCGCGGCCACACTCAGAGCGTCGCGCACCGGCGGAATCAGGAGAATGGCGGCTACCAGCACCAGGTGCCACACGCCGGAACCGGCGATCAGCCATGAAATTCGCGGCCAGAATGGCTCGCGATTGATTTCATAGTTTCCGAAAAGTCCGTCTGTTTCAGTGAAATTCAGCATTCTTGTAACAAAAAGAGTGACCCTTTGGACGCCTCGAACACGCGTTGCGTTGCGAAATTCACCTTTCTAAACTTGTCATAGGGTACTAACGATACTAAGGCACCCCAAGGTTAGCCGCAACCGCCCCCACGGAAACCGAAAACCTCACCAAAGTTCTGAAAGAATGGTTCGGCGTCCCGCCCGTGACGGTCGCGCAGGATGGCGCGGACCACCACCAAACTAAACCACTCGCGGATATGTCCCGAGTAAGGCTTGCCCTACAATGGCCTTGTGAGACACTCAGACGGTCAACGCAAACGCAAACGAGGAGGGCGCGATCGCCCGGCATCCGCAAGCATCTCCAGGCCCGGCAAAGCCGAGGCATCCTCGCCTTATTCAGATCTGCGTTCCGTTGGCAGGCCGGAAACTTTGCCCGCCGCGACTGGAAATTACGGCCGCGACCTGCGCGAATTACTCGCAAGCATCGGCGCCCCAAAGCCCACACCGCTCAAACCCGATCCGTTCCAATTGCAGGCTCTCGCGGCCCTGGAATTTGAAGACGTGTTGGTCACTGCGCCGACCGGGAGCGGCAAGACATGGATCGCTCGCGAAGAAATTCGCCGCCTGTTGGAGATGGGCAAGCGCGCCTGGTATACAACTCCGCTCAAGGCTTTGACGAATTCCAAGTATGCCGAGTTCAGCGAAGAGTTCGGATCAGAGCGCGTCGGCATACTCACCGGCGATCGCAAAGAGAATTCGGATGCACCTTTGATCGTCGGCACGACTGAAATATTTCGTAACCAGTTGTTCGATTCGTTGCGCGGCGGGGAAGAAGTAGGCGCGGATCTGGTGGTGTTCGATGAGGCTCATTATCTCGCGGATGAAGAACGCGGACACGTCTGGGAAGAAGCGATCATTTTGACGCCACCACGAATTCGAATGCTGCTGCTCTCAGCCACGATTGGAAACGCCGAGGAGTTTGCAGAGTGGATCGCCGAGGTCCGCGGCGTGCGCTGCGGCGTGGTGACGCGCCCCGGCGCGCGGCCGGTCCCTTTACGGGCCGCGTTCCTGATGCCCGATAAGCGCCTGCTGCCGCTGCTAAATCAAAATGGAAAATTGAATTCTGAGATCGCGAGATTGAGCGAACAAGATCAGAGAGACCGTCACCGGGGCGGGGGCGGAAGAGGAAGAAGACGGCGATGGTAGGAGCGCCGACATCCTGTCGGCGGTGCGCGCGCATCCTGCGCGCCCCTTCCTCCGCTTCCAGTAAGACGCCGGCAGAGATGCCGGCGAACCGCAGGCAGGATGCCTGCGCTCCGACGTCATGAAACTGCGCATGCCTGAAATGCCGCCTGCGACCCTGCTCGCGGCGCTTGGCTCTTACAACCTGCTCCCGGCGATAATTTTCCTGCCGACTCGCCGGCGCTGCGACGAGTCTGCTTCCGAGACTGCTCTTAGCCGCCGCGCCGTACCCGACGAGCGGCGCGCTGCCCGCCGGGAGTTCATGCTCAGCTTTGTCGAGGAGCATCCCGAGATTCGCAAGCATCGCCACTGGGATGCAATCGTCAGCGCGGGTGTCGCTTCACACCACGCCGGGCATATGCCCGACTGGAAGCTGGCAATCGAAAAAATGATGAGTGCTGGTTTGCTCGATGCGATTTTCGCGACCGCGACGGTCGCGGCCGGCGTCGACTTTCCCGCGCGCACGGTTGTCATAACCTGCGCCGACCGGCGCAGCGCCACGGGCTGGCAGTCCCTAACTGCGTCTGAGTTACAACAAATGACCGGACGCGCCGGACGACGTGGAAAAGATCGCGTGGGGTTTGTCGTCGCTGCTCCCGGACCTCACCAGAATCCGCAACGTATTGTGGAGTTGCTTAGCGCGTCGCCCGACGATCTCGAAAGCCAGTTTCGCGCCACCTATACTTCCCTGCTGAATCTGCTCGATGCCTTCGGAAGTTTTGCGCAGGTACGCCGGATTGCTGAAAAGAGTTTCGCCCATCGCAATCTGCTGCCGCAGATCCGCCAAATCGAAACCGTGCGCCAGGCCAACGAAACGCGGATTCGCGAAACCCTGGAAAACGCGTCCGTGAAAGCGACGTTGGGAAATGTTCGCGGGCTTGAGCGGCTTGCCGCCGCGCGCGCGCGACTGCTCGAGTCGGCGCCCCAGACACGCCGTGAAGCACGACTGCGGTGGCTGCACCAGACGGTCCAGCCCGGCCGGGTGGTGGCCACCGGTCGCAGCGGCAAACGCCTCACGCTGGTTACGGCGCGCGGCAGAGACGGCGTAACCGGCGTTCGTGAAGACGGACGGACGTCGTCGTTCTCCCTGGAGCGCACAGGTCGGGTTTTCGCGCCAATTTTTTCCACGCAGCCGGACAGGATTGAGGAGGCGTTTGACGAGATACATCAGCGCGGCGCCCAACTCGCTCTGCCTGAGCCTCGACTGCGCGAAGCACGAGGGGAAGAAGAGTCAGCGATCAAGTTGGTTAACGACCTAATCGATTCGCTGTCGGGCTCGCCAGGCGAGGTCCTGTGGTCGCTGCAGGCAGAAGCCGCGGCGATTGAACAAGCGGACCGGCAAATCGAGCACTTGCGCAGGGAAGTCTGGGAGCCCTTTAAGCGTTGCGCGCGAGTGCTGGACCACTTTGGCTATCTGGATTTCGCACTCGAAAAGGTAACGGATCGCGGTCGTTGGCTGGCGGACTTGCGCGTCGATCGCCCGCTGCTGGTCGGAGAGGCTTTGCAGCGCGGGCTTTTCGCAGCGCTGGACCCGATCAGAGCGGCGGCTTTGATCGCGGCAATCGCTGCGGACGAAGACCGCGATTATGGCGAGCTGGAACTTGACGATGCGATTGTCGGGCTGTTGGTACAGTTCGAAGAAATTGCTTTCGATGTATCGACCGAGGAATGGAAGCAGGGCGTTGAAGCCGCGCCGGAAATAAATTTCTCGGCCGCCGCAGCGGCCGTACATTGGGCCGGGGAGGCCGAGTGGACCGCACTGGTTCACGAGACCCGAGCCGAAGAAGGCGATCTGGTGCGTCTGCTGTCGCGCACCGGCGAAGCTCTATTGCAGGTTGCCGGTTTGCGAGAGACCCATCCGGCAGCCGCGACGACGGCCCGCGCGGCCGCTGAAATAGTCTTGCGCGAGCCGGTGAGATAGGGTTTATTTTTCTCTGGGACCGCGAACACCTTTCCTACACCAGAGCCTCGCGATTCAAACCGAACCGGTCTGGTGAAAACGCTTCGAGGTTTGCCGGCATCATTCCATCAACAATCGCGTCCGCAAGCACTTTGCCGGTGATGGGCGCCAGCAGGATCCCATTTCGATAATGACCCGTGGCGTAGAACAGGCCGGCAACTCCTGCGGATAATCCAAGCACAGGGAGACCGTCTTTGGCGCGCGGCCGGACGCCAGCCCATGAATCGATCATCGGTAAGGCTGCTATTCCAGGAGCGATCTCAAGGGCCATCGACCTGATCGAGTTGCTACCCTCATCGGTAATGCTCTTATCAAAACCCACGTGCTCGACAGTTGATCCAGCCAGGACGCGTCCGTCGCGACGCGGCACCAGGTAACCGCGCGAACTGTAGATTACGTGCCGCGCGATTTGCGGGCGCGCTTCAAAGCAGAGCATCTGTCCGCGGACAGGCTCGATATCAAAGGGCGGCAAGCCCGGTGAATGAATCAGCGAGCTCCAGGCACCCGCGGCAACCACGACAACCGGGGCGTCGAAGGTGCCGTTTGAGGTTTCGACCCCACAAACTCGTTGACGTTTGATCCGGAGCGTCTTCACGGACAGGCCAGTCCACAATTGAATGCCCAACTCTTCATTCGCCCTCACCAGCGCATTAATTAATCGCCGGTTGTCGATTTGAAAGTCTCTGGGACAGCGCAAAGCGCATCGGACTCGATCAGAGATGCAGGGCTCCAATCGCCGGGCTTCATCGCCATTTAACCATTCGACTGCCAAACCGTCGCTCTGCTGCCATTCGTAACGATGTCGCAGTTCCGCTTCATCTTCCGGCATAAAGCCCAGACAGAGAGTGCCGGTGGTGTCCAACTCAATATCCACTCCGGTTTCTTCTTTCAGGGATGCGGCAAACTCGGGAAACAGATCCCGGCTGGCGCAGGCAAGTTGAAAGAAATCGTCCTGCCGATCGACTTCCACTTGCGGCGCCAGAATGCCGGCGGCGGCCCAGGACGGCCGCGTTCAATCAAGATCACGTCGCGCACGCCGTGTTGCGCCAGCGCGCGAGCAATCGTCAACCCAATCACACCGCCACCGATGATGATGACTTCAGCAGACGCGTTCGGTCCCAATGTTTTGTTAACAAGCATGACTCCGAAACAATTGTTGTCAGGGTAACGTCCTGTCTCTCATTAGCAACGTCGCTTTAGCGCGGTGTGTTTTTGGTCCCAGCACGGCCAGAAACCGTTTGAAACGGTTTCTACTTCAGACCTCAAACTCCATTCACCGGGCTGAAGCCACGGTGCTAATAAGAAAAGACCATCAGGGTTCAGCGTTACTATTACAGACTACCTTCCTCAGTTGTCAGTTGTCAGTTGAAGTCTTATGCTGAAACGCGACGGGACGAAATGAAGAGTTCTGCTTACTGCTCACTGCTTACTGCCTACTGATTTTATGCATCGTATCACACTGATTCCTGGCGACGGCATCGGCCCCGAAGTCGCTTCCGCGGTCGTCCGTATCATCGAAGCTTGCGGCGTTGAGGTCGAATGGGAGACGCACGTCGCCGGCCAGCAGGCGCTGGATAAGTTCGGCACGACGCTGCCCGAGGAGCTGCTTGAATCAATCAAACGGAACAAGGTCGGGCTTAAAGGTCCCATCACGACGCCGGTCGGCAAAGGCTTCACGTCCGTTAACGTGGGCCTGCGCAAGGCCCTTGATCTCTATGCCAACCTGAGGCCGATCCGGGCGTTGCCGAATATTCCCTGCCGCAATCCGGAACTGGATTTAGTGGTGGTGCGCGAGAACACTGAGAGTTTGTATTCAGGTCTCGAGCACGAAATTATTCCCGGCGTTGTTGAAAGTCTCAAGATTATTACTGAGAAGGCTTCGACCCGCATTGCGCACTTCGCGTTCGACCATGCGCTAAGCGAAAACCGCAAGAAGATCACCGCGGTACATAAAGCGAACATCATGAAGCTGTCCGACGGTTTGTTTCTGAAATGCTTCCACAAAGTTGGCGAAGATCATCCGGAGATTCAAGCTGAAGACATGATCGTCGACAACGCCTCGATGCAGCTCGTCATGCGTCCCGAACAGTTCGACATTCTGTTGTGCGAGAATCTTTATGGCGATATCGTTTCGGATCTTTGCGCCGGATTAATTGGCGGCCTGGGCCTGGTGCCGGGCGCTAACATCGGCGAAAAAGGCGCCGTCTTCGAAGCCGTGCACGGCTCAGCCCCCGACATCGCCGGCAAGGGCATTGCCAACCCCACCGCGCTGTTGCAGTCCGCGATCTTGATGTTGCGCTACATCGACGAACGGGCGGCGGCCGATAAGGTCCAGGGCGCTATGCTGAACGTGTTCGAAGCAGGTAAAGTCCGCACGCGAGACATCGGCGGCACGGCGAGTACCGATGAGTTTGCGAATGCGATTATTGGGAAGATGAACTAGATGAAGACGTGGTCTAAGAGTTGTGTTACATCGAGCAAAGTTGTACGTCAGACCGTACGAAATATGATAGAGTACGCCCGTCCTATCAGTTATCGGAGGAGATAACCAACGTGGAAGATCTCAATACACTCAAAGCGCCTGAGGCATCGAAGCAGGCTGTTACTGATCTCCGTGAAATAGATGTCAGCAAGTTATCGAGTCCTGTCCTCGCTCGATTGATCGAGGAAGTCCGTAACGAAGAACCCTCAGGGATCGACGCGTATAGCCGATTCCACAATCGGCACAACCGCTCACGATAACCAACAGCCAAATGGGAACGGCAAAGTGATCGAAATAGACACCGTTCTGGTCAAAGTTGCCAGCCGCTGCAACATAAACTGTACTTACTGTTACGTCTACAATATGGGAGATAGTGGCTGGGCAGAGATGCCTAACCATATCTCTCCTGAGACAACACAGGCCGTCGCCAAGACTCTCAAAGAGTTAACGCGAATTCAGACTCGCCCCTTCGCAGTAGTGCTCCACGGTGGCGAACCTCTTCTTCTTGGATCAAGAAAACTGGACCGAGTCCTTACAGAGCTCAGAAACGCTGTGCCTTCGGAATGTTCTTTCGGACTCCAAACCAATGGGATTCTAATTACCGAAGATA